>Ga0209060_10000162_pt1 | contig 165717 bp, 130 predicted proteins | sample Coa_R1_8_FD_187155 | JGI IMG/M metagenome (GOLD analysis project Ga0209060, IMG submission 187155) | Surface soil microbial communities from Centralia Pennsylvania, which are recovering from an underground coalmine fire - Coalmine... | ecosystem: Environmental > Terrestrial > Soil >...
TCGCTACATGTTCGAACGAGCAATTTACATGGTGGGCTCCTTACATCCCACAAGATCAAGCCAGGCTTATCCTGGCGCACCGCGCGTCAGCAAGCGATCCCGAATCATGAGGGGCGGCGTCGCAAGACGGTGACGAGCCGCGCGCGTCAGCAAGCGATCACTAATCAGAAGGCGGCGACGCTCCCTCACGGTCGCGGCTCGTTGCGAGGCCGCACGCGTCAACAAGCGATGTCCGGATTTTTCACAGCTTGTCAGCAAGCGATCACGAATCATGATGGCGGTGTCGCAAGACTATGACGATCCGTTTGGTGTCACGAAGCGTCTTCCACCGCCTGACTGGGGGAGTCATCTTGGGGCGGCGCGGGGCTGAAGGCCTACGGACAGGAAGTAAGTCTTGGGAGCATTTTCGGGCGCGGGCGGGCTCAAGGTCCACCAGGTGACGTGTGGATCGAGCGTGAACACTCCCGCGCACAGAAGAAGGGAGAGGACTGCGCCCGCCCAGAGTAAGCCTTTCAGGATCCGATCTGCTCCCCGCTTGATGGACAGGCGCATCGCCAACGCGATCCAGACCAGTTGACTAAGAAGCGCATAGATCGCAAGGTCGACAATCGCGCGGCCCGCGGCGACCTCGTAGCCGCCAGAGGAAACCAGGCTTGGCGTATACCAGCTCAAAGGAAAGCCGAAGGCGGTGACACGGCCGTTATCATAGGCTGCGCTGACTCCCATCGTCAGCCAGCAGAAGAGCAACAGGGCTGTAGGAACCGAATACCAGAATATGGCACGCATTCTCATTTGAAGCCAACCGCTACATTCAGGTACTCGTTCTTGTGGTTGCTCGGGGCGACTTCGATTTTGCCATCGTACCAGAGGGTCGCGGAGTTGCTGCAGTCCATGAAGACCGCGTTTTCCGCTCCCGCCGCAGTGAAAATGGCTCGCACGCCCTTCGCATCAAGGCCGGCGGCGTTGCCATCCTGCTGGACCACCAAGAGAAGCTTCTGCTTGGCGTTCGAGTAGCCGATGGCCACTTTGCCTACCGAAGCACCCTTGCCGAGGAGCTGCGTGAACATGGCGTTGCTCTTTTCCGTCAGGTACTTCTGATACTTGGGCTCGACATCTCCAGTCATCGGCGCGTCCGCGGGAACACCGGCTCCATATTGATTGAAGGTGCCGTAAGGCATGCCATTCACCACAATCGGCGCCACACCGCCAACCGCCGCGCAAGAGGTCCCGGGAGGGTCTCCCTGTCCGGACGTGAAGGTGTCGACGCCACAAGTATTCTGCGAAAAGTAGAACTTTCCAGGCGACGAGGAGCCCGCGATCTGTTTCCCCTGTTCGATCACTTCACCGATCGGTTTGGATTCGCTCGGGTCAAGAGGGCCGCTTGTGATCTGAACGGCAATGGAGTTGAAACTGGACAGATCCGTGAAACTGCCGTTGACCACCACCTTGAGCTTCTGAGCCTTGGCTTCACGGCTCACGAAGTCAGTGAAGTACTCCTTGGAGGTACGAGTCAGTGTAACCATGTCCACTTTGCCCGTCGCCTCGATCAGATACAGGGCGCCGATTCTAGTCAACTTGAAGGTCGCCATGCTGGCCCTCCTGTCACTGGAGCGTACCACGGGAAGCAGAATTTTCTCGGGCGGAATTCGGCTTGGCGATAAAACGGGTACTGCCAAGTCTGGTACTGGAAGAGATCAGGACTAGCGCGTAGCTAGCGACGTGGCACCCGTCGGAGTCCGACGGGTCCGCCTCTGCACTTTCAATAACTTACAGAGAATTTCCGTCGGAGTCCGACGGAATTATCTTGAGGTGCCTGGAATCTGGTCGTGGCGGCGCGGGACTGAAGAAGGTCAGAGCGAGGCTGGCAAAGACGGCAAGGGCGACTCTGCTATTCGCTCATGTCTACTTAGTACACCGTTTCGGAAATACGGTTCTCGTATTTTTGGCAAGAACACTCCCTTACGGTCGTGGCTCGACACTACCCCAATGCGTTCGCGGGATACTTGCGCTTGCGATCAGCGCGCGTCACGGTCGGCTCGTAAGTTCGCGCGATACTTGCGCTTGCGAGCCGCGCGCGTAAGCAAGCGATCTTTGACTGCTTTTAGCGGCGTAGCGGCAACGCTCCCTCACGGTCGCGGCTCGTAAGCTGCAAATACGGTCGCGCGATACTTGCGCTTGCGAGCCGCGCGTCAGCAAGCGATCTGGCGATATGCCGGCGGACTTCTGAAACCAAGTACCTAGCTTGCGGCCGGACTGAGACACGCGCCTCCGTTTCGACGTTGACGTCGTTGAAGCCATGCGGCACTGCGCGACGGGCAGATCGTTTCTGGGATGGCGGAGGCCACAAAGGGGGTCTGTACGAATGACTCGTATCTTCACTGCGCTGCAAAAGTGCTCCGGGCTCAAACGGAAGCGTGAAGCGCTACCGACACAACGATCGTGATTCCAACTACTGCGGGCCGCGCGCGCCGGCAAGCGACCACTCATCAGAGGGCGAAGACGCTCCCTCAGGCCCAGCCATCAATCTTCGACCGGATCCACCCGATCTATAGAAAATCTACAAAGACTTAGCCTCGCCGCGCCGCTTGACTTCCCTACAGCGCGGGATGTATTGTGCCAGACTAAACGCCATGCAGCGTCTCAAACCAGTGGACGTGGTGATCGCCGGCGGGGGATGGGTTGGACTAGTGATGGCAAAGGAGATCGCCACCCGGACCTCCCTTTCTGTCGTGGTGCTCGAGCGCGGGCCTGCGCGAAAGCTCCGCGACTACGTGAACGGGATGGACGAGGTCGACCACACCCTTCGCTTCAAGCTGATGCAGAACCTGGCGGAAGAAACAACCACGCATCGCCACGCGGTAGGCCAGACGGCGCTCCCCATACGGCAATATGGATCGTTCAATCCTGGTACCGGAGTCGGCGGCGCGGGCGAACATTGGGGCGGCCTCGCGTATCGCTATCTTCCCGATCAGTTCCACCTGGCGACGGCGATGCGCGAGAAATACGGTAAAAAGCTGCCCGAAGATCTCGACGTGCGCGACTGGGGCGTGAGCTATGAGGAACTGGAGCCTTACTATTGGCGCGCCGAGCAGATGATGGGAATCGGCGGCAAGGCCGGCAATCTGCGCGGGCAGATTCTCGATGGTGGCAATCCGTTCGAGGGGCCGCGGTCGCACGAGTTTCCCAATCCTCCTCATCGCCCGACGTGGCTGGTGTCGCACTTCTCCAAGTCTGCTCGCGAATTGGGATATCACCCCTTCCCTACCCCCCACGCCACACTGAGCCAGACGTATCGGAATCCGGATGGAATTACGCGCTCGGGATGCGCCTACTGCGGCTACTGCTTGCGCTATGGGTGCATGATCGGCGCCAAGGCGCAACCCACCAACACGCTGCTGCCGCTGCTGACGAATCGCAAGAGCGTCTCGCTGCGTACGGGATGTTCGGCGCGCCGGATCGTTCACCATGATGGAAAGGCCCAAGGCGTGACCTACATGGACGAGACGGGCGCCGAAGTGGAGCAACCCGCGCACGTCGTGATCGTGGCCTCTTGGACGTTGAACAACAATCGCTTGCTGATGCTGTCGAAGATCGGTGAGCCTTACGATCCCGCGACACGCACTGGTACGCTCGGCCGAAATCTCACACACCAGGTGAGCGCGGCGACGCCGATCTTCTTCGACCGTCCGCTGAATTCCTTCATGGGGGCGGGTGGCCTGGGCGCTACGCTGGCCGACTTTGACGGCGACCACGGACTCGAATCGTTCGACGTGCTGCGGGGCTGCCATATTCGCATCGCCAGCGGAGGGGAAGCGCCGATTGCTTCGTTCGGGCGGATTCCGCCTGGAGAGACGAGTGCGAATTGGGGTTCGGCATGGAAGAAGGCGGCGCTGAAATGGTGGGACCGGTCGGCCAGCATCACGAGCGAGGCCGAGCACTTGCCTTATCGGCAGAACTTCCTTGACCTCGATCCGACTTACACCGACAAGTTCGGGGATCCGCTCGCCCGTATGACTCTCGATTGGACCGATCATGAGCGGCGGCAGGCGGACATGGCGGAGAAGATTCAGGCGCGAGTCGCCAATGCGATGGGAGTCAAGGCTGGCAGCCCTGCGCGCCGGGTGGGCGCCCACTATTCGACCGTGGATTACCAGAGCAGCCACGTTTCGGGCGGGGTCGTGGCCGGAACATCACCGGAGACCAGCGTGCTGAATCCCTGGTTGCAACACTGGCGAGTCCCTAATCTCTGGGTGATTGGGGCCTCGGCATTTCCCCAGAACTCTTCGGGCAATCCCACCATGACGATTGTCGCGATGGCTTATCGGGCGGCTGACACGATGATCGAGCGATACTTAAAGCATCCGGGGCCATTGGCATGAAAAGGCGGGAGTTCCTGGTGATGCCAGCCAAGAGTCTGGGGGGCCTGCTTCTGTACACTCTGGCGCGCGAGCCGATCCGGCTCCAGGCTCAGGACGGCAATCTGCGGGTCCCGCTTCGTTTCTTCACGGCGGCGGAAGCGCGGGTGGTGTCGGCGGCTTGCGAGCGCATCTTTCCCGCAGACGAGAGCGGCCCGGGGGCCACTGAAGCCGGGGTGGTGATCTACATCGACCGGCAGTTGGCTGGTCCTTATGGCCGCGATAAATATCGATACACCAAGGGGCCGTGGGTGGAATCCATGCCCGAACACGGGTACCAGGGGAAGGCCACGCCGCGGGATATCTATCGCGAGGGAATCCAGTCACTCGGAGATTTTGAATCGCTACCGGCGGTCCAGCAGGATGCCAGGCTGCATGCCATCGAGAAGACGGCGTTTTTTCAATTACTGCGGCGGCATACCCTGGAAGGGCTGTTGAGCGACCCGATGCATGGCGGCAATGCGGGGATGATCGGGTGGCAACTGATCGGGTACCCCGGCCCGCGTATGAGCTATCGGGACGAGATCGGGCAGGACAACGGCGAAGCGTGGCGACGCAAGCCGGTGAGCCTCGCCGAGGCCCTGGGCCACCCGGTCATCGGCTGGGAGGAAGAGAAAGACTGACCTCGCAGTACCCGTTTAATCACCATTGTTAATACATCCTTGGCCCCTTTCGAGTGCTAGAGTCGGGTGCGATGCCCACGCTCTCTCGCCGGCGGACGTTGCTCCGATGGATGTTTCTGGGCATCGGACTGCTCCTCCTGTTCGGCGGCAGCGCCTTATTGCAAGCGACCTTTCAATCAGAGGCCGAAGCGTTCTTTCCGGAGGACGTCGATCGTCAGAACCTGTTCGTGAGTGTGATGGCGGTGGTCAATCTGGCGGCCGCAACGCTGTCGTTGATTACGGCTTGGGCTCTGAAGCGGAGCCGCCCGTGGGAGCGGTGGACCGGCATCTGCGTATCCTTGCTGCTGATTGCCATGTTCCCTTGGATGACCCTGGCTGGCCTGTTCGGTCTTTTCACGCTGACGAAGAACCCGCCAGCACCGGAGAAGGTCGAGAATCCGGCAACTGCGGCGCTAGCTCGAAAGTCGAAAGATTACTGGATCGCCAAAAAGAGATCGAAAGCGCAGGGATGGGCCATCGGCATCCTGGCAGCCGTAGGCATGACGTCCTTCGGTGGAGTGGGCATCTACGCCGAGCACTTAAAGATGCACGGATGGAACCTGGGATGGATCTTCCTGCCCGTGCTATTCCTGATCGATGTGACGGTCCACGAGTCGGGGCACGCGATCGTGGCGTGGGCTCTCTACAACCGGCTCCGGGCGGTGAATATCGGTCCGTTCACTTTCCGGGATTTTGGGCGTGGCTACCAGTTCCATTTCGATTGGCGGCGTCTTTTCGCCACTGGAGGCTTCGTCAGTTCGGCGCCCACCACGGGCGCCAATCTCAGGTTCAAGTTCATCGCCGAAGTGGCGGGAGGGCCCCTCGCGGCGTTGCTGAACGCGCTGATCATGACGGCGATCTTCCTCTCGTTGCCCGGAACGCGCTTTGAGGCCATGTGGTGGTTTCCCGGATTCCTCGCACCGATCGCATTTTTCGACTTCGTCGTGAATCTGATTCCCTTCGGGTATTGCGACGGCAGCATGCTCTTCCACCTCATCTTCATGACCCACGGAGGGCGCTTGCTGCTGAACCGGAACGCCTTGACCAAGTACAGCGAGGACGCCATGGAACTCCGCAACCGGGCAGATTATCGGAACGAGGCGGCATTGTGGAGCAAAGCCCTGGAAGAAGCGCTCGCGTGCGGCGAGCAGAACGCCCTGGTGGTCGCGATCTGCTACGAACGCCAGGGTCGGGTCAGCGTTGCTTTAGGAGACTGGCCCTCAGCCGAAGAATATTGCCGCAAAGCACTCACCTTCGAGGCTGAGTGTGCGTTCGAGAACGCGTTAGCGGTGAATTCGTGGGCCTTGCTGCAGCGCGCGGCCCTGGAGCGCCACCACATCATGGAGGTCGGCCGATCGTATCCTCCCCTGCTACGGGCGCTCGAAGACCGAAGGAAGAAGATCCGGGACCGTGTGGAACTGGGAGTCACGAGCATCATGCTAGGCCGTGCGCACGCCCGTGCGGCCGATTTCGGCAAGGCTCTGGAGGAAGCCCGCACGGCAATCCGGGTTCTCCCGCCGGGCCCTGAACGGTCGGTTCTCTTCGCGGAGGCGTGGTCAATCCAGGCCCAGGCCGAGTTGGCGCTTGGTGACGTGGGGAACGCCCTCGCGTCCGTTGCCCAAGCAGAGGAGATGCTGCGCTCGCCAGACCTGCCGTCAACCCAACGGCACGTCGCGTGGGATGAGTTTGGCCAAATCGGAGAAGATCTCTGGCGACAGGGCGAATCGCAGGTATCCCTCGACATCCTGAGTGAAGTGATCGCCCGTTTGCAATCTTACGGCGCCACCGATGCCGCCGCGCGATATCAAATTAAGCTCGCGGGCGCGCAGCGGGAACTCGGCAACCTGGAGGATGCGTGGAAATGTCTCCCAGAGGACCGCGACCTGCCAATCTCCCACTTGCGATCCCTGCTGTTGGAACGAGCGCGCCTGCACCTGGCAGGCGGCCGTCCAGAAGCCGCAATTCGCGAGTGTGAATGCTTGATCCCACTTTGGGAATCTGAGCCGGAGCGAGCCATAACCCAGGGCGTGCTCGCAGAAGCCTGTCTGGAGTTGAACGACTTTGCACAGGCGGCATCACTCGCCCGCCAGGCGGCCGATATTCTGGGCCCCTGGCACCACTACGAGTCAGCCGCATGCCTGGTGACACTGGCAATCGCCGAATGGAAGAGTGGCAGTGAGTGGGAGCCGTTATACGCCAACGAAGCGCACAGCGTCATTCAATCCGACGTGCTGTTGCGGCCGGCGGCCAAAGCACGTCTCCTGGAATCGCAAATATCGCGTCTGAAACGGCACGGCCGGCAACCCGAGTTACTGCATATTGCTGCGAGCAACACTCCAGTGGCAGCCGCCGCAGTCGCCTAAAAACAGCCAGACACGTCCTATTTGGCACGCGCGCGACCGGTAAAACATGGTAAAAACGAACTCAGCAGGCGGTTATTGCGGAAAGGAGACCATCGATGCAATATCGCTCGACGCGTATCGTTTTGGGGGGATTGAGCTGTTTTCTGCTCGCATTGGCACCGGCGTTCGCGGACACGGCTGCCGGTATGCAGGCCTTCAGGGCCAAGGAGTACGGCAAGGCGTTCAATGAATGGAAGGCAGCGGCCGACGCCGGGCAGGCGGAGGCGCAGTTCGATCTCGGAGTGTTGTACGCACAGGGCCTGGGAGTGCAGCGCGATTTGACCGCCGCCGAGCGCTGGTATCGGAAGGCAGCCGAGCAAGGCAACGCCGAAGCCGAATTCGCTCTGGGACAGATGTATTCCCGTGGATGGGGCATTCCCCGCGACCAGCAGGACGCGCTCCGCTGGTTTGAGATGGCCGGTCAACCCGATTCGGATGGTCCCGCCACGGATTGGTCATTGCTTGACGGTTACGGCATGCAGCAGGATCAGAAGCAGGCCGCTTATTGGTATGAACTCGCCGCGCAGAAAGGTCATGCGGAAGCGCAGTTCAATCTGGGCCGCCTTTATGCGGAAGGAAAAGGTGGCATCCCGCACGATGAGGAGCAGGCGGTCCGCTGGGTACGCGCGGCAGCCAGCCAGGGATATCCTCCGGCCCTCGCGAGGCTCGGCATCCGCTACGCCAATGGAATGGGAATCGCTCAGGACAGCAAGCGAGCTTATTTCTGGCTGACATTGGCTTACCTTCACGGCGATAAGAGCGTCGAGAAGCTGCGTTCCGCGCAAGCCGCCAAGCTTTCCGCAGAAGAAGTTTCGGCGTCGGACCAGGCTGCGCAGAATTGGAAGCCGCGGACCTTCGCCGCCGCCAAAAAACAGGATCGTTGATGCATTCGCGGATCCGCCTGGCTCTGCCGTTGCTGATTCTCGTGAATGTGCGAGGGCAGCCCGTGCGCGATCCCGCCGAAATTCTGGAGCGCGCTCGCGCCAACTTGCAGGCGATGACCCATCGCCTGCCGAATTATGCCTGCATTGAGACCGTCGAGCGCTCCTATTATGAGCCTCCCCCTCAGCCAGGCGCATCATGCAGCTTGGTCCCCGGGGCCGGCAGCGCCTCAAGCGGTCCCCGCAAGCTTGAAGGTACCGACCGCCTGCGCCTCGAAGTGACGGTCTCGGAAGGACACGAGATTCACGCCTGGCCCGGCGCCACGCGCTTTGACACTCGCGACGTCGACGAGATCATCCACCAGGGTCCGATTGGCACGGGGTCGTTCGGCACTCACCTCACCGGAGTTTTCGACAATCCCGCGGTGCAATTCCAATATGTGGGCGAGAAGGCGGACAGCGCCGGAACCGCCATCGAGTACCGCTACCACGTATCTGCCGAGGCGAGCCGCTACCGCGTGAAGATGGGTTCCAAATGGCAGATCATTCCTTACGACGGCACATTCTGGATCGATCCGGAGTCGCTCGATTTGCGGCGCTTCACGGTGGAAGCCGGCCAATTGCCCGCCGCCAGTGCCATGTGCAGCCTGAACGCCGGTCTCGACTATCAGCGCGTGCATATCGGCGACGGCGACGTGCTCCTACCGCGCGAAGGAAGACTGCAGATCGTGATGGATAGAGGGAAGGAGACGACAAACGTCACCACCTTCTCCGACTGTCGCGAGTATATGACAGTATCGGCGGTCCACTTCGATACCGACTCGGACGCCAATAGTGCCGCGGCCAAGCCGATGGTGCGGACGCCAGTGGCTTTGCCGATCGGTCTGCCGATTTATCTGGCTCTCACCGGATCGATCGACACGGGAGTCGCGGCTGCCGGCGACCCGGTTTCAGCCAGAGTCAGCAGGCCGGTCCGGCGGCGCGGGACGAACGACGTGCTGATTCCCGCGGGTGCACTCGTTCTGGGACGCATCACGCGCCTGGAGCGCCACATACTACCGCAGCCCTATTTCCTGATCTCGCTGTCGTTCAACCGCCTCGTGCGTGGCGATGTCTCCTCTCCCTTTGCGGCGCGATATGACGCGAATGCGGCGCTCGCCAGGGAATTGGGAGCGGAGGTTCACATGGGCGGGCGCGGCCTGGAATTCTGGGATGTCGGTACCTTCCTGTTCCCATCGAGCAAGCCTACGCTCGTCTTGCCGGCTGGGTACGAATCGCAATGGGAGACCCTCGCGACACCGTCGCGCTGAGCGGGTGGTTTTGCTAGCGCTGGCATGCAACGCTCCCTTGGAGTGGTTTTCGAAGCGATTGGGAGGTCGCTTGCTCACGCGCGCGGCTCGCTACGAGCCACGACCGTAAGGGAGTGGTTTTCGGAGCGATTGGGAGGTCGCTTTGCTTACGCGCGCGGCTCGCTACGAAGCCACGACCGTAAGGGAGTGGTGTTCGAGGCGATTGGGAGGTCGCTTGCTTACGCGCGCGGCTCGCTACGAACCATTACCGTAAGGGAGTGGTTTTCGAGGCGATTGGGAGGTCGCTTGGTTACGCGCGCGGCTCGTAACTTACTCCTAATACGTTCCGCGATACGTGCGCTTGCATGCGAACTTAGCGCCCGAGCGACCTAATTTCTTCCTTCGTCAGGTACCGCCATTTGCCGATGGGCAAATCTCCGATTCGAACCGGCCCGATTGCGACGCGAACCAGCTTCAATACCTTGCTACCGACTGCCTCGATCATGCGGCGGACCTGGCGATTCCGGCCTTCGGTGATGGTGATCTCCAGGTGGGTGTACTTCCCCTGATCGCGCAGGCGCGCCACGAGTGCCGGCCGGGTCGGACCGTCGCTCAGTTCGAGTCCCTGCCGGAGTAGCGCCAGTTGCTCGTCGCTGAGCAGCGCGTTTGCCTTGAGTTGGTAGGTTTTGGGCACGTGGTGATTGGGATTGGTCAGGCGCTCGGCGAAATCGTTGTCGTTCGTCATCACCAGCAGACCGCTGGTTTCCAGGTCCAGCCGTCCCACTGGGGAGATCCAGGCATCGACGTCGCCGGTCAGGTCGTATACTGTCGGGCGCCCCTCGGGGTCGCGGTAGGTGGTGAGGTAGCCCTTGGGTTTGTACAGCAAGACGTAGACCTTGGCCGCCGCATGTAGGGGTTTTGCGTCCATGAGGATGCGATCGCGGTCGAGGTCCACCCAGTGATCGGGGTCCTGGACGATCTTGCCATTGACCCGCACCCGTCCGGATCCGATCCAACTACGCGCGTCGGTCCGGGAACCCGCCCCCGCTTTGGACAGGACCCGTTCCAGAGTTTTCAGACGGCGTTTTTTTGGTCCGGAAGGCGGCGGAGGTGTAAATCGTCTAGACATTTGAAAGAATGTGTGAAATCGCACTAACACGGTGCTACATTAGGGTAGGAAGTTTCCCCTAAGGAATGCCTCCTAGCCATATCCTCATCCGCGGCGCGCGCCAATTAATTACCCTGCGTGGCTCCAAGTTACCCCGACGTGGGCCCGAACTCAAGGAATTGAACATCATCCCGGACGGCGCGCTCCTGATCAAGAACGGCCTAATCGACCAGGTGGGGCCGGGACGGCGGGTCGAGAATCTCGCCGAAGCTCGTGACGCGGTAGAGATCAGCGCGGCCGGCCGCGTGGTGATGCCTGGGTTCGTGGACAGCCACACCCACATGCTGTTTCCCCCACCGGGTTGTCCGGCCTTGGAGTTGCAAGACGCGGCGCGCGCAGTACGCTCCGGCAGTGGCCAGAGAATTCAGGTCAAAGCACAAGCTCATTTGCAGTCGATGGCGCGCCATGGAACGACTACCGTGGAAGCCAAGACTGGCTGCGGACTTGACGAGAGCGCCGAGATGAAGCTGCTGCGGGTGCTCGAAGCGCTGAAGAACGACCCGCTCTATCTGGCTCCGACCTTCCTGTTCCGCCAGCCACCAAGAGACGCAGATGGAGCCCGCGCTATGGACTGGCTGCTTCTGGAATTTCTCCCCAAAATTCAACGTCGGCACTTTGCCCAGTTTGCGGACATGGCCTGGGAAGAGGACCCCTCGGGCGACTCCTTCTTCAGCATGTACCTGGAAGCCGCCCGCCGGTTGCACCTGCCCTCGAAGATCCACGCGGAGCGAATGCATGTGTCGCGCGCGGTCGCGATGGCAGTCCGGCACGGCGCGATTGCAGTCGATCATCTGGAACAGGCGACTGCGGCCGATGCGGCGGTGCTGGCAAACTCCGAAACCCTGGCGACGTTGCTGCCCTGTGCAGGTTTCTGCAACGGCGGAAGTAACGCTCCGGCGCGGACTTTGATCGATGCGGGTGTGGCGGTCGCGCTAGGCAGCGATTTCAATCCTCACCACACTCCCACGTTGAACATGCAGACTGTGGTCGCGCTGGCCTGTCTGCGGTTGGGCATGACACCGGCGGAGGCCGTGTCGGCCGCTACTATCAACGGCGCGCACGCACTCGGCCGCGCGGATCGCGTGGGATCGCTGGAAGCCGGCAAGTCGGCCGATCTGGTGCTCCTCAACTGCTCCGACTATCGCGATCTCACACAATGCTTCGGAATGAATCTGGTCCACACGACGATGAAAAGTGGTCAGTTCATCTACCGCGAGGGCAAGGTGGAGCCGCAGCCGGCCCAAGAGTTCAGCCACATGCCGTTGTGGGATTGAGGCGCTACTTTTTTCCCACGCGCCCGCGAATCTTTTTGATGAGGCGCTCGATCTCGTCCATCTTGCGGATGGTTGCCAGGGAGAGCACATCGCGGTCGTGATCGGCCAGATCCCATTTGAGCTCCTGCGAGAGTTTTACCAGCCGGCTGGTGTCTTCCAGATTCTGTTCGTGCATCCATTGAAGATAAGATCTCATGGACTCTTCGGAAGAAGTCGTTGGCTCGGGATATGGTGGTTGGTGGGGTTGATTCGACAGATTCGGCGGAACATGCGGGATTCCGGTCCCGCCATTTTGTGGCTCGCCGGGCATCACCGCCATCAGGATCAGGACACAGCATCCAATTATAGATCTCATCGGCAGCGTCCCCCTATTTCACAGCATCATACCTTACCTTGGATAGGGACTCGCTGATCTGTCTGATGTAACGAGCTTGAATTTTGCAAACTCTATACATTTAGGCGACAAAGTGAACGCCGATCTCCCCTACGATGGAGGACGTGCGGACATTGGAGCGGCAGCAAGTGCAACCGGAAATCTCCCGCAGGCGTTTCTACATTGGTGCGATCTACGGAATCTGGGGACTGATCGCAGCGGCACTGGGGCTGCCTGCGATGGCGTACCTGTTTCTTCCGCCAAAAGCGCGGCAGGAAAACAACTGGGTGGAGATCGGCGACGTCACCAAGCTGGCGACCAACACTCCGGTGGAGATGACGTTTCGACGGAACCGAGTGGATGGCTGGAAGATACTGAGCGAGAAGAGCACCGCATGGGTGGTGAAACAGGCGGACAACCAGGTAGTGGCGTTCGGCCCGCAGTGTACACACCTTGGCTGCGCATACCATTGGGAAGAGGGTAAGAACGAATTCCTGTGTCCGTGCCACGCTTCTTTGTTCGCGATTGACGGCAAAGTTGTGTCGGGGCCGGCGCCGCGCCCGCTGGACCGCTTCGAAACCAAGATCGACGGAACCAAACTGCTGGTTGGCGATTTGCGGCAGTCGGAGCCCACTGCATGAAACGGCACTGGAAAAATGCTTCGGATTGGCTCGACAATCGCACGGGGATTCAAACCGCGGTCCGCCAGTTTCTGTATGAAGAGATTCCGGCATCCAGCGGATGGCATCAGGTGTTCGGCAGTGTCGCGGTGTTTCTGTTCCTGGTGCAGGCATTCACGGGCGCACTACTGGCGTTCAACTACACTCCGACTCCGGGAGACTCGTACAACAGCCTGCGCTATATTCTGACCGAGCTGACAGGCGGGCGCTTGATCCGCGGATTGCACCATTGGGGCGCCAGCATGATGATCGTGGTGGTAGTGCTCCACATGGTGCAGGTCTTCCTTTATGGCGCCTACAAGAAGCCGCGCGAAGCCACGTGGATGATCGGCGTCGTGTTGTTGCTGCTCACGCTGGCTTATGGTCTGACCGGCTATCTGCTGCCCTGGGACAATCGCGCATACTGGGGAACCGTGGTGACCACGCGTCTGGCGGGACAGGCCCCTTTGCTGGGGCCGTACCTCACGCGATTTCTTGGGGGAGGCGACGGCATCGGCGTGGTCACGTTTGCGCGCTTCTACGGGTTACACGTGTTACTGCTGCCACCCTTCACGCTGCTGCTGATTGGCGTCCACGTTTTCCTGGTTCGCAAGCATGGGGTGGCGCCCGCGCCAGGAGACGAACTCGTTCCGAAGAAACAGTTCTATCCGCACCAGGTCTTCATGGACACGGTCGCGGTCTCGATCGCATTCGCGGTGCTATTCCTGATGGCGGTCGCGGTGCGAGTGCCCTTGGAGCAGCTTGCCGACCCCACGGATACGACCTACACACCACGACCGGAGTGGTATTTCCTGTTTCTTTTCCAGACTCTCAAGCTGTTTCCTGGGGCTCTGGAAGTAGTCGGCAGCGTCATCCTGCCGGGGCTGGCGGTTCTCACGCTGATTCTGGTTCCATTCATCGACCGCGGCAAGATGATCAAGGTCACACAGCGGACCGTCGCGGCTTCCGTCGTGGTGCTGGCGGCTCTCGGCTGGACGGCGCTGACTGCTCGAGCGGTGGCAACGACGCCGGCTGCATCGGGCGTGGTGGAGATCGATTATTCAGCGCCGACCGACTGGATGCAGCTTTCGCCGGAGGAGATGGCCGGGGTGGCCTACTTCCGACAGGAGAACTGTATCGCCTGCCACGTGATTGGAGAAAAGGGCACGAAAGTCGGGCCGGATCTCACTGCAAATTCCATTCACCGGGACGTGAAATGGATGGTTCAGCATTTCAAACGGCCGGCGGCAATGCGCCCTGGCTCTGCCATGCCGCCGATTCAACTCAGCGATCAGCAGTTGAATGCGCTGGCGGCGTTCCTGTTGAAGCTCAATCCGCAGAACGCCACGGCGCTCGAGAATGCGCCTGATTTCGCGACGCAGGGAGCATTGGTATACACCGCCAATCATTGCGGCGCATGCCACATGGTGAATGGGGTGGGCGTAAAGGTGGGACCGCCGCTCAACGGCCTCGCCAAGCGACAGACCCGAAGCTGGGTGGAGGATCACTTTGCCGATCCGCAGAAGCTTTCACCCGGATCGATTATGCCGGCTTACAAACTCTCGCCGCGAGATTTGGATAATTTGACCACTTACCTGTTCTCACTGCCGGAGTAGGTTTGCCTGCTTCCCTATGTGTATGCAAATCTTGAAGGGCCACGGTGGTGCGAACACCACAGTTTGCCGCGTCGACAACGCTTGCCCAGATCATCTATTCCGTCGACTTAGTGGGCTTCCCGAAAAGCGTCGAGAAGAGTCTCGACGCGGCAAACAGGAGTGGTCTTGGGCTGCTTCGCCGCCATGGATTCCGATGAAAGCGGCGCGTTCGCCCGGCAAATAGTCTCGGCCACGGCGACACGCCGCGAACCCCCAACCCCTAACCCCCAACCCCTGCTTTCAAGGGTGTTTGCACCACGACGGCCGAATGAAGATTCTCCGCATCATGGACAGCCGGCAACGCGGAGGGTCACATCGTATACTCATCTCATGAAGATGAGCCGCCGCGACTTCGTGATTGCGTCCATCTGGGCCTCCATGGGGCCGCGCGTCCAAGCTGCCGGCGGGCCGTCGATTGTGTTTCCGTCGGCTCCCCGCGACCGGCTGGCAGTCGCCTCGTATCCTTTCCGCGGCTTCATCGACACGCCGTCCAATAATCGCGCGCGGGATCCGCAGGTGACTCGAATGAATATCAAAGAGTTTCCCGCACTCGTCGCCGAGCGATTTCAAATTCGTAACGTCGAATTGTTGGGCCAGCACATTCGCGCTGGTGAGCCGGCATTGGTCGAAGAACTGCGCGCAGCGGTGAGGGCCGCCGGATCGCACGTTGTGAACATCCCGACGAGCGTGGGTGGGAGCCTCTACGATCCCGATGCCGCGCGCCGCGCCACCACCGCCGCCAATGCGAAGAAGTGGATCGATACCGCGGTGGCGCTCGACTGCCCCAGCGTGCGGGTGCACATCCAGGGAGTCAAAGGTACGCCTCGCGATGCAGCAGTGGCCGCGGAAAGCCTCGCTTCAGTGGCGGAATACGGCGCCTCGAAGAACGTGATGGTCAACCTGGAGAACGACGACATCACTACAGAAGATGCGTTCTTCCTGGCGAAGGTGATTGACCAGGTGAACAGCCCGTGGCTGCGTGCGCTGCCGGACTTCTGCAACTCGATGCTGAAAGGCGATGAGGCGTTCAATTACGACGCGGTGAAAGAGATGTTCCGGCGTGCATACAATATCAGCCACGTAAAAGATGTCGAGATCGATCACGGCAAGACCTTCCGCGTCGATATGGAAAGGACCTTCGCGATCGCCAAAGCCAGCGAATACAAAGGATACTTCTCGATGGAATTCGAAGGCGAAGGCGACCCGTACGCCGGAACGCAGAAGTTGATCGATCAGAGCCTGCAGTATCTGAGATAGACATGAATGAGACCGAGTATCGGGGCCGCCGCGCCTTCACTTTTCAAAACGCCCACGTGCGTGTGACCGTCCTGAAGGAAGGCGGGCATATCGCGGAGATTCTAGATCGCCAGACAGGCGTGAATCCATTGTGGACGCCTCCTTGGCCCTCGATCGAGCCGTCGCGATACGATGGCGCCCGTTTCCCCGAATACGGCAGCGGCGCTGAAGCCAGGCTGCTGGCAGGGATCATGGGACACAATCTCTGTCTCGATCTCTTCGGAGGGCCGTCGCCGGAGGAAGAGGCGGCTGGAATCTCCGTTCACGGCGAAGGATCCGTGGCGGAGTACGAGGTCTCCGAATCCGGCAGTCTACTGACGTTGCGGACTTCGCTGCCCCTGGCGGGGCTCGCGTTCGAGCGCCGGCTGGCACTGAATGGCCACGCACTCGAGATCTCGGAGACCGTCGAGAATCTCTCGTCGTGCGACCGGCCCATCGCTTGGACGCAGCATGTCACGCTCGGGCCGCCATTTCTGGAAAAGGGCTCGACTCAATTTCGCGCATCGGCGACGCGATCCAAGGTGCATGAGTCGGATTTCGGTAGCGCCTCGTATCTCCAGGCAGGAGCGGAGTTCGATTGGCCTTACGCCCCGGCACGCGGACATGGGTCCGTGGACCTGCGACTCTTCAACGGTGCCCAGGTGTCAAGCGCCTTCACCACGCACCTGATGGATCGGCAGCGCGAGGATGCGTTTTTTGCCGCATTCTGTCCAAAGCACCGGTTGGTCTTCGGCTACATTTGGAAGACTGCCGATTTCCCGTGGCTCGGGATCTGGGAGGAGAATCTGAGCCGCCCGCAGGCTCCCTGGAATGGTGCCACGATCGCGCGCGGTATGGAGTTCGGGGTGTCGCCGTTTCCCGAATCGCGGCGCGAGATGATCGAGCGGGGGCGGCTCTTCGACGTTCCCGGCTATCGCTGGCTCCCCGCCAAGAGCCGTTTGGAAGTGAAGTACTGGGCGGTGATCGAACACGCCGATTCGGTTCCCGAGACGTTACACTGGCCGGCATAGGATTGCTCACACGCCTTTGTAGTTGAGAACCGGCCGCAGGGTGCGGGTTACTTTCACGAGCTCCTGTTGCGCTCGCAGCACGGCGCGAATGTCTTTGTACGCCGAAGGAGCCTCCTCACGAAGTTCGCGAGAGAGACGGAAGTCGTACCAGACTCCCTCCATTTGCCGCCGGAGTTCCCGCTCGGAAACCTTGCCGGCGGCGGCGGACCGGCTCAGCGCCCGGCCCGCACCGTGGGCGCTGGAGCGGAGCGACGCTTCGTGTCCACGCCCATCCACATGAAAGCTGAGAGTGCCCATGGATCCCGGCAGAACACCGGGCTGGCCCGGTCCAGCCGGCATGGCGCCCTTTCGGTGCACCCAAAGTTCGCGGCCGCCGTGCGACTCGCGCGCAACGTGATTGTGGTCGGTGGTGATGGCTGTTTCCCAACAGAGACGCGCCCCCAGTGATTTAGACAGCACGCGCCCGACCTCTTCTGCCATCGCCTTGCGGGATGCATCGGCAAAGCTCCGGGCGTGCTCCAAGTCGTGCAGATAGGCGACGCCGGAATCGGACTGAGCTTCGAGCACGCGAAGCCCGAGGCCGACAGGTTGGGCGCCAGCCAAATGGTGGTTGTGGATTGCCTGGCCGACGGCGCGCGACCCGCTGTGGACCATCAGCCAGAGCCGTCCCTCTTCGTCCGCCTGAAGCTCGATGAAGTGATTACCGCTGCCGAGCGTCGCGAACTCGATTGCGCCTTCCGTCCGGCGGACGGACTCGAGGCTGGTATCGCTGAGTGGCTCCTGAGTGAGACTGGCGGGCTGAGACACGAGCGTGCGGCGATTGCGGCGGCGCGGAGGTACCGCCTTGCCGAGACCGGACAGGACTTCGCCCGCGAGCCTGGGAACGGCGAGTGATGCGGCCTCCGCGTCGGTTGCGACTGCCAACATGCCGCATCCGATGTCACCTCCCACAGCTTGCGGGTAGATGAGATTCGACGTGGCGATCACCGTGCCGATGCACACGCCGGCGGACAGGTGCACGTCGGGCATTACCGCGATCTGCTGAATGTCCGGAGGGCGCCGGAGGCGCTCAATCGCCTCCGACACGTCGCGATCCATAGGATTTGCGAGCCACGCGCGTGTGGGTGCGAGCGATGATTCACTCATCGGGTCCCGCCTCCTGACAGGCCGGAATGAACGACAATTCCGGGGCACGCTTCCTGGTGATCGCCATGGCCACGTCCGCGCGGAGACGCGCCGAATCGCGACGAAGCGCGCTCAGGGCATCCGCGACGGAAAGACCTGCTGGAACGAATACATGCACTAACAGACGCCCGCAATCCGGGGCCGGAGAGACGTCCTCAACGAACAGGCCGTTGAGGCTCTCCCCTATACTTCCATCTGCGAGCGCGAGGTTCAGGGCTCGTTGTACTTGCCGGCAGAACTGCCGTGTTTTGCGTTGCAAACGCGGATCGGCAGACCGGCGGTGGGACTCGCCTCCATAGAGAGCGTCGGCGAAGTCCGGATCAATGGACTGTGATTCTGAAATACGACGATTTCGATACTTCAAACAAAATTCCCCTAATGCACGCGAGGTCAACCCGCGCACAGACACACTGCGGCTTTCAGGTTGTTTGTGTTGAACGATGGGCGCGAGCCTGACCGGCCCGTGCGGTTACGCGGCGGGGAGCAGGCTCGACGGCATCGGGTAATGGGCAATAGGGGACATTGGCATTTCCTCCGCTTTCGTCGAGTTTCCGGATGGCGCGAAGCGTCACGAGCCCGCACCGTCCCGGAACTACATTGTCGCCCGCCCGGTGCTCCGCCCGCAAGTTGTGCTTGGGTGGCAGCTTTCTGACAGGCAGACTTGGTGGACACACGAAAAGCGTCGAGAGGAGTCTCGACGCGGCAAACAGGAGTGTTTGCGCCACGTCTTTCGTGCGGTCACGGGTTGTGATACATTCATATGGCATACCCATATATGGAACCAAAGTCCGATGTCTGGCAGGGCACGTTGGCACTGATGGTGTTAAAGACTCTGGAAACTCTGGGCCCAATGCACGGCTACGGCATCGCACGGCGCATTGAACATACGAGCGGAGACCGGCTCTTATTGAACTACGGCACTCTTTACCCCGCGCTGCTGAAGTTGGAGCAGGAGGGGTACATCGCTTCGACGTGGGGCGTGTCGTCAAACAACCGGAAGGCGAAGTTCTACGCGCTGACCCGTGCCGGCCAGAAACAGCTCGCCAAAGAAGCGCGGCAGTGGGAAGAGACCAAAGATATCATCTCGCGCTTCTTCCTGCCGGAAGGCGGGACCTCATGAGGAAACTGCGAGCGGCACTGGTCCGGTTGTTGGGATCCATTCGGAAATCGCAGCGGGAACGCGAGATGGCGGATGAGTTCGAATCCCATCTGCAGATGCATGTGGAAGACAATCTGCGCGCCGGAATGCCGCCTGACGAAGCACGCCGCGCCGCAGTCCTCAAATTCGGCGGCGTGGAATTCGCCAAGGAGGCAGTACGAGATATGTCGACAACCATGTGGCTCGAGATCACGCTTCGCGACGTGCAATATGCTCTGCGCGGCCTGATTCGGAATCCAGGATTCGCGCTCACCGCAATTGTCTCCCTGATGTTGGGTATCGGCGCCAGCCTGGCAATCTTTGCGGTGACCGACGGCCTGCTTCTGCGTCCATTTCCGTTTCGCGAGCCCGACCGCGTGGTGATGGTGTGGGAACGTCATCTGAAAGCAGGAGGGTCAGATTACAACGTAATCTCGCCCGCGAATTTCCGCGATTGGAAAGCGCAAAATGACGTGTTCGAGAGCCTGTCAGCCTTTGGCGACGGGCGCGCCGTATTGAGCGACGGAGATCGCGTCGAAGAACTGCACAATCGCTTTGCCAGCGCCGATCTTTTACCCATGCTTGGCGTGCAACCATTCCGCGGCCGCTTTTACACCGCGCAGGAAGATCTGCCAACCGGGCCAAACGTGATGGTGATCAGCTATCGCCTATGGCAGAGCTGGTTCGGTGGTGACGAAGGAGTGATCGGACGCAAGGTGCAATTGCGATCGCAGCCGGCCACGATCATCGGGGTGCTGCCGCCTCAGTTTTTCTTTCGGGACCGTCAGATCGACATCTGGGAGCCGATTGGTTTCGACCCCGCGCGAGATTATCGCGCCAATGCGGGGCGCTATCCGTCCGCCGTGGCGCGCTTGAAACCCGGTGTCACACTGGGCCGCGCGCAGGCCGAGATGACCGCGATCGCGAGCCGCCTGGAAGCGCAGTATCCCGCGTTCAATAAGAACTGGACCGTAAACCTCGAGCCGCTTCGCGACTCGATGGTCCGCGAAGTGAAAACCTCGCTCCAGGTTCTGCTGGGTGCAGTTTCACTTCTGTTGCTGGTGGCCTGTGCGAATGTCGCCAATCTGCTGTTGGCACGTTGCACGGCGCGCAGGCGCGAACTGGCGGTGCGTATGGCCATCGGAGCCGGACGCCGAAGAGTGATCCGCCAACTGATCACGGAAAGCGCGGTCCTCTCGCTGGCAGGCGGCATATTGGGCCTGGCGTTTGCACGGGTCGCCGTCCAGGGACTGCTGGCATTGGCGCCCGAGGACCTGGCCGTCAATGCCGTGATTTCGGTGGATTGGCGTGTCACTTTGATGGCGCTGGCCCTCTCCGCATTCACCGGGCTGATCTTCGGACTGGCGCCGTCGTTGATTGCATCGCGGGATGGGTTGTCAAATGGACTGCGAGACGCTGCGCGCTCTTCGGTGGGCGGGGGATTTCGGGCCCGGTCGGTATTGGTGGCCGCGGAAGTCGCGCTTTCGATGGTGCTGCTGGCGGGTGCGGGATTGCTCTTCCGGAGCATGGTGGGATTGCAGGGCGTGGATGCCGGGCTCGATCCGCGCGGAGTCGTGACCTTCCGCCTCTCACTGCCGGTTGCACGGTTCTCCGATGGTGCGCGGCGCACCCAATTCTTCACCCGCGCCCTCGATGAGATCCGCGCCCTGCCGGGGGTTCGCTCCGCGAGCGCTGTGAGCTTTCTTCCCTTCAACGGGATGGTGGCGGGAACTGGGGTAAAGATTGGAGGGCGGCCGGCGCCGGGGCCGGGTGAGGAACTCGATGCAAATATCCGGACGGTGATGCCGGGTTATTTCCAAACCATGGGCATACCGATCCGCCGGGGCCGCGACTTCGAGCCTTTCGATAACACGTCCGATTCGCCTTATCGCTTCATCGTCAATGAGACTTTCGTTCGCCGCTATCTGCCCGGCGAGGAACCGCTCGGAAAATCGATCAGCGCCGAGATGGATTCCAAGAATCCCTTTGGCGAAATCGTCGGTGTGGCCGGAGACGTTAAAGAAGGCGCCCTCGACAAAGAGCCCAAGCCGACCGTGTACTACATCCATGCGCACCTGGCCTACAGCGGTCTCGTCTTCGTGGTGCGAACGGCGGGCGACCCGCTAGCCATCGCCGAGCCGGTGCGACGCATCATCCGCTCGCTCGATTCCGCCTTGCCGGTCGCAGACATCCGCACCATGGACACGATCGTTTCGGAGACGTTCTCGCGCCAGCGCTTCAGTGCCCTGCTCCTGATTGCGTTCTCCGCGGTGTCGCTGTTGCTCGCGAGCGTCGGAATCTACGGTGTGCTGGCGTATTCGGTCACGGAGCGCACTCGCGAAATTGGAGTACGCATGGCGTTGGGTGCGGAGCCGGGCCGCATCGTGGGCCTGGTCATCGGCGGCGCGGCCTCGATCGTGCTTCCGGGAATCGCAGCGGGAATCGCAGGCGCATTCGCGCTGACTACTCTTTTGCGGGGGCTGCTTTTCGGAGTCACGCCACATGATCTGCCGACGTTCCTGATTGCATGTTTGGTACTGGCGGCGGTCGCGTTGGCCGCGGCCTACCTGCCGGCACGGCGTGCTTCGCGGCTGCTCCCGGTCGACGCACTGCGGATGGAATAGGGCCGGGCACTGGCACAGGAAATCCGCCTGAGTGTCACAAACCCAGCTGCATGGTCAGATTTAGTGAACGCGCGAAAAAGCGTCGAGAAGAGTCTCGACGCGGCAAACAGGAGTGTTTGCGCCACGGCCGCAGAGCTGACGATACATGCGATACCATGCGATTTTCATGAACTATCGCAAACTCGGCAAAACCAATTTTGAAGTCAGCGAAATCGGCTACGGCGCCTGGGGCATCGGCGGCAAGCAGTGGCTGGGCGGCAGCGACGACGAGTCACTGCTCGCGTTGCAGCGCGCCATCGAGCTCGGTGTCAACCTCATCGACACCGCTCTGGCTTATGGCGACGGGCACAGTGAGGAACTGGTGGGCCAGATCGTCCGTGGGTCCGGGACGCGAATCTACGTAGCCACGAAAGTGCCGCCCAGAAATCGCATCTGGCCCGCGAAACCCGGCGTAAGCATTGCCGAGGTTTTCCCCTACGACTACATCGTCAATTCCGCGGAGCAAAGCCTGCGCAATCTGGGGCTGGATGCCATCGACCTGCTGCAACTGCATGTGTGGAATCCGGAGTGGGTCGAGCGGGAAGAGTGGCGCAACGCATTCGATCATCTGAAGCAATCCGGCAAGGTGCGGGCGGTTGGAATCTCGCTCTCCGATCACGATCCCGATTCCGGGCTCTCGGCGATTCGCACCGGGCTCATCGATACGGTGCAGGTGATCTACAACATCTTCGATCAGTTACCCGAGAATCAGCTTTTGCCGCTCTGCCTCGAACAGAATATCGGTGTTTTGGCGCGAGTTCCTCTGGATGAAGGCGGCCTTTCCGGCAAACTCGACGAGCACACCAAATTTCCAACCGGCGATTTCCGGGAGTGGTACTTCCGCGGCAATCGCAAGAAGCAGGTGGTGGACCACGTCAACCAGTTGCTCCACGACTTGGGCAAGGATGTCGATCTGCCGTCGGTGGCATTGCGGTTCTGCCTGTCGCATCCCGCCGTCTCGACTGTCATTCCCGGCATGCGAACGCGCCATCACGCGGAATCGAACGCCAATGCCTCGGTTTTGGGGGTTCTGCCGCCAGAGACGCTGGCAATTTTGAAACGCCACGGCTGGGATCGAAACTTCTATAATTGATCCCTGTGACATCGAAGCTTCTGTTGAGTCTCGCGCTGGCCGCTACGGCCTTCGCCCAGGGCCGCTTCAACCCGGGCGTGAAACCATTCGTCACCGTCGACGCGCCGGTGGTCGCGCTGCTGCACGTTCGCGTCATCGACGGCACCGGCGCCGCCCCTCGCGAAGATCAGACGATCGTCATCGATCACGGCAGGATTGCCGCGGTGGGGCCCGCCGCGTCGACGATTGCGCCAGCAGGGGCACAGACACTCGACCTGAGCGGACAGACGGTGATTCCCGGGCTCGTGGGAATGCACGAACACCTGTTCTACCCGTCGGGAGCGGGCATCCCGATGTACAACGAGCAGGCGTTCAGCTTCCCGCGACTCTATCTGGCAACGGGCGTTACCACTGCGCGTACGGCCGGTAGCCTGGAGCCTTATACCGATCTGAACATGAAGCGCCTGATCGATGCCGGCCGCATGCCAGGTCCGAAAATGCACATCACCGGTCCTTACCTGGAAGGCGCCGGGAGCATCGCGGGACCGCAGATGCACGAGCTGAGCGGTCCCGACGACGCGGTTCGCACCGTGGAGTATTGGGTCGCGGAAGGCGCAACGTCGTTCAAGGCGTACATGAACATCACCCGCGCCGAGTTGAAGGCTGCGGTGGATGCCGCTCACCAGCACGGCATCAAAGTCACGGGCCACCTTTGTTCCATCGGATTCCGGGAAGCTGCCGCGCTTGGCATTGACAATCTGGAGCACGGCCTGCTGGTTGACACCGAATTTCATCCGGGCAAACAGCCGGACGCCTGTCCGGCACAAGCCGTCACCCGCAGGGAACTCGCAGGTCTCGACATTACCGGTGCCCCTGTCCGCGAAATGATTGCCGATCTGGTGAAGCACAACGTTGCGATCACTTCGACGCTCGCGGTGTTCGAAGCGTTCGATGGAGGCCGGCCGCCGATCGAGCAGCGATTCCTGGACGCTCTGACGCCTGAGGCGCAGGTGAGCTACCTCAGCTCGCGAGCACGGGCGCAAGCGGGCTCGTTCCTGCCGATGCTGAAAAAGGAGCTGGAATTCGAATATGCATTTGTAAAAGCTGGCGGACTGCTGATCGCCGGAGCCGACCCTACAGGCAACGGCGGAGCACTGGCAGGATTCGCCGATCAGCGCAATATCGAGTTGCTGGTGGAAGGCGGATTCACCCCGGTGGAAGCGATTCAGATCGCCACCTTCAATGGCGCCAGGTATTTAGGGGAGACAGAGCACATTGGTTCGATCGCTGCCGGGAAGCAGGCCGATCTGGTTGTGATCGATGGCAATCCCGCTGCGCGGATCGCCGACATTCAGAAGGTGAAGCTGGTCTTCAAGGACGGGGCCGGCTACGATCCGGCCAAGCTGCTGGATTCCATACGGGGTTCTGTCGCGTTACATTAGGGCCCGAAAGTACCAGCCGAATGTTACCTAAAAAACCTCGGAGCGGGGGTGCAACTGGCCGCAATTGCGTTATACTCACGTCTATCCGTTCGTTCAATTCAGGGTCTTAATGGCTTCACAAAACCGTAATCGTAAGACTGTTATTCTTTTGCAGTTGAGGAGAGTCAATGCGTTCTAAGCTTGCCGCTTCGCGGTCGCCTATTTCCAATCCATCCGCCCCTGCCGCCACTGAGCCGACAGGCGGGTCAGCGGGAGTTTCCGTGGTTTGCGAATCGTTTCGCAAAAGGAGGCGGGGCATTCGTCAGGCAGTCACGCTTGGACTTCTAGTGGCGGCTTCTTCACTGGCCGCCTGGGGTCAGGCTACCGCCGGTTTTGGCGGGATTTCGGGAACGGTGCGCGACGCCAGTAACGCGGCTGTCCCCGGAGCCAAAGTGGTGGTGTCCAATCCGAAGATGGGCCTCAAGCGCGAGTTGACGACTACTGACGCAGGCATATTCGCAGCGCCCGCATTGACGCCGGCTGACGGTTACGACGTCATGATCACGAAGGAGGGCTTTGCGCCGTATGAAGCGAAGGGAGTCGTGGTTCGCGTCGGCGAAGTTACCGATCTGACGGTGCCGATGACGGTCGGCGCGATGGCTCAGGCCGTCGAAGTGGTCGGCGCCACGCCTGCCGTGGACGATGTCAAAACGGAAACATCGCAAGTGGTGGGCAATCTACTCATCAACGATCTGCCGATCAACGGACGGCGCGTCGATTCGTTCGTGCTGATCACTCCCGCGGTGACCAAAGACGCCGACTTCGGTCTGGTGACTTTCCGAGGCATGGCGGGCGGCAACTCTTTCCTGATCGATGGCAACGACACGACCAATCAGTATTACAACGAGAACGCGGGCCGGACACGCCTTGGTTCGCAGCTTTCGCAGGATGCGGTCCAGGAATTCCAGGTGCTTTCGTCCTCGTATTCGGCTGAATTCGGAAAGGCTTCCGGCGGTGTCGTTAACACCATCACCAAGAGCGGAACCAACGACATTCATGGAACGGGCTTCTGGTTCTTCCGCAACCGCACGCTGAATGCGCGCGACCGGTTCGCTGCCATCGATCCGCCCGAAGTACGGCATATCTATGGCGCGACGATCGGCGGGCCGATCAAGAAGGACAAGCTGTTCTTTTTCGCCGACACCGAAGAACAGTGGCGCCATTTTCCGATTATCAGCAACCTGATCAACTCCTCAGTGAATGCTGCATCGCAAACCTGGATCGGCTGCGCCGCGCCCGCGACGGCGGCACAGTGCACGGCGATCAATTCCCTGCTGCCGCGCATGTTCGGAACGGTCAATCGCACCGGAAATCAGCAGCTGGCCTTCCTCAAGCTCGACTATCGCCCCAACGAGAAGAACACCTTCAGCGCCAGCATGAACTACCTGCACTGGAATTCGATTAACGGCATCCAGACCGGCATCACGCTGACCAATGGCGCCGCGATCGGCACCAACGGGGATGACAAAGTGTTCGACCGCATCGGGAAAGTGTCGTGGACTTTCGTACCCACCAGTTCAGTGGTAAACGAGTTCCGATTCGGCTGGTTCAAGGACCGGCAGGCGGACGATTTCGATCCGACCTTACAGGCAGGTTACCCCATCGGCAACGTAAGCCTGTCGGTGGCGGGCGTGAGCACTCTGGGTGGTTACAACATCCTGCCGCGCATTCTGCCCAGCGAGAATCGCTTCCAGTACGTCGACAACCTGACGTGGGTCAAGGGCGGCCATACCTTCAAATTCGGCGCGGATATTGCCCGCACAGAAGATTACTCCAACAGCTTGAGCAGCCGGTTCGGAAGCTACACCTACTCCAACGTGACGACATTTGCGCAGGACTTCTCGAGCGCAACGCCCGGTCCGAGTCACTATTCCACCTTCAGCCAGGTTTTCGGCAACCCGGTCGTCGACACGTACATTACGGATCTCGGCTTCTATGCGCAGGATACCTGGAAGGTCAGTCCCAAGCTGACCGTCAACTACGGACTGCGCTACGAATACTCGGTGCTGCCTCAACCACCCATCACCAATCCGAATTACCCGCAGACCGGCCACATCCCGTCCGCTCCGCACAACTTCGCACCTCGCGTGGGGCTGGCATACTCGCTGAATGACAAGACCGTACTCCGCGCGGGCTACGGCTTGTTCTACGCGCGTTACGTCTCGGCCCAAATCAGCACGTTCTTCACCAACAACGACCTGTACACCCAAAGCTTGAGTATCACGAACCCGAGTTCCACCGGCGCCCCGGTTTTCCCGTTCGCGCTCACCAGCCCGGCCGGAGCACTCGCATCCAACCGCTCGATTACCTTCGCTGCACCCAATATGCGCAACCCCTACACCCAGCAGTTGAATGTGGCGGTGGAGCGGGCGATCGACAAGAGCACCACGCTGACGGTTTCGTATCTGCAGAACCGCGCCAAGGACCTCTTCACCGTGCGCGACATCAACATCGGGCCGCTCAGCACGCAGAATTACGATTTCACGATTCTCGACTCGAACTACAATCCGACGGGGCAGGTTTACAGCACGCCGATCTACCTTTTCAGCAACCGTATCGATACCCGCTACGGGCACATCAACCAGGTGGAGAATGGCGGAAAGCAGTGGTATGACGCGATGGCGGTTCAATTGATCCGCCGCTTCAGCGCCACCTTCCAGGGGACGATCTCCTACACGTGGTCACACGAATTGGATGAAAATCAGGAGTCGGGCAGCAACGCGATCTTCTTCAGCAGCGGCCCGATGGGGCTTTACAACGGCGCATACAACCTCGACAAGGGCAACGGCAACCTGGACCAGCGCCATCGCTTCGTAGGGACCTTTGTGGCGCGCCCGAAGTTCACCAGCAGCAACAGCGGCTTCGCCCGTTACGTGGTGAACGGCTGGGAGTTGACCGGATATCTGACCCTGGCCAGCGGACGGCCGAATTTCGAATCGGTCACCTTCTCTTCGACCACCAACCTGCCGCAAGCATTCACGGGAAGCCTCGACGGGCTGGGCGGCGACAGCCGTGTTCCCTTCCTGCCCAACAACCCGCTGCACATCGATCCGACCACCCGATTCGATTCGCGCCTCTCGAAGATCTTTCCGATCCGCGAAAGCATGTCCCTGACACTGTTGTTTGAAGTGTTCAATCTGACGAACACCGTGAGCAACACCGGCGTGTCTTCGCAGGGATTCTCGGCTGCGAACAAAGGTACGGCAGCAGTTCCTAACTTCGTGATTGCGCCGTGCGCCAGTGCGACGGCTACAGTTTGCGCGCCGACGACTCCTGGACTGGGAACTGCGTCGGGCGGTTTCCCGGACGGCACGAACGCTCGCCGCGCCGATGTTGGCGTTCGATTCGTTTTCTAACACTCGATCAGTTCGGTCTTGTAAAAGCGCGGCAGACCAGCAAAGTCTGTCGCGCTTTTTGCGTTGCGCCAATGACGCTCTCAGCAGGCCCATGCTCACGGTTTGAAGATCCCACATCTGCGCCCCGGGGTGCGTGCCACATGGCACGCCATTGCCATAACAGTGTGGCTGCAGCTAGCCGTCTGAGCCCCCCTGGATGCTGATGCCGGGCCGCGCAGACTCGCCTCGTTTCTATCATGTGGCGGTTTCGACAAGGGTCGCGGGAGCTAGGACGCCACCAATCCGCCAGGTAAGCACGTAAACGAACGGCCGGTGCGGAGAAAGGAGGTCAACCGTACACTCGACTCCATCCGACTGCCGTCTCTTCGTGAGTTGGGCTGCTCTGGCACTCTGTCTGCTACACAATCAGTAACCGCAGCCGCATCCCTCATGTCGCTACTCGACAAACTCCTGGGCAGGCCCCTGCCCTCCGCTGAGGATATCGATCAGAAGGTCGGTCCCCTTGCGGGCGTCGTGGTGTTTGGGCTCGACGCGCTGGGATCAACGGCGTACGGTCCAGAGGCGGCACTCACGCTCCTGATCCCGCTGGGCGCCGCCGCGACACACTGGGTCGTGCCTATCAGTTTCTCAATCATTCTTCTGCTGGCGATTGTTTGTTTCTCCTATTTGCAGACGATTCCCGCCTACCCGGAGGGAGGCGGATCGTATCAGGTGGCTAGTCACAATCTCGGCTCGACCTGGGGTCTGATTGCCGCGGCGGCGCTCATGATCGATTACGTGCTTACTGTCGCCGTCGGCATTTCCGCAGGAGTCGGCGCCTTGGTATCGGCGATTCCCACCTGGCAGCCGCATACTCTGGGGATTGCGCTGGCCTTGCTGGTCATCATCACGATCATCAACCTGCGTGGTCTGCGAGAGAGCAGCACCCTGCTGGCGCTGCCCACCTATCTGTTCGTCGCTTGTATGTTCGGAGTGCTCACGGCAGGACTGTGGAAGAGCATCGCGTCCGGCGGACACCCGGCCGCGATCGCGCAGGTGCATCCTCTGAGTGCGGCGCAGGCCGCCAGTGCGTGGCTGATTCTGAAAGCGTTCGCGGGCGGTTGTACGGCAATGACAGGGGTAGAAGCCGTGAGTAACGGAGTGGTTGCATTTCGTGAACCCCATACGAAGACGGCGCAACGGACACTCATGCTGATAGCGGGAATTCTCGCGCTGATGCTGGCAGGCGTGGCGATACTGTGCCGCAGCTACGGAATCGGCGCGACCGAACCGGGTACGGCCGAGTATGAGAGCGTCCTGTCTCAACTGATTGGCGCAGTCTCCGGTAAAGGCGCTGTTTATTACGTGACCATCGCCTCAATCCTGTCGGTGCTGGCGTTGCAAGCCGACACCGCATTCGCGGATTTTCCGCGACTGTGCAGCGTACTGGCGAAAGACGGCTACCTGCCGCAGGGATTCGCAAATCGTGGCAGGAGGCTCGCCTTCACGCTGGGAATCGTGGTCCTGACTGTCCTCTCCGGGTCGATCCTGGTGATGTTTCGCGCTGTGACCGATCGTCTGATTCCCCTGTTTGCAGTGGGGGCGTTTCTGGCATTCACGCTGTCGCAGGCCGGGATGGTGGCGCACTGGCGACGGGAAGGCGGCCGGCACGCACGAAAGAGCGCGTTCGTAAATGGGATGGGCACCACCGCCACTGCCGGCGCGCTGGTCATCATCATTGTCTCCAAGTTCGTGGAGGGAGCCTGGGCCACACTGCTGCTGATTCCCGCCATTGTGCTCCTGATGCGCACCATCAAGCGGCACAGAACGATGGTCGCCCAGGAGTTGACGACTACGGAGGCCCTGCCGGTGGAGCATCTTTGCCCGCCTATAGTGGTGGTTCCAGTAGAGCAATGGGATCGAGCCACCCAAAGGGCGCTGCGTTTCGCCTTGTCGATCTCTAAGAATGTGAGGGCGCTGCATGTGGAGGCCGAGGGTCAGAACGGCGAACTGCGGAAGAAGTGGGCCGAGTGGGTTGCAGACCCAGCGGCGCGTTGCGGCCTGGGGACGGCCGAGTTGGTGGTGCTTCCTTCCCCTTACCGCGCGGTGCTCCAGTCCATCGTGGAGTACGTCACAGACTTAGCGGCGAAGAATTCGGAAGGGCATATTGCGGTGATCGTCCCGAACGTGGTGGAGCGTCACTGGTATCATCGATTTCTGCACCAGCAAAGGAGCGAGTTGCTCACAGCCCTGCTGGTGTTGCACGGGCAGCCGCGGATTTCGATCGTGAACGTGCCTTGGTATCTGCAGGTGTGACGTTCTCCGTGAGCGGAGTTACGATACCGGCATGCAACGTTTTCGATGGTACATCGCCCTCTCGATCCTCCTGACATGGTCAGCAAGCGGAGCGGACCACGCGCTGCTGATGATTTCCATTGATGGCATGAGGCCCGATTCCGTCTTGCAGGCCGATGCTCATGGTCTTAAGATCCCGCACTTGCGCCGCATTCTGCACGACGGGGCGCATGCGACAGGGGTGCGCGGGGTGCTGCCTACCGTCACCTATCCCAGCCACACGACACTGGTGACCGGCGTATGGCCTGCCAGGCACGGCATCTATAGCAACACCACTTTCGATCCCCTCGGCCTGAACTTCGAGGGCTGGTATTGGTACAGCGAAGACATCGCGGTTCCGACCTTGTGGGAGGCTGCGGCTAAGGCCGGTTTGACAGTGGGCAGCGTGTCCTGGCCTGCCAGCGTGGACGCCAAAGGGATCCGCTACAACATTCCCGAATACTGGCGCGCACAGAAGACTCCCGACGATCTCAAACTGCTTCGCGCCGTGAGCACGCCGGGGCTGGTCGCAGAGATCGCAAAAGAGGCGGGACCGTACAATGTAGATCTGGATGACGCCATTCCGGGGGACCTCGCGCGAACCAAATATGCCGCCTGGATTCTGCGCCACGGCAAGCCGCGACTGATGACGGTTCACCTGGCGGCGCTGGATCACCTGGAGCACGCGACTGGCCCCTTCAGCGCCGAGTCGAATCGTACCCTCGAGCAGATTGATGAGATGGTGGGGCAGTTGGAAGAGGCGATGCACGCTTCGTGGCCCGACTATACGATTTGCATCGTCTCCGACCACGGATTCTCCGGCATCGACCACACTCTGAATCTCATGAAGGCGTTCGCGGACCAAGGTCTGGTCACTTTGGGCAAAGGCGCCGGCTTTCGCGGTGCGCCGCTGGTGGTGGACTGGAAGGCCTTTCCAAAGGTGGATGGCGGTTCGGCCGCGGTTCTGTTGAAGGACTCCAAAGACGCCGCGACGCGCACCAAGGTGGAGAATCTGCTGCGCAGCCTCGCGGCCGATCCGGCCAATGGCATCGCCGGAATTTTGGACCACAAGGCAATCGCGGCCATTGGCGGAGACCCGGAAGCGGCATTCTGGGTGGACATGAAACCGAACTTCTCGGTTGCGAATACGATGGGGCCTTTGGTGAGCGAGAAGGCAGGCGGCACCCATGGGTATGCGCCATCGCACGCCGAAATGCTCGCGTCCTTCTTTATCGCGGGGCCGGATGTGAAGCCGGGACTGTCGCTCGGAGAGATCGACCTGCGCAACGTCGCTCCCACGATGGCGGCTTATCTGAATGTTCCGCTGCCCTCGGCAGAGTTGAAGCCGGTCGCGATCGGCAAGTGACCTACTTCAGGAACTGAGCCGCGTTTTCTTTCGTGACGAGCCCCTCGCCGACGTCGATTCTCTTATCGACAGGCTCGCCGCGCGCGGCCTTGATGGCGGCCTCCACGGACTTGCGGCCGAGCGCTTCGGGATACATCGCGACATCGGCCGCGAGGCGTCCGGCCTCTACCGCGTGCACAGCTTCGCGCGTGGCATCGACGCCGACGATGGCGATTTGGTTGGCCAGGTTACGCGCGGCTACGGCCTCCACGGCTCCCAACGCCATCTGGTCGTTGGTGGCGAAGACCGCCTGCAGGTCCGGATAGCGCGTGATCATGTTCTCCATGACCGTCATCCCGAGGGTTCGTTCGCTATTTGCCGGTTGCACCGCTACGCATTCGATTCCCGGAGCCGCGTGGATGGCTTCCTGAAAGCCCGCCAGGCGGTCTTCATGCGTGGCAACTCCCAAAATTCCGCGGATCACCGCCACTTTGCCCTTGCCGTTGAGGAGTTTGGCAATGTACTGGCCCGCAAGATTGCCGGCGTGGCGATTGTCCGAGCCGACGTAAGCCAGCTTGGAGGGCCAGTTGATATCAGTATCGAAGATCACGATCGGGATGGAGGCGCGGTGAGCGCGTTCCAGCACGGGCAACAGTTCGGCCGTCCCCGTTGGCGCAACGGCCATCGCCGAGACCTTCTTAGTGATCTGATCTTCCAGGATGGAGACCTGCTGATCGATATTGACCTCGCGTTCGGGCGCCAATACCGCCAGACGCACTCCGGGATTTTCATTAGCGGCGGCTTCGGCGCCGGACCTTACGCGCTGCCACCACTCGCTATCGAGGGCCTTGGCCACGAGCGTGATATTGGTGGTCTTGGACGAATTCCCCGCCCCGCAGGAAGTGAGGAGAAGCGCCAGGAGCGCGGTCGCGCAGACACACAGTCTCATAAATCCACCGGTCGTCCTTCGCGCATCGACTGGTTCGCGGCCAGGCTGATGCGCAAAGCAGCGACCGCGTCTGCTGCCGTGATGGAGGGCGGCAGGCCCTTGCGCACATGGTCCGCGAAGTCCTGGATCTGCGTCAGGTACGCAGTTTCGAAACGCTCCATGAAGTAAGGCACGGCATCGTGCGTAATGCCCTCGGAAGTCATCATCAGAATGGGTGTCTGCCGATAGTAACCGATTTGAATCGAACCCTTGGTGCCCCATAATTCGCCGCGAATGTCATATCCCCAAGCCGCGTTGCGGCTCAACTGCACCACGCCCAATGCACCGCTCTGAAAGACCAGATCGACTACGGCATTGTCGATGTCGCCCACGGACTTCATTTCAGGGTACGCCAGCGTCCCGCCGATTGCATGCACACGCCGCACGTCTCCCATGTACATGCGTCCGACGTCAAAATCGTGCACACCCATGTCGGCGATCAATCCACCGCTGACCCGCGGATCGCAGAATTCGAGCGGTGGGGGATACGGATCGCGCGAGATCGATGTGAACATGACGGGGTCGCCAATCGCGCCCGCTTCGAGCTTGCGCCTGGCCGCAAGATAGCCGGCATCGAACCGGCGCTGGAAAGCCATTTGGAAGAACACCCCCTTGGCTGCGGCGGCGCGGATCATCTCCTGAGCGTCTTCCAGCGTGAGCGAAATCGGCTTCTCGCAGAAGATGGCTTTGCCACTCCGGGCGGCGTCGATCACGACCTCCTTGTGGGTGCTGGTGGATGTGATCACGGCAACTGCATCGATCGCGGAATCGTTCAACAGATCCTGGTGGCTGGGATACCACTTCGCGACTCCGAACTCGTTCGCGAACGCCTCCGCGGCGCCTGGTTTGCGGTCGGCAACGGCGGCCAACGTAACTCCTGGTACGCGATGAGCCAGATATTGGCCGTACATGCGTCCCAACCTCCCGACTCCAATCAGCCCTACTCTCAGCGTGGTCACTCAGTTCGCTCTATCCTTTCTCCGCGGCGCGCTGCCGCACGATATCCACCCAGACCGCCGCCACAATTACCGTCCCGATCACGACTGTCTGCCAGGCCGCCGACACGTTCAGCAGATTCAACCCGTTCCGGAGGACACCCATGATGAGCGCTCCCACCAGTGTGCCACCCACCGTGCCGACTCCACCTAAGAAACTGGCGCCGCCGATGATCACGGCCGCAATGGAATCGAGCTCTCCGCCCACTCCGGCCAGCGGAAATCCGGAGTTCATGCGGCCGGCCAGGACGATCGCGCCGGCGGCCGCGGTCACCCCGCTCAGCGAATACACCAGGATCAAGCGCGCATCCACGGGCACTCCGGAGAGGCGTGCAGCCTGCGGATTGCCTCCGATCGCATAGATGTCGCGACCGATGGTGGTGCGGCTCAGAAAGACGTAGAACAGCATCGCGAACAGCACCACGAGGATCAGAGGCGCCGGGATGAATCCGAGCGAGCCAGCACCCCAAAAGCGAAACCCGGAGGGCAACTCGGAAATGGGAAATCCTCCCGAGATGACGAGCGCAAGGCCACGAGCCACGTTCATCATGCCGAGCGTGGGAATGAACGGATGGGGCAAATGCAGTTTCGTAAGAAGAATTCCGTTGATGGCGCCGAGCGCCGCACCAATCGCGAATGCCGCGACCACGCTGAAAAGGGGCGGAACGCCTGCGTGCATCAACTGCGCCACAATCACGCAGCAGATGCCCAGAATCGATCCTACGGACAAGTCGATTCCGGCAGTGATGATGACCACCAATTGTCCCAACGAGACCAGCGCATTCACCGCGGACTGACGGCAGACGTTGAGCAGATTATCGGCCGTGAGGAAGCGGTCGGATGCCGCGCCGAGCGCGCCACAAAGAATCAACAGTCCGAGCAAAGGACCGAACTTCCGCATCAGACTGGCTACGGAGAGGAAATGGCGCGGCAGTGAGCTCTCCACGGGCCGCGCGGCATCGCTCAATCGACACCTCCGGTGGCCAGGTGCATGATCTTCTCTTCCGTTGCGTCGGCGTGGGACAACTCACCGGCAATCTGCCCTCGATGCATCACCACAATCCGATCCGCCACCCCCATCAACTCCTCGAGCTCCGAAGATGACATCAATACGGCCGCACCATCGGCGGCCAGCTTCCGAATCATATCGTAGATTTCGGCCTTGGCCCCTACGTCGATGCCGCGGGTTGGCTCATCGAGGAGAAAGATGCGGGCCCCGGTTACCAGCCACTTCGCGAGCACAATCTTCTGCTGATTGCCACCGCTCAGATGAACCGCGTGCTGGCTCAATCCGGCCACTTTGATGCGCAGGCCACCGATCCATTGGCGCGCGGCCTGCTCCTCTTGCGCTCGCCGCATAAAGAATCGCGAACGCCCGGCGGCAAGTGAAATATTCTGCAGCACGGATGCTCCGAGAACGAGACCTTTCGCTTTGCGATCATCGGGCACTAAGGCAAGGCCGTGGCGGATCGCGTCTCGGGGCGTGCGAACTTTGACGGGCACTCCGTTCACCCAAATCCCGGCAGCGGGAGAGTGCGTTCCACCGGTCCCGAAAAGCCATTCCAACAGCTCTGTCCGACCGGCCCCGGCGAGCCCCGCCAGTCCGACAATCTCCCCCTTGTGGATGGAGAGATTCACTGCGCCTTCGATACGGAGCGCCTCGCCGGTTTGCACGCTGGCCGCCGCCACCGATTGCAGCTTTTGCTTCAGTTCGTCTCCGATCATGGCCCGCACGAGGTGTTCCTGGGTGACCGCGGAAGGCGGCTGTGTGAGCACAAGCCTGCCGTCGCGCAGAACGGTCACGCGATCCGACAGTTCAAAGATTTCCTTGAGGCGGTGTGAAATGTAGATTACCCCGACGCCGCGCTCGCATAGCAAACGGATTGAATGGAACAGCGCCTGAGCATCATGGTCCGAAAGAGGCGCAGTGGGTTCGTCCATGATGAGCAGGCGGCTTTCGAAAGCCACGGCGCGGGCGATCTCCACGAGTTGCCTCTCGGCGAGGCTCAATTCCGCGACGGGCCGTTGCGGGTCCATGTCGTGCCCTAATTGCGCGAGGACCTGGCGCGCTCTTTCGTGCATGGCGCGGCGGTTCACGAAGCCGCGGGCCGAGGGGTACCTGCCCAGAAATACGTTCTCGGCTATGCTCATCTGCGGCACCAACGCCAACTCCTGGTGCACGAAGCCGATTCCGAGGGCCTGCGCGTCGCGCGGTCCGTGGAGATGGACCGGCCGATTCTCGAAGAACAGTTCGCCCGCGTCGGGCCGAACGACGCCGCTCACGATGTTCATGAGCGTCGATTTTCCTGCGCCGTTCTCGCCTACCAGTGCGTGTACTTCTCCCCATCGCACGTCGAACGAGACATCCCGCAACACGGGGACGCCTCCAAACGATTTCGAGATGTTTCGCGCTTCGAGCAACGGGGCCGATCGATCCACGTGGTTACACCGCGCTTAAAGTATAAGCCTTGGCCGTCTCTGCAAACCCGGCCAACTGCGCAGTTTTCCAAGCGAGATCGCGCTCCAGCTCGATAGCGAGAAGGTCTGCCACACGCGGGGCCATGGAGACCGCGGCGCGGGCATTTAGAAAGAGCGCGCGGGTCCGGCGGGCCAGAACGTCCTCCACGGTGCGCGCCATCTCGTGCCGCGCCGCCCAGACCACCTCCGCCGCCGTGTAGGGAAGGTCGGGACTGAGCCTGACGGCGAGGGACGCGCCTGATGCGGTCAGCGCGTCGATGGCAGCCGCATCGGAGCCGTAGGCGCTCAGATCTCCGAAGCGGTCGGAGCTGGCGTGGAAGCCGTGAATGTTCAGGTGTTGTGTCACGCAGTCCTTCTCGGGCAAGCGGGCCAGGGTGGCCGCCTGGTTCACGCAGTCCTCCGCCATGTGCCGGTAGGTCGTCCACTTGCCTCCGCAGATGGTGATCATGCCGGAGTTCTCGATGCGGATGGTGTGATCGCGCGAAAGAGAGGAGGTGCTGCCGGCGTCTTTCATGCGGACCAGCGGGCGAATGCCGGCGAATACGCTGAGGACATCCTCGCGCCTCGGCTTCTTGGCGAGGTACAGGGCCGCGGTTTGCAACACGAACTCGATCTCCTGCTCCATCGCGACAGGTTCCAGCGAAGCCTGGGGGATGGGTGTATCGGTGGTACCGACAACCGTATGGCCATGCCACGGAATGGCGAAAAGGATCCGGCCATCGCTGGTATGAGGCACCATGATGGCGCTCTCGCCAGAGAGAAACGATCCATCGAAAACCAGGTGGATGCCCTGACTGGGAGCGATCATGGGCTCGACTGTAGGATCCGCCTCACGCCGCAGAGTATCGGTGAAAGGGCCGGTCGCGTTGATGACTATTTTCGCGCCAAGGGCAAACTCTTCGCCTGTTTCCAGATCGTGGGCACGGACGCCGTTGACGAACCCGTCCGAGTCTTTGCTGAATCCGGTAACCGGGAAGTAGTTCAGCAATACTGCTCCCTGTTCGAAGGCAGTGGCCACCAGATTGATCAGCAGGCGCGAGTCGTCAAATTGCCCGTCGAAGTAGATAACTCCGCCGCGCAGGCCTTCCTTTTGCAGATTCGGCAAAAGCGCCAACGTATCGTCCTGGGAGAGGATGCGCGAGGCGCCGAATCCGTACTTGCCGGCGAGCAGGTTATAGAGCTTCAGACCGACGCCGTAGAACGGGGCCTCCCACCATTCGTAATTCGGTACGACGAAGCCCAGATTGCGGACAAGGTGAGGCGCATTCTGGAGCAGGAGCCCGCGCTCCTTCAGCGCCTCCATGACGAGCGACAGGTTTCCCTGTTCCAGATAGCGGACGCCGCCGTGCACCAGCTTGGTGCTGCGGCTCGAAGTGCCTTTGCCGAAATCATGCTGCTCCAGGAGGAGCACATCATACCCGCGAGTGGCGGCATCGATGGCCACTCCCACGCCGGTAGCCCCTCCGCCCACGATGATCATGTCCCACGCCGCCTGGCGTTCGCGCAGGCGGCGGTACATTTCCACTCGAGTCATGCGGCCCGGAAGCTCCTGTCTCTTTTGGTGCACCTCATCCGAGCATCAGAATAGCAGCTTCAATGCGAACTGAATCTGGCGCGGAGGAAAGGTAGAGCGAATGGTGCCGAACGCGGCATTGGTGATGTCGCATGTCGGCGGCCCAAAGTTCGTGTGATTGAGAATGTTGAAGAACTCCGACCGGAACTGGAGCGCCATACCCTCCCGGGCCGGGATCTTGAAGCTCTTGTCGACGCCCAGATCCCATTGCCAGAAATTCGGCATGCGGAACGCGTTTCTCGACAGGTTGCCGTAAGGCGCATTCACCGAGGGGATGGCGAAGGCAGCCGAGTTCCAGTAGTGATCGAGCATCGCCGGTCCAGTCTGGCCGGTTGGATCACCCACCAGGTTCGGACGCTGTACCGAGAGTCCGCGATAGTCGGCGATCCGGCTGGTGCCGTCCATAGTGGCCGACGGTGTGTAGAACACGTTGAGCGGCAGCCCAGTGTTGGCGGTATTGATCGACGTGATCTCCCATCCGCCCAAAACTGCATCGAAGGGGCCCTTCCAATTGGCTCCAAGTTTCCTACCTTTTCCGAAGGGAAGCTGATAGACCAGGCTGGTGACGTTGATCAACTTCACGTCAAAGCTCGAAGGGCCGCGCTCAGCACTGAGATTGTAGATATTCTGCGGGTTGGCTGCGGTTGCACCGGTCGGATACTCGAGAGCCTGCTCGGAGTTGCCCAGCGCCTTCTCCCAGGTGAACGAATTGAGCAGGTAAAGGCCGCTGGCAAAGCGATGCTCCAGACGAACCGACAATCCGTTGTAGCTGGTAAATCCCGCCGGGTCGACCCACGTGACGGCGCCAAACGCCTGATTGGGACGGCGGGGTTGAATCCCCAGGCAGCCTGTCGTCACCGTGGCGTTGCACGTCGCGGTCAGGGGGTTCGGCAGCGCCTGGTTGTAGTCCGCGATGATGGGCAGTCGCACGCTGTGGCTGCCGGTATATGCCACTTCGGCCACCCAGTGCTTGATGAGCTCACGCTGCAAAGAGGCGAACCAGGTTTGAACGTACGGCCAACGCGTGTCTTTCGGTAGGTACGCCACGTTCGCAGTCAGAGGATTGAAACTCGCCGGGCTGGCCAGCGTTGGGGGAAATCCGGTTTGCGGCGAGATAAACGCCGGATTCGGCTGTCCGTTCGACAGCAGCGGCGACTGGCTGATATTTCCGAAGACCACCTGCGGGCCGTTGATTCCCAGTTCATCGGCGCTGCCCAGTCGGTTCAGGTGCACGTAGCTGATCCCGTATCCGCTGCGGAACACGGTTTTGGTAGTAAAGCTATACGCGAGCCCGATGCGTGGAGCGAAGTCCTTGTAGTCGGGATTGACCAGCGTGCGGTCGTATACGCCACCGCTCTTCGCGAGAAGCATGCTACTGGTTGTCGGGTCGAAATTAGACAGCACGTTGTCGCGCTCCCAGCGAGGCGACGCGTATTCCCAGCGCAGACCCAGGTTGAGCGTGAGCTTCGAGTTGACCCGAAAATCATCCTGCCCATACAAGAAGTAGAGGCGCTGGCGATAGTTGCCCACCAGATAATTGGAAAGCTGCACTTGCCCTGGAAGGCCGAACATGAAATCCGCCAGATTGTAGCTGGCAGTGTCACTGGGGACGGAGCATCCACTGGCCAGTCCCAACTGCGCACAAGTGGGTTTGCTGAACCCGCCGGAGTAGCCGAGCAATCCATACACCGGATTGATGTCCATGACCTCGGTGTGGACGATCTGCATCTCGGCCCCCATCTTGAGCGCGTGCCTGCCTTTCATCGTCGAATAGTTCACTTTGGGATCGTAGGTGGTTGGGTTCTGGAATTGCGGATTGGTCGCCTGTCTGCCGATGACGCTGGTGAAGCCGCCGATGTTCTGGGTATTGAGTCCACCTGTCAGTTGCGGAAAGGTCGGCAGTCCGGTGACGCCATAAAGATCCTGCATGCTCGCACCACCTAAGAACGGCGGCTGTTTGCCGGCAACGATATGGGTAAATCCAAGCCGGAATTCCAGGATCGAAGCGGCTGTCGGGGTCCAGGTAAAGCCGAACCCAGCCGTCTGCGACAAAGCACGCACGTAGCCGTTACCGTCGCCACCCGAGGGTCCGGAAAGTGTCGGTTGGTAGTATTGGTTATCTTTGCGCTGGCTGAAGCGCAGGAACGTTGTCATTCGATCGTTGATCTGTGCGTCCACCTTGGCGTCGTATTTGTCTGCGTAATCGCGAGGATTCATGATCGTCTGCTGGAAGTCATTCGAGCGGCCTGTACCTGCTGCGACCGACGGAAGATCGTTCAGCACCTTCTTGGCGAACGCGGTCATGGGGATCGCGGTTCCCGCCGGATAGACCACACCCGTCACGGGATTCACCACCGCCACTGGCAGGATTCCCGCGCGGTCGTTCATATTGGGAATGGTGTCGAAATTGAGCACCTTCTGCAGCGAGCGATAGCCTTCGTAATCGCCGAAGAAAAAGATCTTGTTCTTGACGATCGGGCCGCCGATGGTGGCGCCGAACTGGTTCCGTTGCAGCGTGGGTTTCTGGAACGTCGCTGGTCGGACGCCGAACACATATCCGATCGCATTCAAATCGGTGTTGCGCAGAAACTCGAACAGCGTTCCCCGGATCCGGTTCGTGCCAGAGCGCATCACGGCATTCACAACCGCGCCTCCTACACGTCCGTATTCCGCGCTGAAGTTGCTGGTGATCACTTTGAATTCCGCGACGGCATCGGGCGAAGGATTGGCTACCTGGCTCGAAAAACCTTGATTGCTGGTCGAGTAGGCATTGTTATCCAGCCCGTCCAGCAGGAAGTTATTGTACGTGCTGCGCATGCCGTTGACATTGAACGCGCCCTCACGAGGCGTCGAGGGATTCGAGGCCAGCGGAGACTTGTGAGTATTGGTGGTGAGCAGCGCGAGGTCTGAATAGTTGCGGCCGTTCAGCGGCAGTTCCACGACCTGTTGGGTGTTGATCACCTGCCCGTGCTCGCTGGAATCGGTCTCCAGCGCAGCGGCCACACCACTCACCTCTACCGATTCCGTCACCGCGCCGACCGTCATGGTAACGTCGACGCGTTGGCGGGCGTTGACGTTCACGGCGACGTTGGTGGTAGTGAATTTGTTGAATCCGCTATGCTCCACGACGACTGAATAGCGGCCTACCCGGACGTTGAAGAAATCGTAGTTTCCGTTTTCATCGGTGGTGGTCTTAGCCGATATTCCGGTGTCCATGTTGACGAGCGTGACGTTAGCCTGGGGGATCGCTCCACCCGAAGGATCCCGCACGGTACCGAGGACCTCGGCGGTCTCGAACTGCGCGAAAAGCAACGTCGCGATCAGAAAACAACCCAGCAGGAAAGCAATTCTCGAGAACCTGTTCATCTTAATCCTCCTGAAGCTACTTGCTCCCATTTCGCCGGCTAGGTGTGCGTGACGGCTGGTTTGCTGCTCTCGACGCCCGTGGACTGGGCCTTCCGCGTAACCGCGGTCTGGGGCTTGAGCCTCCAGGTGAATGCCAGCAGCAAAATTCCCAACAGCGTGGAAACCAGGATGGCGGACAACGCCGCGCTCCATCCGTAGCGCTCCGCCAGGAATCCGATGCCCTTCCCCTGCACCGTTCTCCCGATATACCCGAACAGGCCGATGAACCCGGCGGCGGTGCCCACGGCCTTCTTCGAACTGAAATCCAAGCCCGTCACGCCTAGCAGCATGACGGGAGGGTAAATGAAAAAACCGACGATTCCAAACAAAGTGAGATCCAGCCAAAGCATTCCCGGCGGCGTGTAAAGTACACCGGCGAAGCCGAGAAAGACCGGCACCATGCAGGCGAAACTGACCATTCCCCGGCGTCCGCCTGCTTTGTCCGAAAGCCATCCCATGAGGATGGTGCTAAAGATGCCGGCAAACTCGAAGATGGCAGTGCTGAATCCGCCAGCCTCGAGACTCGCATGCTTAACTTCCTTGAGGTATGTGGGACCCCAGTCGAGCATGCTGTAACGAGCGATGTAGACGAAGAAATTGGCTGCTGCGAACAGCCACAAGTAGCCGTTCTTGAGGACGTAGTTCACCAGCAGGTCTCGCGTGCCGAGTTCGTCTTCGCGATCGCGCTCCCCTTCGGGCGGATAGTCGTTACGATACTCCTCGATGGGGGGCAGTCCCATGGATTGCGGCGTGTCACGCAATCGCAGAATCAGATAGACCGCACACAGGCAAGCCAGGACGCCCGGTACGTAAAACGCCGATCGCCAGCCGAGCAGCGAGGTGCTGTATGCCGCGATAAGGCCAGTGAGCCCGCCTCCCACATTGTGGGCGATGTTCCAGAAGGCGAAGACGGTGCCTCGTTCGCGCAGGCTATACCAGTGCCCAAGAGACCGCCCGCAGGGTCCCCATCCCATGCCTTGCGCGAGGCCGTTCAGAGTCCAAAGCGCCAGATGCACTCCGTAGCCGCTGACCGCGCCAAACACGAAGTTGCACAACGCAGTGAGCAGTAGTCCGGCCGGCATGAAGTACCGCGGATTGCTGCGGTCGGACCACGCCCCCATCAGGAATTTGCCCACACCGTAGGCGATCGCGGTGAGGGCCAGCATGTCGCCGATCTGTCCCTTGCTGTAGTGCAGCGCCTGTCCCATCTCCTTCGAGACAACAGGCAGGTTGTTGCGGACGAAGTAGAACGTGGCATAACCGATGAAGGTGGACTCGAGGATCCGCCAGCGAAGGCGCGGATAAATCTTGGCTATTTGCTCGTCGGGCAATCGCGCAAGATGCTTCGCGGGACGGAACCAGTACAGGCCAGCCATGGCAACTCCAGATTGTGGGCGCTGACGGGAACGTCACCACTTTCGGCTGGCGTCTGGCTCGTGCTGGACTCGGAACGTCCAAGCGGATGCATCAGCGCCCAGATATGCACACGTTTGCGCTGAACGAGAGCAATTGTACTCTAAACCACCGCTTGCGGCAAGCCCCAGCATACCGTACAATCGATCTTTGGTACGCACACGTGTGCGCAATTTGCGATGCCTGCGACCTCCATCAAAGATATCGCCCGATTGGCCCGAGTCTCCCACTCGACCGTCTCGCGCGCCTTGCATGGCAGCCAACAGGTGAGCCCGGAGACCACCGCGCGAATCCGCAAGATCGCCGAGAAGGCCGGATACCGGCCCAGTGCGGCCGCGCGCAGCCTGGTGAAGGGACGCAGCAATACGATTGGTGTAGTGGTGACGAACATCGCCGACCCGTTTGTCGCGGGAGTGGTCAGCGGCATCGAGGACATGGCGGAGAGCCATGGCTACTCCGTCTTTCTGGCCAACTCCAATGCCGATCCCGACCGAGAGTTGCGCGTCGTGCGCTCCTTTGAGGAACGCCGTGTGGATGGGATCATCGTGACCTCCTCACGCGTCGGTGCGCTTTACGTCTCGTTGATTGAACGCATGGGTGTGCCGGTGGTGCTGCTGAACAATCAGCATCCCAGCGAGTTCATGCACTCGGTACTGATCGACAACCTGGCGGCCAGCGTCGCAGCGACGCGTCACCTGATTCAGTTGGGCCACCGGCGCATTGCGTACCTGGGCGATCGCTTCGGCCATCAGTCGGACACGGAACGCCGTGCCGGATACGCGAAGGCACTGGAAGAGGCTGGAATCCCATATTGCGTCGACTTGGCGGCCTACGGAGACGGCACGCCAGAAGGAGGCGAGCACGCGATGGCGCAACTGCTCGCTCTCGCGAATCGGCCGACCGCGGTCTTCTGCTACAACGACATGTCGGCGCTCGGGGCAATGCGGCAGATCCGCGCGTCCGGTCTGCAGATTCCCGATGATCTGTCGGTCGCGGGCTTCGACGATCTCTATATCAGTCAATATCTCGAGCCGCCGCTGACCACGGTGAGGCAGCCCATGCGCCAGATGGGACGCATGGCGATGGAAACTCTGCTGCACATTTTTGACGGGCCGCACTCCACCCACAATCTGCGGGTGGAGGGACAGCTTATCGTTAGGCAGTCGACGGCTCATCCCAAGGAGAATCGATGATCAAAGAACTGTTGATACCGCCGGACCGGTTCGCCGCCCGGGTGGAGGACTTCGGCTACGAGTACCTGTCGTTCGCCAATGTGAAACTCGGCGCGGGCGAGCGGTATGAGGCGGAGACGGCTGGGCGCGAATTGGCACTCGTCGTTCTAGGCGGGCGATGCGCGGTCGCGTCCTCGCGGGGCGAATGGAAGAATGTCGGATCACGCGCACACGTGTTCGACGGCAGGCCCTACACGCTATATCTGCCTCCTCACACGCGCTTTCAGGTTTCGACGGAAGCCGGCTGCGATCTCGCTCTGTGTTTCTCGAAGGCGGAAGAGGAGCACAGCGCCTCTCTCGTGACGCCGGACGAAGTCGAAGTGGAGATCCGCGGCGGCGGAAACGCGACGCGTCAGATCCACCACATGATCAAGCCCGGCTTCCCGGCGCATCGGCTGATGATCGTAGAGGTCTATACACCCGCCGGCAACTGGTCGAGCTATCCTCCGCACAAGCACGACGTGCACAATCCCCCCGGCGAAGTGGACCTGGAGGAGATCTATTACTACCGCGTGAGCCGCCCGGAAGGCTACGCAATTCAGAAGGTGTATACGAAGGACCGGCGAATCGATACCACGTTGACGGTTCGGGATGGCGAACTGGTGCTGGTGCCCGAAGGCTACCATCCCGTGGTTGCGGCGCACGGTTACGACGTTTACTACTTAAACGCACTGGCCGGATCGGCGCGATCGATGGCCGCGTCCGACGATCCCGATTACGCGTGGGTGCGCGCGGAATGGCGCGACAAAGACCCGCGGCTGCCGCTGGTTTAATGGAGATGACCAATCGAATGGATGTGACCATCGTAGGCCGCATCGGCTACGACCTCTACTCGGAAGAGCCGCATGTCAAACTACCGCGAGTCCGCCGCTTCTCGCGATACCTGGGCGGGAGCAGCGCCAACATGGCGGTCGGCCTGTCGCGCCTGGGAGCGCAGGTGGGCATCGTGAGTTGTCTCGGCGACGACAGCCTGAGCGACTTCCTGATCGAATTCCTGCAGCAGGAGCGCGTGGACACCAAGCACATTCAGAAAGCGTCCGGATTTCTGCCGTCCCTTTGCCTCACGGAAGTGTCACCGCCAGACCGGTTTCCGCAGGTGTTCTACCGCCATGATGCGGTAGACACGATGTTGCGGGTGACGGAGCCGGATTTGCAATTCATCTCCTCGAGTCGCATGTTCATTACGAACGGTACATCGTTATGCGCATCGCCTTCACGCGAATCGACCTACCTGGCGCTGGAGAGGGCGAAGCAGGCGGGCTGCCGAGTCGTATTCGACGTGGATTACCGTGCCATGTCGTGGCCGGATGCGGCTGCGGCAGGTCAGGCGATCCGGTTGGCGTTGCCGTTTATCGATGTGTTGATCGGCAATCAACCGGAACTGCGGCTGGTGGCGGCAGAGGACGATCTGGATCGCGCCACGGTAGCGCTCCGCGATCGGGTTCCGCTGCTGGTGAGCAAACTCGGTGACCAAGGTACGCGCGTGTGGCAAGGCGCGGATTCGGTATTCCTGCCGCCGTATTCCGTGGATGTGGTTTCGACTATCGGCGCCGGTGACGGTTTCGCCTCGGGCTTCCTGTACGCGTTATTGCAAGGCATGCCGGTAGCGCAATGCCTGCATTACGGCAACGCCGCGGCGGCCATCGTGGTGAGCCGGCTGAGCTGCTCGGAGGCCATGCCCACCCTGCCCGAGGTGGAGGCAATGGTGGGTGGTCACAGAAAGGAAACCGAGAGCAGTGTTCGACAGTAGCCAGTTTCTTCCCGATGCCATAATCGCGCGGCTGACCTCGATGCGCGTCAGCGATCCCGAGTTTGCCTGGCGTGCCGCGTCGGCCAGGATTCGCCGCCAGCAACTCGCTCCCACGGGAAAGCTCAACATCCTGGCCGCCGACCATCCTGCCCGCTATGTGACCAAGGTGGGCGACGACACTCTGGCGATGGCCGACCGCCGCGATTACCTGGCGCGTATCTTGCGAGTGCTCGTGACCGCCCGTGTGGACGGCGTGATGGCCACCATGGATATTCTGGAAGACCTGCTCTCAATAGACGGCTTCATGCGAGCAGCCGGTGAAATGACGCTGCTCGACAATAAACTGCTGATCGCCAGTTTCAATCGGGGCGGCCTGGCAGGGTCCGCATGGGAACTGGATGATCCCATGACGAATGCCACAGCGGCGACTTGTAGAGCGTGGCAGTTGGACGGCGCGAAGATTCTACTCCGCGTCGACCTAAAGGAGTCCGGCTCACTGAACACGATCTCAGCTACCGTGCGAGCCATCAACGAGTGCAATGCTCTGCACCTTCCCATGTTCCTGGAACCTCTGCCGGTGGAACGAACCGAAAAGGGCTTCGCGGTGGTGAAGACGAGCACCGCGCTGGCTCGGCTTGCGGGTGTAGCTTCGGCACTGGGCGACAGCAGCCGGTACATGTGGTTGAAGCTTCCCTACTGCGAGGGCTACGAAACGGTCGCGCGCTCGACCACCTTGCCGATTCTATTGCTGGGCGGCGAATCGGCGGGCGAACCGACGCCGTTTCTCCGCCAGTTGGAGGGCGCGCTTCAGGCAGGATCGAACGTGCGCGGCGCGCTCGTGGGACGCAATGTTTTGTATCCGGGCGCAGAGGATCCGTTGGCCATGGCAGAGGCTGCCGGCGGGATCGTGCACGAGGGCTGGAGTGTGGAGCAAGCCCTGGCAGGAATGGCTCGGGTGCGAGGCACGGCTTTGGATCGGGTAGCGGCCTGTATGGGGGCAAGGAGGTAGCGGTGAAGACGCGAAGACTGACGATGGCCCAGGCGCTGCTGGGCTTCCTCAAGAATCAGTATGTAGAGCGGGACGGCGAGGAACACCGATTCTTCGCTGGCATCCTCGGCATCTTCGGCCACGGCAATGTCGCGGGGATCGGACAGGCATTGCAGCAAACTCCGGAGCTGCCATATATCCCCGTTCGTAACGAGCAGGGCGCGGTTCACATTGCCGTGGGCTTCGCGAAGACCAGCAATCGTCTGCGCGCCTTTGCGTGTACCTCATCGATCGGACCCGGCGCCACCAACATGATCACGGGCGCTGCGCTGGCGACGATCAATCGACTGCCGGTTCTGCTGTTGCCTGGCGATATCTTCGCGAGGCGGAACGTGGCGCCCGTGCTGCAGCAGCTCGAATCGCCGGCCACACAGGATATCGGCGTGAACGACTGTTTAAAGCCGGTGTCGCGCTACTGGGACCGCATCTATCGTCCCGAGCAACTGATCACGGCCCTTCCGGAAGTGATGCGTGTACTGACGTCGCCATCGGATTGCGGCGCGGTGACGTTGGCCTTGCCGCAAGATGTGCAAGCGGAAGCATACGACTATCCCGAGGATCTGTTCCGCAAACGCGTGTGGCTGATCCGCCGACCGGAACCGGACGCCGTCAGTTTCGCACGGGCGGTGGAGGCGATTCGTGAAAGCCGCAAGCCGTTCCTGATCGCGGGCGGCGGCGTCCTGTTCAGCGAAGCTTCGGAAGCCCTGGCAAGGTTCTGCGCTACTACCGGAATTCCAGTTGGCGAAACGCAGGCGGGCAAGGGGTCGTTACCCTACGATCACCCCCAGGCGGTGGGCGCTGTAGGGGCCACTGGAACACTCGCCGCGAACCGGCTGGCGCGGGATGCCGACCTGGTGATCGGCGTAGGCACACGCTACTCCGACTTCACCACCGCGAGCATGACGGCGTTCCAGAATCCGGGAGTTCGTTTCGTCAATATCAACACCGCCGAGTTTGACGCATTTAAGGTGGCTGCAATTCCTGTGGTGGCCGATGCCCGAGTCGTTTTGGACCGGGCGGCGGCAGCTTTGGCCGGCTACCACGTGGACGAGAGTCACGCGCGCGTCATCGCCCAGTGGAAGCAGGAGTGGGAGGCGGAGGTGGATTGCCTGTATCACCTTGGACTCCAGCCTAGGCCGGCGCAGAGCGAAGTGATCGGTGCGATGTGGGAAGCTTCTGGTCCGCGCGACATTCTGCTGTCGGCGGCGGGAAGCCATCCCGGCGACCTGCACAAGCTCTGGCGTACACGCACGCCGAACGGATACCACATGGAATATGGTTATTCCTGCATGGGTTATGAGATTCCGGGCGCGATTGGAGCGAAGATGGCGGACCCGACACGCGAAGTTTACGTGTTCCTGGGGGACGGCACATATTTGATGTCGCCTGGTGAGATTGTCACAGCAGTGCAGGAGGGCGTGAAGATCATCATCGTGCTTGTGGACAATCACGGCTTCGCGAGTATCGGCGGTTTGAGCCAATCGTTGGGGCAACAGGGATTCGGCACGGCTTATCGCACAAGGTCGGCCGAATCGGGGAAGTTGGAAGGCGGCTTCCTGCCGGTGGATTACGAGGCCAACGCGCGCAGCCTGGGGGCGCACGCCATCCGCGCCAAAGACGTGGGAGAACTGCGTCAGGCTCTCGAAAAGGCCAAGGGCCTGGATCGCACGACGGTGATCGTGATCGAGACGGAGCGCGAAGTGCGCGTACCGGGCTACGAGTCGTGGTGGGACGTGGCGGTGGCGGAAGTTTCCGAGATGGAAACGGTGCGGCAGTCGCGTGCCAATTACGAAGAGGCTCGGCGGAAGGAACGGTATCACCTGTGAGGGTCAAATCATGTCGAAACTGTTAGTGGGCAATGCGCCTTGTTCCTGGGGCACCCTGGAATTTGCCGAGGCCAAAGGCGAACAAATCGGATACTCCCGCATGCTCGACGAATTGGCGGAAACGGGATATACCGGAACGGAACTCGGCGATTGGGGCTACATGCCGAGCGACCCGGGCGCCCTGCGGATGGAATTGGAAAGCCGAAAGCTGGTCATGTTGGGAGCCTTTGTCCCCGTGGCGCTGAAGGACCCGCGGGCACACGATCCTGGTATCGAGGCGGCGGTGAAGACGGCCAGGCTTCTGTCGGCAGTCGCATCGACGCCGAAACCGTATCTCGTGTTGGCCGATAACAACGGCACAGTGCCCGAACGGACCCGGAAAGCCGGCCGCATCACTGCTCGTGAGGGACTGAGTGCTGAGGAATGGAAGCAATTTGCCTCAGGTGCGAATCGGATCGCCGAGGCCGTTCTGAACGACACCGGCCTGCGAACTGTGTTCCATCATCACTGTGCCGGATACGTCGAGACACCTGACGAGATCGATCGCTTTCTGGAACTGACGGATCCTCGCAAGGTCGGCCTGGTCTTCGATACGGGGCACTTTGCTTATGGCGCCGGCCACTCACGAGTGGTGGAGGCGCTGGATCGCTATGCCGATCGGGTGTGGTACGTGCACTTTAAGGACTGCGACCCGCGGGTTGCCGCAGAGGCGCGCGCCAACCAATGGGATTATTTCGCGGCGCTACAGCATGGCGTGTTCTGCGAGTTGGGAAAAGGATCGGTGGATTTTCCGGCGGTGTTGCGATGGCTCGCTGCGCATCGGTATGACGGCTACGTGCTGGTGGAGCAGGACGTGTTGCCCGGAATGGGAGCACCCAAAGAGAGCGCACGGCGCAATCGCGAATTCCTGCGCTCCGTCGAGCGGCACTTCGACTCGGCACAAGTCCACTCGGGGGTCTTATGAACGCGAATCGACTGCAGGTCGGCATCATCGGCGCCGGTAGGATCGGCAAGGTACATGCGGAGACGGTGGCTTTCAGCCTGCCGCAGGCCAAGATCGTCTCGATTACGGATGTCAATCGCGATGCGGCCGTACAACTGGCGAATCGCTGCGGAATCGAGTCGGTAGCCACGTCGAGCGAGGAGATTCTGGCCGACCCGCGCGTGGACGCGGTGCTGATCTGTTCCTCCACCGATACACATGCGGGGCTGATCGTGGACGCGGCGCGCGCCGGAAAGCACATTTTCTGCGAGAAGCCGATTGCGCTCGATCTCGCGAAGATCGATGTTTCCCTGGAAGCGGTGGCACGGTCCGGCGTGAAGCTGCAAATCGGGTTCAACCGGCGCTTCGATGCGAATTTTGCGCGAGTGAGGCGGGCAGTGGAGACGGGGGAGATTGGAGCACCGCGACTGCTCCACATCATCAGCCGCGATCCCGCACCGCCACCCATTTCCTACGTGAAGGTATCGGGTGGAATGTTCCTGGACATGTCTATCCACGATTTCGACATGGCCCGCTTCCTGATTGGAGATGAGGTGGACGAGATCTTCGTGGCAGGCGGTGTCATGGTGGATCCCGAGATTGGTGCGGCGGGAGATCTGGATACGGCGCTGATCGTCTTGCGCTTCCGCAGCGGCGTGATCGGGACAATCGACAACTGCCGCCAGGCGAGCTACGGCTACGACCAGCGGGTGGAGATTCTGGGCAGTCTGGGCAAAATCGCCACCGAGAATCGTTTTCCAAACCAGGCCGAGGTGAGCACCGGAATCGCAGTACGGAAGGACCTCCCGCTGAACTTCTTTATGGAACGCTACCTGGAGAGCTTCGCCACCGAATTGCGAGGGTTCGTCGAAGCCGTCATCCACGATCGGCCTACGGCTGTAAATGGTGACGATGGACGCATCGCCGTGGTGATGGGACTGGCGGCGCGCAAGTCGTATGAAGAACGGCGAACGGTGCGGTTGGAGGAAGTCGCGGGGCAGGTAGCGGCGCTGTAAATTGCGACGATTGGACATGGCGGATCAGGCACGGAGAGTGCACGTAGTGTTTGGCGGCGCCGGTGGCATCGGCGGTGCCGTCAGCTCCCGATTGGCTGCAGATGGGGCGTGCGTCGCCATCGCCGACCTGGATGAGGAGCGGGCTTGCGCGCAAGCGCAGGTGCTGATCGACGTGGGCGGACAGGCGCTTGGAATAGGCTGCGACATCACCAAGCCGGAGCAGTGTGAAAGTGCAGCGCAGACGGTGATCGATCACTTTGGCCGGCTGGATGGAGTCGTGAATTGCGCCGGAATCAGCAGGCCGCATGATTCCGTTTCGATCCCTCCCTCCGACTGGGCGCGCATGGTGGATGTACAGCTCAACGGACAATTTTACGCTTCGCAGGCCTGCGCAAAACACATGTGGGACACAGGCGGCGCGATGGTATTCATTACCAGCACCAATGCCGAGGCTGCCTTTCCGCGGCGCGCGGCTTATTGCGCGTCCAAAGCGGGAGTGGCCATGCTCGCGAAAGTGCTGGCGATCGAGTGGGCTTCGAGGGGAATTCGCGTGAATGCCGTGGGTCCTGCATACGTGGCCACCGAGATGACCGAACGCAACATCGCGGCGGGCAATGTGAACGAAGCGCAGATCAAGGCGAGGATCCCGCTTGGGCGGCTGGCACGTCCGGCGGACGTTTCCGATGCGGTGTCGTTCCTTCTTAGCGATCAGGCGAGTTTCATCACGGGGCAGTCGCTCTACGTGGACGGTGGCTGGCTTGCCTATGGCTACTTCTGACGAGCGGCGCCTGCCAGTCACGCATGCTGAAGACGCTTGCTGGACGGTCGCGGCTCGTCAGTGTCTTGCGCGCGGCGACCGTGAGGGAGCGTCTCCGACCTCTGATCAGTGGTCGCTTGCTGACGCGCGCGGCTCGTTAGCGCACGTATTCGTGCGAAGGTAGCTCACGAGCCGCGACCGTGAGAAGCTGTGAAAAACCCGGACATCGCTTGCTTACGCGCGCGCCTCGCAACGAGCCACGACCGTAAGGGAGTGATTTTCGGGCGATCGGGCATCGCTTGCTGACGCGCGCGGCTCGTAGGCGAACCAAAGTCTTAAGGGTGTATTTTGCCTGAATACGGGGCCGTATCAGCCAAACCACGTACCTGGCGAGCCGCTGCAATGAGGGGGGAACCCGCTGAATTCTCTTCCGCCTAGTGCCAGGCCAAGTCACCAGACGTTGGTTTCCGCATCCCGCGTGGCGGAGTGATTCCGGCAGCCTGGTACACGGAGATTCTGCAGTCCGTCCCGCAGGATGCCCTGACATTCGCCGGCGTGACTCCCGCCGAGGGCGTGACCGAACCCGCCGTCATATCGGCACTCGAAGAAATTCGAACAGCATTCAAAGCCGCGACGATTCCACCAGCGTTTCAGGCGAAATTGGAGACCTTCCTGGAACAACAGGGACTGGCACGATCGACCGTATCCGTCCGCTCCAGCGCTACCGCGGAAGACGGTGCCCGCGCTTCGTTCGCCGGTATCCATCGCAGCTTCCTCAATGTGAACGGCGTAGAAGCCATCGGGCAGGCAATCTTGGGATGTTACGCCTCGTTTTGGACACCGCACGCTCTGGCGTACCGCCGCAAGATGAACTTCTCCGATGACGACGTCTTATGCGCCGTGGCGATTTGCGAAATGGTCCGGGCCGAGGGCCTCCCCGAACCGCTGTGCGCCGGTGTGGCGTTCAGCTTCGATCCGGTGAGCGGGCGCCGCGATCAGATCGTGATCGATGCGGCCGCAGGTTTGGGAGAAGCGGTAGTGAGCGGAGCTGTGGACCCGCAGCGGATCGTCTACCGCAACGTCAAGGGACGCCTGCAACGGGAAGCGCAGGGCGGCGATAGTGCCCTCCTGCCGCCGCGGCACGAGTATGAGCTGGCGCAACAGGTCTTTCGGATGCACTGGGCCTTTGGTGACGGACAAGATCCGCAGGACGTCGAGTGGGCTTACGACGGCAGGCAGATCTGGTTTCTCCAGGTGCGCCCGGCAACGAACACGCGGCGCTTCCTTCCCGCAGCGGTATCCACGTTGCCGCGGCACTGGTCCACCGCCAACATCAAGGACGCCGTGCCCGGCGTAGTCTCGATGCTGTCATGGAGCGTTCTGAAGAGTGCGGTTGATACCGTCGCCTTCGCAGGACCGATCGCGGCCGGCTACCGGCTCGAGAGCGGCACCGAACTGGTACGCCGGTTCAAAGGCCGAGGTTATTTTGACCTCACCCTGATGCAATGGGTGATGTACGACGCGTTGGGTCTGATGCCTGCGCAGTTGGTGCAATCCATTGGCCGGCATCAACCGGAGATTCCGGTGCCTGGCGACCCGGGCGTGGGTGCCGAGGGGCGCCGCCGAATGGCCGCCGCCCTGCGACTGATGTGTAGAATCTGGCGCATCGAACGCGATCTCGATCGTGTGGTGAACCAGCGCAAAGCCTGCCTGGACAAAGTTCGCGACACCGACCTCACACGGTGCAGCACCCCGGAACTGATGGCGATTTATGAGAAATTCGAGCTGGGATACGACTCCATGGATATCACGGCCGGCATTGCGAATAGTGCCGAAGGGCCGTGGGAGTTGGCGTTGGAAGCGATGTTGAAACCGCTGTTCGGCAAGGCGGCCCGTCCAATGATCGGTAAGCTGCTCGCGGGCACGGGCTCTGTGGTCAGCGCCGAGCACGGCTACGCGATCTGTGATCTCGCATCTTCCGCCCGCAATGATCGCGCGGCGCTCGAATGGCTTGCATCCGGCAGCCCGGCCACTGAGTGGGCAACCCTCCCCGCGAGTTCGCCTTTTCGCCATGGTCTCGCGCGTTTCCTGGATGAGTTCGGCCACCGCGCAGTTTATGAGGCGGACTATCTGAACCCGCGCTGGATTGAAGACCCAACCTACATCCTGGATCAAGTGCGCTTTTTCCTGGCGAATCCCCAGAGAATGGCGCCGAGGGAAGCCGCGAAGCGCTTGCGCAATCAGGCTGAGCAGGCGGTTCGACATGCCGCAGGCTGGCGAACTCCCATCATTTTCTGGATCATAGGCAGGCTGCGGCGGGCCATGGCGGCCCGCGAGGCAGCGAAATCAGCCCTGGCCGCACTGGTGCTACCAGCAAGGCGTGTCGCTTTGGAGATTGGCAGGCGGCTGGTGGGTGCGGACAGCTAGACGACGCCGGACAGGTGTTCCACTTTGCCGCCGTCGACGTTCTCTGCTGGCTCGAAGGCTTGTGGGATGGGGCCGGCGCGCGCGAACTGGCGCAGGACCGTGCGCAGCAACGCGACGCGTGGCTCGCGGAAGATGCTCCGCCCGACGTCATCACGGAAGAGGCGGACGGTCGTATGACCGCAGTGCCTGTCGTCAGTGGACCCGATGGCGAAACGTGGACCGGTATAGGTGCTGCACCCGGCCGTGCCCGCGGACCTGCGCGCATCATCATGCATCCCCGCGATGGCAACTTGCTGCAAGCCGGGGAGGTGCTGGTCGCCCCGTCCACGGACCCGGGATGGACTCCGCTGTTCCTGCGCACCTCGGCAATCGTTATGGCCACGGGTGGATATCTCAGTCACGGCGCCATTGTAGCTCGTGAATACGGCATCCCGGCGGTGGTCAATCTCCCGGGGGTACTCACGGAATTGCGGAACGGCGACGTGCTAACCGTCGATGGAGACGGGGGCCAGGTGATCCGCGAGAGGTAGCGGACCGGCGCCCGGCGCTTGCGAATTCACACCTGTAACATCGAGCATCCACGGCGCAACGACAAAATCACAATTTGGGAACGCCCCAGTCACGACTCTTCATCAGCGCGCACCGTATTCTGATGCTGAGATAGACCGTTTCCAAGAAAAAAGGAGGAGAAACGTATGTCCTGGAGACAATCATCCATGAATTCCGACGCGAGCCTGCAGCTCGAGCCGATGCTCGATCTGTATTGGCTCGCATACCTGCTCACGGGCGACCGCGAGCAAAGTATTCAATCCGTAGTCGACACAATCGATGCAGAAGATTCTACAACTCCATTCTTCGGCCGGTGGATGACGGCCTGGTCCCGCAAGATCTTTATCGCCAAAGTACTCGACCAGTGCCGCGAACTGCCGGAATCGCCCGCAGGGCGGGGGTCCGAACCGATTCCCGCCACCGGCAAAGCCGCCCTGGAAAGAGCGCTGCTGTCGATCGGCCGCTTCAACCGGTGGGCGCTTCTTCTAACAGTGTTCGAAAAGCTCTCCGTCGAGGACACCGCCATTCTGCTCAATGCCAGCCCGAAGCAGGTGGAGGCTGCCAAGGCCATCGGGCTGGTGGAGTTGGCTCGCAATCTGGCGCTTCACCAGACCGTCACCGTTTCCGCACCGTCGCGTCACGACTCCTTGCCCTGCCTGCCCGTATTCTGAAGCAGTCGAAAGGAGCACCACTTGAGTAAATACACGATCGACACGACAGAGATTCCTGTCGCGTCTCGAACCATCACGCGGCACTTCGTCGTTGAGCTGTCCCGTAAAGAGGCCGAAGCGCTGCCAGACGTCGGAGGCAAGGGAGCAAATCTCTGCAGGATGATTCGCGCCGGTTTACCGGTGCCGCCGGGATTCTGCATCACCACCGATGCCTATGCGGCAGTCTCGGAGTCGGCCGCGATTGACTTCGCCGCTTTCCGGACGGCCGGAACCGAAGAGTTGAAGCGGCTGGCAGAGCGGGCCCGCGCAGCACTCCTCGCCGCACCAATGCCGCCGGATGTTGCCGCGGCGATCAGCGACGCGTACCGGCGGCTTGGCATCGACAGCCATGTCGCAGTGCGCTCCTCCGCCACCGCCGAAGATCTGCCCAGCGCCAGCTTCGCGGGCCAGCAGGATACCTATCTCAACATCGTGGGTGTAAGCGCCTTACTGGACGCCGTTCGTCGCTGCTGGGCTTCACTATGGACCGACCGCGCGGTGATCTACCGTTCCACGAACGGGATTGAACATCGTTCCGTCCGGCTGGCGGTGGTGGTTCAACAGATGGTACAGGCAGAGATTGCCGGGGTCATGTTCACGGCGAACCCGGTCACCGGACGGCGTCATCAGGTGGGAGTCGATGCCAGCCCAGGGCTGGGAGAGGCGGTGGTCGTGGGATCCGTCAATCCTGGCCACTTTGTCGTCGACCCCAGCACCGGCGAGATCCTCGAACGGCGTCTGGGAGACAAGCGCTTCGCCGTGCGGATCGTTGTCCGGCGGTGGCACTTGTCAGATCGAGAGCGCATCATCTGCCGCAGAGGCCTGCGTCACCGACCAACAGATTCGAGAGCTCGCCGCACTCGGCGTCAGAGTCGAGGGGTACTTCCAATCGCCTCAGGACACCGAGTGGGCTGTTGATGCCCGGGGCAAGTTGTGGCTCACGCAAGCCCGGCCGATCACCACGCTCTATCCGCTACCGGTCAACGCGCAGGCGCCGGAGATCCGGCCGGGCGAAGAGCCATCGGATCTGCGTGTGTATTTCTGCTTCAGCGTAGCGCAGGGGCTTTATCGCCCACTGACACCGATGGGACTGGCAGCGATTCGACTGTTGGCGACCTCCGCCGAGCTCATGCGAATTCGCGTGACCAATCCTCTCGCCGGCCCACCTGCATACGCGGAGGCGGGGCAGCGGATTTTCGTCGATGCCACTGGCCCGCTTCACAGCCGCGCTGGCCGCGCCCTATTGCCGCGCATGCTCGACTATATGGAGGCGAGAACGGCGGCGATCGTGCGGCCGATGCTCAGCGATCCACGGGTCCCGATGACCCGGTCCTCTTTGTGGCCCTTCGCGCGCCGGGTACTGCGGATTGCCGGGCGTTTCGGCGTGCCATTCCAGGTGCTGACGGCGGTGTTTCGGCCTTCGGCGTCTTGCGCAAGGATCCGCCAGATCGGCACGCAATTGCGCCAACGCCTTGCCCCACCCGAATCCGCCAGTGTCCGAGAACGTCTGGATTTCGTGGAGCGCGTGCTGAGGACCGAGGCTATTACCTTGCTGCCTAAAACTATGCCGGCGGCTATCACGGGAGGTGGAATGCTGTTTATTGCCGGCAAGCTGCTGGGTAGCACCGTGACGGCACTGACCCCGGCCCAACCGTCTTGGCGAATTGCATAGAGTTTCGCAAGAGCGCATTGAAATCCTGAGCTTGGAATCCCGGTGCCTGCACGGCCGGCGCGGGCGTAAAAATCCGCCGTCCTACAGATCCAGCGCGATCACCTCGTGATCCAAAATCGAGGGGAGCGTCAAGGTCACCATCCCCGAGCCGTACTGCACGGCAGGCCGGCCTTCGCTCACCAGCAGGTGCACCGCCTTGGGGCGGGCCGGCACGCGGATCGCGACCTTCTGCGGCGGCGTGGGAATGAACTCGCGGATGGGGCCTTTCATCATCATGGAGTTGGTGAGATTCACCAGGTGCACGGTCATGGAATCCTTCTGTTGCCAAATGGTGACGTCCAGCGTGCCCGGCCCGGTCACCGTCACCGGATGTGGCTCGTTGGCAGCCCAATCGACCGCATTGCGCAGCAGTTTGCCGTGGTCTGGCGAGAGCACTTCCCAGAATGTGCGGTCGATATCCCACGGAAAGTAGACCACGCGCGCCTTGCCCATTTCCCGCAAGAAGACCTCGGGAATGTCTGTCTTCGCGACGCGAGGGAAAACCTCCTCCATCGGCAGATCGGGATACGACGGGATCAGTGTCAGCGGAGGGTTGGGATAGCTGCCGATCGTCTTGGTGTGGACGCGCGAGACGCCGTTGATGATGCGCGAGGCGTCTTCCAAACCCGCCAGGATGGGATGCTTGCCTTCCAGCAGCAGATACGAATTCTGCATGCGGGCATCGATCGCGCCATCGTAGGACGCGCCGAACAGATCGGCCAGCCCAAAATCGCCGCGCCTCACACCCCACTCGTCGTAAAGCGAAGTCTCGTGTGTAGCCACGATGCTGCCGCCTCGCGCGACATACTCATGGATCTGCCGGCACTGCCCCTCGGAAAGCGCTGCGATGTTGGGGAAAATCAGCACCCGGAACGGATCGACATGCGCGGCATCCAGCAGTTGATCGTGGACCATCTCGAAGGGAATGCGCGCTTCGATCAGAGCCTGGTAATATCCCAGCGTGTGGTCTTCCACCTTCTGGCGAGCACGGTCCGCGCCGTAGAACTGCGCGGTCTGTTGCGAATAGACCATGCCCACGCGCGCCAGCGGCCGCTCATTCCGAAGGTAGCGCTCGTTGCGAAAGTGCCACGTATAGACATCCTCCACCGGCTGAAGCCAGCGCTTATCGTGGAGCGTGCCGGAGAATTTCGTGAACCAGGGACGCAGCCCGTTGGCGATCCCGTCCAAAGCCCACAAGCGCACTTCGGGACCGCTCTGCACCGAGTCCTTCCAGCGGTATGTCTCTTCCACCCCCACGCTGAAGATACCGCCGATAGGCTTGCGCCCCATAGTGGAGCGATACTCCTTGCCGTTCTTGCCGTTGGCCCAGGGTGCCGCCAGGCCGCTTCGCGCCTGCCGGTCAGCGAAGAGGATCGGGGCCGTCTCGCCGATGATCTTCATGTTCAAATCGGCCAGCGCGCCGCCGCCCGAGTTCGGAATGTAGCACGCGCCGGGATTGATCTTGCGGATCTCCGCGTCCCACAAATGCCACAGTTCGAACAGACGCTGCTGGCGCCAGCCCATGTAGGCGCGGCGGCTGGGGACTTGCGGGTCATTGGTACGGGGTAAGTCCATGCCGCTGGCTTTGTGAAAGTTCTCTTTGCAGTGCTCGCAATAGCACATTCCCGAGCCGGCCCAGCGATTGCTGAAGATGCCATCGACCTTGTAGAGTGACACGATCTCGCGCGTCACCTCGGTCATGTACTCGAAGTTATATGGGCCCAAAGCGCACGTGACCCAGAGATCCGGCGACGCCCAGTGGCGCCGCTTCTGGCCGTTGGCTTCCACCGCAATCCAGTCGGGATGGGCGTCATAAACGTTCTGGTGGACGGCGTGGGGATCGGTGCGCGCCACCACCACCATGTTGAGTTTGCGGCAGCCCGCTACCAGGTCGCCGAATGGATCGCCGCTGCCCATCCACGGGCTCTTGTAGTGCAGCGGCACTTTGGTGGGATAGTAGGCCACGCAGCCCCCGGCGCTCAGACAGGCGGCATCGGAGTGGGTACGCCGGAAATAATCCAACCAGAAGGTGAGATCGTACTTGCCGGGGTCATCTTCCACGAGTGTTAATTGGGCCCAGCGCATGGGCCGGTCGAACCAGGGAACTGGGTCGGCAGGGCTGGCAGGAAGCCACGCTGCAGAAGCAGCGGCGGCGCACAGAAAATCCCGGCGGGTGGAAGGCATGGTGTTTTCCTTTCGCGAGACTGCTCCAGGGGCGAGCACTGTACTATCATGCTCTGAAAAACCGGAGGGCGATATTCAAAAGTGTGGCCGCTAATGTTGATCGGAAAGAGATGGCCCCAAATCGTGCCAACTTCGGAGGGAAGCCCTTAGAGGTTTGGGCCTGCCCGTCCATCATTTTTTCTCTGTTTTCAGATGCGCTTTGATCCCGCTCTTCAGATACCTGAGGGCTTTTTTCGGACCGCCAGTGTCTGTAATCTTGAATTTCTTACCACGCTGCTTGTTATAAGAGACGAAGAACTCTTCGACTTGCGACAACCGAGTCTTGCTGATGTCGGATATAGAGATGAGGTTTTCGTGTTCGTACGAATGGATTGCGGCGCCGAGAATCCTGCTGTTTTTCTCGGTTTTGCCGTCCTGCGTTTGCTCGGCATCGATGACGCCAATGATCCGCACATCGATCAGGCAGCCGACGTGAGCGGGCGCGTCCATTAGCACCATAATGTCGAGCGGATCTCCGTCGTCTCCCCGGGTCGAGGGTATGAACCCGAAATCGAAAGGAAACATCATGCCCTCGGGCAACAGGCCGGCGAGCATGAAGAGATTCGACTCCGGGTCGTAATCGAACTTGTTTCGGAACCCTTTCGGCGTTTCGATGATCGCCCGGCAAGTTGCTTTTTCGAGATCGAGTTGATTTGCAATGGTGGTCAGGTCGGCCATTCTGATCTCATTATCCCTGGATTCTCTTCATCGGTCGGCTTCTCTTCGCGACTGCCCGTCTCGGTGAATCCATTCCACAGGCTATGGCGGCGAGTTGCATCAGATGGTCGGCGGGTGTGTCCCAGTGCTCACTTCCTCGACGATGTGAAGAGCGAGATCGCTCTCTCCAAAGTTGCCGTGGAACCCCGCAGGGACCTCAAGGAATCGAAGGCCCCGGGGATCATTCTCAATCCTCCAGAAAGCTTCGCGAGTCACAAGGTTGAGCTCAGCGGAATCGTCGAAGGTTGGGACGATACCGCATCCTCCTGGCCTTTTCCTCACCATTCGACATTCCGTGGACCGACCTCGATCGCGTGTGTGCCCGCACATCGCCTGGGCGCAGTATCGAGAAAAGCACTGCCGGTTTGGCGGGCCTGTGTTATTCCGAAAGGCAGGAACCATTTTTGACGGCGAAAGCGGAATGCTCCCGGTTTTCGAACGGCACCGGCCTGTTGCCCGAACAGATCTGGGATCAAGACGACCAGCCAGACACCCACATGCGCCGCGGCGGCCCCACTGGCTCGGCTAACGTGGACCTGGAACCGGAGGACTTCAACCCACGTGTCGAATTTACCTTCTTCTGGAAGGACCGTGGCACGTGGGAAGGGCACAACTTCGAGGTGGAGGCGTATTAAGAAGATGGCAGGACAAAAACAGCCAAGAGTGATCGTTGTAACGGGTGCGTCGGCGGGCGTGGGACGCGGGACAGTCCGCGCTTTTGCCCGCGAAGGAGCCCAAGTCGGCTTAATCGCGCGCGATACCGAAGGCCTCCATGCAGCTGCGCGCGAGGTCGACGAGTTGGGGGGCAAGAGCCTTGCGGTACCGGCTGATGTGGCGGACGCCGATCAGGTCGAAAATGCTGCAGCCCGGATCGAAACCGAGCTCGGTCCTATCCAGGTTTGGGTAAACAACGCAATGACGACGGTGTTCGCGCGCGTGGCCGACGTCACCCCAGCCGAGTTCAAGCGTGCTACCGAGGTGACTTATCTCGGCACGGTCTACGGGACCATGGCGGCACTGCGCCGCATGCTGCCGCGCAATTGGGGAAGAATCATCCAGGTCGGATCAGCGCTTGCCTACCGCTCGATTCCGCTGCAAGCGGCCTATTGCGGCGCCAAACATGCCATTGCAGGTTTCACGGATTCGCTCCGCACCGAGCTGATCCACGACGGCAAAAATATACATCTGACGATGGTGCAACTTCCGGCGATGAACACCCCTCAGTTCAGCTGGTGCCGTTCGAAGATGCCGAAGCGTCCCCAACCGGTGCCGCCGATTTTCCAGCCGGAGGTCGCGGCCGAAAGGATTGTTTGGGCTTCCCATCACCAGCGCCGCGAAGTTTTCGTCGGCGTCCCGACGGTGATCGCGATCCAAGCCAACAAATTGGCTCATGCGCTCGCCGACCATTACCTGGGCCGCACGGGCTTTGATTCGCAGCAGACACAGGAATCCGCACTCAAGGATCGGCCGGACAATCTATTTCGAACCCGTGCCGGGTGATTTTCGGCGCCCACGGCGTGTTTTGGTCAGCAGGCGCATGAAGAAGCCGCGACCACGTGGCTTGCGCAACACAAAGGAACCACGGCGCTGGCAGGAGCCGCTATATTCGCGCGCACTCGCCTTCGCGCTCAAGAAACGGGCATCGTAAAGAAAAGGAAACGGGAGGCAACAGAATGGCAAAAACAACCGCGGATTTGCTGGTGGAGCGTTTGATCGAATGGGGTATCGATACGATTTTTGGGTTCCCCGGCGACGGCGTGAATGGAATTTTCGAGGCCCTGCGCACGAACCAGGGAAAGATCCGGTTCATCCAGGTTCGGCACGAAGAGGCGGCAGCCTTCGCTGCTTGCGGCTACGCGAAATACACAGGTCGCCTTGGGGTGTGCCTGGCCACATCGGGTCCCGGCGGTATTCACTTGCTTAACGGTCTGTACGATGCCAAGTGCGACGGGCAGCCAGTTCTGGCGATCACCGGCCACACCTTCCACGATCTGATCGGCACCCACTATCAGCAGGACGTCGATCTCGACAAGCTATATATGGACGTCGCAGCCTACAACCAGCGAGTCACCGGGCCCGACCACGTCGTCAACGTGGTTGATGAGGCGATTAAGACCGCCCTCAGCCACCGCACCGTGGCGCACATCACCATTCCGAAGGACGTGCAGGACTGGAGCTCCGAGAGCAAGCGTTCGGCCGCGAATGTTCCCGCTCATAGCGCCGATCTTTTTGCCGCCGCGATTCCCGTTCCTTCGCAGGAATTGCTCACGAGGGCTGCCGCGGTAATCAATGAGGGGGCGAAAGTGGCCATCCTCGCCGGCCGCGGGTGCCTCAACGCCGGCGCCGAGATTCTGCAATTAGCGCAGGCGGTTGGCGGTCCGATTATCAAGGCCCTGCTCGGCAAGGCAGTCGTGCCGGACCGCGACCCCTATACAACAGGGGGGATCGGCTTGCTTGGCACCGCGCCTTCACAAGACGCCATGCAGGAATGCGACACACTCATCATTGCCGGATCGAGTTTTCCCTACCTGGACTTCTATCCAAAACCGGGCAAGGCTAAAGCCGTGCAGATCGATGTCAGCCCGACACGCATCGGGCTGCGCTGTCCGGCTGAAGTGGGGCTCGTCGGCGACTGCAGGATGGTCCTCCGTGCTCTGTTGCCACTCATCAACAAGAAGACTGACCAAAGTTTTATCGAGACGTGCCAGAAACGCATGAAGAGCTGGAACGAATTGACCGAGGAGCGAGGACGGCGGACGGACATGCCGATGAAGCCGCAGGTGGTCACCTATCATTTAAACAAGCTCTTACAGCCAAACGCGATCGTGTCGGCAGACAGCGGTACGATCGCAACCTGGGCCGCCCGTTATATCGAGATCCGCGATGGCATGCAATTCTCCCTTTCCGGATCGCTCGCGACCATGGCCAACGGCCTCCCCTACAGCATCGGGGCAGCCGTTGCCTATCCCAACCGGCAGGTGGTTTGCATTGTCGGCGATGGGGGCCTGACGATGTTGATGGGCGAACTCGCTACCCTGGTTAAGTACAACCTCAATGTCAAAGTCATCGTCGTCAAAAATAACACGCTGGGTCAAATCAAGTGGGAGCAGATGGTCTTCGAAGGGAATCCTGAATTCGGCGTGGATCTGCAGCCTATCGATTTTGCCGGAGTCGCGATGAACTGCGGTGCCGCAGGTTTCACGATTGAGAAGCCGGAGGAGGCAGAAGAGACCCTGCGCCTCGCCCTGGCGCACGATGGGCCCGCAGTCGTTCAAGCCGTGGTCGATCCGAATGAGCCGCCATTGCCTGGTAACGTCAACACCGAGCAGTTCATAAAATTCAGTGAAGCCTTGCTTAAGGGCCAGAAGGACGGCTGGAAGATTCTCAAGACGGTAATGAAGGATAAGATCCGAGAGGTGGTTTAGGTCGGAAATACCACGCGAGTGAGGACTATGCCAAAATCCACCAAGGAACGGTAAACGACTGTCTACAGTCAGACGCGGATCGTGAGTGTTCAATCGATGAATGGAGCAATCAATGGCGGAAGACAAGCAACTCTCAGGACCCGATCTGAAATCGGGCGTTGAATTGGACAAGCTCATCGAAAACGAACCGTTCCTCGGCCATTATGAAGGTGAGGCTGTAATCCTGGTGCGTCAGGGCGACCACGTTTTCGCGATGGCAGGCACCTGCTCCCATTACGGCGGTCCGCTGGCTGAGGGGCTTCTGGTCGGCAACACGATCCGATGTCCCTGGCATCACGCACGGTTCAACATTCATACCGGCGAAGCTCAAGGCGCGCCGGCCCTCAATCCGCTGCCATGTTTCAATGTACGCCGTGACGGCAACAGGGTCTCAATCATGGGAAAGATGGAGGCTGATTTCCGCGTTCCCTGCCCGCAGAGTCCTTCCTCTGTCGTGATCATCGGCGCCGGGGCAGCTGGAGCCGCCTGTGCAGACATGCTCCATACGAAAGGATATGCGGGACCAGTTACGCTGGTTGCCGACGAGCAGCCGAGCCCGGTGGACCGTCCAAATCTCTCCAAGGACTATCTGGCTGGCTCGGCGCCGGAAGAATGGATTCCGTTACGGACTCCTGATTATTATCGGTCGATCCAAGTCGACTTTGTCGCTGGCAATCCGGCAATCCGAATTCGCCCCGGAGAACACAAGGTTTCCCTGCGGGACGGCCGGACACTGGCGTACGGCGCGCTCTTGCTCGCCACCGGCGCGGAGCCCCGTTCGCTCCCGATCAAGGGCTCGGATCTGCCCCATGTTTTTCGTCTTCGGACTCTCGCGGATAGCAAGGCCATCATCGCGAGGGCACAGCAGGCGCGAAACTGCGTGGTAATCGGATCGAGCTTCATCGGCCTGGAAGTCGCCGCCTCGCTTCGAAGCCGTGGGCGGGAGGTTACCGTCATCAGTCAGGATTCCGTTCCGCTCGGGAACATCTTAGGCAAGGAGTTGGGCCATTTCGTTCAGAGTCTTCACGAGAAGCACGGCGTGCGATTCCTGCTCGGCACCAAACCGCAGGCGATTCTGGACGATAAGGTTGAAATCGGCCAGGGACGTTCCGTCGATGCCGACCTGGTCGTACTCGGAGTTGGCGTTTCGCCGCGAACCTCCTTGGCCGAAGAGGCGGGCATCGCGGTCGACAACGGTGTCGTAGTGGATGAGATGCTTCGAACGAGTGCATCGGACGTATTCGCCGCGGGCGATATTGCTCGCTATCCAGAACCAATTTCAGGCGAACAAACTCGGATTGAACATTGGGTTGTCGCCGAACGCCAGGGCCAGTCCGTGGCACGCTCGATGCTGGGCATCGGCGGCCCATTCCGCGAAACACCCTTCTTCTGGAGCCAGCACTACGATGTCCAGATCTCGTACGTTGGACACGCATCCCAATGGGATAGTTGCCAAATAGAAGGCGATCTGGAGAAGTATAACGCTTGCGCTGTATATCGCCGGGCTGACAGGATTATTGCGGTCGCGACAATCGGTCGAGACCGTCTCAGCCTGCAAGTGGAAGCCGCTATGGAAGCCGGCCGAACGGCCGATCTCGAATCTCTTCTTCGCACCGCCGGCTGACACGACTCTGGTAGCGCAACAAAGCGTAAAAGTGTTTCGCCTGCTGCCTCAGCAAGACTGGCCTGAGGGCTGGAGTTCCTGGCATCATCCTCGAAGCTGGGACAGGGTCCCCTGGTGACCGGGTTTACTTCCAAACCAAACGGGAACCGCCCCGCCTTTTAGCGTCCGCGCCGGAGTGGCTCAGTACGAAATGAATTTGGTACCCGCAGGTAAGCCAGCGGCATGGCGCCTTTACCCAAAACCGGGCTTTGGAACGTATACTACACTTTGTAGGAACCATGAAACGTCTGAAGTCGTACGGTATCTCGCTCGCGATGTTAATGGGTGCGGCGCTCTTGACCGCGGTTTTTGCACAACAGGCTACGCCGCCTCCGGCTCCCCAAAAAAGCACGCCTCCGAAGACGGCACCGGCCCAAAAAACTCCGGTCAAGCAGGCCGGTCCTGCGGCGATGACCAACCAGGATGTCATCAAGCTGGTGAAGGCGCAGCTTCCCGAAGACCTGATTATTTCGAAGATCAAATCCTCGCAAACCAGGTTCGATACGTCGGTGGATGGATTGGTGGCCCTCAAGTCGGCAGGGGTGACCGACCCCATCATCGCCGTGATGATGAACCCGAAGGGGTCTGCGAGTTCGGGACCGCCACCGGAATCATCGACGGCTTCGTCAACCGCTACCAAGGCGCCGCCCGCGAAGCCGGCGTTCCCACCTTCCAATGTGTCGAAGGAAGTGGTTGCGAATGAGACCAACACGGTGCGGCGGAACCCGGTACCCGTAGTCACGGCGGCGCCGGAAAACTACGGCGTGTACATCTGGGCCGATGGCGGCCTGAAGCCGCTCGGCCGTGTACAGACCAAGGTGCAGATCAGCAAATTCCGCTCCCTCCTCAAGAGTATGGTGCCGTTTGTCCGGCAGAAGATCGATATCGACATTCCGGGCGCGCATTCCACGAGCCGCTACGAACTACTGCGGCCGACCTTTTTTGCGTTCTTCCCGCCCAGCCGCGACGTGAGCAAATTCAAACTGCTGCAGTGCAAGATCACGGGCCAGCGCTTCGATCAGCGCACTCTGGCGAACGCGTCGATTCTGTTCAGTACCGAGCAGAATCAGGACGAGGTTCCTTGCGACATCGGTCCGACGCCGGTGAAGGATCTATACCGCATCTCGCCTCGGGAGGATATTCCTTCGGGCGAGTTCGGATTTGTGGAAGGCAATACGGGCAGCAAGTCGACCTCGAACATCGAAATTCTGGATGTTTACGATTTCGCCCTGGACCGCAAAGAAGACAAGATGGGGCTCAAGGATTACCTGCAGACGGTAGCTCCCGCGGGTGGCGGCGATCGGTCGTTCATGGAGTGGACGAGGGAAGATTGCCAGCGGATCGTTGCGGACCGCACGGGAAAGGTCGGACTCACGGGGAGTCTGATGGGCTTCTTCGATCGGCAGTACGGGTCGCTGGACGTCTACTGGGCCGACAACCAGTTTGCCCACGCGTTCGCTCGACTGGAGATGCTCGACAAGGATTTGACTCCGGACCAGACCGCGAAACTCGCCGGCCTTCTGGTGAGCAACGATTCGAGCCAGTTCTACATCATGGTCTCAATTGGAGGCAAAGTCGGTTCGGGCAAGCTGATTGGCGCCAACGAAGGCGAGCGCCTGATGCGCCCGTTCGACGCGTCGCTGGCCGACGAGAAAGCTAAGGACATCGTGCCTGCCAAGCATCTTGACTTCATCGGCGGCTATGCGGGGTTATGGAAGGTCACTTTCGACCAGAAGAGCATTCGCGGCCCGCTGCTGCAGAGCGGTCAACAGCGCATTCAGTTCGAAGCGAGGCTGAATCAGAATCTGGAATTTAGCGCCAAATTCCAGGTGGATCGGCTGAATACGCTGACTTCCACGCCGGGCGGCCAGTAGTCAATTTACCGGAAAGAGGCCGCCAACATACGATTGGGGGCTCTTCTATGCGATGTCCGCGTGTTCGGCCATGGTACCGTGTATGCATGGAGGCGCGGATGCGCAGGGTCTGTCTCCTTTTTCTGTTCTCGTCAATCGGTGCCGCACAAACCCCGAGCGACAGTCCCGTAATCGCGCGAGGCGTGTTGTTAGAGCGCGATGCGCCATCCCCATCCGGCGAGTTCAGTGTCCGCGTCGCCAGCAATCAGGTCTACCGGTATCGCTTTGATGCCAAAACCTACGTCGAACGCGAAAGCCGCATGATCGACGTCAGACGCCTGGAGCCCGGGGACAAGATCGAAGTGGTATCCGACACCGTCCCTGGATCTGTCCTGCGGTATGCCCGCACGATTCACGTGTACGAGGATCCCGCGCCTCCGCCGCGATCCCTTACCGCGAGGGCGCGTTCGTACCGGGCGATGACCGATCGCGCGCTGCCCGCTGGTACCTTGAGCTACTCGGGCGTAGTCTTCCGGATTACGCCGGAGCGCCTGGTGTTGCACACCCGCGAGGGCGGCGATCTCTCAATCCTGCTCCGAAAAGACACACGCTTTCTCGATAACGGCGAGAACGTGGACGCCGACAGCGTGAAGGTCAATATGCGCGTATTTGTGAGGGCGGGAAAGGATCTCTACGATCAGGTGGAGGCGTACCAGGTGATCTGGGGCAGCATCCTCGCGCCCGGCCCGAAGTAGGTCCAAGTCGGCGGAATCAGGCGACTTCCTGCTAAAATCAAAGAAAAATGGCCAAAGAAAAAGAAGAGAAGCGTCCTATGCCCCCGGTCAGCGCATGGGCGCCTGCCGTAGCCCTGGGCTGGCTGATTCCGGGGGGTGGCCACCTGTTGCTGAAACGGACCGGGCGCGGCGTGCTGCTGATGGTCTCGATCACCTTGATGTTCCTGTGCGGCCTGATGATGCGCGGGACGATGTTTCAGCCGCAGAGCGGAGATCTGCTCACTACCCTCATCAACACGGGCGGCTTCATTGGCGATATCTGCTCGGGGATTCTCTATCTGCTGACAGTCTGGTTGGGCTACAACACACCGGACATGGCGGGGCATGTGCACGACTACGGCACCAAGTTCCTGGTGACTGCCGGACTGCTCAACGTGCTCGCAATGGTTGATGTGTTCGAGATTGCCGCCGGGAGGAAAGACTAATGCCCAAGATGAATCTATCGCACTTTGAGGCGGCTTTTCTGTTCGCGCTGTTCACGTCGGTAGTGCTGGGCGTGGTTACGAAGACTACCGATCGTGAGCGGCTGCACTATGGCGCGTACACCTTCGTCTGCTTCCTGGTCGCGCTATTCGGTATCGGCTGGGTGATGTACCTCGGGCACGGGTAGACCGGCCCGAACCACTCGAAAATACATCCACCACTCGCCAGGTTGCTGGTCACCGCCCCTAAGCACCACCCGTTCTCTCCGTAATGAAGATGTGCAAACTACGGCCACATACATTTCAGTCCCAACCAGCGAAGCAAGAGTCTTTGCGCCATTCCGGGAAGCGGGAGTGATAGAATTGCGGTTTAACGGAATCGTAAAAGGAGAGAAGCTGCGTGTCTTCCTTTATCCAGAACCAGTTTGAACGGAATGTCGTCACCACTTCGGTGGATTATGTGTTCAACTGGGCGCGCAAGTCCGCACTCTGGCCGCTCACTTTCGGGCTGGCCTGTTGTGCCATCGAGATGATCGCCTCCAGCACATCGCGCTTCGACATCGCGCGATTCGGTGCGGAGGTCTTTCGTCCGAGTCCCCGGCAGTCGGACCTGATGATTGTGGCGGGTACCGTCACCCTAAAAATGGCGCCCGTGCTGAAGCGCATCTGGGACCAGATGCCCGATCCCAAGTGGTGCATATCGATGGGCGCCTGCTCGAGCGTGGGCGGTCCGTTCAACACCTATGCGGTGTTGCAGGGCGTGGATAAGATTGTGCCGGTGGACGTATATGTGACGGGCTGTCCGCCGCGTCCCGAGAATCTCTTCTACGCTCTTCTCAAACTGCAGGACAAAATCGATCAGATGAGCACGCTGGTGAAGCGGCCGACAGAAGTGCGTCTGGACGAGACCATGCTGGAAGAGTTCAAGCAGCAGGTGCGTATCGCCCAGATACAGAACCCCGCGTAACGTGTTTTACAAGGATTCCCAGCAGGTCTACCGCGACGACCAGCTCGATAGCTTTCCGTGGCTCGTGCACGGCTTCGGCACCCGTCTGGCAGATATCCCCGGACGCTTTCGCCATCTCGCTACTTTGAAACAGATTCACTCCGCTGCCTGTGTGGACGCCTGCGGGAGGGCGGGGATCCTGGGACAAGGAGACGCGCTGCTGGAGAATACTCCCGGTTCAGTGGTGGCGGTGAAAACGGCGGATTGCCTTCCGGTATTGCTGATCGATGGACGAAATCGCGCGGTGGCAGCGGTGCACGCGGGTTGGCGCGGAACCGTCGCGCGGATCGTTCCGAACGCCGTGGAGTCGATGCGCGGCCGGTTCGGGACGCAGCCCGCGGATTTGCATGCGGCCATCGGACCGGGCATAGGGGGATGCTGTTACGAAGTTGGTCCCGAGGTAGCCGCACAGTTTGGGGTTGAGGGGCGGGCGCATATCGATCTCACAGCGGCGAATCGGCGGCAACTACTCGAACTGGGCGTAACGGCGGAACGTATCCACGCGTCGAACTGGTGCACCCGATGCCAGGCGGAGGAGTTTCATTCTTTCCGGCGAGATGGTGAGGCGGCGGGCAGATTGTATTCCTTTGCGGGGATCCTGTAACGGGGAGACAGAGGGGGTCGCTTCCTTGGGGTCGCGGCTCGTAAGTCGCGGTCATGTAGCGGGCTGCGGGTGGGTTGTGAAACGGCGGTACATTAGGACTGAGGAAGCAAATGTTCACGTGGATCTGCCCGCAATGCGGGCGCGAAGTGCCTCCCGCGTACAATGAGTGCCCGGATTGTAAGCCTGCCGGAAAGCCAGCCGACGCCGACAAACCAGCCGGCGAAAGCACGATAGCCACGGTACGCCCGTTTGCGCCGGGGGACTACACGCCTCCAGGCTATCCGCAGCAGCCTCCGCAACAGCCAGGGCAAGTCACCCAGCAGTTCTATCCGCCCCAGAATCCGGCGAATCCGCAAGCCCCGTATGCTCCGCCGCAGGGGTATGGTTCGCAACAGCCCGCTTATCCGCAAGCGCCCTACGGATCTCCTCAGCAGCCGTATCCGCCAGCGCAGCAGCCGTATCCACCGCCGCAGCAGTATCCGCCGCAGCCTGGATATCCGCCGCAAGGGTACCCGCCGCAGCAGGCGTATGGGCCACCGCAGCCACCGTATCCCGCACCGCCGCAGGGATACCCACCGCAACAACCGCAGTATCCGCCGCCGCAGCCCGCTCCGCCCCAACAGGCGCCACCAGTCGAGCAGTCGACGCGCCCGGGGCCAGCTCCCTCCTTTCTCGGGCTTTCGGGCGGGCCTCCGATTGGAGCCTCCCCCGCGCCATCAGCGCCGCCATATACTCCGCCAGCGGACACTCCGCCGACGCCGCGCCCCGCGTCGTCCTCATCGTTTTTGGGTTCGATCAACGACGTGCCCTCGAGTTTTTCGGCAGCGCCGGCCGCTCCCGCGCGCCGCGGATTGCCGACATGGTTGCTGTTTATCATCTGCCTGGTGGTCCTCGGCGGTGTGGTGGGTGGCGCTTATTGGTTACTCGGATCTTCGCATGGAGGAGCCACTGCCGCGCCATCGGCTACGGTGGAGAGCCCTGCGGCCAAGCCGGGCGCCAAGACCAGCCCTTACCAGAAATTCATCGAGATCACGGGCGTGCGTTTTGTGGAAGACGCCAAGAAGAAACCGGCCGTGATGTTCATCATTGTGAACCACTCGAATGCACCGATCGAGGTGCTGGCCGGGAACGTGACGGTGTGGGGACGGACCCGCAGTTCGGAAGAAGAAGCAACGGGGACGTTCACATTCAAGACGAGCCTGAAACCGAACGAGTCGAAAGAGCTGACATCGCCACTGATCACCAAGTTGAAATTCTACGAGTTGCCTGACTGGCAGAACGTCAGTACCGATATTCAGATCACCGAGCCGGCAGCTTCTGGAGGTTAGCCCGGGCTTCGGCGAGGTTGGGATCGATGGCGAGCGCGCGTTCGAAGTCGGCGCGAGCCGCTTCGGTCTGACCGATCGCTTCGAGTGCGACGCCGCGGTTGTTCAGGTTGCGTGCATCGCGTGGATCGAGCGCGAGGGCGCGGCCAAACTCCTGCAGAGCGGCATCCGCCTGTCCTTCCCCAAGCAGCGTCTTGCCGATCTCTGCGGCGACCGCAGGGTCGTTGGGTGCGAGATTGCGGGCTTGGGCCAGCACCTCTAAGGCAGGCGCGGCCGGCAAAGCGCGGGCGAGCTGGATTCTGGGCCGGATTTTTGCCGGGGCCCGTTCCACAGCTTCGCGCCACAGTGATTCCTCAGTCGTCCAGACTTGCGTCCGCATGACTGTGATGGCTCCCAGGACCGTCGCGACCACCAGAAAAGGAATCAAGAGCTTATCCAGTTTCCCGAGGGCGAGCGGAAGGGAGGCGGCAAATGCGAGCAGGGGCAGGTACATCCGGCGGTCGGCCGCCAGATCGGCAGCCGGAAAGATGCTGGAACTCGGAATTAGCAGTATGAAGCCTGCCAGCAGACAGAGCGCCCAGGGCGTTCTATGCTTTACGGCGAACGCAAGTGCGGCGAGAATCGCGGCCCACGCCGCGAGGCCGAGCCAGACGGCGGGCACGCGAATGTCCGGATCGACGGTAAAACCGTAAGGGATCACCAGAAAGCGCAGATATCGGAGGATCACGGGTCCTTGCGCGAGCAGGTAATTCCAGGGCGTAATTCCGGCTTGCGCGCCGGCAGGGGCTCCGGGAGTTACGGAAGTCGCATAGAGGACGCGTGCTCCCGCGGAAAGGGAAAGCAGCAGCATGGCGGCGATGGGCGCCCAGATTCGCGCCGGCGGGCCTTTCTCCGCGCGTGGCGCGCTGATGGAAAGAAGGGCCAGCACAAGAGGAAATGCGGCGACCTCCTCCTTGGCCAGCAGGGCTGCGGCAAACCAGGCGACGGCGACCCAATGGCGGCCGTTGATCCAGGCATATAGCGACGCCAACGTGAGGAGCGTGGCGAGAACGATGCTGCGCGCCCAGATGTAGTTCACGGCCTCGGCCTGAATCGGATGGATGGCAAAAATCATAGCGGCGACGAGAGCGGCTCGGGAAGGCAGAAGTCGCTTCAGACACTCGAAGGCCAGCATCACGGCGCTCAGGTGCAGCACCAGATTCAGGACGTGATAGCCGAGCGGATCGCGCCCGCCGACCTGGTAGTTCAACCAGAAGGTGAGATAGGTCAGAGGGCGGGTTTGACGCAGCGTCCACACGTCGAGCCAGCCGCCGGGAGAGGTCAGGGCAGGATCGGAGAAAATGGCATAATCGTCAAAGTGAAAACTCGAACCGAGCGAAGCGCTAAAGGCAACGAACGTGGCCAACAGCAAGGAAAGGCGAGCCCACATGATCTCTTACGAGCTTACGTGAAACGCCCGAAGAACGCAGCGGAACGGAAGGCGCGTGTGGCCGAGATCCTGGAGCGCCTGGACCAGATGTACCCCGGCGCCACTTGCGCACTGCTGCACCACAATCCGTGGGAATTGCTAGTAGCGACGATTCTTTCGGCGCAGTGCACCGACAAGCGGGTGAACGAGGTGACGCCGGGTCTTTTTGCCAAGTACCCGACGCCAGCCGATTTTGCCGCGGTGCGTCCTGAGGTGCTGGCCAACGACATTCGTAGCACCGGCTTCTTCAACAACAAAGCGAAGTCGATTGTGGGAGCAGCGAAGCGGGTGATGGCGGAGTTCGGTGGAGCGGTACCGAAGACGATCGAGGACATGCTGACGATTCCCGGCGCGGCGCGCAAGACGGCGAACGTGGTGCTGGGGACGGCGTACGGGATCGCGTCGGGCGTAGTAGTGGACACGCACGTGCAGCGCATCTCGGCGCGGCTCGATCTGACGAAGCAAACGGACCCGGTGAAGATCGAGCAGGATCTGATGAAGATTATTCCGAAGGAGAAGTGGATTCTGTTTTCACACCAGGTGATTCTGCATGGGCGCGCGCTGTGCATCGCACGGAGTCCGAAATGCGCAGAGTGCGGATTGAATTCGCTCTGCTATGCGAAGGATAAGACGGCATAGCGCGTTCGTGGCGCAGAGACTCTTCTCTGCCGCCTCGGCACTCCTGCCGGGGCTTTTCGATCGGTCCGAAACGATCGAGGGCAGGAGCCTTCGTTCAGCAGACTTGGTGGACAACCAAAAAGCGTCGAGATGAGTCTCGACGCGGCAAACAGGAGTGTTTGCGCCACTTTTAATTGAGCGGCACGGTGAGGGAGCCCACTTTACCGGAGCCGCGGTCGAACACCACAACGCGCAACTCGACGGCGTGCGGCGCCACGTCTAGCATCTTGGTGATGGAGAGGCCGTCGCGGAAGATCAGTTCGTAACGCTGCTGGTCGAGTGAGAGACCGAGCGGGGTGGTGGTCAATCCCAAATCGCTACCGTCGGCGGCACGTTGCGCGAAAACCAGGTCGAGTGCGCCCGTCCACCGGTCCCCCTTCTTCTCAAGGAGCAGATCGCGGGGCTCCAGCGCGACTTGCATGCGGATGGTTCCTGGCTTGTCGCCCTTCTCCAGTCCAGCGATGAGCCCGATTGCGGTGGCCGGCAGAGGGCTCCACAAGACGTCGCGGACCTGTGCGCCGCGTTCCTGCGCAGTGAGTTGCGAGTCGGGTACAGCCAGATACCCGCGGCGGTAACGAAGCTCCACGTCTTTCCGCTTCACCTGAACTTTGAGGTTGTGGTACTTCGAATCGAGCGAGGAGGACTCGGGGTAGAATCCGAGCGTGTACGTGACTTCGCCGTCCTGGATGGCCGACTGAATCGCCTGGCGAATGCCATTGGTGTTCTGGAAAACCAGGCCGCCGGTGCTGTCGGCCATCGTGTGGAGCGCCGTGCTACTGGTGTTGATAGTGGAGGTGAGCTTGGGGGGCGTGCGCGCGGCGGATCCGGAGATGCCGTAGTTCTGCTCCACCGTCATCGATTTGACCATGCCAGTGAGGCCCCGGGCGTCGACCGCATAAACTGCTACGTTGGCGTTGTTCAGTGCTCGCGTGGCGCGCATGGCGGCTTCGGTGAAGTTCATCTGAGTGCGCGCCGGGCTGCCGTCCCGATCGTTGGCGCCGTAAAGCGTGGTGCTCTGCGACATGCCGCCCTTCTTCTTGGCAGCCGTGACACCGGAGATGTCGTCATCGAACGCGGTATCTTCCGAATTCGTCTGACCGTCGCCGATGTGGCCGATGACGAAGGGGAAACTGGCGGAGATCCAGATGAGGCTCTTGCGTCCGGGGATGTGGCCGATGTGGTTGGCGATGGCTTCCATGGCCGCTGCCGTGGTCTCCGCTCGCATGCGAACGGTGTAGTCGGAGACCAGGTCGTTCATGTGATTGTTGATGGCGTCCTGGATGATTTTGTCGGTACCGATGCCATCGGGGGCGTCGGAAAGGGGCGCGCCGGCGGCCTCCGCGAGGCCTATATTCTCGCCGCTATACCGGTTTACGACCGCAGCCAGGCGCTTGGCGTCGCTAGTGAAGTCGTTCAGCACGTGCAGCTTAGTGCCGAGGGTGTACACGGCGACTCGATCTTCGGGGCGGATCTGTTTCAGAAACTGGAGAAACTCCTGTTTGGCGAACTGCTGGTCGCGGATCTCGGTGTTTAACGCGTCGAGCAGGACTACGGTCACGTTGACGGGAGTCTCGCCGGCGCCATTCGGGCGGTTGGTGACGACTCCGCCGGCGGCCTGCTGTGGTGTCTGCGCGACTGATTCGGGAGGAGCGACATTTTTGGAGAAGAAGGCGATCTTCCGCGGCTTCCCGTTTTCGAGAATGGTGAAATCCTCTTTAGCCAGGTCACTCACGGGGCCGCTCTTGTCACGCACGATAACATTCAATTCCACCAGGCGCGTGGTGACGCGGGCGATGGGTTGATTGGAGTCCTGCGCCAGCAGCGCGCATACGATTGCGGCGGGCAGGAAGCGATGAGGCTTCACGACTTCGATCCCCGAACCACGAGGTCCACCCATTGCACCCAGGAGGCCTGGGACCGCGGCAGGGCGCGATACCCGGCGAGCAGTTCTTCCGACTTGAGCCCCACGCCTGCGAGTCCGGGAAAGATCGTGCTGTCGGGATCGAATTTGGTGATCTGCTGTTTGCTCCACGTGTCCGGGTGGCCCACATACGGCATCAGATAGTGGAACGATTTCTCGATGCCGAGTCCCGCCGCCGTGCGGAAGTTCCAGAGACTCACACCATTGACCTCGGCGATGCGGCAGAGCACGGAGAACGCGTCGAGATTCATCGCCGAATACGACAGCGATTGAGTGCGCTCCTCTTCGCGCGGGCAACTGCCATCAGCCTTCACTTCGGTGGGGACGAGGTAGGTGCGGTAATGCTCCCAAGCCATCTGTTTCATGGCCTGATCGCCGGCGAGTGTGGCATACGCGGCCACTTGTGCGGTCCACCAGGTGGCGTGGTTGTTGCCCGACTTCTTCTCGTCGAGTCCTTTCTGGCTGGTGTTCATCCACTTCATGTAGTCGGCGAACCAGGTGCGTACGCCATCGCCGAGCTTCGCAACGAGCATGCCTGACTGTTCGAGAAGCATCACGCCCTGGGCCGTATGGATCATCGATACGGTATCGATAATGCCGGTACCGCGGCCGGTGTTGATGCCGCGGACGGCCTGTCCGTACTCCAGATTCGGGTTCATGCGAGTCTTGGGGTCCACGAACCAGACGGAGAGAATCCGGGCCGCATGCTCGCCGTAGCGGCGGTCACCGAGAAGGCTGCCCAGGCCGAGCGACATCACTGCGGTGCAGAGGCTTCCCAAGTCATTGCGATTGTTCAGATAGCGGTCGGGATTGCGCTCGCCGTCCTTGCGGATGTAAGGGCCTTTGGGATTTTTGGGATCGGGCCACCAGTAAGGCCCTTCGCTGTAGTAGTCGTTAGGGCCGGCTTTAATGAAGTCCGGGCGATGATAGGTGACGCTCCACGGACCTTTCTTCAGGGCGGCGTCGGCATTCTTACGCACGAGGGCGGCGATGGAACTGAGGGAGGAATCGCGGCCCAGGGCCGTGCGCAGATGCGCCACCTGAGTGGGCGAGGCGAGGATGCAAGGTGTGTCTGGGGCGGCGCAGGCCGGCCGCGCCAGGAGGGCCGCTGCGGAAAGGCAGAAGTGCCGGCGAGAAAGCTCGGACATGCCGTATAGCTTATCGCGTAAAGCCCAGTTGTTTCTTGAACGCTTCGAGCGAATTGTAGACGATGGGGCAGTAGCAGGCGCGGTCGATGAACTGCCACATGCGGCTGGCAATGGAGCCGGTGCCGCGGACCATGTGCGGAAATCGCTGGCAGGTCTCGGGACGCTCCTCGTAGACCGTGCAGGTGTTGCCATCGAGGAAGACGCACCCACGGTCCGCGGTGCGGCGCAGGATAGTGCCTTCTTCCGCGCTCTGGGTGGTGTATTCGGCGAGGAACTGTGCGGGCTTGATCCGCAGGAAGCGTGCCAGGCGCTCCACGTCGCGCTCGGAGACGGTAGTGGTGGCGACTCGGCAGCAGTTCGCGCATTGGGTGCAATCGATCTGCTCTTCGATCTCTTCGGCGACGCGGCGCAGAATGCGGTCGGAGTGGTCGCGTGCTTTCATGTGGCGCCGGAAGCGTTCATTTTCGGGGCGCTTCTTTTCGCCGAGGAGACGGATTTGGACGAGATCGGTGATCATGGATGTTGCAAATTGCGGCGCAGGTAGCTCGGTACTTTCATGATATCGTTTCAGGGGTGAATCGCCGTTCCTTTCTGATCAGCGCCGTCGCCACGGCCGCCGTTTCCCACAATGCGGGCGCTCAATCGCCCGAGATCGAAGAGATCACAATCGCGGATCTCGCGCGCGTTTCGGCTCGGGAAGCTACCGAACGGTATCTTGCGCGCATCCGGGAACTGGATGGCGGGTTGCGCTCCGTGATCGAAGTCAATCCCGATGCGCTGGCCATCGCCGCCGAACTCGACCGAGGACCGCGGAAGGGGCCGCTGCACGGCGTCCCGGTACTGCTCAAGGACAATATCGATACCGGCGACCGTATGAAGACAACGGCGGGATCGCTCGCCCTGGTGGATGCACCCGCGCCTCGCGACGCCGCGCTGGTGGAACGCCTGCGCAATGCGGGAGCGGTGATCCTGGGGAAAACCAATTTGAGCGAATGGGCGAATTTCCGTTCGACGCATTCAATGAGCGGGTGGAGTGGGCGCGGCGGCCAGACGCGCAATCCGTATGCGCCCGATCGTAGCCCGTGCGGATCGAGTTCGGGGTCGGGAGTGGCGGCTTCGGCGAATCTGTGCGCGGTCGCAGTAGGTACCGAGACGGACGGGTCGGTGGTCTGCCCCTCGTCGATGAACGGGATTGTGGGAATCAAGCCGACGGTCGGGCTGATTTCGGGGCGCGGAATCGTTCCGATCTCGCATAGTCAGGATACGGCCGGGCCCATGGCGCGCACGGTGCGCGATGCGGCGATTCTGCTGGGTGTGCTGGCTGAGGGTCCGCACGCCGAGGCCGACTATACAAAATTTCTAGATCCGAACGGTTTGCGCGGGGCGCGGCTCGGCGTGGCGCGGAAGTTCTTCGGGATAACAGCGGATGTGGATCGCCTGATGGAGGCCGCGATCGGCGAGATGAAACGCATGGGAGCGGAGATTATCGATCCTGCTGACCTGCCTTCTCATGGCAAGTTCGGCGACTCCGAGCTTGACGTGCTGCTGTACGAGTTCAAAGCGGACTTGAACGCGTACCTGGCGGCCCGCGGTACCGGGTTGAGTCTCGAGAGGCTGATGGAATTCAATAAGGCGCACGCGGCGGAGGAGATGCCGTATTTCGAGCAGGAGCTGTTTGAGAAGGCGCAGGCGAAGGGGCCGCTCAGCGATTCGGCCTATAAGAAAGCTCTGGCGATGAATCACAAGCTGTCGCGTGCGGATGGCATCGATGCGGTACTCAGGAAGCATCGCGTGGATGCGATCGTTGCGCCGACGGCGGGCCCGGCATTTCTGATCGATAACGTAAACGGCGATCACGATACGGGAGGCTGCTCACCGCCGGCGGCCGTGGCGGGCTATCCGCACATCACGGTGCCGGCCGGATTCGTGCGCGGGCTTCCCGTGGGGATCTCATTTTTCGGTGCGGCATGGAACGAATCTGGTCTGTTGAAATTGGCCTTCGCGTTCGAGCAGGGCACGCATGCGAGGAAGAAGCCTGCCGGATTGCGGTAAAATAGATAGGTTTGTTCAAAATGGGAAACGTAATTATCCTGGGCTCCCAATGGGGAGACGAGGGCAAGGGAAAGATCGTCGATCTCTTCTCCGATCGCTTTGATATCGTCGCGCGTTACCAGGGCGGACACAACGCCGGACACACGGTTTTCATTGGCGAAAAGAAGTTCGTACTGAAGCTGATTCCGAGTGGGATTCTTCGCCCGGGCAAACAGGCGGTGATCGGAAACGGCCTGGTGATCGATCCAGCCGCACTACTTGCGGAGATTCAAGCTCTGGAATCCGTTGGAGTTTCCGTGGCCGCCAACCTGTCGATCAGTAACCGTGCCCACGTGTTATTTCCGGCGCACCGCATGATGGAGAAGCTGTCCGAGGGACGTCCTGGACGGGTCTCGATCGGCACTACTTCGCGGGGAATCGGGCCTTGCTACGAGGACAAGATCGCGCGCCGCGGGATTCGCATTGCCGATCTGCTCGACACGGCATTCTTCCGGGAGCAGTACGACTCGGTGATGGAAGAGAAGGTGGCGATCGCCAAAACTTTCGGCATTTACCAGGAGATGGACCTCGCCGCGATTCGCAATGAATATGAAGCTTTCGCCGAAGCGATAAGGCCGATGGTCTGCGACACGGCCGCGCTGCTGAACCAGGCGATTCGCGATGGCAAGACGGTGCTATTCGAGGGCGCTCAAGGCACGATGTTGGACGTGGACCACGGCACGTACCCCTTCGTCACGTCGTCGAGTGCGAGTGCGGGCGGTGCGTGCACCGGTACGGGTGTTCCGCCCACGCGGATTCACGGCGTGATCGGCGTATCGAAGGCCTACGTCACGCGCGTGGGTGCGGGGCCGTTTCCCACGGAAGCGCTGGACGGCGCAGGCGAACAGATTCGCGCGCGCGGGAACGAATTCGGGGCGGTGACCGGGAGGCCTCGGCGCTGCGGCTGGTTCGACGTGCCGTTGTTGCGGTACACCGCCGCGATCAACGGCTTCGACAGCCTGGTGGTGACGAAGCTCGATGTTCTGGATGAGTTCGACCGCATTCCGGTATGCGTGGGGTACCGGCATGGCAACGAAGTGGTGTCGGATATGCCTGCGACGGTCAGAGAGATCGCCGAAATCGAGCCGGTGTTCGAGTGTGTTCCCGGCTGGAGCCAGTCGACTTTCGGAATCTCATCGTATGACGATCTGCCGGCGAAGGCGAAGGACTATCTCGCCTTCCTGGAAGAGAAGACTGGCGTGGAGATCGGCTGCGTTTCGACGGGACCCGAGCGGAATCAGACGATCGTGCGGACAGGATCGCGTTTGGAGCAACTCATTTCGGCGCGGGTTCGCGAGGGCTCAGCGGGTTAGCCAGGCGTTGGCGAGGACCGCAATCGCGGCAATTGCGGCGGTTTCAGCGCGAAGTATGAGGGGTCCGAGCGAGGCGGCTTTCCAGCCGGCCGTGGCAGCGGCCTGGCGCTCCGAGTCGATCCATCCGCCTTCCGGGCCGACCAGCAATGCGACGTTGTCGCTGGGTACCCGATGGTCGGGCAGCCTCTGTAGGAGCGGCGGCGCTGTGGTCTCTTCGAGGAAATAGCGATGGTCCGCATCGATGACGAGGCCGCGATCGAATTTAACCGCCGGTAGAATCTCGGGGCTGCGGACCCGCCGCGATTGCTGGCTGCTCTCGCGGGCGACTCGGGTCCACCGTTCGGCCCGTTTGCGCGACGCGTCCAGCAGGCCTTTTTCGCAGCGGGCGGACTCGATGGGGAGTACTCGATCGACGCCGAGTTCGGTGGCCTTCTCGAGCATCCACTCAAAGCGGTCGAACTTGATGAGCGCCACGCAGAGAGTGAGGAGGAGTGGCAGACTGACGGACTCGATGGGCTCGATGATGCGGAAGACGACTCGGTCGCCGCGTGATTCCGCAATCTCTGCCAGGTAGGCGGATTGGTTGTCGGAGATCTCGTAGCGCTGGCCGGCCTCGGCGCGCAGGACGCGGGTCAGGTGCCGCGCGTCCTCACCGTGTAGTTCGGCGGTTCCTGCGCGAATCGTATCTACGAAGAATCGTCTCCGGGCCACGTTCTTATTCTAGTGGGCGAGCGCGGGACGGCGCCGGGAAAAGCAGAGTCGAAAACCGCTTCGTGGCATCGCAATTTCGGACTCGCGTGCCCGGCCCCGCGAAAAGTCTCGACAAGAGTGTCGAGACGGCAAACATGAGTGTTTGCGCCACGTCTGCGACAATACTACTGATGATCGCTTTGCTGCGCGGTGTGTTGATCGAGAAACATCCAAACCAGGCCATCGTTGAAGCCGGCGGCGTGGGGTACGATGTCACCATCCCGGTGTCAACGTTCACGCACTTGCCAGAGGCTGGCGCGGAAGTGCGCCTGCGAATCCATACCCACGTGCGCGAAGACGCGCTGGCGCTGTATGGCTTCCTCACGCAGGACGAGAAGGCGCTGTTCGAGAAGCTGATCGGGGTGAGTGGGATCGGGCCTACGCTGGCAGTCAAGATTCTGTCGGGGCTGGCGGCAGTAGACTTGATCAATTCGATTCGACGGAGCGAAGTGGAAAAGCTGGTGCGGATTCCGGGAATCGGCAAGAAGACGGCGGAGCGCATGGTACTGGAGCTTCGCGACAAATTGCCCGCGGTGGTGGGCGATGAACCGCAAGTGTCTGCCGCTCCAGCGCTGTCGCCGATCGACCAGGATGTGCTTTCGGCACTGCTCAATCTGGGATGCGCGCGTCCTCAGGCTGAGTCTGCGGTGCGCAAAGCAAAGGCTACCGGGGGAATTGGCGCCGACTTCGAGCCTCTCTTTCGGCGCGCCCTGGAGTTGGTACGTTGAGCCGCGCCAGTGGGGTAAGCTGGTAACACAATGCCCGACCGGGAACTGATTTCCGGCAACTCGCAAGAGGAAGATCTGCAGTTTGAGGCGGGTCTGCGCCCCCGCCGCCTTTCCGATTTCACTGGACAGAGTAAGCTCAAGGAGAATCTCTCCATCGCGATCGAGGCCGCTCGCAAACGAGGCGAGGCCATGGATCACGTGCTGCTCTACGGCCCGCCCGGACTGGGGAAGACGACGCTCGCGGCGATCATCGCAGAGGAATTGGAAGTGATGTTCACCACGACGTCTGGCCCGGTGCTGCAGAAGAAGGTGGATCTCACTGGGATTCTCAGCGTGATCCGTGCGCGCCAGGTGTTTTTCATCGATGAGATTCACCGCCTGATGCCGGATGTGGAAGAGATCCTGTACACGGCGGTGGAGGATTTTCGGATGGACATCCTGGTGGGTGCGGGCCCGGGCGCACGCACGCATTCGCTGCCCATACCAAGATTCACGGCGATCGGCGCGACCACGCGGCAAGGACTGGTGAGCGCACCTTTACGCGGCCGTTTCGGGCTGGTGCTGCGCCTGGATCCGTACAATGTCGAGGAGTTGAAGACGATCGTGAAGCGTTCGGCGCGGTTGCTGGGCGTGGTGACAGAGGATGGCGCCGCTGAAGAGATTGCGCGGCGGTGTCGCGGGACTCCGCGCATTGCGAATCGGCTGCTGCGGCGCGTTCGCGATTATGCGCAGGTGCGCGCCGACGGACGGATCTCCTTGCCGGTAGCGGAGAGCGCACTCAATCTGCTGGATGTGGACCGGTTCGGCCTGGACGAGATCGATCAGAAGATCATGCTGACGATCCTCGAGAAGTACCGCGGCGGTCCGGTGGGCGTGAACACGATCGCGGCGTCGATCTCCGAGGAGGCCGATACGATCGAAGAGGTGTACGAGCCGTACCTGATCCAACTGGGATTTCTGAATCGGACGCCGCGTGGCCGCGTGGCCACGGAACAGGCGTATGAGTATTTCAACGTGAAGCCTGTGCTGCGCAGAGGCAATCAGCCCGCCCTGTTTTGAAGACCATCTACCTTAGCCTGGGCTCGAATGTGGGCGATCGCGAGAGCCACTTGCGGCTTGCGATTGAGCGTCTCGCGGCGCCCGGCCTGGTGGTGCTCCGCACGTCTGCGATCTACGAAACGGAGCCCGTGGAGTACACGGCGCAGCGCTGGTTTCTCAATCTGGTGGTGGAGGGGGAGACCAGTCTGTTCCCGAAGCAATTGCTGACGCGAACGGCACGCATCGAGCGCGAGTTAGGGCGCGTCAGGACGGTTGCGAAGGGGCCGAGGACGATCGACATCGACATTCTGCTGTACGGCAAGGCAGTGGTGGAGACGGAAAATCTGCAGATTCCCCATCCGCGCATGGGGGAACGGCGATTCGTGCTGGCGCCGTTGGCGGAATTGGCGCCGGAGTTGCGGCATCCGGTGACGCATAAGAGCATTCGCGAGATGCTGGACGCGGCACCCGGGCAGAAAATGCGGCGCCTGGGATGATGAATGGCTAAGCGCGGACTGATAGACTCGTAGTTCTACAGTGCAAGACATCTACGCAGCCCTGAAACGGTATTGGGGCTATGACTCCTTCCGCCCGAATCAGGAGCGGATCATCCAGAGCCTTTTGGCGGGCAACGACACGGCCGTGGTGATGCCGACGGGCGGCGGCAAATCGCTTTGCTACCAATTGCCCGCGCTCGTAATGGGGCAGATGGTAGCGGTGATCTCGCCGTTGATCGCCCTCATGCAAGACCAGGTGGCCCAACTGGGTGACATGGGCATCGCCGCCGCGCTGCTCAACAGCACGCAGAGCGTGGAGGAACAGCGTTCCGTGATGCGCGCGGCCGCTCAGGGCGCATTCCGATTGCTGTATCTCTCGCCTGAACGGCTCGCCCGGCAAGACACCGTCGCGTGGCTACAATCGGTGCCTCTCGCGTTCTTTGCGATCGACGAAGCGCATTGCATTTCGGAATGGGGACATGAGTTTCGTCCGGAATACCGGCAACTCAGCTCGTTGCGGCGTCATTTCCCTGAAAAGCCGATCGCGGCGTTTACGGCCAGCGCGACGCAGCGGGTCCGGCACGATATCCTGGATCAGCTTCAACTCCGGCAACCGCACAAGTACATTGCGAGCTTTCATCGGGCCAACTTACGGTACATCGTCCACCAATGCGAGAAGGGGACGCATCCCAGCCGCCTGTTGTCGGCAGTCCGCGCGTATGCTGGTGAGAGCGTAATCGTCTATTCCCCCACGATTGCCGGCGTCGATCGCCTGGTGGACTTCCTGGCCGAACGCGACATTGCCGCAGTGCCATATCACGGGCAGATGGAGCCCGCCGTCCGCCGCCGCAATCAAGAGCGCTGGATGAACGATGAGGTGCGTGTGCTGGTGGGCACGATTGCCTTTGGCCTCGGCATCAATAAACCCGCGGTGCGCGCAGTGATTCACACCTCGCTTCCCAAATCGATCGAGCAGTATTATCAGGAAGCGGGACGCGCCGGACGTGACGGGCTTCCTGCCGATTGCCTGCTCTTCTGGCGGCCTAAGGACGCGGGGCTACTGGCGTACTTCATCGAGCAACTCAACGATCGCGACGAGCAACAGCGGGCCTGGGAGCGTTATCACTCCGTACGCAGATTCGCGGAGGCCGGTGTCTGCCGCCATTTGCAGATTTGCCAGCACTTCGGACAGACACCCAAGTGGCAGCGCTGCGAGATGTGCGATGTGTGCGGAAATATTCCCGATTGGCTCAAGGAGAAGCCGGAAGAGGCGCTGGCGGTCAAGAAGAAGCTGACGCCGGACGCGGGCACGGCCCCAGGCGATCGTGCCCTGGTCGAGTATTTCAAGGAGTGGCGCCGCCGTACCGCTCAGGCCGCGGCGGTCCCGGCCTATGTGGTGATGAGCGATTCCACGTTGGAGGATCTTTGCCGGCGGAAACCCGCGAGTGTGGCGGAATTGCTAACTGTCAGCGGTATCGGTGAACGCAAGGCGGAACTGTACGCCGATGGGATCTTTGCGGCTTTCAATGCCTTTCAGGACGGCGCTCGCGCGACATTCCGGGAATCCGCACAGATCTCGCCGGGCGAGGAGACCCTACGGCTCCTGAACGAAGGCAAAACGCTTGAGGAGATCGCCCAAATCCGCGGCCGTCAACTTTCGACGGTGATCAAAACCATCGCCGACTTAGTCGAGGCCGGAACACTCGAGTATCGGAAAGAGTGGGTTGGAGAGGAGGCCCATCGAGTGACGGAGGAAGCAGTCCGCCGTCTCGGCCATGAGCGGTTGAGACCGATCCATGAGGCGATATCGCCCGAAATCACCTACGATCAGATTCGATTGGTGGTGGCGTATGTGCGCCGGGCGCAGGCTATACAGCCAACACAGCCTCAGATGAACATCTCTTCGTCTTGAGTGGCGGAATCGACGGAGTACTTGCGCGGCTTCCCGACGAAGGTAGATACGGCGGCCGAAATACCGGCCGCAATGCCATTCATCTCGAGGACCGGGCGCATAACGCTGCGCTTCACGGCGTCGCTGACCTGCTCGACCTGCTCCACCGTATTCTCCACGGTGTGATCGATCTGTTCCAGCCGATTGCGTGCCCGCTCGCCCGCGTCCTGGAGCAGCTCGCCGAGCTTCTCGACCTGCTCCCGTCCGGAGTGCGAGATCGCCACAACTTCGCTCGAAACCTCTTTGATACGGGGTCGGGCGTCTTCGACGATGTGATTGGCGTTCGCGACCACCTTGCTGGCCTGCTCGACTACGTCGCCCAGCTTCTGCACGAGCGGGCCGACCTTTTCAAACGCCTCACCGGCTTTATCTGCCATCGGCCCAATCTTGCGTAGGGCCGGAGCAACCTCGTCCACGACCGGTCCCACCTTGGCGGCGACTCGCCCAATCTCGTCGATTACCGGTTCCGCGCGGCGAGCCAGGGGTTCCGCTCGGTGCTCGAGGATGCGCACCAGCCGAAACATGCCATAAACGAGGAAGGCCTGCACAATGGTTCCCAGGCAGGCCAATCCGACTCCTACCGCTACGATGATGCGAAAGACTGCGTCAGTCATTCGAGAGAAATCCTGCGGTCTTAGTCTCTTTATCGAAAGCCAGTGCGTTAAGACGAGGCTTGTTGGCCGACGGTGTCACGATAGGCCTGTTTGCCCGCCTCGACTGCATCCGCAAGATTGTCTTTCTGGCGGCCGAGCATTTCCTTGCCCTTGTCCACCCATTCCGAAGCCGTCTGCTTGGCTTCCGTGCCGCGCTGTTTCAGATAATCCGAGCCTTCACCGGCCTTGTTCTTGATCAGTTCGCGAGTTTCGTGCCCTGCTTTCGGCGCGAATAGCATCCCGATCCCGACCCCCACACCCAACCCCAGTAGAAAGCTCGAGAGCCCGTTCTTGTCCATGTGTTTTCTCCTATCTCAATTCGACTTTCGAATCAACGGGAAAGCCTCCGGACCAACCATTTCCAGTATACTCCGCATGAGAGCTCAAACCATGGAAGAACGGAAAGTGCGCCTGTTAGACAGCGAGGCCTTGTGGTCATACGCACTGAAAACCTTGGGCGGCCGGGCGTATTCCATCGGCGAACTGCGCGAGAAACTCAGGCGTCGCGCCGAGCGTGCCGGTGACGTGGATGACATTCTGGCGCGATTGAAGGAACACGGATATCTCGACGACCGACGGTTCGCCGAGGGCTATGCCGCGGCGCGCCTCTCCAACGATCGATTTGGCCGGACACGGGTTCTGCAGGATCTTCGGCAGCATCGCGTCGCGCCGAATCTGGCGGAAACAACCGTGAAGAAGGTTTACGAGAATGTGGATGAGGTGGCGTTGATCGAGGATTGGGTTCGCAAGAAGTATCGGGGTGCGGAGCGCGAGGGGTTGTTTCAGGAGGACAAGGACTTGGCAGCGGCTTACCGACGGCTGGTGCGTGCGGGATTCCGGACGGGAGAGATTGTGAAGGTGCTGAAGCGATTCGCCAAGAATCCCGACTTGCTGGATTCGTTCGAACCCCCGGAGGAAGAGCCGGAAGCGTAGGACGCGGAGACTCATGAATAGCGTCTTGCCCCTTCGTGGTGCGGACTTGGCGGACGCCCGAAGAGTCTCAACAGGGGAGTGTCGAGCCGGCCAAGAGGAGTCTTTGTGTGAACTCCGACTATTCGATCGTTGCTCGTTCGATTCGATCGAGGCGGGGGAAATTGCGATCAAGCCAGGCATTGCCTTCTTCAAACATTGGGCCTTGCTTGCCCGCTCGAATGCCGCCGCCGGAACTTTCGCCATACTCGGAGTTCAAGCGATCCACGACGTCCATGCCGTCGATTACTTTGCCTATGGGGACGAAGGGTTCGGCGTCGTGGGTCACGTGATTGTCGCGGGTATTGATGAAGATCTGCGTGGTGCGGCCGTTTGGAACCGCGAAGGCGTACGCGATGGTGCCGCGCACGTTGGATTCGCGGCGATGCTCGTCGAGCAGCGTCTGGGTACGCCAGAGCTTCGAGATTTCGGGGTCGCCGTTGATGCCGAATTGCGCCCAGCGGTCCTTGATCACGCGGTGGAAGCGCACGTCGTCGTAGTAGCCGGCACGCACCAGGTTGTAAAGGCGATCCACCCCCAGAGGCGCCCAGTCGCGATGGAGTTCGAATACGACGTCGCCTTTGCTGGTGACGAAACGAACCCTGAAGACATCGGGTGCCTTGCGGGTCATCTCCGGAGCGTCTGGCTTCAGCAGCAACGCCCGCTTTTCCGCACTCAACTGCTCCTTGGGCGGGGTGGAGAGCACGCGCTTTTCGGGGAGGCGGGCGAGGTCCAGTGTCTGTCCGCCCTTGATTACCGATCGCACCTTTCGGATGTTGTGGATGTCGGCCAGCGGATCGGCATCCAGGATCACAAGGTCCGCCAGCTTGCCCTTTTCAAGCGTGCCCAGTTCATTGAGCTTGCGGCAGGCGATCGCGCCATTCCTGGTGCCGGACACGATCGCCTGTGCCGGCGTCATGCCGAGTTCCACCAGGCCTTCGATCGCCATGATGGTGCCGATGCCGTGGCTCTGGTTATCGGGCTTGGCGTCGATTGCGAACTCGGGCGCAGCGGCCCAATAGCTGTCGGTGCCCACGGTGACGGTGGCGCCCGCGCGGATTAGCTTTTGCGCGTTGGTGCGGCGGGTATCCAGGTCGAGTCCGAGATCGGCCGCGCGGCGGCGCTCTTCCACGAAGGTGCGAGGGCGCACAGGCCCTTTCTTGTCGGCCTCCTGCTGCTTCTTCTCGGCCTCCGCTTTGGCCTTCACGTGCTTGTCCCAGGCTTCGCCGGTGATGGTGCTCACGAGCATCGAGCAGATGATGTTGCGCTCGCGGATGAGCGCCGCGAGATCGTCGGGCATTTCGCGCGGAGTCATCAATTCCGGATGCTGGATCAGGTCGATGCCGGCGGCGATCGAGAGGCGCAGTCCCTCGATGGTGGTGGAGTGCGTCTCGGCGGAGCGCCCGCGCTTGTGGGCTTCGTCCACCATGACCTTCTGGGCTTCGGGCGAGAACCCGATGTACGTGGGCTGAGCGAAGTGGCTGGTGCCGCCATATTTCAGGAAGTCGGGGCCCTTATCGAGATACTTGCCGATGGCGACGCGGAGTTCTGCCGGAGTCATGTCGGCCAAGTCCTCGCCGGCTCCCTGCGAGATTGCGTCGTTCATCTCTTCCTGAAAGCGGGTGAGGTCCTTCTGAGGGGTCAAGCTAAAGGTGATGGAGTAAGGTCCGCCCCATCCCACAATGTTGCCGGCGGCGAGGATGCGCGAACCCAGCGAGTCGCCGCGCGCAATCGCATCGCGCACCTGAACGAGCGGCATCAGCATGCCATAGCTATCCCGAACGGTCGTCACCCCGTAGCGCAAGTCGATTTGCGCGGCCTCCAGCACGATCTCGTTTTCGCGCGTGAAGTACTTGGCGAGGGTCTCATAGCGGTCGCGCGCGCCTCCGTATAGCGAGAGATGGACATTCGTGTCGATGAAGCCCGGGACGATGTAACGGCCCGCCCCGTCGATTACGGTGGCGCCTTGCGGAATTTCGACCGACGCCCGAGGACCGATGGCGTTGATCCGTTGTCCCGCGATGACGATCGTCGCATCGCGAAGCGACGGGCCGCCGTTGCCATCGATGAGGGTGCCTCCCACGATAGCCACGTTCTGCGCGGATAAGGGCAGGCTCACCGCGAGCGCCAGAAACACCGCAGGCCCAAGAGGTGAACTACATCCGGTTTTAGTAAACAATGAGGCGATTATAGCCGTTCCAGGCGCGTGTCGGCGTCCCCAAAGCGATCGAGCTTCACACCCATGCGATCCATGATCGACAGGTAGAGGCTGCACATCTTACGCTTGTCTTCACTCTGATCGAGATAGTTTAGCGTGCGTCCGGTTTCGAGAGTGCCGCCGAGCCCTCCGGCGAGCACCAGGGGCAGCCGCATATTGTCGTGTTTGCGGCCGGCCCACATGTTCGAAAGGAACATGAGGCAGGAGTTGTCTAGCACCGTGCCGTTGCCTTCGGGCATGCTGTCGAGCTTGGCAGCCAGATAGGCAAGCTGGCTCAGGTGGAAACGTGCGATGCGCTCGTAGCCTTCGGAAAGATTGTTGTGCGAGGCGCCGTGGTGGCCTTCGCGAACATCCAGGAACGGATAGATCATGGCCGAGAGGTCGCGAACCAGAATCAGCGATGCGACGCGGCTCCGGTCAGTCTGGAAGGCGATGGCGATTATGTCGCACATCAGTTTGGTGTGCTCGCGAAGATCCTCCGGCAGGCCATTGGCGGGGCGTTCCATGGCGAAGGTGGGCTTGTTCTGCTGTTTGGCGGCCTCCTCGGCCTTGTCTTTGCCCTGGCGCATCTTGTCCACGCGCTGCTCCACTTCGCGCACGCTGGTCAGGTACTCGTCCAGCTTGGACTTGTCGCCCGAGCTGACCTTGCGGGTCAAGGCTTCGGCAGAGTCTCTCACTCGGTCGAGAATGCTCATGTTCCGCAGGCTGCCGCGATTCTCAAAGACACTGTCGAAGGCGAGCGACGGATAGACTTCCACGGGAACAGGCGAGTCCGGCGTCTGCCAGGAGATGTGGGAGCTGTAGGCCAGGGAGAAGTTGGTCTCGTGGTAGCCCGTCATGGGTATGTCGCAGGCCAGGACCAGGCTGGGCTGCAGCGTGTCCTGCCCCACGCGATTGGCGATCATCTGGTCGATGGAGATGCCCGAGTGGATGATCGCGCCCTTGGTAATGTGCGCGCCCGAGAGCAGGCTGCCGGTTTGCGCGGGATGAATGCCTTGCCCCGTGGCAGCCTTATTGAAAAGCCCATCGATGACATTGATCTTTTTCTTGAGGGGCTCGAGCACAGACAAAGTCTTGCTGAGCTTCATCTGGTCGCCTTGGCCCTCGGCGCTCCACTGTTCTTCGTTGATGCCGCACCCCATGAACATCACCCCAAAGCGCTTGGGGAACGCGGCGGGCGTCGCGGTGTCGGCGAGTGCGGACAGAGACTGAAGCCATGGCAGAGCCATCGTTACGCCGGCGCCGCGAAGCACGGTACGGCGAGAGATGCGGCGGGCAGAGTTGTCGGTGGGTTGGGGCATTCTTAGTCACCTTTCCTTAAGGGAAGATCGGGCTTTTCATGCGACTCGGGACTGCGTCTGTTCAGAAATTGGGGGCTCGTGACAATCGTCTCCACGAGCGAGTCGAACCGGTAGCCGTTGGCGGGCATGCGCGCTACCATGCGCTGCACCACGAGATCGTCGGACAGAGCGAGAGAACGGCCAAGGCCGTAGGCCAACAGCTTGCGGCTGATGTTATCCAAATAGTCGGCTTGGCGGTGCTCGCGAATGTAAGCTTCTACGCCGGCGAAGCCTTCGCTTTCGACGCCGCCGGGAAGCATCGCTTTGGCGTCGATGGGGCGGCCCGCCAAGTCCTTTGTACGAGACTCGCCAATTGGACCGTAGCCTTCGAACGCCAGGCCGAACACGTCGAAGCGAGCGTGGCACGACGCACAGACCTTGTTCTCGCGATGCTTGGCCAGCATGTCGCGCAAGGGCAGATCGGACTTGGCCTCGTCATTTGGCAATTCGGGAACCACTGCCGGAGGCGGAGGAATCACTTCACCGAGGACCTTTTTCACCAGCCATGCCCCCCGCTTCACAGGACTGGTGCGCAGCCCGGGAGAGTTTTCGGTCAGGAAGACTGCCATCGGCAACAGGCCACCGCGCCCGTACTCGTTGGCATTGTCCACGCGAACCCAATGATCTTCACCGCCCGAAACTTCGGGCATGCCGTAGTGCTTCGCCAGAGACGGATTCACGAAGGTGTAGTTACCGTAAATCATGTCGAGCACCGAACGGTTGTGTTGGATCATGTCCTCAATCAACGCAATCGGCTCTTCGAACATGGCTTCGCGAAGATCGTTGGTGAAGCTGGGGAAGCGGTCGCGGTCCACCGAGTTCTGGGTTTCGAAATGCCGGAAATCGAGCCAATTGCCGCCGAACTCGGTGGCCATCCCGCGCGATTTCGGATCCTTCAGCATGCGCCGCGTCTGTGCCAGCAGCACGTCCGGCCGGTGCAGGTCGCCCGATGCCGCGTGCGCGAGCAGTTCCTGGTCCGGCATGCTCGACCAGAGGAAATAACTCAGCCGGCTCGCCAGTGCGTATCCCGAAAGGGGATGCACCGCAGCTCCGCCCGAGGTGGCAGACGCGAGGCGGATTGTGCCGCTCTGGTGGGCGTTGTCGCCGGTGTCGAGCAAGTCGATGCGGTAGCAGAAGTACGGCGACATCAAGACGCTCACGATCGACTCGCGGATGGCATCTTCGTGCGAAAGGCCGTCCTTGTCGCGAAGCTGGCGGTAGTAGGCGAGGATGTCGTCGTGCTCCGCCTTGGTGAGCGGCCGGCGGTAGGCACGCCCGGCGAACTTCAGCAGAGCATCCAGATGATGAGGCTCCGCCTCGGCGTGTAGCCGCTCCATGCGCCGCAGAATGTCGTTGACCCACTGGAAGTGATCTTTGAACGCTTGAACGGCGACCGGATTCTTCGCGGCTTCGGCCTTAGCGATGTAGGCATCGCGCAATCCGAAAATGACGGCTTCATCGGTCACCTTATGATCCAGGGGACGCGGCCTGCCGGACTCGGCGCCCTTTCCGTCGACTTCGCCGCTCTGGTTGAAATAATACTGGTCCCAGGTGCGTTCGGTGTGCGCCGCGATGAAATCGAACTCGTCCCAGAGGCGATCGAGTTCCTTCTTACCCTTTTCGTCGAGAATCAGTTCCTGGAGCGGCGTGTCGTCGCGCCAGTACCCCATCACATTGTGATAGCCGGCGCTCAGCAGGCGGCCTTTGTCTTCGGAATCGTCAGGGAAGTAGCGGCCGCGTTCCTTTACGTAGAAGGCGTCGGGAAAGACATTCGCGAGTCGCGCGAACGAAGCCTCGTAGCGGGGGCGTTCCGCCGCGGGGACGATCAGATCAGGATCGCCGGCACGCGCCTTAGCGGTGACGGCAGCCCAGCGAGGTGCGGCCTCCTGATGCAATCCGGGAAAGCGCGGAATGGTGGGGAGAACGGTTTGTTCGGGATCCGTGTCGTTGCGCAGGTCGGCGCGATCGAAATCCCGGCGGTGAGAATTGAATTCGCGATATTTCCAGTTCAACAGGGGCTGCGAGCCTGCAGGGATTCCGCGCACCACCGGTGCGGCGAACTGCATGGCGGTGTGATTTCGGATCCGTACCACGAAGTCGCGCATCTCTACGCATTTCGCGCGCAACACACCGTCGGGATCGGACGGGGGCGGCAAAGCACGCCACATCGACTGAAGCTTGGCGATTGGTCCCACTTCTTTTTTGGCGGCGTCTGCGGGTTCTTCCAGAATCTGCCAGACCATGGACAAATACTTCGGGCTGACCTTATTTTCCGCAGCCACGCCAGAGAGCGTCAGAGCCGGCTTTCCAAGCGCCGCGCGGTGCTTGTACCGCCAGGCCGCCTGGAAGTAGTCGGCGAAATCGGTGGGCTGGCGCTGATAGAAGTCCACGATTCGTTTGATCGCGTATTTATCGCGATCGGTCTCCACGAGCATGGGGTGAGGGGCGAAATCGATCCCGTCCGGCGTCAGCACCATGTGATCGCCCACTTCGCGCGCGGCCTGCAAGTACTTATTAAGGAGGGACGGCGACATGGTCAGCGATTCGCCGGTATTGTCGAAGCCGGCTTGGTTGGCGGGGTCTACCGGGAATTCGCGCGCCGGGCGAATGTCGACACCGGTAAGGTCGCGAATGGTGTAATCGTACTCGGCGTTACTGAGGCGCCGCGCCAGGACCACGCCCGGGTCGCCCGCGTTCTTGCGGGCTTCGGACATCCGCATTGCCTTGATCCATTCGATCACCTGCTGGCGCGCCTCGTCAGGCGGCTGCGGCATGGGGGAAGGCGGCATCTGTTTGGCGGTCAGCTTGTCGCTCACCAACGACCAGCGCGGGTGATCGCGCACGACCGATTCGACGGTGGTGTAGGCTTTCAGATCGAACTGCGCCGCGGCAGACGCCCCGCTGTGGCAGCCAACGCAATATTTATCGATAAAAGGCCGAACGGTATGGCTAAATTGTTGTTCGACGGCAGAAGTGGCAGCACCGGCGGAGGGGATCGCGAAGAGGGCGATCAGACCGGGTGCCAGACGCATAATCCTGGGGATAGCGCGGCGTGGCATCTCTGAGTTGTCCAGACAGTCTCGACTGCAAGAATTATACAAATGTGTCGAGTTCCTCTGCAATGGCCATAGCGGACCAAGTCGGCAGAGGCGGCGTCCCCGGGGGTATCTTTTCGGACCTCGTCATGCGCGTATTTATGTAGTAGGAGGAACGCAGTCGCAGTTCGTTCGCTGTGAATAGTGCGCTGGTGGATGCTGGCGCACACTTGTGCCGGTCATGATGGATCAGAGTCCGTCCGCGCCGCTACCGCTCCCAACAGGCCTTCAGTTTCAGCGCAATTCCGAGAATTTATGCCGGTTCCGAAGTTTAATTAGAAATAATTAGAAACGGAGTTGGAGTTAACGCCTCGGACTTAGTGGCCCCCCCCGAAAAGTCTCGACACGAGTGTCGAGACTGCAGAGAAGAGTCTCTGCGCCACGTCTGCTTCCACCAATTAACTTACAGGAAGGAGCCCACCGGTGTCGAGATAGGTAGCGGGGCGTCAGTCCGAACTGACGGACAAATAGCCGCGCCAATGTTACTCTGATCCTGGAATGCCGCGCACCAGTGGAATTGGCTTGGCCGCACTGCCAGCCAAGGGACGTTGATTCACGGAGAGAAATATTTATCCGGCCTACGGCCCGCTAGATGCGAGGCTGCCGTTTGACGCCCCGTGAAATGAGAGAGTACGAATAGGAACCGATACTCTTTCTGCATCGTCTCGGAATGCGAGTCAGGGGCTCTGGAAACCGCAGTTGCATCTACCCGACAAACGCGTTGGGAGGCACGAAGAGCGAACTGAGTCCCGTGATTAATCTGCGGAGCCGCCACCGATCGGACTCCAGCGTGTTGTCGATTTCGACTTCCGAGCCGCGAAATAGGACGAGGGTACGCGACAGCCAATAGACCAGAAGTCCGGAGCTGACAAAAATGATAGTCTCCGAGAGCCAGTCGGTCATTTGACCTATGATAACCCCATCCACTTGACCCTTGCACAGAATATTTCCCTCCCTCCTCCTGTCCGGGTAAACTAGCTCTACGGGGGAACATGCGACTTCTTGCCATTCTGCTTCTCGCTTTCCCGTTCGCTGCCCACGCATGGGACGCGAACGACGATCTGCTCTCGGCGTCGCGGGCCGGAGATTTGACCGCCGTCAAGGCAGCGCTCGATAAAGGCGCGGGCGTCGAGGCCAAGACGCCTTACGGACAGACTCCGCTCTACCTGGCCGCCATGAATGGGCACGAGGAAGTGGTCCGGTTTTTGCTCGACAAGGGTGCATCCACCGACATCAAGGACACCTTCTACAAAGCCTCGATACTGGATTTCGTGATCCAGAGGAAGCATTGGGGTATCGCGAAACTGCTGGCGGCGAAGACCACCAAGCCCGATGAAACGCTCTCCGACGTCGCCGACTCCGGCCGCGCGGAACTGGTGCAAGCGGTATTGGACGCCGGCAAGCCCAGCCAAAAAGCGTTGGACGAGGCGTATGCGGGCGCGCTGGAGAAGAAACAGGCTGAGGTGGCCGCCCTGCTCAAGAAGGCGGGCGCACAGGAGCCTCCGCCGCCGGTTACCGTGGACGCCGCGGTTCTTCAGTCCTACGTGGGGAGTTTCAGGTCGGACCAACTTCCTGTGGAAGTGAAGATCTCGATCAAGGAAGGTGTTTTGTACCTGCAGGCCTCCGGTCAGCAGGAACTGGCCACCAAAACGTTGAGCGCCACGCGGTTCGCATTTGTACCCGCACGGCTTGAGATCGAATTTGACTCGGCGGACTCCTTCACGCTGAAACAGGGTGGTGCCAGCTTCAAGTTCAAGAAAACGGTGTCGAAATGATTTTCTCTCGTAAGTTCGCGAAGTTGCTCGGGACTGTCGTAACCGTCGTTGCGGTGTGCGCCGCCGCAGAGGGTGATTGGCCCCAGTTCCGTGGTCCTTCCGGTTCCGGCGTCGGAACCGGGCAGCACCCGCCGATTCAGTGGGACGCCACCAAAGGCACAAATATCCTGTGGAGCGCCGAGATCCCGGGGCTGGCTAATTCTTCGCCGGTGGTATGGGGGGATCGGATTTTCGTCACCACCGCGATTTCCAGCGACCCCAAACAGACCTTTCGCACCGGACTCTACGGCGACACCGATTCCGTAGGCGATCGCAGCGCTCACCAGTGGAAGGTGATGGCGTTAGACAAGAAGAACGGCAAGGTGCTTTGGGATCAACTGGCATACCAGGGGATACCCAAGACCAAGCGCCATCCGAAGTCCTCGCAGGCATCTCCGACCCCGGTCACGGACGGCAAAGTCGTGATTGCCTACTTTGGATCGGAGGGGCTGGTGGCCTACTCGGTCGAGGGCAAGTTGCTATGGAAGAAGGATCTCGGTCTGCAGAACGCCGGATGGTTCTTCGATCCCGACTCGGAATGGGGCGCGGCCAGCTCTCCGGTCATCTACAAGAACATGGTGATCGTGCAGTGCGATCGTCAGAAGGACTCGTTCGTGGCCGCGTTCGACCTGAAGGACGGCAAGGAGATCTGGCGCACCAGCCGTGCGGAAATCCCCGCCTGGGGCACGCCAACCCTCGTCCCAGGCAACGGCAAAACGGAATTGGTAACCAACGGGACGAAAGCGATTCGCGGCTATGACGCCGACACCGGCAAGGAGCTTTGGACGCTCGGTCCGAATTCGGAAATCACCTGCACCACGCCGGTTTTCGCCAATGGCCTCATCTTTGTGACTGCGGGCTATCCGCCCGTGCAGCCGATCTATGCGATCAAGATCGGTTCCACGGGCGACCTGACGTTGAAACCCGGGCAGGAGTCAAGCGATGCAATTGCCTGGAGTAAGAAGAGCGGTGGTTCGTATTTGCCTTCGCCGATCGTCTACGATGGCCTGCTCTACCTCATCAACAATAATGGCGTGATGACAGTCTATGACGCGAAGAGCGGCAATCGTGCCTACCAGCAGCGCGTCGGGACCGGTGTTTCCTTCGTGGCGTCGCCGATTGTGGGGGCAGGGAAGATCTATGCCGCGAGCGAAGACGGCGACATCTTCGTGATCAAGGCGGGGGATAAGTTCGAACAGCTCGCCAAGAATCCCATGGGCGAGCCGATTCTGGCGAGTCCGGCGCTTGCAGGCGATCTGCTGATTGTGCGGAGCGCGCGGCATTTGTTCGCGATCGCGGAGGCTCCCGCGAAATAGCGGGTCGCTCCCTTCACACCGCATCGAAGGCCGCCACTTCTGTCCTTCCGCTCACTTTGGGGTATCTCACGGCTCGCTAAGTTGTTGCAAGCAGGGGAGAATCGGCGACCCGCGCGCGTTCAGCAGCGGTGTTCGACATTTCCGCAGGTTGGCAGGGCAGGTGGTTTAGTCTTTCTGAATCATCACCTCTGTGGACCTCACAACCACGTGTACCACGTCGCCCGGTTTGAGGCCCAGTTCCTCGACGCTCTGCCGGGTAATCACGCTCTCCAGAAGATGCTCGCCTACCTTCACGACCACGCGCGCCATGATTTCACCGGTGTGGACTTGTTCCACCATGCCGGGCAACTGATTCCTTGCAGACAGTTTCATATCGGCTATTTCAGCAGAAAAGACGTACCAAACGCAGCAAAACGTCGATCGAGGAACCTTCCTCGGGTAAGATGCGTATCCTTTGATTAGGTCGTCCACGGAACGCGGTGCGCGGCCGTCAGTTTCGATATAATATGGACGCGCGGAAAGTGAGGTGACCGTGCTTTTCTGTTCCATTTGCGGAGCGAGTATACCGGAAGGAGCAGCGTTCTGTGTCACGTGCGGCAATAAGGCGGTACCTGAAGCCGTAGCGGCCGCGGTCGGCGGCCCGGCAGCTCGACAACAACCGGCGGTGGCTCCCGCACCGCAATATGTGCCCGCCCCCCAGCGCCCGCCCGCTCCGGTTGCGCCGCAGCCTCCACCGGCTCCGGTAGCGGCTCCGGCACCGCAATATGTGCCTGCTCCCCAGTGGCCGCCCGCTCCAGTGGCGCCGCAACATCCGCCAGTGCTGGTGTCAGCACCGCACTACGTGCCAGTTCCACCCCGTTCACCGGTGGTGCCCCCGCCTCCAGTGCGGCCGTCCCCCGTCATCACCCAGCCCCCGACCTGGCACGTCTGTTTTGCCACTGGTCAAACCGCGGGACCATTCACTGAAGAGGAAGTCCGCGCGATGATCGCACGGCAGCAGCTCAAAATCACCGATTCCGTGGTGGTTCACGGCGGCAGCACGTGGGTGCCGATCACCCAATCGCCCTTCGCCCCGTTTGTGGCCGGGCAGGCGCAAATGGACCGTCTCGCGTCCAGCACGTGTCCCCGATGCGGCGCCGGGCTGGCGGTGGTCTTTCGCCGATCCACTGCGTCACGAGTACTAATCCTCCTGGGAATCATGACCTTGTGGATCTTCGGTTTCGGATTGGTCGCCCTGATCATTGGCATTGTTCTCGGGCGTGACCGCATCCCCGGGTACGAATGTCCCCGGTGCCGATTTCGCGCCAGTTAGACTACACTAAGCATCAGCACCACCCCGGCACAGGCACGAATTGCCTGTGGTACGCATGAAGATCGCCACATTCAACGTCAACTCCATCCGTCAGCGGCTCCCGATCGTTCTCGACTGGCTCGCCGAGCATCAACCCGACATCATGTGCCTGCAGGAAACCAAGGTGCCCGATCAGGACTTTCCGCTCGAAGCCATTCGCAATGCCGGCTATCACGCCTCCTTTCGCGGAATGAAAGGATACAACGGCGTCGCCACGCTCTCGCGGGAGGAGCCCTCGAAAGTCATTCACGGCCTGCACGAAGGGCCGGATAACGAGGATTTCCGAATCATCCAGACCGTCATCCAAGGCATTCCGATCATTAACAGCTACGTCCCCCAGGGCAGTTCCATCAAATCGGAGAAGTACGTTTACAAACTCGCCTGGTTCCGGCGTCTGCGTGCGTATTTCGACGCGGCGCTTGATCCGACCTTGCCGGCGATCTGGGTAGGCGACCTGAATGTCGCCCCGGAGGAGATCGATGTCTACCATCCGGATCGTCGCATCAATGATCCCGATTTCCACATCGATGCGCGCAATGCATTCAAGGAAACCTTGGCATTCGGCTTCGTCGACGTTTTCCGCAAACTTCATCCGGCCCTCGTTCAATACACCTACTGGGACTACTTTCGGAACGCCTTCGAGCGGGATTTCGGGTGGCGCATCGATCACATTCTCGCGACCGCACCGCTTGCGGAACGCTGTCAGAGGGTCGAGGTCGACCTGACACCCCGACGACTGAAAGGCTGTTCCGACCACACCATCGTCTGGGCCGCGTTTGCCTGACGGAGAATCCGGTGACGCGATTTCGATTCCTGGACTGGATGCGAGGGCTGGCGGTGCTGGTGATGATTCAGTGCCACACCTTCAATTCCTTCGCGAGGCCCGATTTGCGCGAGGGAGGCCAATATCAGCTTTCCCAGTTCATTGGCGGAATGGCGGCACCCCTATTCCTGTTCATGTCGGGAATGACGCTGGCGTTCCAGATGGCCAGTTTGGATCGGCGCGAGCCTCAGGCGGGTCGGCGCTGGCGGTTGACCCTGCGGCGTGCCGCGTACATCCTCGCCGTGGCGTTCGCCTTTCGGATCACCAACTGGCTGTTCAGTCTTCCGCACGCCGATTTCCACGAGATCACCAGGGTGGACATCTTGAATTGCATGGGGGTGGGCCTGATGGTGATGTCCGCGGGAGCTGCGCTGGATGCCACGAGCCGTGCCCGCTTCTCGGTGGCGGCAGGATTCGGAATCGCCGCCGCGTCACCGCTCGTCTCCGCTGCGCCATGGAAACTCGCGCCGGTCTTGCTGCGGGATTACATCGCTCCAGCCACGGACCCGGGCGTTTTCGGCTTCTTTCCCAATGCCGCCTACGTCGCGCTCGGGGTTGCCGCGGGCGTTCTGGTGAAGACCAGCGTCGAGGGGCGATTCGAGCGGCTGATGCAGTGGTTCCTGTTGGCGGGCCTTGCCATCGTGTTCGTGGCGCAGTACTTTGGCAGTTTTCCCTATTCCGTTTACGCCCACGCGAGTTTCTGGGTGGACAGTCCCGCTCTGACTCTGATTCGCGGCGGGACCTCTCTTCTGCTCCTGGCTGGCGCGTATCTCTGGACGGAGTATGGCGCTGGTCAGGGCTGGAGTTGGATCGAGTGCCTGGGACGCAACTCGCTGATGGTGTACTGGGTGCATCTGGCGCTCGTTTATGGAGACTGGACGAAACGCCTGCAGCGACAGTTGACGATTCCGCAGACGGCTTTCGCGACGGCGGCAGTGGTGTTGTTTATGCTGATGCTATCGGCGGCGTGGCTTCGCTGGAAGTCGGCCAGCCGGTCAAGCCTTAGCCTGTTGAACACCCAACCGGCCGGCAAACTGAAGCCTGTTCCACCAGGCGCCTAATTTTCCGTGGGCGACTTCTCGATATGGTCGACAACCACCAGGTCCATCGGCGTTTTCTTCTTATCAAGCTTCAGGCCGTAGTTCTGCACGCTGCGCAGAATCGCGCCTCCTGGCTCCGATGCGTCGTCGGCCGGCGCGCCGCCTGCGTCGCCCGCTCCACCCGGTTTCGAAATGATGAGTCCCGAACCGCGTGTCATGTCCTCCATTGACATCTCGAGCGTGAAGTCGTACTTGCCTTCGATCTCCGTCAGGTCCACCACCGGGCTTGCAAGGTAGCGTGCCAGCATGTCCGCGAAGCCAGACATCGTCTGACCCTTCATCTGCATCTTCATCACGTTGCCCGGGCTCATAGCCATCCGCCCGGTCCCCATTCCACCGCCCCCCGCCATTCCGCCACCACCACCACCACCGCCTCCGTTCATCGTAAACGTCATGCGCGAGGCACCGTCCGGTTTGCCTCCACCGGGAGCCCCGAGTGCCGTCGACGCTTTGGACTGCGGGCTCGACGGGTCGTCCGGTTCTGACGGCGTCAGTTTCGGCCCACCCTTGCCTACTACCAGCGCGTAGCTGTCGTGGAGTTTCGAATCGTGATGCACCGTCAACTTGAAGCGATCGGCCAGGAGCGACTGGAGCATCTCGGGAACCTGGTCCTTGGTCGTGCCTTCGGGCAGTTTGGCGGAGATATCGAACCGCGTGTTCCCAAGCCAATCCGGCCCACTCACCTGGAAGTCTTTCAATCGATAGGCGGTGCGGATGCAGTCTTTCAGGGAGACGTTTTCGTAATCCATCCTGCCCTGGTCGACCCGCATACCCATGCGCATGAATCCGCCCGTCATGGGAGCGGCCGGTTTCACGGAGGCGACTTCAAACTCCAGTTTGGCGCCCGGTACACTTGCGGCGGGCTGCGCAAGCAGCGGTAGAGTCGTGTAAAGTAGCAGGCTTGCGGCGCTAACAGTCGGCTTGATCGGAAAGGTCATCGGCGGTATAACGTCACCACCGGCGACTTTGTGACAAGACGGAATGTCAGGTGACCGGATCGCGAAGAGTGCCAGGCAACGACGGGAATACTGCGTGCCCGTGTCCGCTTCGAATGCGCTCCGCTCTCGGTAGATATAGAGGAGATCTGCACCTGATGATCTGAGAGTGGTGCGAATTTTGCGCTCTCCCGGCGTGGGGATCGGCATGGGTACATCACTTCGGGATACCCCGTGTTCCGGCAAGAACACTCCCTCACGGTCGTGGCTCGTAAGCTACGCAAGTCCGTTCGGGCGATACTTGCGCTTGCGAGCCGCGCGCGTCAGCAAGCGATCATGAATCATCAGGGCGGTGACGCTCCCTCACGGTCGCGGCTCGTTGCGAGCCGCGCGCGGCAGTCGCCAAAAGCCAAACCCTCTGGCAGATCATCGCCCATCAACAAGGCCAGGGCCCTAATAGTTAAAACCAAGGACGGACAAGTGCCGATTTGCGGGGAGCCCACGTTGAAGCGACAACCATCCCACCGTACTGCGTCTCGAGCAATGACAACGCTGCGCTATTTCGGTGTCCTGCCATGATCCAGACACAGCGCGACAAGATCGGACAGATCCGCCTCGCCCACGCACATCACGGTGTCGGCGCCGCCCCAATAGATCTTCACCGTACCGTCAGTCTCAGCGATGGCGCCACAGGTGAACACCACATTGTGCACATATCCCGTAACTTCCCAGGGATCTTGCGGCTGCAAGATCCACGAATCTCCCACTCCGATGATCTTCGCCGGGTCCGCCAGGTCGTGAAGAGCCACGCCCAAGCGGTAGACTGATCCGTCCATCGTTTTGAAAACACCGTGGTAGATGGAGAGCCAACCCTGCTCCGTCCTGATTGGCGGGGCGCCCGGGCCAATTTTCATTTCATCCCAATGATAAGGCTCCGGCCTCATGACCAGTTGGGAATCGCCCCAATATCGCAAGTCGGGAGAATATGAGATCCAAATCGACCATGGCGAGATCTCGGAATGAGGACGATCTAAGCGAGCGTAAAGACCGTCGAACTTCTCGGGAAAAATCACCACGTTGCGGTAGTCGGCCTCGGTGATCAGCGAAAATCTTTCCACCTCCTTGAAGTCCTGAGTCTTCGCCAGCGCGATCCGCACGCCGTTTCGCGAATAGGCGCTGTAAGTGATCAGATACTCGCCATCGATCTTCGTCACGCGCGGATCTTCCACTCCGAACTCTTCGTACGGTGCAAACGGACCTTCCCTGGACGGGGTCAGAAAGGGTTGGGGATCGGCGCTAAAGTGGAAACCATCCTGGCTGCGCGCCAACCCAATGATAGACCTTCCCGTACGAAGATGGGACCGGAAAAGCATGATGTATTCGTGGTCATGCTTTACGACGGCAGCGTTGTGGACCGTCTCTACGGGATAAGGAATATCGGCCTTGGTGAGGATTGGGTTGTAAACGTGGCGTCTGACCATCTCAGGTCTCATGATCGGCTCGCTTCCTGTTCGAAAATTGTCTTGTAGACCCGTTCGTACGCCTTCACCATCGTCTCAATCGAGAAGCGCTCCTCGACGTGCCGATGGCAAGCGTTGCGATCGATCCCCCCAACGTGTTCCAGGGCCCGCACCGCCTCGCGAACGTCATTCACCAGGAAACCAGTACGCCCATCCTCGATGACCTCGCGGCAAGAACCCAGGTCCATGGCGATTACCGGCACTCCAGCCGCATTGGCTTCCGCCAGGACCAGTCCGAAGCGCTCGGGGATTGTATTCAGGTGCAGCAGAGCACTGGCACGGCCGAACAGCGCATTCTTGCCGGCGACGTCCACAGGCCCGATGTAGCGGATCGCGCCATTCAGATGCGGCTCCACCTGGTCGCGGAAGTAGATCGGATCCTGGATGATGCCTGCGATGAGCAGAGGCAACCCGCTGAGACGTGCGACCTCGATTGCCAGGTGAACGCCTTTGTCCGGGTGAATCCGGCCCAGGAAAATCAGTTGATCGCCGCCGCGTTCGCGCAGTGGATAGAGCGTAAGATCAATTCCGTTGTAGACCGTCGCCAGGTAGTTGAGCCCCGCCGCCCGATCGGAGTCGCTGATGGAGACGAAATATCCCTCGCGATACTTGTGATAAGCCGGCATGATCTGGGGGGACGAAAATCCGTGGATGGTCGTCAGCACCGGCGTCTTCACCAGCCGGGTGTAGCACAGGGCCATGAAGTCATAGTGGCTGTGGATCAGGTCGAATTCAGCGGCGTGTTCGAATACTTCGGAAATATGCAGGTATTCGGCGACCTTGGGATCGATGGCGCGATCTTCTTCATATCCGCGATCTACAACGGCGTGCAGGCGAGCTTTGGTCACGGAGTCCCTGGTGGCGAACAAGGTGACATCCCAACCGCGGGAGACGAGTCCTTCGGCGATATTGCCGGCAACAGTCTCCCAAGCGCCGTATTGGCGGGGAGGAGTTCGCCAGGCTACTGGAGCGAGGATCGCGACTCTTTTGCCGGGGATGGTCATTCCATATTTGCCAGCACCTCGGCGAGAGGCACGGTTGCGAAACCTGTGGAGTGATCGGCGCGACCGTAGGGAATGATCAGCTCGCCATTGTGGACGATGGATCCGCAGGTGTAGACAACGTTGGGCACGTAGCCCTCCCGTTCGTCTTCGTTCGGTTTGATCAGGGGTTCGCGCATACGGCCGATTACTTTGCCAGGATCCTCGCGGTCGAGAAGGAACGCGCCGATGCAGTACCGTCGCATGGGGCCGACGCCATGACTGAGCACCAGCCATCCGGCATCGGTCTCGATCGGTGATCCGCAGTTTCCGAGCTGAACGAGTTCCCAAGGAAAAGCGGGTTTGAGGAGGACTTGGCGCTCATTCCAGAAATGGACGTTGTCGGAATACATGAGATAGATGTTCTCGTTGTCCTGGCGGGAGAGCATCGCGTAGAGTCCGCCAATCCGGCGCGGGAACAGCGCCATACCCTTGTTCTCGGCGGCCTCGCCATTCAAGCTGATGAAGCGAAAGTGGAGGAAGTCGGCTGTCTCCACCAGTTCCGGCACTACCACTTTGCCATCGAAGGCGGTGAAGGTGGCATAGTACATGCCACTGCCATCTTCGTTTTGGAAGCGGACGAGGCGGGCATCTTCAATCCCGTTGCGCTGGGAGGGTGTTGCCGGGAACAAGATACGCTGAGACAAATCCTGCTCCGGCTCAAAATGGACCTCGTAGTTAGATCGCGCAAGCATCCAGATCCCCTGCGCGTCGTCTTGATCCACCGGGGCCATTCCATCAGGGAGGCGGAACTGTTCGGTTTGCAAAGCGGAGCGAAGCTCGTCCAGAGAGAACCAATCTCCGAGACGGTACATGACCCGGCGCGTGAATTCACGAACCAGGCCGAGCTCCACCAGTTTCCGGGCGAACAGCTCCTTTTCATAGCTAGGATTCGGAGTCTGACGCGGCTCCGTGAGAAAGCCGCCGGGCGTAAGCACTTCGATCCGGTTATCTCTGTAGATGATTCCCGTGCGAAACGTGATTGACGAAATGTGGCCTTCACCAGTCGCTCGCAAGCTGAGAACGAAACGTAGCGCGCCCGTCGGCAGGCCTGTTTGATCGGGGTGGGAGACGATCGAGGGATTGAACAACGCCGCCGACTCCAGAGAGTATTCGGCCAGGAAATAGGACCCGATCAAGAGGCGCCTCGGCTCCGGAAGGTTCTTCTCGCAACGCAACAATTCGCGGACCTGTTCAAAACGTTCCAGAAATATAGTTCGGATGTTGTGATGCCGTTGGGAGAATTCCGCCGAGACTTCGTCCAGAAGGGTATTGACCTCACTGTCAGGTAGTAACATGATCCTGCCGATGATGTCGGCGACGCGGCGGGAGTCTCCAGGCTGAAAGGGCCTCAGAAGGACCCGTGATTGGTCGGGACTGAGAATTGTTCTGCTTCGTTTGAGATGGATGGGCATTTGGCTTAGCGGCTACTGTGTAACCGCGCTCGGCGTTTTGAAGCTGGTGACTATGCTCTGAGCTAACTGCATTTCCGCCAGGGAGAGCAGGAAGGCCAAGGTGGATTCCGCTCCCTGATTGCCATTGACGCGATCTACATGCAACCCATCGCGGCAACCGCCGGTCCCAGGTGAGTAGAGTTCCAGGCCGAGGTCGTTCCAACCGATAAACCAATCAAAGGCGCGCTGCGCGTGCTCAAACCAGCAGACGTCGGATGTAGCGCGATAGGCTTCCAGACAGGCCGAGACGGTTGCCTGCGCCTCCACGGGCTGCTGATCGAAGGTGGCCCGTGTTCCGCCGCGACGGTAGAAGCCGTTGCTCCCGATCGGCCGGAAATGCCCTTGCTCGGACATTTGCAGGCGGGTAAGCCAGCGAAGCGCCTGCAGGCCGCGGTTGAGCACCCCCGGTTGTCCGGTGGAGTAGCCGCTCGCGATCAGGGCGTGTGCCAGTTTCGCGTTATCGTACGACAACTCGTCCTCAAACCACTGCCATTCCGGTCCCGCTACTGCGTCGAAGCTCTCCATGAGCCGGCACGTGAGTGTCTCGCGGGTCTGCTTGACCATACTGTCACCGCTCAAACGCCGCAGGTATTCGTGGATGCCGATCAGGCCGAAGGCCCACGCCCGCGGCGAGGTGAATTCAGTCAGCACGGGGATCGCCTGTGCGAAAAGCTGGCCGGCCATCATCTGGAAGCTGCGGTACGGAGAACGCCCCACGCCGATCCCCAGGGCCCATAACGCCCTTCCGTGGCAATCTTCCGACCCTCGTTCGTCGAGCCATCGCCGATCGAAACTCAGGTGGTTGTGGAAGCGTCCGGTCTTGAGATCGAAGGCATGATGCAGGAAGGCCGCTGCAGTCGTGGCAAGAGTCCGGGCCAGAGCCGCATCCTCGCCCAACTCATCCAGCAATACGGCCAGGACGAACGCGCGTGCATTGTCGTCGGTGCAATAGCCTTCGGCGAAATTGGGAACACTGAAAACCGCGTGTTGAAACACTCCTGTGGAATCGGTCATCCGTGAAAGGTGATCCAGCTTAACCTGTGGCAGTTCGCGCGGTTTTTGATCGAGTGTCTTGGTGGCAAGAGATTGTCGCGGCCGCGCTGCGGTCTCCAGCCGTGAACAGTCGAAGGCATGCATGTACATCTGGGCCACATTGCTCCAGACCATTTCTCGCCCCATGCGGTACGCGTTCTTGCGAATCGCATGGCGGCGGATATCGTCCCTCAGCAAACCCGTCACCGCGCGAGCGATTGCGGCGGCATCGCCAAACGGCACCAATACTCCGCGGTCGTCTGCAAGCAGTTCGGCAGCATGCCAGTAAGGCGTGGAAATCACCGCTTTGCCGGCTCCAAACGCGTAGGCCAAAGTGCCCGAGGTGATCTGTGCTTCGTTGAGGTACGGCGTGATGTACAAGTCGGCTGCGCCGATGAACTCCTTCAGATTGTCGAGGTCCACGAACTGGTTGTAGAAGATAATGCTTTTCTCGATCTTGTTCTTCTTGGCCAGGATTTCCAGGCTGAGCCGGTAAGCTTCGCCATGCTCGCGCAGTTCGTTCGGGTGAGTGGCGCCGAGGACGATATAGACTACCTCCGGGAACTCCTTCAGGATCTGCGGCAGGGCATTCAGTACATTCTCCACCCCCTTGTTGGGTGAAAGCAGTCCGAAAGTGAGGAGCACCACCCTGCCTTCCACCCCGAACTGGTCCTTGAAGTAGGTCGGATCGACGAAGCCCACGTCGGGAATGCCGTGAGGAATGAGATCGATTTTCGACGGCGGCGCCCGATAAATCTCCTCCAGCATTTGCCGCCCCCGCTCGGACATGACGACCAGGCGGGTAGACAGCGAGGTCAGACCTTCCATCACTCGCCGCTGGTCCGCGTTCGGTTCACGCAGAACCGTATGAAGGGTCGTCACGATGGGCATTCGGAGTTCGCGCAAGAGGGCCAGGATGTGGCCGCCGGCCGGTCCGCCGAAGATGCCGAATTCATGTTGCAGGCAGACGACATCCACGTTGCTGATATTGAGGAAATCCGCCGCGCGCAAATAAGATGACAGATCCTGCTCCTCAATCTCGAAACGAACCACGTCCGGGTAGTCGTAGCCGCCGGGGATGTCATTCACCGATACGGCCAGGCACTGGCTTTGGGGATAGGCGCCCTGAACGGCGGCCAGCAAATCAGTCGTGAACGTGGCAATGCCGCACTTGCGCGGCAAATGGTCACCAACAAACGCGATCTTGCGGATTTTATTGATGTCTTTCATGGAATCCTTTCAGCTCTCACGATGAATCTCCTGGGAGCGGAACCGATGAAGTTGAATGGATAGCAAGTCACCAGAATGAGGTTCTGGTTGGCGCCAGGTTCGAGCACGCCGACATCGGTGGGGCTGACTACAGCGGTGGACACCACGCGATACCGGTACTCACCGGCTGGCGTGGTGAGGCTGACCAGGTCGTTCTCCCGGATGTTTCGGAGCGGCCGGAACAGCGTGTCGCGGTGCGCCGCAATGCCAACATTCCCCGGTTGTCCCGGCAACGCCGTGCCGGCGATGTGGCCCACCGCCCGCCGGAGCACGCTTCCGTTGGTACCTTCCATGACCATTAGCGACATGGCGAGACGGGGGATCGTAATCCGCCCAATCAGGCCCCCTTCTGCGATCTGTGCGGGGATTTTCGTGGAGACAGGGAAGACGGCGGGAGTTGCCGCACTGCTCGTCTCCAGCTTGCGGGCATTCAGGAGTTGTTCCAGTCGACGGCTCTCCCGATTCTGGAAGGTCCAGCCGTCCACGAGGACGAACCCGCAATATCCGAGTGCGGACACCGCCAGCGCAACGAGCATTCGCTGCGTCCATTTCACCAAGCGTGTCACCGCCCCTTGGTCCACCCGGACTCTCATTTATCTGGATCATCCTTTACCGGTGCGCGCTCCCTGGCCGCGATGTAGCCGGAGCGGGTGCGCACGATAAGCTTCGTCCTGTCCGCGGCTTGAGCGACCACGTGTATGGCGCGATAGGCGCCGGGGGGGGCCGCCTGGTTGGGCACGTAACCCAAGGTGTATTGATGTCTGATGTCGTGTGCAATGCTCTTGCAGATCGATACGACTTCACCCGGTTGGCCGGGGAAGAATGCCTCTCCGCCGGTCGCCACAGCCAGACGGCGAAGGACCGCCGGATTCCGGTCCGCATCCCCATCGTCGAAGATGCCAACCGTGTACATCTGGGTGGTGGATTCCGCCGCGGTCTTCACAACCTCTTCCAGACTGTGCTTGCTGGCATTGTCGCCGCCATCGCTGATAATGATGAGCACTTTCTTGTCGCGGTTGCCGGACTGCAAACGCCGTTGCGCCACCAGAACCGCATCGTAGAGGGCGGTCTGTCCGGTAGCCGGCGCGGTGGAAATGGCGCGCGCGAGTTCATCGGAACGGTTGGTGAAGGGGATTTCTTCGGGCAAACCCATGCTGACCTTCTCATTGAAATTGACGACGAACATTTCGTCCTGCGTGCTGCTGGCCTGAGCGAAGGTCGCGGCGGCCGCCATCACCTCCGGCAGTTTGGGCCGCATGCTGCCGCTATGATCGACCACCAATCCGACGGTCACCGGCGTGTCCTCGTGCCGGAACAGGTGGATGGTCTGGCGGACACCGTCCTCGTAGATCTCAAAATCCTGCTCGCGCAAATCCGGCGCAAGCCTGCCCTTCCGATCCCTAACCGTGGCCTGCAAGACTACAAGGTCAACGTTCACCGAAATTCGGTGATCTGTCAGTTCCTGGGGTGCGGACGAGCGGGAAGAGGCAATGAGCAGGAGCGGGAGAGCGATAGCGCCGTGGAGTCGATACATTACGGTGAACCTCAAGACGCCAGGATCCGGCGATACTCCGGCTGCCACATGGCATCCTGCACCTGTTGCACGATATCGTCGCATTCAGCTCGGGCCAGGCCTTCCATCACCGCCGCCTCGCCCACAGCCGCCGCCACTGTCGCAGACACGCTACGTAAATCGTCCACGTGGGGGAGCAGCGACGCGCCGGGATGCCGGACAGTGACCAGACTGGATACGGCGCTCGCTGCCGCGGCCAACATACCTTCGCTGATTCTGCTGGCTCGGGTGACGATTGCGCCGAGAGCCAGGCCGGGGTACAGCATGGCGTTATTCAGTTGGCCAATTACATAGGTCACGCCCTTGTGCGTGACCGGGCCAAAGGCGCTGCCGGTTGCGATCAGGGCGTGTCCGTCGGTCCATGCGATCAGATCTGCCGGATTCGCTTCTGAGCGCGCCCGGGGCTGACAAAGCGGGAAGATGATCGGCCGCTCGGTATCCGCGGCCATTTCCCGAATAATGGCTTCGGTGAAACTCCCGCCGACCGTCGATGCGCCGACCAGCATCGTCGGCTTCACCCGATGCACAACTTCAGCCAAGCCTATACCATTGGCATCATGCTTCCAGTTGCTGCTTTCAGCGGCCGGGCGCGCGTAGGTGGCTTGATCTTCGCGAATTTCACCCAGCATAGCGGTGGTGAGCAGGCCCTGCCGGTCCACACACCAAAAACGCCTCGCCGCATCGTCGGCGGAGAGGCCTTCGCGCACCATCGCGCCGCGAAGTTGGTCGGCGCACCCAATCCCTGCGGTGCCGGCTCCGAAGATGACAATCTTCTGGTGGCGCAGAGGCGTGCCGCAGACGCGGATGGCGGAGATCGCAGCGGCCAGTGTGATCGCTCCAGTCCCCTGCATATCGTCGTTGAACGTACAAGTCACATCGCGGTATTTGTCAAGAATGCGGCGTCCGTTGCGCGGCGCGAAGTCTTCCCACTGCAGCACCGCCTGCGGGAATCGCCTGGTCACGGTTTCAAAATAAGCCTGGATGAAGGCGTCGTAAGCCTCTCCCCGCACCCTATGGTGCCGGTTCCCAATGTAGGTCGGATCCTCCAGGAGGCTCTCGCGATTGGTTCCCACGTCGAGCATCACCGGAATCACTCTGGCCGGATCGATTCCGCCTGCTGCCGTATAGACTGCCAGCTTGCCGATGGGTATTTCGATACCTCCCAGGCCCCAATCACCGATACCGAGCACTTGCTCCGCATCGGTAGCCAGAATCAGGTCGATATCGCCTGCGCCTGCGCCCAGGCTGTCAAACGCTTCATCCATCGCCCCGGCATGATCAATGGATAAATATACGCCTCGCGGGCGGCGGCACTCGTGATGATACTGCTCCATGGCCATTCCAACGGTGAGATCGTTGACTATCGGGATCATCTCACGCAGGTGCTCGGAGAACAGTTTGTAAAACAATACTTCGTTGCGGTCGTGAAGGGCCGTCAGGAAGATGTTCTTGCTCAGCGGATCGGGCCGGCGTTCGTATTGGATGTAGGCGCGTTTTACCTGCGCTTCCAAAGTGCTGATGTCCGGCGGGAGGAGGCCCCTGAGGCCCAGCGCCACGCGTTCTTCCGCCGTGAAGGCGGTCCCCTTGTTCAGAACGGGCGAGTTGAGTACCGCCATCCCACGGGCTGTGGTCTGATTACAACTCCCGCTATCGTGTTGGCGCTTGGTGGCGGCCGCCAGTATCGGAATCACTCTCTGTCGCATACGGCTTACTCCTGGCCCACGGGGATGAAACGGCCGACGCGGCGCACCAAAGTCTGGCGCGCCGCGGAAACCGATCAGAAACACTTTCTACTGAATGCGCCTGACTATCGGACGGAGGGCAAAAGCTCCGGCGAGAGCCATCAGGCCCAGGAGCCCGACCAGCGGCAATGTGCTCGCAGTGGCTGGCAGGGTGCTCGCGGTGGCTGGCACTGTCCGGTTGGCCGTCATGGCTGCTTCGGGTTCCGCCGGTGGCGGCGTGACCACTTCAGCCAACTGGACTTGCTCGCCGCTAGGCCGGATAGCCATGATCGGCGCACGTTTCATTTGAAACACGATCGGCTCAGCCGCCAACTTTTCAGGCTCGACGACTTCAAGAGGAATCTCGGCGGGCGTAAAGAGAACGGCTGTATTGGTGGTCTTGGCCAGCGCCATTGCCTTCTCCTTCGGATAGACGAATTCTTCGCCCCAGTTTCTGCCCGGATAGAACCAGGCGCGCAGAGCTTCCGGCTCGCCAGCCGGTCTTTCCCGGAACGTGACAACGGTTTTGTCGGTGGCCTTCAGCCGGTAGTTCGGAATCGCCAGGATGGTGGCGTAGACGGTCTTTTCGTCCTGGCTGAAGATCTGCACAATGTGGCGGTCCGATTGTGACGCCAGTATCTTGAACACATAAGTGCCGGCAGGCAATACGCCCCACCCGGCGAGATGAACACCCGGAATCTCCACAGGGCCGCTAAAGGTGATCACGGTTTTTCTGTCCCAGGCGTCGGCTTTGACATTCGATGCGAGTACCGCGCCGATCAGCGCTACGCAGCTCACAGTAGTGATTGCTTTCATTCGGTTCATGCCTCCTCCAATGGCATTTCAGGCACCACCTCCGCCAACTCACGAGCAGCCAATAGATACAGCGATCCACAAGCCTGCAGCACCAGGCATGCTGACCTTATCGCGTCATGTGACCGGTGGCGGTCAGTTCCGTGACCGTGCAGCTTCTGAATCGCCTCAGATCCGTATTTCCACCTCCGGCCAGCAACGTGCCATTACGTCATCAGAAAAGGAAACGAATCGTGAAAGCAAAACTGATCATATTCATGTTGTTGGCTGCGGGAGCTGCCTTCGCTCAGATTTCGGTAGGAATTCGAATCGGCGCGCCACCTCCACCGCGGGTCGTCCGGGTCCAGCCGCGAAGCCCCGGTGCCGACTATTCCTGGATCGCCGGGTATTGGTATCCGGAAGGGGGCCACTATAAATGGCACGACGGATACTGGACTCGCCCCGCGTACGCGGGTGCGCATTGGGTAGAGCCGCATCATGACGGACAGCAGTATTTCGCCGGCTATTGGGACGGAGAGCACGGGCAGGTCGCACACGATCATCATTGGGATAAAGACCACGATCGTAACCGGGATTACAACCGTAAGTAGAAATGTTGCGGGGCAGGGAGGCGCCGGCGCGACTTGCCGGCGTCTGATTTCAGCAGGTGGAAGGTTCCGGGTCAGTGGGAATTTACAAGCCACTCCTTCCTGGATTTCACGATTTAGCAAATGATGGCCCGCACATCATCTAGCGGGGAGAGCATTTAACAGGGGTATCGGACGGCCTGACGTTCTGCGCGTTGGAGGCGAATGATTCAACTGCGAAACAGCTGGGGCGGGGTCTCATTACAGGCAGGACAGTGGCGGGGGTTGCGCGCAGCCCGGAACGTGGCAGGGGCAGGATTGCCGGGAATACCAGACGAATCGTCTGGGCTGCGCTCTACAAGCCATCAGATCGCAGTTATCGCCCGAGCTTGAAGCTCGACACGGAGGCCCACATTCCCGTAGCCTGAAGCAGCCACACGCAAACCACGACCACAACCACGACGTTCAGAATTGTTTTTATGCTGGAGGCCATCGGCACGTAGCGGTTGATCAGATGCAGCGCCACTCCGACAATGACCAGTATCACGACAAGATTGAGTAAAGGCATTTTGTGTTCCCTCTAATCCGGATCAGTGCAATTCACTCCCCATCGCAAGAAAGCCGCGGATTCTGCGCCCGCAGGCGAAAACACCGTGGACGCCGCATCGGGAAGTGACCAGATGCGGTCACATGACCCCGCACGGTCGGATTTCTGGCCGATTTCGCCTGGCTCCGGACGTTGCCGCCGTCCGGAACAAAGCAGTTCGTGGAGGTTTTCGGGAGTGGATGCCGGAATGCGCTTGGTGGAAGCATGAATTGGAATCTTTACGGCAAGCGCAAGTCGAAACAACTGGCGAGCTCCGCCAACCAACCCTGGGACGGAATCACTCAGGAACGGCACTCGCGGTTTCTGCTGACTCGGCACCTGATCAAGTGGATGTCGATTCCTGCGCTGCTGGTGCTCTCGATGTTCTCGTATCCCGCATCCAGGTATGAGCCGTGGTTCGCGGCGCTTGTGATCGTTGCCGCCCTGGTCTTCATCCACCAAGCGGTTCGTTCGGGCGAGTATTCCCGAGCGGTGGCGTTGATTGCGGTGGTTGTGGCGCTGAGCCCGCTATTCCTGGTTGTGAAGATTTTCCTGGTGATGGGAGTCGTCTGCATCATGACGGGTGCGGCCCTGTTCACGGTGTTCCGCGCTCACCCCGTCACGGTTTAATGAAACTCTTCTGCTGAGGCTGCGACGATACGAACCCTTCTTATGATGAACCTGCCGATAGCCGCACTCCTGGTGACGATCCCGGCTGCCGCAACTGCCCAATCCCTTGACCCGTTGGGTGTCACGGACAAATTGCGGTTTCATGCCGAGGCTACCTTCGGGCCCTTGGCGATCGCAGGCGCCGCCGCGTACGCCGGAGCATTGCAGGAATTCGACGCGCCCAGGGAGTGGGGGCAAGGAGGCAGAGCCTATGCGAAACGCGTGGAGTCCACAGAAGGCGCCTGGGCCATTCACGGCGCGCTGGCTTTCGGTTTGGATTCCACGCTTCATCAGGATCCGCGCTACTATCGATCGCTTCGCACAGGCTTCTGGCGCCGCACGGGACACGCGCTCCGAGGGACCATCCTGACGCGCACCGACACAGGTGGCGAGACTCTGTCCACGTGGCGCATCGGCAGCGCTTATGGCTCCGCGTTCCTCTCGAATCTCTGGTATCCCGATCGGCTGAATACGCCCAGGCTCGGATTTATCCAGGGCTCAGTAGGGCTCGGATTCGGTCTGGCCGGCAACCTGGGCACGGAGTTTTGGCCGGATATCAAGCGAAAGGTGTTCCGTAAAAAATGACCGTCCAGCGCGCCATCAGCCGGGCATTGACGCTCTTCTCCCTCGGGGTCGTGTTATCAGGCTGGAATGCCTACTCGTATTCGGTGTTGACCCACGAAGCCATCGTCGACTCCACGTGGGACAGCGGGATCAGGCCGCTTCTCTTGAAGCGTTTCCCAACGGCCACCGCGGATGAGTTAAGGCAAGCGCACGCCTACGCATACGGCGGGTGCATCATTCAGGACCTTGGCTATTATCCCTTTGGCAGTAAGTTCTACAGCGACCTGACACACTACGTCCGCAGCGGCGACTTCATCCTCAGCCTGATCCGGGAGTCTCAGGACTTGGACGAGTACGCCTTCGCGCTTGGCGCCTTGGCGCACTATGCGGCGGACAACGATGGCCACCGGATGGCCACCAACCTGTCGGTGCCGCAGCTCTATCCCAAGCTCCGTTTGAAATTCGGCGACTCCGTCACCTACGCGGACGACCCGTTCTCGCATAGCAAGACCGAATTTGGATTCGATGTGTTCCAGGCGGCGAAGAGCCGATACGCTCCGGATGCCTACAAAGAGTTCATCGGTTTCCAAGTCGCCAAACCGGTGCTGGAGCGGGCCTTTCAAGATACCTATGGCATGCGGATCGAACAGGTTTTCCTGAACCTTGACCTCGCGATCGGTTCGTACCGGCGCGCCGTGGGCACGATCCTGCCGGCTTTGACCCGAGTCGCGTGGCAGATTAAGGGGCAGGACATCCGCAAGGACGCCCCGGGTATCACTCGCAGAAAATTCCTCTACAATCTTTCGCGCTCCAGCTACGAGAAGAACTGGGGCTCGACCTATCAGAAGCCGGGCATCCGGTCCAAAATGCTGGCCGGAGTCTTTCGCGTCATCCCCCGGGCCGGCCCATTCAAGGCATTAGCGTTCAAGCGGCTGACACCGGCGACGGAGAAGTTATATATGGCCGGATTCAACGCATCCATCGAACGGTATCGCGGGTTGCTGGAGGCGGTGGATCGTGGCCAAATGAAGCTGCCAAACGACAATTTCGATGTCGGAGCAGCGACTCCAGCGGGTCAATACCGGCTGGCGGATGCGGCATACGCAAAACTGGTGCATAGGCTGGACGGGCACTATGCCGATTTAACCCAGGATCTCAGGAACGACCTTCTGAACTTCTACCACGACCTCAGCTTGCCGATCGAGACCAAGACTCACGAGAGTGAATGGCTGAAGTTGCAGGAAGAACTCACCCATCTGGCGGCGGTGGATCGGGATCTCGCTACGTCCGGCACCAAAACCTCGACTTTGGCCCCAGTCCCAGCTTCCAAATGACCCTGCATTGGCCGGGAATTGCCAAGGCATTCATTGCTACTCTTGCCCATCGGTACCGACAGTGCCGGCAACTCGCCGCCACAAGAAAGGCGGCCATATTTGATCCCGCGCCCCAAAGAGATCCTCGAAACGATTCTGGTTGTTGATGATAACCCAACAGTCCTCGAGACCGTGATTGCGGTGCTCAAAGCTGAGAATTTCCGGGTTCTCTCGGCACACAATGGATCTTCTGCTCTCCAGCTTGCGGCTGAAACGGCCGAAACCATTGACCTGCTGCTCTCCGACGTGGAAATGCCGGGGTTATCCGGTCCAGACTTAGGCGAGGCAATGAAGAAGGCCAGACCCGATCTGCATGTAATGTTGATGTCGGGCGGTGCAGACGGTAATCTGCTGGTTCTGAACTATGGCTGGGCGTATATTCAGAAACCTTTTGTCGCGGTGAAGTTAGTGCAGATGATCAATGCCGTCCTGCATGCGCCGAATCGGTCTCAATTGGGCGGCCACGAGTTCGACAGCCGCAAGGACCGCGAAGATCCGCCGCGATGAGCGGCGCCGCAAGCGGAACCGCCGGAGTGACCGAATACGGTCGGATCGCGCAGGCAAAGGCCGTTTTGATGGTAAACTGAGGACGTCGCTGCCATTCTTGGCGTCCATCCTCGGTTGCGAGACACCATTCGGCGATCGTCGAATCGCGCCTCTCCCCGGCGCTGGCTTCCCTGGATCATCAACGGCGGAAAGAGAGGAGCTGTGCATTCCGACTCGAACTCCGCTACCGCACAGGCGCCAGCCAACACCTGGCTTGTCGAAAACGGTCCGAACGAACTCGAATTACTCTTACGGGCGATTGTCTATCACCCCTCCGCACCGGTCATCATTACGGACGATCAGGGAAATTCCAAAGACGCGAGTGTAGGGGCCGGAAAGCTGCTGGGGCTTTCGCGCGAACAGATTATCGGCCGCCCAGTGGATGATTTTGCAGATCCGGGTTCCAAGCCTCGCATGTCGGAACTTTGGAGAGCGCTGCAAAGTGGGGAGCAATCCGGCTCACTCCGCCTGGCTGGCGGCGATGCCCACCCGCGCGATGTAGAGTTCACGGCCAAAGGGAGCGTTCTGCCAGTACGGAACCTGCTGGTTCTGCGCGACAAGACCGCCCGTGCGGAGACGGGGCATTCCGGAACGGATCCCATTCCCTCGTGGGTGCAGGACTACGCCCTCTACTTACTGGAACCGGACGGACGCATTGCCGCGTGGTATTCCGGAGCTGCCCGTATTTACGGCTATACGGCGGAGGAGGCCGTGAATGAGCAGGTCTCGTTACTCTACCCTGGCGAAGATGGGCTTCCAGCAAGGCTGCAGGAGGAGTTCCGCCGGACAGCCGCAGAAGGCCATTCGGGAGTTGAAGGCTGGCAGGTCCGAAAGGAAGGATCGCGTTTCTGGGCCAACACCATTATGGTGGCGCTCAAGGATGAGAACGGCGAATTGCGCGGGTTTGCCAGGGCGGTACGCGACTTTACCGACCGCCACGATAGAGATGAGAAGTTACGGCGCAGCCGCGCGCGCCTCCGTCCCGTCCCTACACAGTCGACCATCGCGGGCGTGGTTTCCGGCGAATTCGACCGCGCCCCCGAGGCGAACGACGCCTTTCTTGCACTGGTCGGCTATAGCCGCAATGATCTGCTCGACGGCCGTCTCAACTGGCCCGATCTCACTCCTGCTGAATACGCTCCGTTGGATGAGTTGGCGCATGAGGAATGTCTGCGGTTCGGGGCTTGCACGCCTTTTGAGAAGGAACTGATCCGCAAAGATGGGATCCGGGTTCCGGTTCTGCTGGTGACTGCCGTGTTGAAACTGTCACCCTTTCGGTGGATCAGCTTTGTGCAGGATCTTCGCGATCGCGAGCGGACCGAGAGTGTAGAGGCGGAAGGTGGAGAGCCGCAACAGGACTTTGGGGAGATTGTCGGTGTCAGTGCCGCCCTGCGCCGCGTTCAGCGGCAGGTGGAAGTGGTGGCGCCCACCGATGCAACGGTATTGATTTTAGGGGAGACCGGCACAGGGAAAGAACTGGTGGCACGCGCGGTTCATCGCATAAGCCCGCGCCATCATCTGCCATTTGTCACATTGAACTGCGCCGCCATTCCGACCGGGCTTCTGGAAAGTGAATTATTCGGCTACGAAAGGGGAGCCTTCACCGGCGCGCTATCGCAAAAGATCGGCCGCTTTGAGATGGCCAACCGGGGCACTCTGTTTCTGGACGAAGTTGGCGACATCCCGTTGGACCTGCAGCCGAAGCTGCTCCGCGCCTTACAGGAGAAGGCTTTTGAGCGGTTGGGCGGCACCAAAACCATCCCCATCGATGTCCGGCTCGTAGCGGCAACCAACCGTAACCTTACCCAGATGATGGGCGACAAATTGTTTCGAAGCGATCTTTACTACCGGCTGAAAGTCTTTCCAATCACCACGCCTCCATTGCGAGACCATGCCGAAGACATACCGGTCCTGGTCCGCCACTTCACCAAGAAATACGCGGAGAAAATGGGCCGCCACATCGACAAAATCCCTGCCGACACCATGCGCGCCCTGGTGAGTTGGAGTTGGCCGGGCAACGTTCGGGAACTCGAAAACTTCATCGAGCGGGCCGTGATTCTTTCCAGCGGGTCCAGCCTGCGTGCTCCGTTGGGCGAAATACGGGAGGCTGTCGCTCAATCGAACGGGGGCGCGACCCTCGAAGAGGTGGAGCGAGATCATATTATGAAGATCCTCAGGGAAAGCGATCGTGTTGTCACCACGGCTGCCACGCGCCTCGGACTGCACCGGACTACCCTGAACGCCATGATGAAGAAGCTGGGCATCTCCCGCCGGGATCTTTGACGCGGAGCGTCCATGGACGCTGTAAGAACGTAGCATTCCCTTGCGAGGCTTCACCGGTTTTGACGGATTTGCCAACGCGGCGAATCCTGGCGATCGACTCATCCGGAATTCTTGCAATGAAGCTGTGAACTGTGGCTGATGAAGTGCTTTATTTACCCGGGAGCGACATCTAAAACTCGTCCACCAACAAGCCGCGCTGCCCTCCAATTCCGGAGAGCAACCACTTTCTCGGTGATAAGACGCGACTTTTACCTGCGCAATGTGAGTTCATGCCAACTCCGTCAGAGAAAACGGTTCCGGAAACCATCCTTGTGGTGGAAGACGTGGCGATTGTCCTGCGAGTTGTCACGAAGATTCTGAAGCGGGCTGGCTTTACGGTGCTGTCGGCCAGCACTTCGTCGGAGGCTTCGGACTTCGTTGCCAACTTTCCGGGGCCCATCCAGCTGCTTATTTCTGATGTGGAAATGCCCGATATTCCCGGTCCCGATCTCGCGATCAAATTGAGGACAATACGGCCGGAGTTGCGCGTCATCCTGATGTCTGGCCACGCCGACGGCGCCCTGCTGGTCCTCAACTACGGTTGGCACTTCATGCGAAAGCCTTTTCTGGCATCGTTGCTGGTGGCCACCGTTAGAGACGTCTTGGCCGATGTTAGTCGCGAGCAGTCGCCGGATCGCTTTGATACACGTCTGTGATTTCCGGTTTCGATAGGAGCTCCGCACCTGATCTTGATTCTTTTGAAGAGACCCGCGGGCGAAGTCGTGCCCGAGACGGTGCATTGACCACCGGCGTCTGGGGTGACCATACTGCGTCACTTGACCGCCAGAGGTCACTTCCTTTCCCAGGTGACATCTAGAAAGCCTCGATCGGTGAATCGGCTCAACGAAGATCGACATGGTGCACGCCGTGCACTACGGATGCTGTCGCCAATAAACACGGAGTTTAACGATCGACGATGAGGTCCATTCGAAATGAGAATCATTCTGGCGGCTGCTCTGGCAATTGTGCCCCTGCTGGCAAAAGATAACGAAAGCGAGAAGCGGCTCAACGAAGCCACCGCGGTATTCTCGGAGGTCATGTCAGCTCCCGACAAGGGCATTCCCCAAGATCTGCTGGAGAAAGCTCACTGTATCGTCATCGTTCCGAGCGTGAAGACCGCAGCTTTCCTGGTTGGCGGCAAATATGGCAAAGGTTACGTGTCGTGCCGGGGCAAAGACGGAATCGGCTGGTCGGCTCCTGGTAGCGTGCGCATCGAGGGGGGCAGCGTAGGGTTCCAGATCGGCGGGTCGACCACGGATCTGATCATGCTGGTGATGAATGCGCGCGGAGCGGACAAACTGCTTTCGAGCAAATTCACCCTGGGAGCCGAAGGATCAGTGGCCGCCGGCCCGGTTGGACGCACGGCGACTGCTCAAACCGACGCGCAGATGCACGCCGAGATTCTCTCTTGGTCGAGGTCTCAAGGATTGTTTGCCGGCATTGCACTGGAAGGCGCAACCCTCCGGCAGGATCTGGACGACAACGCTGAGATCTACGGCGAAAAGTCAGAGAACCGGCAAATCCTTTCCACATCGACGCCTACGCCGCGGGCTGCCGAGGGCTTGATCGCGCTGCTGAACAAGTACTCGTCGCGAGAGCGCGCCCCAGGCTCGGGCAGTATTAGTGGACGAAGACAGGTTTTCACATGAAAAATACAATGAATAGACTTCAACAGATAGCATTGCGATCGGCTCTTCCCCTAGTCCTGGTGATGGCAGCGATGCCGGCAACGATGCGGGCGGGAGATCTCTCCACGTATCGGACTTTTCGGCTGGGGATGGACCTCGCCACGGTCGCCAAACAGACCGGCACAAACCCGTCTCTAGTAAAGGTGATCCATAGCCGCCCGGCTCTGATCCAGGAACTGGAATGGCACCCCCAACCTCTGGGCGCCAGTGCTCAAACCGATCCTGCCAAGAACGTGGTCTTCAGCTTCTACAATGGCGAGCTTTATCGCATCGGGGTTGACTATGACCGTTATGAAACCGAGGGGTTGACAGTCGACGATTACGTAGATGCGATCTCGACAGCGTATGGGCCCGCCACCAGACCTCCCGCTCCGGCCAAACGGTCGGCCGGCGGTTACGGCGACCCGGATGAGACCGTTGCGCAATGGCAGGACTCCGAGCATCGTTTCGACCTGATTCGCGATTCCTACGGCCCCACCTTCAAGCTGGTTGGCGTTACTAAGACATTGGAAGAGTCGGCCAAGGCTGCCAATCTGGAGGCGAAACGGCTCGATGATCAGGAAGCGCCGCAAAGAGATGCCGCGCGGCTGGCGAGTGATGAAGCCACAGCCAAAGCCAAGTTGGACAAGGCGAGGCTTCTGAATAAACCCAAGTTTCGTCCATAAGTCCGAGCTTTAACGAGATGCCAAACGAAGGAGTTCACAATATGACGAACGATCAACCTGCTGGCCTTACCTTTCACGAAGGTGACGAAGTGGTATTGGCCCTCGGTACGTACCAGGGCACTTTGGGAGTCTTTCTGCGGCTCAAAGAGGATATCAACTGGGCGGATATTCGGGAGCGCAATGGCGAGATTCATAGCCACCCCGTGGTATGGCTGGCTCATTCCCCAACCGCAACCCCTGGTTCGGTGAATTAAGGTCCTATGGCCGACACAATCATCGCCGGGACCATACGGGTTCAGGAAGACACTCAGTTGCCGGGATCCCTGCTTCACGCCGGGTCTGATTCGAATGGGTGGGCTATGGTTGACGGAACCAGCTCAGCATTCGAGAAGGCTCTGCAGGATGCCGGATTGACGTTTTTCTTCATGGCAGGCGAGATCAAGACAACGGTGTTCGGATTTGACCGGCAAAAGGCGCTGGCTTCCGCGATGAAACGACTCATCACGAACGTGAAATCGCAGCACTGCAACAGCATTGAGATTACGCGGGTCACGGACGGTTCCTTCTTACGTGTGCCCTGCGTGAGTGTGTACGCTCACCCGCGCCACGTTCAGGAAGGCACGCGGTTTTCGGGCTAGCGCGATCTTGCGGCCGCTACGCTTTTAGCGGAATTCATTTCTTTGAGGAGACAGCATCATGCAGATTCGACCTTTATATGACCGCATCGTGGTGAAGCGGATCGAGGAACAGGAAACCACGCGCAACGGCATCGTCATTCCGGATTCGGCCAAGGAAAAGCCCCAGGAAGGCGAAGTAATGGCGATAGGAAAAGGTAAACGACTCGAGGATGGCACAATCGTGCCGCCCGATGTCAAAACCGGCGACCGCATTCTGTTCGGTAAGTATTCGGGCAACGAGATCAAGCTCGACGGTACGGACTACATCATCATGCGAGAGGATGATGTCCTCGGCGTTTTGGCGCCAGCCTCCAAAGCACTCTCGAAGGCAAGTTAACGCAGAATCCGAAGCAACCAGGAGACATCCATGCCAAAACAGATTACGTACAGCGACGCGTCCCGCCAGGCGATCCTTCGCGGCGTCAACCAATTAGCCGATGCGGTGAAGGTGACCCTCGGCCCCAAAGGGCGCAATGTGGTGCTGGAGAAGAAGTACGGCGGGCCGACGATTACCAAAGATGGTGTGACGGTCGCCAAAGAGATCGAATTGAAGGACCCGCTCGAAAACATGGGCGCCCAGATGGTGCGCGAAGTGGCATCGAAGACGTCTGATGTTGCAGGAGACGGAACCACCACGGCTACGATTCTCGCCCAGGCGATTTACCGGGAAGGCGTTAAAGCAGTCACCTCGGGAGCGAATCCGATGGCCATCAAGCGAGGCATCGATCAGGCGGTGGCAGTGGCCGTAGAGGAAGTCCAGAAGCTCTCCAAGCCCGTCTCCGGCGACATGATTGCCCAGGTGGGGAGTATTTCCGCGAACAGCGATTCCACCATCGGCAACATCATCGCCGAGGCCATGAAGAAGGTGGGCAAGGACGGTGTGATCACGGTCGAGGAATCCAAGACGATGACCACCGAATTGCAGACGGTGGACGGGATGCAATTCGATCGCGGGTATCTTTCGCCCTACTTTGTGAGCGATGCGGAACGGATGGAGTGCGTTTTCGAGGATCCTTATATTCTGATTCATGATAAGAAGATCAGCAGCATGAAGGACGTGCTGCCGATTCTCGAGCAAATTGCGCGCGCCGGTAAGCCGCTTCTGATTATTGCCGAAGACATGGAAGGCGAAGCGTTGGCTACCCTGGTAGTGAACAAACTACGCGGCACGCTGAGTGCCTGCGCAGTCAAAGCTCCAGGCTTCGGCGATCGCCGCAAGGCAATGATGGAGGATATCTCAGTCCTCACCGGCGGCAAGGCGATCATGGAAGAGACCGGCATGAAACTCGAGAGTGTCCGCCTGGAAGATCTGGGCCGCGCCAAGCGCGTCACGGTGGACAAGGACACGACCACCATCATCGACGGAGCCGGAGCGCCGAAGGATATCGCGGGACGGATCAAGCAGCTCCGGGCGCAGATTGAAGAGACCACCTCGGACTACGATCGCGAGAAGCTGCAGGAGCGGCTGGCGAAACTGGCCGGCGGCGTTGCCATCATCAAGGTCGGCGCCGCGACCGAAACCGAGATGAAGGAAAAGAAGGCCCGCGTGGAAGATGCTTTACACGCCACGCGAGCGGCCGTCGAGGAAGGGATTGTTCCCGGTGGAGGCGTTGCCTTACTGAGAGCTTCCGCCGCGTTGCAGGCTCTCAAACTTGCCGGCGACGAGCAATTCGGCGTCAGCATCGTTCGCCGCGCTTGCGAGGAGCCCGTGCGCCAAATCGTGGTGAATTGCGGAATCGAAGGCGCTGTCGTGGTCGAGAAGATCAGGAGCAACCCGGATCCCCACTTCGGATTCAACGCCGCTACCGAACAATACGAAGATCTGGTGAAGTCCGGCGTGATCGACCCGACCAAGGTGACCCGATCGGCTCTCCAAAACGCGGCCTCGATCGCTTCACTGATGCTCACTACCGAGGCCATGATTTCTACGGCGGTTGAGGAACCAGGGGAATAGGTCTGGGATGAACAAGAGACTGGCAAAGCGCCACAAGCGGCAGGTCGCCCGCGAGAAGCACAAGGTCAGGCTTTCGGGTCCTGATGTGAGAACCCCGGAGCAGCTAGCAGCAGCGCGGGAGGCCAGCCGCGCTGTGTCCGGGAGGTCCAACGCGCCGCATCTGCATTACTCCGCGAGGCCGGCTCGAAATCCCGCCGCTCCCACCGTGCCGGATGCAGAGAGAGACGTGGGTGGAATGTGATGCGCGCCAAAGTGAACCTGTTCACTTCACGTTGCCCGCATTGCAGGTCCATCGACTTCCGAGCGGTCGGCACTCGAAACGCCATGGAGGCCGCTTTCCACTGGCTCCTGCAGCCGTGTCACTGCGATCTTTGCGGTCAACGCTTCTTTCTGCTCCGCTGGCGCCCGGTCGTCGTAAACACAGCGTAGGCGAGCTGCGTTTGACCTGCCGCTCGAAGAGGTCCGAAGAGATAAGGGTCAACTACTGGCCCGCTCGCCGTCCCGCTTGGTCGCCCGATCAAAAAGGGCCTGCGAGCGCCGATTGGTGCGGGGATGCCCAATTGTCACTCATGACCTCTCCCGAGAGGAGGGCGCTACAGTCGCAGGTTTCGCGCACGTCTTTCATCTTCCTGCAACCGCCAGATAGTTCTTCTTTATGGATTCAGCCAACGCGCGGGTCTCAGGTTTCCAACCCCGATATGGCGCCGCAAGAAAAATCAGCAAAGCGCCCTCACGGAAAAACTCGTAGCTGGTTCTTCCGGATTCCGTCACGACCACCAACTTGCGCTTCGACAGCAGACTCGCTGCCTGCCGCGCATCCGCCTCCGTTTTGAGCTCGAGCTGTTCCACATCCAGGCGCTCATCGTGGAACAACAGGTACGCGAAATAGTGGTTCTTCAGACCGGCGAAGTACCGTCGGTCAACGAATTTTCCGAGATCGTGTAGCAGGGCCGAAGTGTGATCGCATGGCGAGCTTTCGTCCACAAACTCCACCGGATCGCTGCCCGCAATCGATTTCTCAATCGCGGCCCGCAAGGAATTGGAACTGCCGGCCTCTTTCTGTATGCATTGCTCAATCTTGACGGCTCTCTGCGCACGCGCCTGCAGGGGCGCCAGGATCAAGACGGTTAGAACGGGAGCAAGGGGTGATGTCATGATGGTCACTGCAGTGCCGTGGAACCGGTCATTCGCCAAAAAGGTCCTTCCGTTTGACTTTGCGCGTCAGCTTTTTCTTGATGTCCGGGGCGTCCGCCTGTTTCATCTCGATCACCAGCTTGCGGTTGCTCACCAGGTCTTTGATCGCGGCGTCCGACTTCGCAACCATCTGCGGAGTGGGTTTCGTGCCGGCTGTATCGCTGGATTTGATCGCCGCATATTGGGACGAACCAGAAAGGGATGCGATCTTCAGCTTGAAGAAGTTGAAATTGCCAATGATTTCGATGCAACCCGCCGAGCCAAATCCCACGTCGTCCAGGGTCTCCGGACCCCCATGGATGTAGAAGGCACCTTGCATCACGATCGCACCATGGAAAGTGGAGTGGCGATTGTGAATCTCGTAATCGGCGAGATAGGTGGAAACCGTAATCGTCCTTGCACTCGACAGTCCGGCGCTTAACCAACCCCGTGCGCCGTATTCCGTATCGGGCTTCTTGGGATCATTGTAATACGGCATAAATCGAGGAGCTTGGAATTCGAATTTCTGGTCCGCCCCATCGTCGTCTTTGCCCGAAACGACCAGCTGGTACACCGGCACTTCGTAAAGCTCGATCCAGTTCTGGTCCGTAAAGGAATCTTCGGGATAGGAGCGGGCCTCGTACTTGCCAACCACTTTGGCACTGACGAGGATTTCCACTTTCCTGAGAGCCATCTGTGCGCCTCCAGCCAGGAGAAATCACTGATAATTACACCAAGCGAAACTTCATCTGGAAAAGGTACGAAGTGGCGCCGGCGAATAGTTGAAGACCTTTTTGCGGATTGGTACTATCCGACCCCGAGGTGCGGCCTTCGGTTTGCCGCCCCTGGGCAGACTACGATCAACCAGGCAACCGCCGGGCGAGCGCTTCCCGCCCGCGCCATTCTTGGTTGCCGGAACGTCGGTTGGGTAGCATTCTGCGACGGCAGCTGCACAGGCCGCGGATATCGCCGTGGTGACTACGATTACCAAGTGTTTTCTGTGCCGAATCGAGATCTCGCCCCGGATGTCCGCCTCAAAAACCGACAGCCAGTTTCCTGTGATCCTGTTGGCTGTCTGGCTCGGCGGCGTCATATTCGGGCCTGCCTTCTGGGTTCCGGTTCCGGTGCTTCGGCAGATTCGAGCCGTGTGAAGTGCGGCGACACCCCTGCATCGCAGTCTGCCGATTCCCGTGTTTTCATCCTCAGCACGCTTGGAACCGGGTGTCTTCGGATACTCAAGCCGATCTTAATCCTCCCGCAAGGTACCAAGCACCTGACGCCGCCGCTGTTAGAAGCTGTTCTTCCCCCCGAACTGCCACTTCCGCCGCACAGACAATCTCACCGTAGCGGTACACATTGTGGAAACCATCTTCTGGTTTCACCCCATAGTCTGGTGGATCCGCAGGCAGTTGCTGCTGGAGAGGGAGCGCGCTTGCGACGAACACGTGTTAAAGGCTGTGGGCGATTCCCACGTCGGTCGGAGTATCGCAGCGCGAGTTTGGTTTCCGTACGGGTTTCCTTTCCGTACGAGTCCACTGGCTATGCAAGAATAGTGCAGACAAGGAGATGAACATATGGGATGCCGCCGCGTGAACCGGTTCCTTTGGTCTGTGGCATTATTTCTGGGCAGCAGTTCGCTCATGCCGGCCCAGACGACGGGGACCCCGGTTTTCTCGAAAGACATTGCACCGATCCTCTATCGACATTGCGCAAGCTGCCATCGCGCCGGCCAGATCGCACCCATGTCGCTGCTCTCCTACGAAGAGGTGCGTCCCTGGGCAGCGTCGATTCGGGAGAAGGTGGCGACGGGAGCGATGCCTCCGTGGCACTCCGCCGCTCCCACGGGTCAGTTTTCCAATGACCGCCGGCTGAGTAATGCCGAGAAAGGGCTGATCTCACGATGGGTAGCCGGAGGCGCTCCGAAGGGCGACGTCAAAGACCTGCCGCCGGTACCTGTGTTTGCGGACGATTGGGAGATCGGGAAGCCAGATGCAGTGATCACGATGCCGGAGCCGTATGTGCTGCCCGCGCGCGGCACGATCGGCTATCAGAATGTCACAGTGCCGACGAACTTCACAGAGGACAAATGGATTCAGGCCATCGAAGTCCGGCCCGGCACACGAAGCGTGGTACACCACATCCTCGTCTTCGTGGTCGGGACACGGCAGGGCCAAGCCTACACTCAGATCGTGCCGCAACAGCCGCCCCGTCCGCAAAACCCACCAAATCGACCATCAACCAGGAAGCCCGAATCGCTGATTGCAACGACCGCCCCAGGAACGAACGCCATGGTGTTTCCGCCCGGCACGGCGATGATGATTCCTGCAGGCGCCAGCCTTCGATTTCAGATTCACTACACAACCAATGGCAAGGAGGTCAGCGACCAATCCAGTGTGGGTGTGATCTTTGCAAAGGAGCCGCCGGACAGGGAGATGCATACCAGCGCCTTTTTCAACCCGCAACTGGTCTTGCCCGCCGGGGCTGCGGACGTAGCGGTGCCGACTGCCATCCAGTTCGATAAAGATGTGCACCTCACCGCGCTGTTCCCCCACACCCATCTGCGTGGAAAGAGCTGGGACTACAAGATCGTTTATCCGGATGGCCGTACGGAGACGGTGCTCCCCGTACCGCATTACGATTTCAATTGGCAGACGTACTATATCTTCGCGACCCCGCTTACCGTTCCTAAGGGATCGAAGCTTGAGGCCGTTGCACACTACGACAACTCTGCCAATAACGCGTCGAATCCTGATCCCACGAAGGAAGTTCGCTGGGGTGAACAGACCTGGGATGAGATGCAGTATTCCGGCATCAATTACACTGTTGACGATGAGTCCCCGAAGCGTCCGACCAATAACCAATGAACCGCGCCGAGGGTAAGGCCCTCGATCGACCTGGAGTTGTTCGGATTGGAAGGCCGCCACTTGCTGACGATGGCGCTCGCCGCAATGCTGTTGAGTGGGATCGCGTGCACTGTGGGAGACATTCCGGCTCTACGTGATGCGCCCTTGCCTGCATGGGCGCCAGCGCAGACCTATTCCAGCCGGTAAGGTGTAAATGGTCTTCCCTACCCCATGTCGACACACCTCAATGGGCGCAAGAGGTGCTCGACACCGTGAGTACCATTGTCGAGGAGAAACTGGTAACGCTCGACATGCGAATACTTGTAGGCTGACCATTCTGCCCCTCCTTATTCAGCGGTTCCATGTGAAGGCGCCTCAGTGCCCATCAGCACCCGCCACGCCCCGATTCAGTGCAGTTCTCGAGGTTTCTTCCGCGCGCCGTGCGTTACGGGCAGCGGAATTGGTTATGGAGGTAGTCGTCAACGGTCCCCTTAGCGATGGCTGGCAGTAAGTTCGCGACCGCCCTGAGGTGCGATTGGCGAAGTGCGGCCAAATCGCTCAGCAAGGTAGGTGAATTCGGGAGGTTTACCAGGTATTGATCTCCGTTGGGAAAGGCGCTCCAGTCATTGCCCGGAAAGGCTGCGCCGGCTGTCGCAACATTCGGATTGCCATGATTGTCCGGGGAATACGTCGCATCCGAAGTAGTGGTTACGGCTTGATAGAGGCCGATCTCGAACTCAGATGTGGAAACCGAGCCGATCAAAAACAGCATCGAATTGGCAGATCCGAACGGGTTGAGAGGGATCTGGGTAAAGCCCGCGTTGTCGCCGGTCCAAAGGGCGGCATCAATGGTTCCGAGGTAGTTGAAGAAACTCTGGGCGTGTTCCCCGGTCAGATTTCCGTTCAGGGTCACCACCGCATACGGAAGGGCGAAGTCGTACGGGTTATTTGGGTTATATTGCAGGCTGAACTGAGCTGTTCCGTCCTGGTTGAGCACGTAGCCCAAGGCGTTATTGAGCACAAAGATATCGGACTGGCTTACGGCCAGGGGCCCCGAATCGACCAAGGCGAGGACGTACGACGGGTCGGTGACGCCCTGGAAACCGCCGGCCGAAACCTGGTACCGGGTGTTGGCTTGAGTCGCCGTAGTGATCGCTCGATGCGCCGATAGCGTGTCGATGACGTTATCGACGATATGGCATTCCCCGAGCAGTCGCTGGCTCCAAAGCGCCATGTTTGTGTATCCAAGACCCTCAATGGCTCCGAGATTGTCGGGGCCAACCACGGTTCCGCTGGGAATGGGCTCCGCCGATATGTAGGTTTGTGCCGTCGCCGGAAGGGCCACGGCGAGTAGGAAGAAAACCCAGATGGGTCGGTTTTCAGCACTCCACACACTCTTGTCTACAGGTTGTCTGGCCATGGTCCCGATTATATATAGACTTTGGTTCGGGGTTACCCGGATTCATCCGCCGCGATGGTGGCACTCGAGAGGGACCGCGGCGACCGATCAGCTGGATCGGAAAGCGGAGTCAGCCGCGGAGACCTGCGGACTCGGGGGCGGCCCGCGCTTCTTCGGAGTATCACCAGAGACGCCGCCAAGGGTGTCCGATTCGAACGTCACGTCGTCGTGGCAATACCCTCTCCGCGAGCGTCTCGAACTCTTCCCGGCCTCGATTCCTGGTTGCGCGCCTTTGCTGGAACTGGCCATGGCGTGCATGGCGACGTCAACACTGCCTCCTCACGGTGACCACGGTAATGTCGTCGTTCTGGCCCCATGCGCGGGCGGCTTCGGCGATTTCGCGTGCGGGCTGGACGCTGATCGAACGGGTGCGCTCGAAGCCAAACAGCTCACGCTGCGCGTTGGCCGCCTCGACTACGCCATCCGAGACAAACGTCAGGGATGTGGCGCGGATGTCGGTTTCGGTATAGTCGGCCTCAGTCGTGACTCCGAGCGGCAACCCGCCATCCAACGCGACTTCGCATCCATCTGCGTACGGCTCCGGATGGCCGGCATTGGCCAGAACACAGCGTCCCGCGCGATCGATACGCGCCGCGATGCAGGTGACGAATCCGCCATCGAGACTCCCCACCAGCGCGCGGTTGATCTGCGCGAGTAATGCTGACGGAGAGAGATGCGTGTGCGACCGCAAGACTCCGACCAACATGGAAACCACCATCGCGGCCTTGAGGCCCTTGCCGCTCACGTCACCGACCGCGACCAGCAGTTCGCCATCCGCCAGCGGAACCACCTGGTAGAAGTCGCCGCCAACCTCCTGAGCCGGAAGATATACCGCATCCACCGAAGAGTTCGCCGACGGTGCCGGCGTTGCGGAGAGCAACAGTTGCTGAATTCCACGCGCCGCTTCGATTTCGGAGTCCAGGCGCAGCTTTTCGCGCCGGTCCTGGCTCAGTCGCCGCAGCAGCAGGATCAACATCGAGGCGCCGAGGGCGCTTTGCGACAAGCTCGTGAGGCTCAGGGTCAGGTCTCCCACCGCGAAAGCGAGCGGAAAGAGATGGGGAGCGGGCAGAAGATTGTTCAGACCCGCGGCGACATAGCAAACGCACGGAACCACAATCCAGACGTTCTCGCGAACCGACGAGCGAACGGCGCCGAGACACAGCCACGCAAGTGCTGCATACCATGGCGCAAGGAACAGGATCGTATAGGGGAACAGGATGTCCAGCGCCAGCGACACCACTGCCGTACCGCCTACCGCCCAAACCCGAAAGGAACCGAGGCGGAAGATGATTCTCAAAGCTGCGACGAGCAGCAAGAATGCGACCAGGTTGCAGGGCCGATACACGAGAAAAGTCCAAAGCGACGACCCTCCCACGGACACCACGAAGATCCCGATGCTTTCCACCAGACTTTGACCCAGCAGATAACCTGCAAAGAAGAGCAGATCCAGTCTCTGGCGTTCTCCAAGCCAGAGAAGCAGCAGACAGAGTCCGATGCCGAGTTGGACACAAACATTGGCGAGCGAAGGACTGATTTGCAGGCGCATCCGATTGCGGGCGGCCTCCACTGCCGCCGATGCGTACTCAGGGCCGCTTAGCCAATAGGGATCCCGTTCCGATATTCCCTGGCCGGTTCTGCCCCACATCATGTGGGACCCGCGGACGCGCAAGGCGAGGGTCACGGACGATTCCCGATGCAGCACGTCGCCCGGAATCCGGAAGGCGCGCGGCTGAGGATAGTGCAACTCGGACGAAGTGAATGGACTAGTGCCGCCGATGTTGACGCCGTTGACGTATAGCTCGTAAACCTCGGAGATGAGGCCGATTGTCACATAGCAGTCTCCGCCGCATGAGGGCGTCGGAACTGTCCGCCTCAGCCAGAAGACGCCGGTATCGAGAGCACGCAGCGGTAGCGTCACGGCCGGCCAGTCGTGGTCGTCGGAATTCGGTTGCGACCACTGAGGATTGTCTCCGGCGTGCATCTTCCAGGCACCGTCGAGACTTATAGGCTGGGCAAGTGTGGCAGTCGCGAAGGCGCAGAGGAGGAGCAAAGTTTTCACGCGGTGGCCCTCTTCACCGTCACCACCGTGATGTCGTCATTCTGTCCCCAGGCGCGGGCAGCTTCGGCGATCTCGCCCGCCGGCTTGGAACTGATCTCGCGAGTGCGCTCGAATCCGAACAACACCCGCGAGCCATTGGCCGCCTCCACGACGCCGTCGGAGAGGAACGTCAAGCCATCTGCCGGATCGAGAACCAACTCTGGATAGTTCACCTCCGCGGAAACCCCTAGCGGCAGACCGGCTACCGTCTCAATTTCGCGGCCTCCTGCGTATGGAGGCAGGTGCCCCGCGTTGGCTATGGTCACGGTTTGGCCGGGATCGAAGCGCGCGCAGCAGGCGGTGACGAATCCGCCTGGCAGGCTGCCCTGCAGGGATCGGTTGAGATTGGCGAGAACTTCGCCCGGCCGCCGGGAGCGCTCATTGCTCAAGGCACCCGAAATGTGACCGACCAGCAGGGCGGCGCGCAGTCCTTTACCGCTCACATCGCCGACAACCACCAACAAGGAGGCGTCTTCACCGGGCAAAATGCGATAGAAATCACCGCCTACCTCGTTTGCCGGAATGTAGCTGGTTTCCACTTGGAAACCAGGAGTGTCTCCTCGTTTTCCCGCCAGCAGCGACTCCTGGACTAGATGAGCTGCCGCCAGATCCTGTTCGAGAGCCAATTGACGGTCCTTCTCACGACGGTGGCGCAGATACAATACGGTCAAAGCCACGATGGCGAGCACCAGTTGTGCCACGTTACGCGGGTCAACCACCTGGCCGCCCACGGCGAGGTAGCGATGCCTGTCAGGCACCCCCAGCCAAACGAAGGCCTGAGTGTAATAGAACTGCGTGAGCGAAACCAGAAAGAGGGAGGCGGCGAGCCACCCGGACTCGCGATCATGCCGATCCCGCAAGAGGCTGACAGCCGCAACCACGGCCGCGCCCATGCACATCCAGATCTCGACCCATATTGCGTTGGGCGGCACGACCTCCAGTTGCCACCGGAAAGCGGCCGCAATCGCAGATCCCAACACGAATTGAGCGGCAGCGGTCCAGCGAAAGATTCGGGTGAGGGAGGGGCAGATGGTTCCCAGGAAGATCGACCAGAGCGCCCATGACGAGAATTGCAGGAAAACCACGAGAGTTGCTCCGGCTGAACGTAGCGGGACATCTGCGTCGAGGGCCGCGATGCCAAGCAGCGGATAGGCAGCGTCACAAAGGAGAGCCAGTCCAAGCCAGAGGTTTTCTTTCCTTCGGCGGTCTGGCAGAAAGGCGGCCAGGCTCAACAGTCCGCCAGCCAACAGACAAAGGTAGACGAACTGATTCGCCTCGTAACTTTGGGACGACGCCAGCCTCCGCAGTTCCTGCCGGATTTCGAGTAGGCTGGCCGGGCCGATTTCTGGTATATGCGGCAAGCTCATGGCGCCGGTTGCCGAGAAGGCCGTGTGGTTGGTCCTGGTCTTTCCAGTCCAGCGCCGGATCGCCACGTGGACACGTCCGCGGGGCCGGTCCTCAGGGAAGCGCATGGTGAGATGACGAGGGAACCGGCTTACGGGAGGCGGTCCCCAATACCCGAACGTACCAATCCGGACTCCGTCGATGAAGACATCGAAGACTTCATCGATCGGGGGCAGCGCAATCCCCAGTTGCGCGGATGGCGCCGCGGGCAGGTCCGCCACACCCCGATATCATCTCATTCCTGCAAAGAAGGGCTGGGCTGAATTGTGCCGGGTCGGCCAATGCGACGCCTCCCAAGTGGAGTCGTCGAAGTCCGGCGCGGCCCAGCGGGGGTCGTCGCCCACATGCATCCGCCATTTCTCAACGGTGACGATGCCGTCGGCAGCGGCGAGTGGACAGGCGACGAGCATCGCGAGAACAAACGCTTTCATGCAGACCTCCTCACGGTGACCACCGTGATGTCGTCGTTCTGTCCCCATGCGCGGGCGGCTTCGGCGATTTCGCGTGCCGGCTTGGCGCTGATGGTGCGGGTACGGTCGAAACCAAAGAGTTCGCGTTTGCCGTTCGCTGCTTCGACCACGCCATCGGAGACAAACGTGAAGGATGCGGCGCGCACTTCAGTTTCGGGATACATGGCGTCGGCAGCGACTCCGAGCGGCAAACCGCCATGCAGCGCGACTTCGTGTCCATCCGCGTAAGGCTGCAGATGACCGGCATTGGCCAGAACGCAGCGTCCCGCGCCGTCGATCCGCGCCGCGATGCACGTGACGAATCCGCCATCCAGACTTCCCACCAGGGTGCGGTTGATCTGCCCCAGTAAGGCCGAGGGTGCGAGGTGCTGATGCGAACGCAAGACTCCGACCACCATGGACACCACCATGGCGGCCTTGAGTCCTTTGCCGCTCACATCACCGACCGCCACCAGCAGGTCGCCGCCATGCAACGGAAGCACCTGGTAGAAGTCGCCGCCCACTTCCGTTGCCGGGTGGTAGACGGCGTCGATGCCCTCCGTAGCTCCCGTGAAGAGCAGGCGTTGCACGGCGCCCGCGGCCGCCATCTCTTCCGCCAGCCTCAGTTTTTCGCGACGATCCGCGGCAATACGACGGAACAGAAGCGTCGTGATCGCCAGCGCCAGAACGACGTAGGCGGCGTAGTATGCACTTAACCGAAAGCCGCCACCCTGCCACACAGCAGTGAGCAACCTCGGACCGCCGGCCACGAACGGATTCGGCACGTGGAGAATCGTCACAACGCCGATCGCGATTGCGAGAAAACGTGAGATCGCGTCCCGCCTTGCGCCCAGCAAAAGTGCGCCCAGCATCCAAAGACAGATCAGATCCACCGCGTCGATGCCAATCGCCAATACTTCGTACGTGCCAGACAACCCGGTATAGTCGCCATCTCTCAGCAGGACGAGGCAGTTGATGGCGGCGTGGCCCAAGGTGGGTATCCAGATCGCGATCCCGAGCCAGCGGGGGATACGGCGTTCGCAAACCCTCGCGGCGAGGAGCAGCAGGAATGGGCCGGTAGCCGTCAACGTCGGACCGAAAATCACCGCAACCCCGTGAGACCAATCCAGGGCGAGCGAGAGCCATGAGGGTAAGGAGTGTAGGCATTCCGTCAGAAGGAAGCCTGCCAGATAAAGAAGCTCTGTCCTGCTACGGTCGCTGAACCAGGTCAACAGCACAACCGAAATGATGACCAGGTCGAAGACTCCCGCCGCCACATCGGTCACGGCGAGACGATCCCGCCTTTCCATACCCAATGCCGCTGGATTTGCCGGAACGTTGGAGCGGTCGCTGAGCAGGTACGGGCCTTCGTCCGGAATTCCGTTGAAGTTCCGATAGCTTGGCCCGTTGTAAACCATTCGCCAGAAGCGAATCGCGATCGTCAGGTCGCTCCCGGCGGAGCAAAGTCCGCCGGGGATCTCGAACGTGCGCGGCCGGACCACATGCGTCGCGCTGAGCCGGTATTCGCCGTTGGCTCCAATCCGCCGCCCATTGACGAACACTTCGTAATTCTCGATGAACGGCCCGAAGGTGAACGCGAGTCGGGACGTGTTGGCGCCTTCCGGAATATGGACACGCTTGCGAAGCCAGTGAGAGCCAAATGGCGGATCGTCGCGCCGGGGAAGCGGGAACACGGACCAGTCGTGGTCATCGAGGGCCGGATCGGCAAAGGCTGGGTTGTCCGCCGTGTTGAAGCGCCAGTCGCCCGCGAGATCGAGATATAGGGGAAACTGGGCGAACAGCGGAACCGCGAGAGCGAAAAACAGACAGCGCTTCATGCGGTCCTCCTGATCGTGACCGCCGTGATGTCGTCGTTCTGTCCCCATACGCGGGCGGTTTCGGCGATCGTAGCCGCAGACTTCGCGGAGATCTCGCGCGCACGTTCGAAACCGAAGAGTTCGCCGCGCGCATTGGTCGCTTCGATGACGCCGTCGGAGACGAGAGTCATCTGGCGGGACAAAGGCAATTCGCATTCGCCATACACTGCCGACGCGTCGACACCGAGCGGAAGGCCCGGAGGTAGATCGGCCTCGATGCCGTCCAGATAAGGCATAGGATGACCGGCATTGGCGATTACGATACCGCCGTTCACGCCGATTTGCGCGGCGCAGCAAGTGACGAATCCACCTTGCGTCTGTCCGGCGAGCGCGGAGTTCAGGGCGGCGAGCACTTTGGCGGGAGCCCGTTCCGGCGTGTTGCGCAATACGCCGACCAGCATCGAAACCAGCATGGCGGCTTTCAATCCCTTGCCCGACACATCGCCTAGCACGATGGTCTGGCCGTCTAGCACGTAGTAGAAATCGCCGCCGACTTCCTGTGCAGGTTGGTATACGGCGTCGAGAACGAGGCCAGGCTGCCGCAGGTCTGAGCCTTGCAATAGCAACTGTTGGACGATCCGCGCCGCTTCGAGTTCGCGAGTGAGCCGCTGCTGCTCCTGGCGGTCCACGATCGCGCTGCGAATCAGTAGCGCAAGAATGAGGACGCAGACGGGGAGTTGAAACACATCGTAGGGATCCCAGCAATAACCGCGCCAGAAGAACACTCCGGGCAATAAGGTCGGAGTACGCAGCACCTGGCCGGACCAATAGTCGAGATTCTGCAGCACCGGCACAATCAACGCACCACGGATGGCGTGTTCTCCCCAGGTAAACCGGCGGTTCGGCCGGGGCCTCCATTCCCAGAGGATTATTCCCAGGGTCAGACAGGTACACCAGTAGTTGGTGATCTTGAAACTATCAGAGCGATGCCATCCAACCAGGTAGGCGATCGGCGCCTCGGCCCAGCCGAGCCAGAGTGCCCACCGGGGCCAGCGCGCACGGACGCCGAGTGCGCGCAGCACAACCTCGCCGAAGGAGGGAAATAAGAATCCGTTGTTCAGATAATTCAGGATCACGAGTCGTGGGCTGAAGGGATGGGACCAAGGCGTCAACAGTTGGAACAGGGACAACAATTCGCCCATTCTCCCGATACCGACCAGGGAGAACCACCACAGTTCCTTACGCTTCCGATCTCCCATCCACCCGAGGAAGCTCAGCGCCGCGATCCCCAGAAAAAATACCGCCAATCCGAAAAGGGGAGCGATCTCGACCTTATGCCGGTCGATCGCTTGGACACCGGCGTTTAGTGGCGCGTTGATCCGGTAGGTCAGCAGATAAGGTCCGCGGTCCGGGATTCGCCAGAGAGGATGCATGCTTCTGCCCGATTGCAAACGGATCGCGATCAGCAGGGCTCGCGTCTCGAATCGCGGGAGCGGGAAGCTCAGCGGCCGGCTGATTTGCGCCTCCGTATCCGACTGGGCACTCGGTGAGGCTCCTGCTCGTTTGCCGTTGATGTAGATTTCGTATTGGAGCTGTATCGTGCCAACAGTCAGGGCGAGATTGGAGCGATCGGTTTCTTGGGGAAGTTCGATCTTTTTTCGCATCCATCCGCTGTGCACCAAAAGCCCGTTAGGGAAGCGCTCACCGGCCGGGAGGCCTACCGTTGGCCATGCGCTGTCATCGAAATCGGGCGACGCGAACTCTGGCTGGTCCTGATTGACCAGGATGCGCCAATCGCCGCTCAAATCGATCCAGAGAGCATTCTGCCCCAGCGCCGCGGAGGGAACCAGAAAAAGGGCGAGGAGAAGAGTGGACGCGATGCGCTTCATGCGGTCCTCCGCACCGTGACAACAGTGATGTCGTCATTCTGTCCCCAAGCCCGTGCGGCTTCCGCGATTTCCCGGGCGGATTGGCGCGACACGGACGTGGTGCGGTCGAACCCGAACAACTCGCCCTTCGCGTTGGCCGCTTCGATCACGCCGTCGGAGACGAGCGTAAGTTCCGAATCCAGCCGGAACGCGGTCTCTTCGTAGGCTGTCCCGGCAACGACGCCAAGTGGTAAACCGGGCCCAGTTTCCACCTCGATACCGCCGCGATAGGCCGCCGGGTGTCCGGCATTGGCCAGCCGCGCGCCGCCCTCCGGTTCCAGTCGAAGGAGGGTGGCAGTCACGAAACCGCGATCCGCGCCCGCGGCGCACAGCACTGCGTTGAGTTCGCTGAGAATGTCCGCCGGATTCTGGGCGCGCCGATTTCGCAAAGCCCCGATAATCATCGACACGACCATGGCCGCCTTCAGGCCCTTGCCGCTCACGTCGCCGATCGCGATCGACAGCGTCCTGTCGCTCGCCCGGTCGACGAAATAAAAATCACCGCCCACTTCCTGGGCGGGCTCGTATACGGCGTCGACTGCGAATCGTTCACTCCATTCCGTGGGAGTGGGCAAAAGCAGTTGCTGCACCGTTCGCGCCGCTTCCAGTTCCCCCTCCAGGCGCTGGCGCTCGCGGCGATCGAGCGCGAAGCGGCGCATAAAATACAAAATCACCGCAAGCGCGAAACTCACGTTGATGATTCCGAGCAATGGCCATGTGCCCGCGGGAGAGTCGAATACCAGAGGGCGGTTCGCCAGGATCGACCAGCCCGGAGCCTCCACGTACAGAGCGAGGAGCACGACGGCGATTCTGCCTGCTCCCTTTGATTTCGGGACGTTCAGGAGTACGATCGCCGCGGCGGCCAGATTGATCCAAGGGGAAATCCTCTGCCCGGATGTCGGCAGAAACAAGAGGATCGCCCAAGCCACCAGGACAGCCACGACCCACCGCTGCGCATCCTTGCGCCAAATGGAAAGCGCCAGACACGTCAGGGTGGCCGGAGGCAAAAAATGAAGGCGCAGCGGCAGGTCCTGGAAAAAGGAAGATTCGTTGTAGCCGCTGTAAAGCACGTAGAGCGCCGCCCAAACGAGGGCCATATACCGGCGACCCGATACGAACCAGACGATGAGGAGGGCAAAGGCCTGTGCAGTTTGGAAGCCGGCGAGCAGCACGTACGGTCCCAATCGCGATCGCACGCGGGCCGAAGCATCTTCGAGAGCTCGCACAACCCAGGACTCGGGCGCGGCGAGGTACGGCCCGGCATCCAGATACGGGGCGGTGGGACCAAACTGCGTGAAATCGATATGGACCGCGGCCGTGATACGGCCCGGGCCAGGCGGCAATGGGTAAACCTTCGGGCGTACACCGGCACGATCCGAATCACCGTTCGGCGATGCAACCGGACGGGCTCGACTGCCGTTCAAATAGAGCGTGTAGTTTCCGGTGAGCCCCAGGATGAGCACGCTGGCACGATCGGGCTTTTCAAAGCTCTTCCGCAGCCAGGTGCCAGCGGGCAGCTTCGTCATGCCGAGAGGCATCTCGACGGCCGGCCAAGACGAGTCATCGTAATCCGGGCGCGCCGCCTCGACGCCGGCTGTTGCACTCGTTCGCCACTCGCCCGAGAGGTCGGCAAAGCTCTGGCCCATAAGGGGGAGCGAGATCAGCAGCGCCACCATGAATCTCACGCAGGCCTCCGCACCGTGACCACGGTGATGTCGTCGTTCTGGCCCCAGGCTCGCGCCGCTTCTGCGATTTCGGCGGCGGACCGGGTACTCATCTCGCGAGTGCGCTCGAAGCCAAACAGTTCGCCTTGGGGGTTCGCGGCCTCCACCACGCCGTCGGATACCAAGGTCAGATCCTCGGCCGGAATCCGAGCCTCGGGCCAGACGGCTTCCGGGACGATGCCGAGCGGCAGCCCGCCATCAAGGGCAAGCTCCTCTCCGCCTGCGTACGGCATCGGATGACCAGCGTTAGCGATGACGGCGGAGCCATCGGGTGCGATGCGAGCCATCACACAGGTGACAAACCCGCCGTCCAGGCTGCCGGCGATGGCCCGGTTGATCTGAGCGAGCAGTGCGCCGGGCGAGAGATCGCGATGCAGGCGGAGAATACCTACGATCATCGACACCACCATGGCGGCTCTCAGTCCTTTGCCGCTGACGTCGCCAATGGCCACCAGCTTCGCGCCGTCATCGAGCGGAAGCACCTGATAGAAGTCACCGCCGACTTCGTGAGCCGGCCGGTACACGGCGTCGACACCCTGGACGTCGCCGGAGAAGAGCAGCCGCTGGACCGTACGTGCGGCCTCCAGCTCGCCAGACAGGCGTTGCTGCTCGCGACGGTCGGCGCCAACACGGCGGATGAGCATCAAGAAGATGATCGCGAGCAGGGGAAGGTGCACCAGGAGCCGGTACGGAATCAGGTATCCGGAGATCACGAGATGGCGAACGGGATTGCCGGTGAGGTACTGGGCAATCCCGTTCTCCACATAGAAAACTTCAGGGAGTGAGAGAACGGCGAAAAACAGATGATCTTCCAGCCTGGATCGGGTGCGCGGCAACCTCCTCCAATACCAGCCGAGGACGATTAGTGCGACGAATCCGAAGGATGCACTCATCCGCTCGATCTGAGGGGATGGAATCCATCTCCAAAAATACCCTGCCACAGCCAGAAGCCACAAGGCCCAGAACGCCCCGTAAAGCCAGCGCGAGCGAGCGCGGATCGCCGCCAGGGTGAAGCACGTCCGCAACGGAAACGCCACCGTGATGAATGTACTGAGGAGCGCCGGAACACCGGCGTGGTTCCACTGTTTGAAGTCGGAAACCAAGGCAAAGGTTTCCCAGAAGAGATCGCCACCCGTGACGATCAGAAACAGCGCGAACCACAGCAGCTCCATGCGTTGCGGGTAGCCAAACCATAGAAGGATGCAGAGGACTCCGGTGGCGGCGAAAGCGCCGCCGAAAACGATATAAGGCGCATACGCGCGGAACTGGGCGAGCAGTTGCCGCTGGCCCTCATTGCGGACACTCTCTGCGCTCGTGGTGATCGCATACGGCCCGATATCGGGAAGCATCCAGTTGGGTGGGTTGCGGAGTGACCGGGTGCGAAGCGCGATCACCAGTTTGCCGGACGAAGTCAGATCCGGCGGCAGATCGTAGGTGCGGGGACGCTGGATCTCGGCATCTTCCAGCCGATCCAGCGTGGCTACCGTGGGAATTTGCCGGCCATTGACGTAGAGTTCGTAAACACCGTTCGGGACTCCGATCGCCAGAGTGAGCGGCTCGCGCGCGGCCTCGCGAGGGAGTTCGACACTTCGGCGAATCCACAGGACTGGACGGATCCCGCTTTCGGGGCGCCGTCTTCCGCTGGGCACGTGGACCGTCGGCCACGCGGAATCGTCGAAATCTGGCCGCGCATATTCGGGGCGGTCATCGACGCTGATCCGCCAGTCTCCACTGAGATCGAGCCAGAGCAGATATTGCGCGTGGCCCCAAACGATGGCGAAGGTCGAGGCGAGCACCAGAATCATCCCAAGCCGCTTCATACGGCCCTCCTGACCGTGACCACCGTGATGTCGTCGTTCTGTCCCCAGGCGCTGGCGGCTTTGGCGATCTCGCACGCAGGCTTGACGCTGATGGAACGCGTACGGTCGAATCCAAACAGCTCGCGCTGCGCATTGGCTGCCTCGACTACGCCATCCGAGACAAACGTCAGGGACGATGCGTGGACTTCGGTCTCGGAATACTCAGCGTCGCTAGCGACTCCAAGCGGCAACCCGCACGACAACGCGATTTCGCGGCCGTCCGCGTACGGCTCCAGATGGCCGGCATTCGCCAAAACGCAGCGTCCGCCAGCGTCAATACGCGCCGCAATGCAAGTGACGAATCCGCCATCCAGGCTGCCCGCGAGCGTGCGGTTGATCTGCGAAAGTAACGCAGCCGGCGCGAGATGCTTGTGCGAACGCAAGACTCCGACCACCATCGACACCACCATGGCGGCTTTCAGTCCTTTACCGCTCACGTCGCCGACCGCAACCAGCAGTCCGCCATCGTTCAGCGGAAGCACCTGGTAGAAGTCGCCCCCTAACTCGTCCGCCGGATGATACACCGCCTCCACACCCTCCACGTCGCCCGCGATGATCAGTTGCTGCACGGTGCGTGCGGCGGCGACTTCCGATGCCAGGCGTTCCCGTTCGTTACGGTCGCGCACGGATTGGCGGATCAGAATCAGGATGAGGCCAAGTCCGATGAAGATGCGATATCCCGGGATGATGTGGATGGCCATCGGGCCAATGGGAATCAGCTGAGGCACCGAGAAGGGTGGTAGGATCGCCACCGTGGTGAGGTTGTAGCCGATCATCAGCCATTGAAAAGCAGCCGCGACCCGATTGCGCCTCCGGATCGCCAGCCCCAGAAGGAAGAGATTCACCACCGCGATCACGAAGGGCGTCGGGCGCCAGCCCCACCATGGCATTGTGTAGTACAGGATTCGTAGCCAAACGGGCGGGGCCCATTCGAGCAATGCTAGAGAAGTCTCCGTTGGCGCCGCGTTCCATACAAACACGTTGAGGGGCGCGAGCCAGTCTCGCGGCGTTCGGGAAAAGCCCGCAAAAATATCTAGCGAGACGAGAAGATCGAACCCAACCACCACGGCTCCGAAATAGAATGCCATCCATAGCATGGCCTTACGGTAACGGCTTCCGCGGCTCAACCAGATCAGCACCGCGCAAAATACCAACTGCGCCACGGTGTCGACCGGCATGTAGATTCTCTGGAGTTGATGTGCGCGTTCCCCGCCCTCGGCGATGGCGCGCAACTCCACCGCGCCGCCGAGTAGTGGCGAGGCGGGCGGAACGCCGGTCGCGAGGCGATCGATCACCCGTATGGCGCCCACCTCCAGGGCGAGAGTGTTGCTCCCGGCGTGCAACAGACCATCCGGAACCGTTAGCACGATTGAGTGCGTTGGCGGCGCAAGCCAAGGCCTGGACGGCTTGAGGCCGCCGATCGACTGACCGTTCACTGTCATCTCAAAGCTGCCGCCCAAGGGCGTCATGAGAATCGCCAGCCCCGTGAGGCCATCCGCGGGAAGCTGGATCTCGCGTTCCAGCCGGAAGGGTCCGTCCGTCACGAGCGTGGTGCGCGGCAACCGGTAAGGGTGGGGAGGCTGGTTGGCGTCAATGCGCATCCAAGGCCCGGAGAGGTCAAGGTAGACATGTGTCGTTTGAGCCTTGCAGGGCAGCGCAAGCATGGCTAGCAGAGCAAGACCGATCCGCTGCAATAGCGCCACACAAGTCATCCCGTCCTCCTCACCGTGACCACCGTGATGTCGTCGTTCTGTCCCCAGGCACGGGCAGCTTCCGCGATCCCGCCGGCCGGCTTCATCGAGATCTGCGCCGTACGCTCGAAGCCGAACAGTTCGCCGTTCGCGCTGGTGGCCTCGACCACGCCATCCGAGACGACCGTCAACGTAGCATCAGCTGCGAACATGACGGCGCTCTCCGAGTATTCGATCCCGGTCGCAATACCCAGCGGCAGTCCGGCCGGAATCGGGAGTTCCCGCCCATCGAGATATGGCGCGAGGTGCCCGGCGTTCGCAACGCGCAGTTGTCCGCCGGGTTCGAAGCGGATCGCACAGCAGGTGACGAAGCCTCCTTCGGTCTGCCCGTGCAATGCCCGGTTTAGCAAGCGGAGCAGTTCGCCGGGATTTCGCTCGGAGCGCTCCCGCAGTACGCCCGTCAGGAGAGAAACCACCATCGCCGCCTTGAGCCCCTTGCCGGAGACATCGCCCGCCAGGAGCACCTCGCCGCCGATGACCAGGTAGAAATCGCCGCCGACCTCCTGCGCAGGCAGGTATCTCGCCTCGAGCGACAATGTGGGATCTACCAGAGCGGGCTGCGCCAGAAGAAGACGCTGGATGGCGCTCGCGGCGGCGAGTTCACCCGACAAGCGCTCGCGTTCGCTTCGATCGCGAGCGCCCCGGCGGAAGAGGAGTACGAGCAGCGTCAGAGCCAGCAGGCACCAGAAGAGATTGGAACGGGCAATCACGTAATCGCCGATCCAAATCTGATCTCGCGTCGCGCCCACGAAAATGCTTACCCAATTTGCGGCCGAATCGACACCGCCGGCGAGGAGCACGATCCGAAATGTGCGATCCTCGGCCGAAATGGATGACCACTGTCGTCGCAAGTGGAACATCACGACACCGGAGGTCAATCCGAGGGCCCAGATGTAAGGCAGAATCGGCACAGGTTGAGTCGCCAGGCAACCAGCCCAGAGGAACCAGTACGGCCATTTGGAGCGAACGCCGGTCGCGACCAGAGCGAATTGCGCAAAGATGACGTAGAGCAGACAGATGAGAATCTCCAGCGGGTCGGAGAACCTGCCGCGCAGGGAGATTTCGGCTGCTGGAAGGAGCATCGTAACCAGGTAATAAAAGATGACAGCGTGGGCGGTAGCGAAGGCCGAGAACCAGAGAAGCTCCGTCCGGCGTCGCTCGGTCCACCACCCGATAACACTGATGGCCGAGAAGGCAGCAAATAAACCACAGAGCAGCCAGTGAAGCGAAAAGCTCCGCCACTGCCGGTCGAGCAGGCGTTCTCCCTCATGCCAGGGTGTTTGGGTTGCCGTGGTAATCAGATACGGACCGGTATCGCGCAGGCGGTATTGCGGCGGTAGAAACAGCGCCCGCTTGGCGCGGATAGCGATCGTAATCGGCCTTGGCGCGCCGCCAGTGGCGATGGCTGCGGGGATCGGGAAGGAGCGCGGCCGCGGCACGCTCGCATGAGAGAAGTCTTCGAAATCGCCGGACGCGCCGATCTGCACGCCGTTGACGAAGACCTGGTATACATCCTGTATGGTTCCGAGCGTGACGACGAGATTGTTTCGCGGCGCATTTGGAGCCAGAGTCACCGTGCGCCGGAGCCACGCCGGGGTGCGGGTGAATAGATCGGGGTTCGACGGGAGCTGAACCGAGCGCCAGGAACTGTCGTCGAAACCAGGCTGGGCGAAGGCGGGGTTGTCGACGGACGAGAATTTCCAATCACCCGAGAGGTCAATCCATACGATGTCTTGCGCTAGGGCGGGGATGACAAAGAGAAGAGGGAGAAGCCACTTCATGAAGTCAACCTCCGCACTGTGACCACGGTGATGTCGTCGTTCTGCCCCCAAGCCAGCGCGGCTTCGGCGATTTCCCGCGCCGATCGCTTGGACACGGCGGCCGTTCGCTCGAAGCCGAACAATTCACCCTTGGCATTGGCCGACTCGATGACGCCGTCGGACACGAAAGTCAGCATCCCTTTCAACGAAAGCGTCGATTCGGCATAGATCCCGCAACGATCGATGCCCAAGGGCAGTCCGGGGTCGACTGCTGCCTCGGCACCATCCAGATATGGCGCCGGATGCCCTGCACTCGCGATGGTCACCGTGCCTTCCTGGATGCGCGCGACCGTCGCGGTCACGAATCCGCCCTTTAGCGACTCCACCGCGACCTGGTTCAACTCGGCGAGCAGCGCTGCCGGGCGATCCGACTTGCGATTGCGCAGCGCACCGGCGATTAGGGATACGAGCATCGCGGCCTTCAAACCCTTGCCGCTGACGTCGCCGACCACGACCAGGTGCGCCCCGTCCGCTGTGCGAAAGCTCTGCCAAAAATCTCCGCCGACTTCGGCCGCCGGCAGGTACATCGCGTCTATGGCGAGATCACGCGAACTCTGCGGCGCCTGCAGCAGCAGTTGCTGCACGCTCCGCCCCGCTTCCATCTCTTTGGCCAGACGGCCTTTTTCCTGCTGATCTTTGAGGAGTCCGCCGATTAATGCGAACACCGCCGTGATACAGAGCGCGATGTTGATCACGGTATGTGGGGCAAGGCCGTAGGGGCCAATGAAAAACGTGAATGAAGCATACAAGCCCGGCACCAGTTGACCGGCGATGACACGGGCAAAGCTGGCGGCGTAGAGCAAGACCCCACACGCCAGCACGCGCTGCTCGATCGTACCCCGACGCACCAGGCGCACACTCCAAAATACGGGCAGCGCCAGCCCCGGAATCATATCGAGGAGTGGGATCGAGAACGCGAACCGAAACAATACCAACGCGGCTGCCAGCACCGCCGCTTTCCAGATGGCGAGCGCCCGGCCATTCACCACGTGGCTCATGCCGAGATTCAGGAAGAAAACTGCGCCAAGAATGGAGACCCCGATGCTCGGATGATTGCCCGTGTAAGGACCAGCGATCTGTGCAAAGTTGAAGAGAGCGAAGGCTAGTATCGTCAGGGTGAACCACAACAGTTCGATCCGCCCGGGAGTACCAAGCCAGAGCACGAGTAGAATCAGGGCCATCAATATTTGCGTATATGCGAACAGGCTATAGAGGTTCGTCTGCCGCATCTCCAACAACCGCCCCCGCTCCAGTTGCCAGGCGGCGTCGCTCGCGCCGGCAATCACGTAAGGGCCTTCGTCGCGGAACAGGCTGATGATGCGGGTGACCCGGATCGCAACGGTGATGCGTCCGCTTTCCGTGCCCCGGGGAAGCCGAAATCCACGGGATACCGGGGCGGGATATCCGCCTTTGCCGCAGCCCGAATCGCCGGCACTCAGCGCATTCACGAAGACCGAGTAGCAGGACTGGAGTCCTCCCAGCACGAGCGTCGCGTCTCGCACGCCCGCCGGAAGGTCCACCGTTTTCCGCAGCCAGGACACGCGGGCTGGTAGCGTCGTTCGAAGCGGCAGTTCGATCGTCTCCCAGCCGGAGTCGTCGAGTTCCGGCTTCGCATACGACGGATCGTCGCCCCCGTGCAGCCGCCACGTGCCGCTGATGTCCAGAGTTTGCGACGAAAGCAGTCCGCAGCCCCAGATCAGGAGAAGAGCCGCTTTCACGTGGTTGCCCTCCGCACCGGGACCAGCCAAGGCGCCGGGTCATAGGATCCGAAGAGCGGCGCCAAGAGCCATAGGCAGGTTCGGATCATCGGCGCCCTCCGAGACGTGGCCCAGACACTCTCCAGGAACCCTCGATCAGGTCGCAGATTCTACGTGTCCAAGATGTGGCGCAGACACTCCTGCCTGCCGCGTCGAGGCTCGTGTCGACCCGGTCCGGGCGCCCCTCGGAATCGGTTTCCACGCGCCACATTCCTGGCCCAGGTAACTTTCCGTGAAAGGGGAGAGAGGCACCTCTTGGCCAGACGTTTCGGGCGCGCACTCCATCCGTGGTCTTGGCAGACGCGCCGCGAACGCGTCGAGAAGAGTCTCTGCGCCACATCGCGGACGAGGCCCCGCAGTGGATGCCCGGTGCAAGCTTATACTGATCATCACGGCGTTTCAGATTGACGACGTCCATTTGCCCGCGACCTTGACTGTCGGCCCGATGGCCGACGAGGCTTTTGCTGCCCTCTGCAACGAGCATCCCGACCTCAATCTCGAACTCTCGGCCCGCGGGGAACTCATCGTCATGCCACAAACCTTCACGTTGACTGGCGCCCGCAACAATGAGATCAGCGGCCAGCTTTGGCGCTGGGCTCCAGAAGACCAGCGAGGTGTCGCGTTCGATTCCTCCACCGGCTGGAAACTGCCCAACAGCGCCCGCCTCTCCCCGGATGCCGCCTGGATTCTCAAGCAACGCATCAAGACCCTGGACAAGGCGAGCTTCATGGGTTTCAGGCATATCTGTCCGGACTTCGTAATCGAGCTTCGGACGGAGTCCGATAAGCTGCGCATTCTGCGCGACAAGATGGCAGAGTAGCTCGCGAACGGGGCACAGCTGGGGTGGTTGATCGATCCGGAGACCCGCACCGTCGAGATCTACCGGCCAGTTTGCGAGCCCGAAACTCGCGCTGGCATTACCCGCCTTGCCGGTGAGGGCCCCGTCGAAGGCTTCGTGCTCGATCTCGCGCCCCTCTGGGATCCGTTGGGATAGCGTAAACCAAGTCACTCCGCCCTCCGTACCGTGACCACCGTGATGTCATCGTTCTGGCCCCACGCACGCGCGGCACTCGCGATCTCCTGCGCGGATTTCCTGCTGATCTCGCGAGTGCGTTCGAAGCCGAAGAGTTCGCCCTTGGTGTTCGCGGCTTCCACAACGCCGTCGGAAACCAACGTCACCGTCGAATCATTCAGCCGGGTTTCCGTATAGGTGGCCTCGGGATCGATCCCCAGCGGTAAACCAGACTCGACCGGAGCTTCCCGGCCGTCGCAGTACATCGCGGGATGGCCCGCGTTCGCCATGACCCCGTGGCCATCTCTTTCGATCCGCAGCACGGCGCACGTCACGAATCCGCCATCTAGACGCCCCGCGATCGTCCAATTGATTCGCTCGAGTAACGCGCCGGGAGAGAGCGAGGCATGCGAGCGAAACAGGCCGATTACCATGGAAACCACCATGGCTGCCTTCAGACCTTTGCCGCTGACATCTCCGATGGCCACCAGCAGCGCCCCGTCCGCAAGCGGGAGTATCTGGTAGAAATCGCCGCCGACCTCGGCGGCGGGCTCGTATACGGGGTCGATCACAAATGCGCCAGCCTCGATCGATGCGGTCTGTCCCAGCAGGAACTGCTGCGCGGACCGTGCGGCGGTCATTTCGCTTGCAAGCCGCAAGCGCTGCCGCCGGTCCGACGCCACCTGCTGGAGCAGCAGCATCACAATTGAGACGGCGAGGATGAGGGTTAGCGGATCGTAGTGGAGGAAGTAATATCCGCCGACTGACGTGAACTCCCTGGCGCCATTTAAGAAAAGATAGGAGCCTGCGGGGATCAGGGCATATCCGCTGTTGAGCAGCAGCAGGACGACGAAAGCATGGCGGGCGAACGTCGCCTTCTCGACGGACATTCGCCTCCAGCCGGCGATGCCGGCGGAAAAAGCCGCAGCCGATACCAGAAAACTGAACAATCGATAGACTCCGAACGGGGTGTAGCCCAGGAATTGGCTGGATGACGCCAAATACCCGGCAAGAGCAAGCCACAGAAGCCAGACGGCAACATGCAACCAGCGCAGGCGCAACCGCAGGGCGGCAACCACAAAGGAAGCGAAGCTTGCGAAACGTGCAGTCTGGATGATCTCCGTTATCCACGGAGTGCCGTACGCGTTATACGGCATTGAGTGCGGTGTCATCTGAGCAAAGGTTCGAAAGTTGTAGGCGAATGCCAGCAACAGAAACACAGCGAACCAGAACAGCTCCGGACGATCGCGTTCCCGCAACCAGGCAAGCAGGACCTGCACACCCAGGAGCAGGAAAACCACCGACATGACCAGGCACGGCGTAAGACGCAGACGACGAAGCGCGAAGTCATCCTCGCCGACGGAGAACGGAGCGTTGGAACGGTGCGTGATCAGAGAAGGCCAGTACCCTACCGGGTGCCACCAGGGCGCTGATGAGGCCCTCCGGTCCAGTTCGAGAACGATGTCTAACGGCCCACGAGTTCCCGCGGCCGAAGCCGGAATGGAGAACGTTCGCGTCTGCGCAATGTTGGCATTGCTGAGCGTGTCCGGATCGCCTACTCGCGCGATCTTCTGTCCATTCACTAAAAGCGTGTAGCGTTCGCGCACTGGTCCGATCGTCACGGCCAGTTGATTACGGTTCGTCCAGTCAGGAAGTTCGACACTCCGGTGCAAGGTAACCGGCTGGCTGCCGAGCCGCGTGGGCTCGCTTCCCGCGAATCCGAGGTTGACGGTGCCCTGGCGGCCGGACCCAACCAACGACCAGCCATCGGAGATATCGATAGAGAGCTGGGACTGGGCCAAAGCATGCCACGCGAATAGACCGAGAAGCAAGATTCGGATCACTCCGCCCTCCGCACCGTGACCACCGTGATGTCGTCGTTTTGTCCCCAGACCCGCGCGGCTCCGGCGATCTCCTGAGCGGAGTTCGTGCTGATCGCGCGCGTGCGCTCGAAGCCGAACAGCTCGCCCTTCGAATTCGCCGCCTCGACCACGCCATCGGACACCAGAGTGACCTGCCTGCCGCCAGGCAGGACGCGCGTCGCATAGGACGCATCCGCCGAAACCCCCAGCGGCAGCCCCGGCTCGACCGGGGCTTCCACTCCGTCGATCCACGGAGCCGGATGCCCCGCGCTCGCGATCCGCAGGGTTCCGTCCGGCTGCATCAATACGCAACAGCAGGTGACAAAGCCACCGCGAGTCCTCCCGAGCAGCGATTCATTGAGACGCGCCAACATCTCATCGGGTTGGCGCGACCGCTCGTTGCTGACCGCGCCCGAAAGGTGCGCGACCAGCAGCGCGGCGCGGAGTCCCTTGCCGCTCACGTCGCCCACGACCACCGTGAGGGACCCATCCGCCGGATTTGCCGGGAGCGCACAGTAGAAGTCACCTCCCACTTCGCTCGCAGGCAGATACGCTGCTTCGACATGGAAACACCCGGCACCTGGTGGACTCGATTGCAGCAGCGTCTCCTGAACCAGCCGGGCGGCAGCCAATTCTTCCTCCAGCCGGGTTTTCCGGAGCCGGTCCGCACCCAGTCGACGCAGGAGCAGAATGGAAAGGACGAGCATGAGAGCAAAACCGCTCAATTCCTCGGCCGTCCATTGGAATCCATGACTCGACCATTCCAACCTGAGCAATCTCGCGCCGCGGAGCGGAATCGGGCTGCTGAACGCCACTAACGCGAGCGTCACGGCCAGGATCTTCGTACTGACGTCCCACCTCGCTTTTAGCCAGCCGTAGATCAAGATTCCTAAGGTGGCAGCGAGGAGGAGCAAAAGCGACACGCGCCAACTCCAGCTCAGAATGGGATATCCAGCGAAGCCGCGATCGTCCACCGCGGCTTGCGCGTTGTAAGCAATGTGAATGATGGACGGGATCCAAACTGAAATCCGCCACCAGCGCGATCGCACGCCCGCGATTTGCCCGGCCAGAAGGGCCAGAAAGCTCCCGCCGACGGCCACGGAAGGGCCCGACAGCACCGTGACCGCGTCCGACCACTGAAGAGCGAGCGACAAATACCCGGCCAGGTTAAACGCTGCGCGTGTCAGCAGGAATCCAATTGCGAGGAGCAGTTCGGTGCGCTCCCTCTCCATCACCCACGCCAGCAAGAGCAGAATGGCGATCAGCAGGCTTCCGGCTCCTGAGAGCAGGGTTGTGACCGCGATCCGTTCCCTCTTCTGCATTGCGATCGCCGCCGCGCCGAAGGGGCGGAGAGCGGCGGATGTGAGTAAGTACGGACCTTCGTCCGGAATGCCACCGACGCTCTGAAAGGACTCTGTCGGAATGTAAAGAGGTCGCCAGACTCGCAGCGCGACGGTAAGCTTCTCCCCTGGCCGCATGATCCCCGCCGGTAGAGAAAACGATTCCGGGCGCACGATAAAACTCTGAGAGAGTTTCTGCTCTCCGCGCGCCGCGATTCGCTTGCCGTTGACGAACACCTCATACACTTCGCTCACCGATCCCAATGTCAGAACCAGGTGATCCGTCGCGATTTCGGCGGGAACGTCGATCTGGCGCCGCAGCCAGTAAGTGCCCACGCGCAGCACAGTTTTGCGTGGCAACGGAAACAGATTCCAGCCGCGATCATCGAATCCCGGCTGAGCGAAAGCCGGATCGTCCCTGTCGCTCAGCCGCCAGACGCCCGCGAGGTCGACATACGCCAACGATTGCGCTGCGAGCGGCGCAGCCGCAAGGAGCAGCAACGCTGCCCTCATTCCACCCTCCTGACCGTGACCACCGTAACGTCGTCGTTCTGGCGCCATCCCTGACCGGGGCGTGCGAAGCCGTAGAGTTCCGGGTAGTGGATTGGTCGCCTGTAGAAGCACTCCGCTGGGACACGCTGCCAAGCTGCGCGCCGATCGCCACGGTGCCAACGACGGGTCTGGCAATCCGCCGCAGGGCTGGCAACCTGTCCCACAATCCAGCCTTTTCCGCGGTCAGACCACCGCTGCGCGAGCTGCCGTTTCGTCGCCGTGCAGGGATGTGTACTTCGACAGACCGAGCATCGTGAAAACCTTGACGAAGTGTGCCGAGAGGCCGAAGCACACCACTTTCTGCGACGCGTTGTTGGCGGCGACCAGAAGCTGGATGACGATTGCAATGCCGCTCGAATTCAGGTAAGACACCTTGGAGAAATCGAGCAGAATCTTCTTCGTCGGCGCGTTCAGGCCGCGATACTTCCCCAGGACGGCCTGCTCCGAGGCGCTGGTGATGTCCCCCTCAAACCGCATCACCGCCAGATCAGCGTTCTGCTCCACTTTGGTCTTTGTAGGTGAAACTGTCATGCTTTGTTCACAGCCTCCGGATTCAAACGGATCACCAGCCGCGCGTAACTGCCGGATCTGCCGCTGACATACTCCTTCGTCCACTAGCGCCTGGATGAGAAACATTCCCATTCCGCGAGGATCCTCTTCGCCGCGCATCTTGCGATCGATGTCCGGCACGTGCATGGCGGCGTGGACTCCGCCCCCCTGATCGCGAATCTTGACCTCCAGCGCTTCTTCGCTCATGGCAAGGGTCACCACCACACTCAACCGCTCGTTGAGCTTGTTCCCATGCTCGATCGCGTTGATGCAAGCCTCCGCAACCGCCGTTTTCAGGTCGTCGATGCGGTCCTCCGAAAATCCCATGATGCTGGCCACGCTGGCGGCTGTGTTCATGGCTACCTTTTCGAAGCCGAGGCGGGTCGGCAGCCGCAATTCGGTAATGATTGGAACCTCGGTCATGCAGTGGCTCCTTCCTTTTCGCGGCAGAGATAGAGCGCAGTCATGTCGTCGGTCTGCCGGGCGCTGCCGGCGAAACGCGCCAGCGTCTTCCAGACGTGGTCGAGCAGTGCGGCGGGCTTCACTTCACCCATCAATCCCAGGAGGCGGTCTTCGCCGAACTCGTCGTCCCCACGAAAGACTTCGGTCAACCCATCGGTGTATAGCAACAGTTGATTGCCCTCCTGTATTTCGAATCGCTCTGTCTGATAGGTGCGGGATGGCAGCATGCCGAGCGGCGGACCGCTGGCGCCGATCCGCGCCCGTTCCTTTCCGGCGGCATCCGTGAGAAATGCGGGATTGTGTCCCGCGTTGACCGCTTCGATGGAATGGCTTCGCGGGTCGACACATACCAGGATTGCCGTCACATAGCGGCGCCGGGCTTCCAATCCTTCCTGCCAGTGCAGATCATTGAGTCTGGCGGCCATCTCATCCAGGGGCAATCCCGCCCCGGCGATGGCACGGAAACTCGACCGGAAAGTCACGCTGATCATCGCCGACGCGAGGCCCTTGCCTGCAACGTCAGCCAAGACCAGCATCATTCGCCCATCCGCGAGCGGCAGGATGTCGACGTAGTCGCCGCCGACCTCGTAGCAGGTAGTGGACCGGAAAGTCAGTGAGTACCCTTCCACGTCCGGAACGGTTTGCGGTAACAGGCTGCGCTGGATGGCCCTGGCGGCGTCCAGGTCGAGTTGCACGCGCTCCCACTCGAGCATCTTTTCGTGGTGTTGCGCGTTGCCCACGGCCAGCGCCGATTGCAGCGCCAGTCCTTCTAGAAAATCAGCCTCCTCGAGCGACAGAGGCTCCGGGCGGTAGATTACGAGGTGAGCGATGGTCTCTCCTCGGCTGCCCGTAAGCGGCGCGCTGGCGTAGCCCGGGATTTCCGTGCGTTCGGTCCAGCGCGTCCAGTCATCGGGAACTTCGCCGTAGACGCGCGCCCGCGACTCGAGTTCCGCATCCGTCGAAGCGAAAAACGCGCCTTCGGCCTCCAGTTCTTTGGCCGCGGTCTCAAGCACGCCGGCCAGCACATCATCCAGCCGGATGGTGGAATGGACGCGGCGCGAGGCTTCCAGCAGGCTCTGGACACGCGCGAGTTTCTGCTGCAGTTCGATGGTCTCGTCACGGTTCTGTTCGTGGCGGCGCGCTGAAAGCATTTGCGTATGATCTCTCACTAATCTGCCTTCCGCAACTCTCGCCGAAGTTCCGCTTCACCGAAGGGCTCGACAGGTTGCCGATGATATGGCGGCCCCAGTTGCAATTCGCCGGCCAGCACAAAATCCACCGAAACTCCCTTAATTTTCAGATCTTTGGCTGCGGCCGCCGAATATAAAGGATAATGGCGTTAACCAAACAGATAATGGGTGACACCGCTCGCGATACCTCCCAATTGCTGCTCAACGCCTCGGCGCTGGTCTTTCTTTTCCGCGCGACGGCCGGCACACACGCGACGGCTCGACGCGCTGAGGTGAGCAGGCAACTGATCAGCCTGCTCCGCGAGTTCGTTGATTTCGAAACCGGAAGCGTGCTGATCGGCCGCAGTGAAGAAGACCTCTCGTCACAGTACCAGGACCCGTCAATCTGGAAGCACCTGGTAACGGAAGGCCCGCTCTTCACGGACGAGGTGACGGCCATCCCGATTTACGCCAACGGCAGCTTAACCGGCGCATTCTTTCTGTACAGGGCTCGCGAGGCGGAGCGCGAAACCTTAAGCGCCATCGCCAGTCTGGCGGCCGTGGCGATCGAAAGCGTGCGCGAGGTCGAACGGCTTCGCGAGGATTACTCTGCGCTGGAGGCACGCCTCACCGGCAACGGTGGAATTCTCGGAGGCAGCCCCGCGATCCTAAAGCTCCTGGAACGAATCGAGCGGCTCGCCAGCCGGGATACTACGGTCCTGATTCAAGGCGAGAGCGGCACAGGCAAAGAACTGGTAGCCCGGCTTCTGCACCGTTCCAGCCCGCGCGCCGACGCGCCAATCGTGGCCATCAATTGTGCCGCCATCGCCGATTCGCTGCTCGAAAGCGAACTGTTCGGGCATGAGAAGGGTGCGTTCACGGGTGCGGCGGCTTTGAAAAAAGGAAAGATAGAGATGGCCGAAGGCGGCACCTTGTTCCTCGATGAAGTCGGTGAACTTGCGCCGGGATTGCAGGCCAAGTTGTTGCGTGTGCTTCAGGAACGGGAGTTCGAGCGGGTGGGGGCGACGCATCCGCTACGGGTAGATATTCGCGTGGTAGCCGCGACCAACCGCGATCTCGGTGAGTTGGTGCGGGAGGGACGGTTTCGAGCGGACCTGTTTCACCGGCTGAACGTGGTCGCGTTACGTACTCCGCCACTGCGGGAACGCAAGGAGGATTTGGCCATCCTGGCGAACCATTTTCTGCGCTATTTCGGCGAGCAGTGCGGCCGGCCCGCGCTCGAGTTCTCCGCCGAGGCGCTGCGCTGCATCGAGAGCTACGACTGGCCGGGCAATGTGAGGGAACTGCAGAACGCCATGGAGCACGCCGTAGTCTTGGGAGAAGGCCGGTGGGTCCTGCCTTCGGATCTGCCGGACACCGTGCGCGAGGCGGCTCCGGCGGAGCAACTCGGCGCGTTTGAATCGTCCGTGACGGAGGCCAAGAGGGAGAGCATTCTGCGCGCCTACAGCCAGGCGGGAGGTGACTATAAAGGAGCGGCGAAAATCCTCGGTCTGCATCCCAATTATCTGCTGCGGCTGGTCCGTAATCTCGGGCTTCGGGAGGCGCTGAAGAAACCGCATGGCGCTTGAATACTCGTATGATCCCAAGGCAGACCCCGTGACGATTCGCATGGCCGGTGGATTGACTCTGGGGCCCCGGCTGGCGGCCTTCTCCCGTGCCGTCTCCACCCTGCTCTCGGAGCGGCCGGTTTCCGGACTGATTTTGGATATGGCTGGGATCTCCGGTATCGACAGCGCTGGCCTTGGTGAACTGGTCATTCTTTATACCGCTTCCAGCGAAGCTGGTACTGCTGTTTGCCTCGTGCGACCCTCGGCGCACGTCGGCAAATTGCTGGAGAGGACTCGGGTCTCGGGCCTGTTTCCGGTGTTTGAGGAGGATACGGCGGCGATCGCCTGGATCCGTTCGAGAGTGTGAGGGACATTTGAGGAGGCCTTCCCCGCAGCGCGAGCGGACGGTAGGTGCGCGACCAATCCTGCCCATCAGCGCCGAGGCGTTGAGTTAGCGTCCCATATCCTACATAACATGAATCGCCGTACGTTCTGCCCGGTCTCCACGGATGCGAGCCTCTGTCGCGCCTCCTTCGCTGCGCCCGTCAACGAGTGGGAGCGTATGCTCCGGTGGCTTGGGGGCGAGCAACACTCCCAGCTATCGAATGCCACGAGTTGCGCCTGCTGGCGTATCGTGGCCGAACTGTCGGTAACTCGGAGGTTGGCCGTCGCCGCGTCGGCGGAACCAACGTCTCGACCAGCAGGGCTTTGGCCACACCAGCCCCGAATTATGCAGTAAAACCAAAAAGGACGTCCCCGGAAAGCTTGTAAGTTATTGAAACTGAAGCGGGAGACCGGATTCGAACCGCGATTGATAATAGAGAACTTCGGCGTTCAACGCGGTGAATCCTGACCACATAAGCCCACCGAAAAACAGGTTCACTAATCGCGGCCGGGCAAAGCAGTAATTGCGGTAACGCTCGGAGGCGAATGTCGACTCCCCAGAAGTCCCAAGAGAGACGAAAAGCGCCGTCGCTAGCGGCGCGTCGTGAACTGTTGACATCAGTAGGTCATTTGGAACGGCGGAAAATAGAAGCCACGCGTGATTCGGTGCCAGAGTCTGCTGCGCTCACGTTCCCTGGCGATGGCAGCTCGATGGCGTTCCGCCAATTGACGAGCGCGAAATTTCATGAGAGCCGCGTAAACCTCCGGATGCTTGCGCCGAATGCGGCGAAGGTGCTGGTTAATGGTCCCTATATGGACGCCCAACTCCACCGCCACCTCTGGATAGGTAGGGCCGACGTCATCGGCGACGAGGGCCTTGGCAACACGGCGGCAGCCGGGGGGGAAGTCTCGCCAAAAGGCGAACCACGGCTTTCTGTTCATTGCTTGCAGCGCTTCCGTTTTTGGTGTTTCGGCATTACCAGTGACCTCGATCCATTTTGTCCTCGATTTGTCAAAATGATCAAGGCAGGATAGAAGTTCCTGCAAGCCTCCACGCATCGCCCTTCCAGCATGAAGGCGCCGAGATTCGAGGAGTAAACACGCAGGTCTGCGAGCATCCGTCATTAAGCTGAAATGCCTCTCGCGGAATAATTTCGCTATGTCAAAATACATTCCTGTCGCGGGCCTGCTGGCAGCCACCCTACTCCTCAGCCAAGCCGCTCCGGATTCGGGCGCGTTTCTGGAGAAGCCCTACTTACAATTAGGCGACGCGCCTGCGCTATCCAAATCCGAAAGCCTCATATTGATTTGGCATACTGCGGCCCCGGCGGAATGGTCCGTCGAGGTTCGCACATCGAGGGACCGCGATTGGCGCGCAGTTCAGCCGCCGTCCGTTAGCGCCGTCTCGGCTCCGGCGGGCGAGCCAATGGTTGCGGGGGTGGATGGCGCAAAAAGAGACGCTCCGGCGTCGCCGGCGGTTGAGAAGCACTTTGTCTATCGTGCTCGTTTAACTGGCCTGGAGCCCGGTCAGGAGTTTCAGTATCGGGTCTTGAAGAGCGGCAAACAGATGTTCGACGCCAGCGGCCGCGCACGCAAGGCCACCGGACAGCCGTATCGCTTCGCGCTTTTCGGCGACTGCGGTCAAGGCACTCCGGCGGAAAACGCCATCGCGTATCAGGCCTATCTGGCGAAGCCCGACTTTGTCTTCATCCCGGGCGACATAGTTTACGGATCGGGCCGCATCAGTGAATATCGCACGCGATTCTTTCCAAGCTATAACGAAGACGAACCGTCAGCCGCCCATGGCGGGCCGCTGCTCCGCTCCATTCCGTTCATCGCCGCTCCCGGGAACCACGACACCGATCTGGTGAACTTCCGGCGATACCCGGACGCGCTCGCGTATTTCCTCTATTGGGACCAGCCGCTCAACGGACCGGTGCCTCCGGCGGACGCGGCGAAGGCGAAGCATCTGCTCACCGGTAGCGTCGCGGCACAGCCGATCTTCCTGGAAGGCGCGGGCGAGCGCTATCCCCGCATGGCCAACTTCTCCTTCGATTACGGCAATAGCCACTGGACCGTGCTGGATGCCAATACTTACATGGACTGGAATGATTCGTCGCTGCGGGAATGGCTAGCGAAGGATCTGGCGGCGGCCCAGGCAGCCACTTGGCGGTTTGTGGCATTCCATCAACCCGGGTTCAATTCGTCCAAAGAGCACTTCGGCGAGCAACAGATGCGGGTCCTGTCGCCAGTCTTCGAAGCGAATCATGTCGACATCGTGTTCGCCGGACATGTTCACAATTACCAACGGTCTTTCCCACTCACATTTCTGCCAGATGGCGCTCCAGCCGCCCGCGGCGCCGTGGCGGGCGAATGGAAGTTGGATGAAGCGTTCGGCGACGGCGCGGCAGCCAAGCCCCACGGCGTAATTTACATCGTGAGCGGCGCGGGCGGGGCAGAGTTGTATAACCCCGAACAGCAAACCGATCCCAAGAGCTGGCAAAGCTTCACCAACAAGTTCATATCGCAAGTGCATTCCCTGAGTGTGGTCGATATCGAGCAAAAAATACTGCGCTTCAAACAGGTTTCCGACGACGGCGAAACGGCGGATTCCTTCCGAATTACGAAGTGATTCTCTGTGCCGGTCACAAATCGTCGGACGGCGCGCTTCACCGCACTAAGAGGGTCGCGTGGAACGGACACCCTGAAGATCGAGAGGAAACACGACCATAAAGATGGTGCCGGCGCCGGCCCGGCTCTCTACCGACAGGTCGGCATGGTGGACGTCCGCAATCCACTTCGCAATCGCCAGGCCCAGGCCGGTGCCTTCTCCCTGCGCCCGGGCCGGATCTGCCCGGAAGAAGCGGTCGAAGATCCGCGGCAGCAACTCCTCCGCGATGCCAATACCGTTGTCCTGAACACGCAAGCGCCCCGATTCGCCATCTCGGTCCAGGGACAAATCGATGGCGCCGCCATCCGGTGTGTACTTAATCGCGTTGTCGAGAAGCGTCCAGACAAGGCGGCTCAGGCTCGCGCGGTCGCCCCGCACCTCCAGGTGTTCGACACAATGCAATTGGAGGCGGTGACCCTTGGCCTTAGCCGGGATCCGGGCTCTCTCGAACGACTCCCGCATCAGTTCCGCCAGATCGGCGGCCTCGAAGGGAATGTCGACATGGCCGGAATCCGCACGAGCCAGCACCAGCATATCTTCCAGAAGCCGGGTGGCGTCCTGCGATTCGGCGAGGATCTCTTCGAAAGCCTCGTGGCTATCCGCCTCCAGTTTGGAGCTTCGCAGAGCATATTCGGCGACCATCTGAATGTAGGAGATGGGGCTTCGCAATTCGTGGGATGCGTCAGCCGTGAAGCGCTTGATCTGGGCGACCGCCGTTTCGAGGCGGCCGAGCATTTCATTGCAAGTCTCGGAAAGCCTCTCGAACTCGTCGCCGTTCTGACGCGAGGGAAGTCTCTCTGAGAGGTTTCCGATAGTGATGGAGCGGAGGGCAGCGGTGAGGCGGCCCACCGGTTGCAGCGCCCGGCGCGTCATGAAATAGCCGGCCAGCGCGGAAACCAGAAGCAGTATCGGAGTGGCGCCAATCAGGCCCGCGGAAAATCGGGCCAACATCTGCCGATTGTCGTCCAGTTGGCCGCCGACGACGACGTTAAGAGCTTCTCCTTCGAACACCACCGGGCGTTGTAGGACTCGGAACTTGCGCCCATGGAAGTCCACGCTGTGGAAGCGGTCGGAGGGCGGCCGCACCACCGCTGGCCATGGGAAATCGGGCGGCGCCTGGGAGCTATTGGGATAGAGGAGCCGGCCCTGGGCGTTGTACACGAGGATCAGGTTTCCTTCTGGAGTCGCGTCGGTGAATTCCAGGTACCTTGCCGATCGTTTGCCGGGCTCGCCGGCAGGCGTCGTGGCCAAGGCTTCGATCGCCCGTGCGGCCCGGCGAGTGAGCGTCCGGTCGCGTCCCTGAGAGAGCGAATAGGCCAAGTCGGCCCACATGGCCACGCCGAACGCGATAAATCCGCATAGAAAGAGGGCGGTGAACCAAGCCGTTAGCCGGAAAGAGATCGACAGCCGGCTCAATCCGCCTCGGTGCGCAACGAGTAGCCTACCCCGCGGATGGTGTGCAACAGTTGCGGCTCGCCGGGGCCATCGATTTTCGAACGCAGCGAGCGAATGAACACGTACAGGGTGTTGTCGCTGACTTCCGCTCCGCCACCCCAACCGCCCTCCACCAGGACTTCGCGCGGCACCACGCATCCGGCGCGCCGCAACAGGACCTCGAGAAGCGCGTACTCCGTGCGTGTTAAGGACGCGGCCCGGCCGCCGCGTTGCATTTCGTGCGTCCGCGCCTCCAGCACCAGATCCTGATATTGCAGGCCTGACGGATAGCTGACCGGGCCCCGTCTCGCCAGGGCGCGAATCCGCGCCAGCAGGATGTCCAACGAAAAGGGCTTGGTGAGGTAATCGTCTGCGCCGCAGTCGAGGCCGCGCACGATATCGGCCATCGCGTCGCGGGCGGTCACCATGATGGTCGGCACCATGGACTTCGCGGCCCGCAAGTTGCGGATCACGTCATAGCCATCCCGGCGCGGCAACATTACGTCTAGAACGATCACGTCGAGTCCGCCGGAGATGCCGATATTGAGCGCCTCCTCGCCGTCGAACGCCAACGCGACCGAATAGCCCTCGCTTTCCAGAGACCGTTGAAGAAAGCGCGCCATACGAGGCTGGTCTTCCGCCACCAGGACTCTCATGCAAACATCCTAGGATAGTTCGATGAATTTCTAGTGACGGAGTGGTGTATTTGGATCGAGCCTGGCCCCTGAATTCAATCTGGGCTATCCGTGTCCGGGCCGGCCGGCAATTTGGACCAAGCCATGGCGGTAATCCACGGTGAGGACGGAGTCGCTCAGGGCCGGATATCCCAGCAAACCCGGCACCTCCAAACCGTGGTACCAGCTCGATGTCGAGATATCGACGGCCACCAGCCGAGACATCGCGATCGAGAGTGTTCCGAACCGCACACTCAATCCGGCGTCGATGAGGGGAGCCTCGAGTTCGAGCCCTCCGCCTTGCAGCGGGATATGGGGGGGCGAAGGTGGCCGGGATATTCAACCGGCGAACCACATTTCGCGAGATGGCGTAGTAGGAGGCCCGGTATCGAGCAGAAAGTAGCCTTGTTTCTGTTCACTGTACCGCTCAGGAACAGGAGATCGTTGCTGGAAATCGCTCGAATGCTGGGGCCGGAGTTGGCGAGTTCGTCCGGATAAGGCATCAGGTCGAGGCTCTTGCCGGCGAGATCGAGCCGGACCAAATATCCGCTGAACAATGACAGCGGAAGAACTCCATGAATCCCGTCGCCGAAATGCCGGTCACACACCAGAACAGGGATGTCGCGCAGCGTAAGATCGCCGACTTGAACCGAATCAGCGGCGACTTTCTTCACCACCGCACCGGGAGCGCCGGGAATCACCAGGTCCTAATTGGTGCCGCCGCCGCTGAATCCTGCACGGTTTAGCGGTGCTGAGATCCAGGACAACACTCTGCGCGCCGCTATCCAGCAATAACGCCATTGGGGCGCCGCTATTGATTCGCACCTTCGCAGCCAACCCGATCACGGGTGCTCCGGGGTTGGCGCAAATTTCGAGTTTGATATGGTGGCAGGCGATCGCGGCGGACGCACCGAAACTCAGGCGGATCATCGCGATTGCTCCGATCACCACGAATTTGCCCGCCGGCACCATAGGTCGATTACAGAATCGTTACTAGGATATGACGAGTCTGTATCAACCGCAAAGAGTAACTTTGGTTGGCGGGGAAAAACTCGGAGGGTAGAAATACAGGGGAGAGGCGGACTATGCGGTCCGCCTCACGATTCTGGCCGGGGGTTAGAAGGAGAAGCGAAGCATGAACTGCATTTGCCGCGGCGTTCCGGTCCCGATTGCGGCGGTGGTGTAAGCGCTGGTGATCGCACCGAAGGTGGTCCCTTGAGCAGGGTTGGTCCACTTGACGTTCGGACTGCCCAATTGGGCCCGGTTGAAGACGTTGAACAGGTCCGCGCGTAATGTGATGGCGAAGCGCTCGCGGACAGGAAAGCGCTTTTCGAGCGAAGTATCGGCTTGCCAGATTCCGGGCGCTCTCAGGGTATCGCGGCCGGCATTGCCCCATCGCCCGTTCGGCGGGGTCGTGAAGGCGTAGGGATTGAGCCACAGGGTCGCGCCCTGGTTGGCGGGATAGAGCGGCTGTCCAAGCACCACATCGGGCCGCTGATTGCTGTTGATTCCGTCCGGAAGCGCCGAGGCGCTGCGGCTCAGCGTGACGTTCAGCGGCAGTCCGGTGCGTGCCACGCCGATGCCGCTCAACTGCCAACCGCCGAGCAGCGCGTTGGCGATTCCCGTAGAGCTGCCGAGGAACCGGCGGCCTTTGCCGGCGGGCACAATCCAGATCACGCTGGCGGTGAAATTGTGCCGGACGTCGAAATCGGCGTTGCCCCTTTCGCAGGTGCGGCAGTTGTTGTTCTGGAGGGAATCCGACTCGCCATCGCCATTGGCGCCGTCGCTGATGCCGTGCGAGTACTGATAGTTGGCGGAGACCAGCAGTCCGGTGTTCATATTGCGGCGCAGCCCTAACTGCAAAGCTTCGAGATTGCTGTTGCCCTGGTAGTTGCCGTATCCAATGGTCGAGTTCGTCAGGCTGGCGAAGGCCCTCGTGCCAGTCAGGACATTGATGCCATTCAACGTCTGGCTGCTGAACTCGTGAGTTCCCTTGGTGCCCAGATAGGTCGCCTGCACGATCGTGTCTTTCGCGACTTCCTGTTGAATGGAGAAGGTCCACTGATCGACGGCGACGTCCTTGCGGTGGCGGTCCTTGCCCGAGTAGCTGAGGCTGTAGGCGGCGTTGGCGACGAACGGATCGACCGGGAACGTTAGCCCCGGAATGTTCGCCTGCGTCAAACTGTACGATAGGCCGATATTGGTCTGCGCGGCGTACAATCCGCCGAACTGGCCGTCGCTATAGGAAATGCCGGCGCCCGCGCGGATCGCGGTTTTGCCGTGCAGTGCCTCGGGCGCCCAAGCGACGCTTACTCGCGGTTCGAAGTCGTGGCTGTTCGGGTAGTAGAACGCCGTGCCGGGCGGGCAATACTGCAAGCCGCAACTGAACGGATCGAACACACGGCCGATGTTGTCCTTGTCGTAATCCACGCCATAGTATTCATATCGAAGGCCAGCGTTGAGCGTGAGGTTGGGACGAATCTTGAATTCGTCGAGCACGTAGCCGTAGTAGGGATTCTTGCGCGCCTGCGTTTCCACGCCGGGCGGGCTGAAGCTGTAGGAGTCCAGCAGGTTGTTCACGAAATTCGTTTCGCTGATATAGCTCAGGCCGCGAGCCGCGTTGGGGTGGAGTTTGTTCTCCTGCATGCGGCGGATTTCCACGCCCGCCTTGATGGTGTGACGGCCATTCGTGTAGGTGAAGTCATCGACGAAACTGTACGAGTTGTCGATGCGGAACGAGTGGTCGCCAAGTGAATATCCCGTGAATCCAGTGATGCTGAGCGAGTAGGCGGACTTGCCGTCCCCCACGTCCTGGTAGTTGTCACGATTGAACCCCACCTTCGCGTCGTTCAGCATGGATGGCGAGAAGGTGTGCTGTATGTCGACTACGGCATTGGGTGTGTCCATCGTGGTGATGGTGTTTTCGGCCAGTGCAGGCGAGATGTTGTAGTACTGGTCCGTGTTAAAGCGCATCGATATGTTGGTCTTCTCGTTCATCACATAGTCGATGCGGAAGAGGCCGCCGTCTTCGTTGGATGGGCTGCGGCCGCCGGTGATCCAGAGCAGCGCGTTGGGATCGGCGGTAGGGACATTGCCCTCGGGATAGGCGTTGATCAACGGGGCGAGCGCGGGAGATCTTTGTGCCACGAGCGCGCGGTAGGCGTCGGTGGGAACGAAACCACTGAGCGATTGCGTGAAGGCCTGCCGGATGCCTTCGTAATTGACGAAAAAGAACAGTTTGTTGTGGATGACCGGGCCGCCGAAACTGGCGCCGAAGTTGTTCATACGGAATGGTGACAGGCTGGGCGCATCGAAGGCCTTGGCGTCGAAGAAGCTGTTACGCAGGTATTCGTAGAGCGAACTGTGGAAGTCGTTGCCGCCGCTCTTCGAGACCATGCTCACCTGCCCGCCTGCCATGCCGCCTACATCGGCACTATACACCGCGCTGCTGGCCTTGAATTCGGCAATCGATTCCAGAGGGAACTGCAGCCGCGCGGCCACCTTGACGAACTGATGGTTGAGCCCGGTGGCATCAACGCCATCGAACCGGAAGTTGTTGTCTTCCTGCGAGAGGCCGCTGAACCGGATCGTGTCCTGCGTGCCCGTGCCGGCACTGATAGCGCCGGGAATCAGGGCTTCCAGGCTGGCCCAGTAGCGCCCGTTGACCGGCAGTTCTTCGGTCTGCTTGCCAGTAATGACTCCTCCCACTTCCGCGGTGGCAAGAGTCAAATCAGGAGTTGCATCCACCACCGTAACGTTCGCACTAACGCTGCCGATGCGCAGCGAAGCGTTCAGCGTTCGCGTCTCACCCACTTCGAGAGTGAAGGCTTGCACCTGCAGAGTCTCAAACCCTCCGGCGGAAATCGAGGCGGAGTATTGGCCGGGCGTGAGACCCGTGAACGTGTAAACGCCCGCCGTGTTCGTGTTGCCGTTGTAGTCGATCCCGGTGGCTGCCGCGTGAACGCTTACTTTTGCGTTCGGGACGACGCTATGGCTGGCATCCGTGACCACTCCCGTGAGACTGGCCCGGTCGGTTTGAGCGGCCAGCGGGAGCATAGACACAAATAGGATGGGCAGAGTTAGACGACGCATAGAACCTTTCTGGCTCTGTGGAGCCATTTCGACAGCTCCCGGCGGTTTCAAAAAGCGAGACGAAGAGCGAGTTGAACCTGGCGGGCCGGGAACGTGCTGGTGATTTTGCCGAACGAGGAACTAGAACGATCGCCGTTGGCCGGCGAGAAGTTCGTCTTGTTCAGCGCGTTGAAGAGTTCGGTGCGGAACTCGAGATAGCGGCCCTCGCCGGGCAGGCGGAACTGCTTGTGGATCCCCAGGTCGAAGCCGTAGTAATGATCGCTGCGCCCGATATTACGCCCGGCGTTGCCGTAAGGATGAGTCACATCGGTCGGCACCAAGACGTTCGTGGGATTGAAGTATTGGTTGATGGTGCGCTGGCCATCGGGCATCATGACAGGTCCGATGATGTTCGGCCGATAGATTGCGGAGTTCTTGCTGCCGTCGGTAGCGATGAATGCCGAATTGGGATCGTAGGTGAGATTGATGGTCTGGCCGCTCTGCATGGTGTTGATGCCGGAGAGCGTCCATCCACCGAGGAAGGCATCGAGGACGGGCGGCAGGCTCGAGGCGTAGCGGCGGGAGTGCCCGAACGGCAGATCGTAGACCGCCGAGAAGGTGTCGTTGAAGGGCTGATCGTATCCCGAAAGCCCCTTCTGCGATCGGGAATCAAACAGATTGACGGCCTGGAAGTCGCCGTTGGCGGCTTCTAAGGCTCCCGATGCGTTGTCGATCGCCTTGGACCACGTGAACGAATTGAGGAACGTAAGGCCGTTCGCGTAGCGCTTCTCGAGCTTCACCTGAAGCCCTTCGTAGGACGAGAACCCCGCGCCGAAGTTGGCATCGATGTAGTCGAATTGCGCGTTCGGACGGCGGACCTTGAGCGGCAGGTTTTGTCCCGCCAGATTGGGCAGTGCCTGGTTGAAGTCCTCATTCACCCACAGGCCCACGCTGTGATTGCCGACGTAACCGACATCCAGCAGTAGATCCTTCGCCAGCTCACGTTGAATGGTGAGGTGCCAGTTCTGCACGTACGGAGTACGGATGGTTTTATCGATGTATACGGTTTTGGTGTTTACCGTGGAGAAGTTCGCGGGGCTCGTGAAACCTTCGGGATAGCCCATGTCCGTGGTGCGGAAACAGGTCAGTGGCGCTTGGCCCGGCGCGCAGAGTCCCTGTGAAGCAGCTTGTGTGATCGCGGCATTGACTACGAAGGGTCCGTTATAGGCGAGATAGCTGTCGCCACCCTGCCGAATAAACTGGATGTAACTGATGCCGTACCCGGCCCGAATGGCTGTCTTGGAGTTGATACCGTACGCAAGGCCGACACGCGGAGCAAAATTCTTGTAATCCGGGTAGACCAGTGCCCGGTCCGCGATGGAACTGCCATGGACTTGCACCAGCGAATTGGTCGCCGGATCGTAGTTCGCCTGGTGGTCGTCACGCTCGTACACGGGGGTCGCGAATTCATAGCGCACTCCGAGATTCAGAGTGAGGCGCGGTGAGACCTTGAAATCGTCCTGCACATAGGCGAAGTTCATCCGCTGGCGGAAGTGCGCTTCCGTGTAGCTCACCAACTGATATTCGTTGCGTGCACCCAAAAGGAAGTCCGCCAGATTGTAGATCGTGTTTCCTTTCGAGGGCGTGGGATTGGTGAATTGGCCGGAATAGTAGTCCTCGCCGTAGGCCGGATTGAAATCGTCCATGGTGGTGTTGATGGCCTGGAACTCATATCCGATCTTCAGCGTGTGCCGCGACAGGATCTTCGAGTAATTCGCCTTGGGATTGAATACCAGCGGGTTCTGCCACTGTGGGCTCTGGTTGTCGCGCCCCAATGACGAGTACCCGCTGATGGCCTGCGTGTTCAGTCCACCGGTGAGATTGGGCGCTGTGGGCAGGCCGGTGATGCCGTAAAGGTCGAACATGCTCGGCCCGCCGTTGTCGGTGGCCGGCCGCTTCATGCCTTCCGTCTTGGAGGCGCCGAAGCGGAATTCGAGAATCGACGTGGGATTCAGTGTCCACGTGAGGCCAGCGGCCGCCTGCCAGTTCATCACCCGCGAGATAATGCCGGCCCCAGCACCCGAAGGACCCGGAAACGCTGCCGCCGCGGTCTGATGATACAGATGCTCGCTGTAGCGCGAGAATCCGACGATCTTGCTGCTCAGGTAATGATCGTAGCGGATGTCGCCCTTGTTGTCGTCGTCGGGCGAAGGTGGCAGGCTTTCGAAGTTGTTGCTGCTGCCCGGCAGGTTTACCGCGGGCAGCGCGCTGAAAACGGTCGAGCCGAATTTGGAAAGCCGAGATTGCGGAATCACGCCGTTTGGAAACGGCGATCCGCTGAACGGATCGATCAAAGCCATTCCCGAGAAATCGCCGGTCCGCTGGCTCATGGTCGGCAGGCTGGCGAAGGTGAGCGAGCGCTGAATGCGCCGGAAGCCCTCGTAATCGGCGAACAGGAACATCTTGTTCTTCCGGATGGGCCCGCCACCCGCGGCGCCGAACTGGTTGTAGACGTAAACCGGCTTTTGCCCGCCGGTCGGTTTGAAGAAGCCTACCGCGTTTAGGTCGGTATTGCGGAAGTAGTCCCACATGGTCAAGTGCCACAGGTTGGTTCCGCTGCGCACCGACGCATTGACCACCGCTCCTCCGACGCGCCCATATTCCGCGCTGAAGCTGTTGGTGATCACTTTGAATTGTTGGACTGCGTCTGGCGAAAGCTGGATTACCTGGTTCGAGAGTCCTTGGTTCGACGTGCCGTAAGCGTTGTTGTCAAGGCCATCCAGGATGAAATCGTTCAACTGGCTGCGCATGCCGCTTACGTTGAAAGAAGATTCGCGCTTCGGTAGGCCGTAGGCAAGCCGCACGCCCGGTGCGAGCAGCGCCAACGATGCGGTGCTGCGTCCGTTGAGCGGCAGATTCGCCGTCTCTTCGTGGCTGATCACCTCGCCGCGGTCGCTCGATTCGCTCTGCACCATAGCCCCGGCTTCGTTCACCTCGATAGTCTGCGTCAATTCACCGACCTCGAGGCTCACGTCAACTCGCTGTCGGGCGCCGACGTCCACGCGGAATTCCTGCGTCCCGGCCCGCTTGAAGCCGGCCGCTTCCACTGCGACCTTGTACCGGCCGACGCGGACTTCGAGGAACTGGTAGGTTCCGCGTTCATCGCTCTCCGTAGTTTGCGAGACTCCGGTTTCCTGGTTTTCCAGCAGGACGTGGGCATGCGGCACGGCCGCGTTATGCGCGTCCAGCACCGTCCCCAACACGGCGGATGTTTCGAATTGGGCAAAGCAGCCGCCTGCTGTCAGCACGAGCAGGCTGAGACTGAACACAGTCCGGGTGATGCGTTGGGTTGGGCTCATGAAGAGATGGAATCACGCCAGTCTTAAGAAAACCTTAAGTCCAGGGCCTGTTACCGAAAATTCATGCGACTGCACCGCGATCGATACGATCTTCGGCGCCGACGCTGGAATTCCGAGCCTATTTAGCCATTCCCGCAGGCGGAGGGATGGTGACCGCTCCGGTAGCTGCCCATTCCACTCCACGCACGAACGTGATGCCGAAACCGCCGCTCTCCGTGGCCCTGGCGCTGTGCCCGATCATGGTTGCGAACACGCGGCCCGCGCCAGCCTGGACGGTCCACAGCAGGGGCTCATTTTTGCCCGCTCCTTCCAGCGGCACACGCGATCGCCCTTCGTACAGGGCGTGATCGTCCCACGCGGTGGCCAGGACGTGATATGTGCCCGCTGGCTGCATCTGCATATTGGCGTACAGTTCGTCCTGCGTTTGCAGAAAGCTCTTCTTCAAGCCGCGGGTGATGGGGTGCTCCGGATCGGTAATCTCGACCGTGAAGTCGTGAATGGGAGAGTGGTATTAAGAAATCGGGCAATCGTAGTGCTGAGCTATGGAGGTGTTATACAATCTGCATATCGCAATTGCGCAGAATCGCGCATTCCCATTCGCAAAGGGTGTGGCTCTCATGCTGGACAAATCGCCATGAATATGCTAAAACAGGCTGCCAGATTGTGATCTAGTGTCAGGAGGTGTGATGCCCAAGATGGTGATAGAGGTTCCGGAGGAGTTTGCGGAAGTG
>Ga0209060_10000166_pt1 | contig 161395 bp, 146 predicted proteins | sample Coa_R1_8_FD_187155 | JGI IMG/M metagenome (GOLD analysis project Ga0209060, IMG submission 187155) | Surface soil microbial communities from Centralia Pennsylvania, which are recovering from an underground coalmine fire - Coalmine... | ecosystem: Environmental > Terrestrial > Soil >...
AAAGCGCACCCGTTCTTCCATGGCGCAGGTCTCTTTCCAAACCATCGGCAAGGCCCTCCCTGCCGATCAGTTGACCTGTCACCCATGTCGTCAGTCTATTCTGTCACCCATGTAGCCGGTTTGGACCCTTCGACACCTCTCCCCGGCGGAGGGGAGAGGTCGAGCGAGCGCAGCGAGCGAGGGTGAGGGGGTTCGGAAGCTTCAGAAAAATTTGCAGCTTCCGAACCCCCTCACCCCAACCCTCTCCCCTCCGGGGAGAGGGAGAGGAACGCGGGGACCCAGAACTGGATTCCCGCTTGCGCGGCAATGAGCGGTTTTCATTCATTTCGCCGCCTCGGTTTCCGGCTCGCGCTTGGCGGTTTCGGCGGCCTCGCGCAGCAGCCGAATGAGTTCGCGGTGCATGGTGTCGTTGCCGGCGACGATAGCGCCCTTGGCCATGATGGCGTCGCCGCCATCGGCATCCGAGACGAAGCCGCCGGCCTCGCGCACCAGCAAAATGCCGGCGGCCATGTCCCACGGCGACAGGTTGCGTTCCCAGTAGGCGTCGAGCCGGCCGGCCGCCACCCAGGCGAGGTCGAGGCTGGCGGACCCGTAGCGGCGCAGGCCGGCGAAATTGCGCTGCGCGACGGCGATCTCGTAGCGCGCGGCGCGCAGGTGCTCGGCGTCGCCGCGTCCGTAATGCGGCAGGCCGCAGCCGACGATGCCGTCGATGGTGCGGCGCCGCGCCGCGACGCGCATGCGCTGCTCGTTGAGGAACGCGCCCTTGCCGCGCTCGGCGACGAACAGCTCGTCGTTGGCCGGATTGTAGGTGACGGCGGCGACGACGGCGCCGGCGCGCTCGAGCGCGATCGACACCGCGAAGTGCGGAATGCCGTGCAGGAAATTGGTGGTGCCGTCGAGCGGATCGACGATCCAGCGATGGGTCTTGTCGGGGCCGGCGTGGGCGCCGCCCTCTTCGCCCAAAAAGCCGTAGTCCGGCCGCGCCTTCAACAGCTCCTCGCGCACGATCGCCTCGGCGCGGTGGTCGGCGGCGGTGACGAAATTGCCCGGCCCCTTGAGCGAGACCTGCAGCTTCTCGACCTCGCCGAGGTCGCGCTTGAGCGCGCGCCCGGCGCGGTGCGCCGCCCTGATCATGACGTTGAGTACGGCCGAATGCAGCATGGCGCCCTGCGGTAAGCGTTCGGTACGGCCCCGGTCAAGTCAAGCGGCCCTTTTTCATCCTCCCCCGCGCTTCGCGCGGGGGCGGATAAGAATGCCGTCATTGCGAGGAGCGCAGCGACGAAGCAATCCAGGAGCCGGTGCACCCGGCCCTGGATTGCTTCGCGGAGCTTGTCATCGGGCCGGCCACTTCGGGCCGGACCCGTTGGCTCGCAATGACGAGTTCTCCTGTTCTCGCGACGCGTCTTTTGCGCCCGAGTCTTGGCAAGCCACTGCACGAAAGCGTTTGCCTCCAAATAAATAAGGGGAGGCGGAGCGCCGAACGGCGCAAACGGTAGTATCCGCACCGGCACTTCGGATGAGCGCATCCGAGTCCGCGGCCAGTACGGCGAGCGCCACGGATGTTTCGCGTTACCGCGAACATCCGCTTGCGGGCGCCCTCGCCTTTCGGCGCTCCGTCGCGGTATTTTTCAGCTTCGGGCTGCGCTTGTGAGCACTTGCAGCAGCTTTTGAAGCTGCCTCAAACGCCTTCTAGCGAGCTCCTCGCGCCCCGGCCGTAGTGCCGGAGAGGCAGGGTCCGAAGCCGCCCGGGTGCGGTCTGCGAAACCGCGCGCGGGCACCGCAGCTCGCTCCACCAATCGGTACGCCACCGGTTGACGCCCCTGATGAGCGAGCTTGAATCCCCCCTGCCGGCATCCTCGAAATAATGTCAAGCGTGTCGCGTCAAAGGCGAGATGACCATTGATTCCACGTTGTTTTTTCTTCTGGCGTCGCGCGCCTGTTTGTTGCATTCGTGCGCCACTCGGCATTTCTTGCGAATCATCGTTGTAAACCAATGGCTTAGATAGGGATTGAGCGGCGCGAAATCCGAGACGCCGGATGTAGGCTGCAACGTCGCTGCTGGGTTTTGCATCGCTCACCCGCGGCTACGCGCGCTGATGCATCTTTTCGAGCACAACCGAGAGTAATAAAGTTAATGGCCTCGATAACTTTTGGGGTGCGTCGCGCTGTGCCGAAAACGGAGGAACATCCGCCTCGATCGTTTGATCGAGAAAAATGGAGCGCATTGCTCCGATATGATGACTTACTCGCCGAAATTGTGCGCCGCTTGAGGCCACTGGGTGAGGAGTGGATCGATGAGTTTGCAGCTTCGTACCTTGCAATAAACGATAAGAACTATTTGCCCGTTATCGTTCAGAAGATAATTGCTCGCGCCAAGGCGCAACATGAGAATTCGGAGCGTATTAAAGTAGTCCGCAGACGGCGACTTAGAATCGGATTGGCAAGCGGTGCCATCACGCTTTGTGCTGGTTTCGCCGCGTACGCGATCATGACGGTCCGAGCGACAACCGCAGGATTTGAAGGAATTTATGAGCAATACAAAGCGAATAGCATGGGCTACTATAGCAGGGCAGATTGGCAAAGTTATCTGAATGCCGAGGAGACACGGAAAAAGGTAGAACAAGCGGCTGCTGCCGCTGCGGGACAAGCACGCTTAAGGGAACAGGTGGCGCAACAGGCCGCGGCAGAGGAGCGCCGCAGACAAGAGGAAGCAGCTCAAAAAGCTGCACAAGCTGCGGAAGCCGGCCGATGCGCGGGGGATTTGCACTGTTTGGGCGAGAAATATTTTCCTGAGGCGACCGTCTATTGCAAGCCGCTTGTGGAGCGTCTTGCTAAAAACAATTTCGAATGGATTGACGGGTGGCTCGAACCGAAATTTAGTCACTACAGATGGAAAAACAAATCACTTGGTGTAATAACGTATATTGGCGACAAAATAAAATACCAAAACGGCTTTGGTGCCTGGGTTCTCAGTGTCTATGAGTGCGATTTTGATACCAAGTCAAAAGCAGTGCTCGACGTTCGCGCGAGTCCGGGCCGGCTGTAGCCAGCGTAGGGTGGGGCAAAAGCGCGAAACGCCGTGCCCGTCTCTTCATTCGGGCTCGCCAAATTTTAGACCGGCCAATAAGTCTTGCGGAGCGGCACAAGCGTTCGCGTTTCTGCATCTGTGTTCTCGTAGTAGTCGACGAGCAAAGCCACTAGATCGTCGCTGTCAACGAGGGTCAGCGGCACGTTCGAACGCTCTGCCTCATATTTAGCCTCTGTTGTGAATCCGCCGGTGCTTACAAAGACGCATCGATCATTTTGCGCGTGTCTCCCGCCAATGAATTGACGTATTTCTGGAGCGCCCATTTGGCCTTTACGATGTTTAACCTCAACAAAGATGCGGGGCTGCTCTAAACCAAGTCCGTCGGGCGAGGCGACAACGTCCTTACCTCTGTCGGCTCCGCCATCAGAAATTTTCGTTTTATAACCCATTCCCCGCAATATTCCCGCGACCAGTGACTGCATGTCTTGCCACGAGAGCTTACTTACCCTGTCTTTTATCAGCTCCTTGGAGTTCTCGACGGCGTTAGCGAAAGGGTCCTCCGTCTCAACTTCGGCGGTCGGGGTTGCTTCAACGCTGCTCGGCTCTGCAGGCTCTATTATTCTTTTTCGGAGTTCTTCTTGCGCCTCTTCGGATGGTTCGAAGATTGTCAACGTAGAGCCTAGTGAATTTCGCGCCGCCTGAGAGAGCTTGTCGCGCTCAACTTCGAACTGCCAGTTTGTTGGGCGGTAATTGCTAAACGGGGCGTCGGCTTCGGGATCGCTGCGAACATCCCCTGTTACAGTTCCTATACGATAACTGCGTTTGGGCGAATCGTACGTGACAACCGTGTCGCCATTCTTGATTTCGCGAAAGAACTTATAGAGTTGTCGCCCCGCATTGACGATTTCTTGGCCTTTTGACTCCGGATAAGCCTTCCGAATTGCGTCGTAAAAATCCTCTGGTTTCGTTGCGCTCGCCAAAAATGGCACTGCCTCTGGCCATCCTATGCCAACGGCCTTTTTCCTTAGCAACTCGTCGGTATGTTTGCCTTGGGGGTTGCGAACCATCCACATCGTCAGCGTCTCGATGAAATCAAGTTGTCTGACACACGAAGCTTTGCTGAGTGCGTTCTAATATTAAATATCCGTTGGCCCTTTTGAAAGGCGACCTGGTCATCATTCGTAAGCCACACTCTAGCCGACTCTTCGCAACCTACTCGGCCGCAGATCGCTGCTGTCTCAGGGAAGCCAATCGGAAGCGCATAAGCCCGGTAATTACGTTTGGTGCCGGTCGGCGTATGTCTTTCGCATCTTGCAATAGCCATCGCGTATGCTCCATCAGAACAGATACTCTACCAAGGCGTGCAGTACTATGTAAGCGAAATTTTTGTATCCAAGACGGATTCAGCGAAGCAAGCGTAGCGTGGGCAAAGGCGCGGAGCGCCGTGCCCACGTCTTCATCTGGCTCAACAGACCGCGTGGGCTTCGCTGCGCTCAGCCCACCCTACTTTGCTTTTGCCGCCACGTACCCTCGCGATAAAGCCAAGTTTCGGTCCGGCCATCCTCGGAGGTGAGGATGAATGAGTGGACCTGCGCCTTCGCAAAGTCGCCGGCGATGCGTGCCACTTTTGCGCGCCTGTTTCAACGAGGACAGGTCGAACGTCACCGGCTTTGTGCGTTTGTCCTTGCGACAATATCGGATGGTGAATTTCATAATCGGCAATGCCGTTGCGCATTTACGCTCTGGGCGCGCAAGCGGCGAACATTGTGACCAAAAACAGTGCGCAAATCCCGCATCGCAGGATTGGGACACTTTGGGCTTATAGTTTCCAGGGACTATAGTCCCTGTGGACACACCGTTCGGCAGCCAATCGCGAAAATGTGTCTTGGCCGGTCAAATTAGCTTCACAAGTGTCAGCGACATTATGAGCGTAGGCGGGGCGACCGTTATTTGCCGACGGAGCCGCTGACATGCGCCTGGTCATCGAATGCCTTCGCTGTGAGCGAGCGTGCCGCAATCTGGCCGCCGAGCTGACGAATCCGAACGACAAGCGTGCGCTCGAATTGATGGCGTCCGGTTGGGCGCGGCGGGCCGCCGAACGGCTGCGCAAATTGGAAAGCGAAGCGGGCGCCGCTGGCGCGCTGCCTGTCGCTCCCGCCGCCGGTCTCGCGCAACAGTGCTGCGAAATCCACTGAACGACGCGCGCGTGGGGCGGAGGAGCGGAGGCGTCTAACGGCAGAGCGGATAGAAGGCCGCGAGCTGCCGGGCACGCAGAAAGATCGGCTGCGCTTTCAAGCCGCCGTGCCAGTTGATCCAGGCGCGGATCGGCGCCGGATAGGTTGCGGTCATCAGGCGGGTAACGGCTTGCGGCGCAGGATGCGTTTGACCGTGTTGGTCGAGGCGTCGCGGCGCATGGAAGGCCAGCACGGCGCGCCGCGTGATGCACAATCGATCATTCGGGATCGTGCTCAAGACCAGCGTGCAGGAGGAGTAACAGGGCCCGTCGATGACAATGCGCTGACCGGAATCGCGCAGCGCGTCGAAAAACTGCAGATAGTCGCTGACCACGCCGCCATGGCTGGCTGTGATGCGGACGTCCGCCGAAGCAGGATCAAAGCCGGCCAGGATCAAAAGGGCGGCAAGGAGACCGCGCCGCATCAGGCGCCTCCATTGCATAGAGAGATCGTCCGTTGCGCTGGATGCAGCGCTTGGCCGCCGGCCATCGATCTTGGGCAGCTTTATTGTGAGAGGGCGCGGCGGCTCTCGTCGTTTGTCTCGATCACCACCCGTAAGTGCCATAGGACGAATAGCAGGTGTTCACCCAGCCATAGCCGTCCCAGGCCAGGCACTGATCGTAACTCGCATAATCGTAGATGCCGGCGGCAGCTATGCCGGCTGCAACGGGCCAACCCCAGCCCCAGCCGCGGCCCCGCCATCCGCCCCAATGACCGCCGCCCCAGCCGGGCCGTCCGGCGACGCCCCATCCGGGCCGTCCGGCGACGCCCCATCCGGGTCGTCCGGCGACGCCCCATCCGGGTCGTCCGGCGACGCCCCATCCCGGCCGATTGCCGACCCAGCCATTGCCGCGCCAGCCGAGGCCCGGGCGGGCTCCGACAGCATTGAACACGCCGCGGCCTGCGCCAACGCCTGCGACCGCCATGCCGCGGCCGGCGAAGCTGCCGCCTCTGAACCCCGCACCGGCAAACCCGCCGCCTCTGAACCCGCCACCCGCAAAGCCGCCACCGCCTCGGAATCCGCCACCGCCGAATCCGCCGCCGCGTGCCGAGGCTCCATCGGGGGCCAGCGCCAACACCAACGCGCCGATTGCAAGGCTGCCGATGATCGTCGATGTCCTGCCGCGCATATGACACACTCCTTGTTGTTGTTCCGGGCGACGCTGCTGCTTCCTCCGTTCGGAGCACCATTCGGATGAGGCGGCGCAGCGTAAGCTTAAGGGGATGATACGCGGGGCCAATCCGCACGCTATTGTCCTTTGATTCAGCATCGCTGCACTAAGGTGCACTCGAAGCGGTTCCAATTGGCGGGGATGATCGCTTCGTCGAAGCGCGGAGTGGGTAAGGCACTGCCGGTGACGAGGGCGCAATCAATCTGGCTTGATGTTCGCGAACTTTATCACCTTCGCCCATTTGTCGGTCTCATCGGCAATGAGCTTGCCGAACGCCTTGGGCGACATGACTTTGGGTTCGACATCGAGGCTGAGAAGTTTCGATTTGACGGCCGGGTCGCTGACGACAGCATTGATGTCGTTGTTGAGCTTTTCGACAATCTCGTCGGGTGTGCGTTTTGGCGCTCCAATTCCGAGCCAGCCGCTGGCCTCGTAACCCGGTACGAACTCATCGAGCGCCGGAACGTCCGGCAGCCGAGCGGAGCGGCCTTTGGTGGTGACCCCAAGGGCGCGTAACTTGCCGTCGCGGATGTAGTCGCCGAGCGAGGCAATCGCTGCGAATGCGACTTGCACCTGTCCGCCGAGCAAATCAGGCAGGTAGCTCTGGCGATAAGGCACGTGAACAAAGTTGACGCCGGTCATCATCTTGAAGAGTTCGCCGGCGAGCTGGGTCGGACTGCCGGTGCCGGGCGACGCCATATTGATCTTGCCCGGATTGGCCCTCGCATAGGCGATGAACTCGGCAACGTTGTGCGCCGGCACCGATGGATTGAGCACCATGATCCAGGAGGTGGCGCCGACGAACGCAACCGGGGCGATGTCTCGCGTCAGATCGAAGGTGAGGTTTTGGTAAAGCGCGGTGTTGATGGCATTGCCGGCAAGCAACAGGAGCAGCGTATAACCATCCGGCGACGCTTTCACCACGAATTCGGTGCCGATGTTGCCGTTGGCGCCCGGCCGGTTCTCGATGACGACCGATTGGCCGAGCCGCTCCGACAACGGTTGCGCAATCAGGCGCGCGTCGATGTCAGGCGCGAGACCGGCAGGCAGGGTGACGACCATACGCAGCGGCCGCGACGGATAATCGAGCGCGCTTGCAGTCTGCGTGACCAGCGGCAGCGCGCTGGTGCCGAGTGTCAGCCGCAGAAATTCTCGGCGCGCGAACTCCATGATATCTCGCTCCAAACCAACGCGGCTTTATTAGCACGTAGCACGCAGGGCGAAAGCATTCGGCACCAGGTCATCGCCCATAGCCAAGCGTGGCAAGAATAAAAGCGCTGATGATGAACGTAAAAGCGATGTGCGTTCTCCAGCTATCGAGCATGACGCGCGACGGGTTTCGCGGGTCGTAGAGGATGTCCACCTCGTCGCCCACGGCGTACTTCGATTTCGCGTTGATGCGCTGCCAGTAGGAAATCTCGGAGCTCAATCGTTGCCCGCTCGCCTGGTATTCGATGACCGGCGTCCAGACCCACGTGCCACCGCCTTCGCCGGCGCTGAAGTTGATGCCGCCGTCGAGCCGGACGACGGTGCCGCGGCCATGAATCCAGAAACGGTCCATGTAGAAGCGGTGCAAGAGCGGCGATAGCGCCACCAGCGCGACGACGCAATAACCGACGAACTCAGCCATGCTTGATTACCCGGATTGGCGGCGCTCGTTAATTGAATAAGCTAGTCGGTTGACCACTGAGAAATGCGCACATAACGGCGAAGGAAATCACCGCAACGAGCAACGCGACACCGCTCCTCCGGTAATACAGGGATATCGCCGATGCGCTGGTGAAGGCGGCAAAGGCAGTCCAAATTGGAACGCATGAGGACATGTCGTGCCACCACCTCGCGCTGGACCTTTCATATTCCGACGATTCAAAGCCCATGGCCAGGCACATCAGAGAAAGACCAAGCCAGCCGAGAGACGTGAGTGCGCAAAGCCACACGGCCGCTCTGTGGACCTTGCGCGCCGCGGTCTCCTGGTGGACAGCCTCGCCCAAAATCTTGGCTCCACTTGTTCCGGCAAGCGTCATTGCGTTCGACTGGCGCTTACGCTAGCAAAACCAGGCACGCGCGCAATGCGGCAATCGTAATGCTTTTTGGGAGGACACGGGATGTCCAAGCGAATGATCGCAGCTTTCGCCGCATTGGCCGTTTCGGCCGCCGCCGGCACCGCGTCGGCGCAGGACGTGAAGGTCGGCCTGATCCTGCCCTATAGCGGCATCGGCGCCGAGCTGGCGCAGCAGATGGACCGCGCCGCCGCGCTTTATCTGAAAGAAAACGCCGCGCAGATAAGCCCCTACAAGATCACCATCATCAGACGCGACTCCAAGGCGCCGAACGGCGCCGAGGCCAAGGTCGCCGCCCAGGAATTGCTGACCCAGAGCAAGGTCGACGTGCTGACCGGCTGGAGCTATTCGCCCGACGCGATCGCGTCGGCGCCGATCGTCAATGCCGGCAAAAAACTCGGCGTCATCATGAATGCCGCCACCTCGTTCATCACCGAGCTGTCGCCCTATTACGTGCGCACCTCGTTCACGCTGTGGCATTCGAGCTACGCGCTCGGCATCGCCGCGGTCAAAAACCTGCACGCCAAGACCGCGGTGGTGGCCTATACGGACTATCCGCCCGGCAAGGACTCACTCGACGCCTTCAAGCTCGCCTTCGAGCAGAACGGCGGCAAAGTTTTAGACGCCATTCCGGCCGGCGGACCCGGCCAGGTCCCGGACTTCACGCCGTTCTTCCAGCGCGCCAAGGACGCGCACCCGGATGTGCTGTTCGTGTTCGTGCCGGCCGGCGACCACGCCATTGCGGTGGTCAAGACCTACGGCGCGCTCGGCATGCGCGCTGCCGGCACCAAACTGATCGGACCGGGCGACATCGTCCAGGATCTCAAGCTGCAGGCCATGGGCGACGCCGCCATCGGGCTGATCACCATGCACCACTACAACGCCGACCTCGACAATCCGCAGAACAAGGCGTTCGTGGCCGCCTGGAAAAAGGAATTCGGCGCCGATGCGACCCCGGATTTCTTCTCGGTCGGCGCCTGGGATGCGATGGCCGCTATCGTGCACGCCGTGCAGGCCACCAACGGCAAGCTCGACGGCGACGCCGCCGTCAAATCGCTGCTCGGCTGGACCTATACCAGTCCGCAGGGCCCGATCATGATCGATCCGCAGACCCGCGACATCGTCATGAACGAATACCTCGACGAAGTGGTCAAAGGCACCGACGGCAAGCTGCACGAGAAGGTGCTGGAGACGATCCCGAACGTCAAAGACGAGTGCAAGGCGCTGCAGTTCGGGCCGTGCAAGCCGAAGAATTAACGCGCGAAGCCGTTCGACGATGCTGTCGCGGCCGTAACACGTCAACCGCCGCGCAGCGGCGGCATCACCAGCTGATCGCTGCGGCATGAGCGTCGGGCGACGTCGGGGCAGTCGCGAAACTGCAGCTGTTTGGACAGGCACAGACGAACCTCGCTCAAGCGCTTTCTCGAGCACTCCACCGCAATGCCGTTTTGCGTCAGCCCGGGATTGGCTTTGACAAAGGCCTCGGCCACGGCGTCGGGCGTCACGTTCAGCGGTTGCGCAAGATCGCGATACGCCGGTGGAATATCGACGGCGGCGCGGGCCTTGCGCACGGTCTCGAAGTAGGCGCGCGCCGACAGCCCCGAACAGGTGCCGTGCTTGTCCCATTCATTGAAGATCAGATGTGGCGCCGGCATCAGATCCAGCATCGAAGAAACCAGACGATGATCGATCCGCGGCGCCGGCACCTGGCAATACTGCGGAAATCCTTTTTCATATTGCGGCCACAGCCCATGGACTACGAAGGCATAGGGCCGGACGCCGCATTGCGCCCCGGTTGAGCGGCCGGCATGGCGTTCGGCGGCCTCGGCACAGAACGACGGCGACCATGACAGCGACAGCACATAGAAGTCGAACCGTCCCGGCTCGCCCCGTCCCGCATCCTGTCCCGATGCCGGCCCCGCCAAAGCGGTGAAACAGAGCGCGGCGGTTGCCGCGAGGAAGGATGGTGATGACCGTGCAGGCATTCGCAAATGTCTCCGTTTCATCCTCTCCGCTTTCGCCGGGGACGATAATCGGCATCACTTTTTCGCTGCCGCGTTCGGCGCCTGCTGCTGCGCTGTGGTATTTGCAGCGATCGCCTGCTTGATGAACGCGATCCAGGGTTGGGCGCGTTTTTCGGCGGTGGCGCGGGCGCCGGCATCGAGTTTTTGGACGAAATCGTCGAGCTCGAGGTTGGTGTCGCCGGCGGCTTTGGCGATCAGGTGCCATTTGGCGGCTTCGATCGGGTCGGCCGGCACGCCGCCGAGCCCGTGAGCGAGGACGAGGGCGAGCCGGTCCTGGGCGATCGGGTTGTTCTTGAGCGCGGCTTTGCGAAATATCTGGGCGGCGAGCGGCTGGTTGCGCTCGACGCCGTCGCCGTTGAACAGCGCGATGGCGTATTCGACCTCGGCGTCGCTCTGGTCGCCGAGGGCGGCGAGCGCGAACAGGTGCACCGCCTCCTTCATGTCGCGCGGCACGCCGCGGCCGTCCTTGTAGAGCGTGCCGAGCGCATATTGGGCCTGCGCATTGCCGGCGTCGGCGGCAACGCGCAAAAGCTCGGCGGCGCGGGAAAAATCGCGCGGAAACAATTCACCCTCGATGTAGAGCAAAGCGAGATCGTAGGCGGCGATCGGATGGCCGAGTTTTGCTGCGGCGGCGAGCCACTTGGCGCTGTCCTGACGGTCGCGCGGGCCGGCGCGGCCGGCGAGCTCGAAGATGGCGAGCGCGAACATGGCGTTGGCGTCGCCGCGCGCGGCGGCCAAGCGATACCAGGACGCCGCCTTGGCGTCGTCGCGCGGGATGCCGAGGCCGTTGGCGTAGAGCTCGCCAAGGAGCGTCATGGATTTCGGGTCGTTCTTGTCGGCGGCGCGCTGCGTGGCGAGCGCAAAGGCGGTGATGTAGTAGCCGCGCTGGAAGGCGCCGAAGGCGAGGTCGGGCTCCGGGCCGTTCTTCGCCGCCGGGGCGGCTTGGGCTGGCTGTGGGGCGGGGAAGGGGGCCTGGGCCGGTTTAGCCGGCGCGGGCACGGGCTTTTTTGCCGGCACGAGCCGCTGCGGCGGCTTGGCGGGCGGGTTCTGGGCCCCGGCCGGGACGAGGAGGCCGAGGGTCATGAGCGCGGCGAGCGCGACCGTTGCAGCGCTGCGCATCGCGGCGCTTGCAGTGGTACGCAACGCTGCGCGCGGCATCAGCCGGCCGCGGCCGAAAGGCTTTGCGCGGCCGCTGCCAAGACCCGTTCTGCTCCGGTTGGTTCGCTCCATATCCACTCACCGAGCGCGACGAAATCGGCGCCGGCCTGCGCCAACGGCCGGATCTGGTCGGCGCTCGAGGCGTAGCCGATGCAGGGCGGCTGGAAAAGCTCGGCCCACCAGGCGACGCGCTCCTCGACCGCCGGAAACGGCGGATGTTTGCCGCGTCCTTGGTCGACCGACCCAGGTTCGGGTTCCCCGAACATGACGTAGTCGGCCGCTGTTTCGCCGGCGAGCATGGCATCATGACGGCTGCGTAGCCCGCCGGCGCCGGCGATGCGGTCGGGCTTGAGCAGCGGCAGCGCGGCGTGCAGGGCCTCGATGCCGGTCAGATGCGCGCCGTCGGCGCCGGCGCGGGCCACCAGCTCCGGCCGGCCGTCGACCAGAAGCGCAATGTCGCGGCGCTGCACCACGGCGGCGACGGTTTTGATGCGGTTGATCAGCATGCGCTCGTCGGCGTCATCGAGGCGCAGCAGCACCGCAGCGATGTCCGCAACGGGCAGCGCGCGTTCGAGCGTGCGCGCGAAGGCGGCGGTGTCGTCGAGGGCTGGAGTGAAAACGTAAAGCCGGGCCATGGCGCTATCCTCCCCCGCGGCGCTTCGCGGCGCAGGGGAGGATGAATTACTACGCCGCTTTGCGTTCGAGGTCGGCCTTCCATTGCCCGAGCGAGGCGAGGCCGTTCATCATGGCGCGGTGGTTGAACGCGCGCTGCGCGGCGGCGACGTTTTCCGGCTTGCCCGACCACGCCTTCTGCGGCGCGTGCTGCAGCGCGCGGCCGTAGGAGAACGACAGCCGCCAGGGCAGCGGGCCCATGCGGTTCATGGCGTCGAGATGTGCGGTTGCTTCCTCATCGGACTGGCCGCCGGATAGGAACGCGATGCCGGGTACCGCCGCCGGCACGCTCGCCTTGAGTACGCGCAGCGTCTTTTCCGCGACTTCGTCGACGGAGGCGCGCTTACCCGACTTCTTGCCCGGCACCGCCATGTTGGGCTTGAGCACCATGCCTTCGAGCGCGACGCGGCTCGTGAACAGCGCGTCGAAGGTTTCCTTGAGCACCCATTGGGTGACGTCGACGCAGCGGTCGATGTCGTGGCCGCCATCCATCAGCACTTCGGGCTCGACGATCGGCACGATGCCTTCGTCCTGGCAGAGCGCCGCGTAGCGCGCCAGCGCGTGTGCGTTGGCCGAGATGCAGGCGTAACTCGGCATGCGCTCGCCGATGTCGATCACGGCGCGCCACTTGGCGAACTTGGCGCCGAGGCCGCGGTATTCGACGAGGCGCTCGCGCAGGCCGTCGAGGCCCTCGGTGACGACTTCGCCGGGGCAGAACGGCAGCGGTTTTGTGCCCTTGTCGACTTTGATGCCCGGCAGCGAGCCGGCCTTCTCGATGAGCTTGACCAGCGGCGTGCCGTCCTTGGCGGTCTGCCGGATTGTCTCGTCGTAGAGGATGACGCCGGAAATGTATTTCGACATCGCCTCATTGGTGCGGAACATCATCTCGCGATAATCGCGCCGCGTGTCCGCCGTCGACGGCACGCCGATGGCCTCGAACCGCTTGGCGATGGTGCCGGTGGATTCGTCGGCCGCCAGGATGCCACGGCCCGGCGCTACCATGGCTTCCGCGACCCTACTCAGTTCCCCCAGGTTCATCGACACCTCCTCGCGCCCGGAATCGGCAATCGGGTTAGATTAATAATCGCCGCAATGGTCAAATTCTAGGTGCATCCTTGAGACAGTGGACACGCGGTAGATAGGGCAAGCCTCAGCAAATGACAAAGAGTGCACCATGGTCGCGCTGAATCAGGGCGCCATTCGGCCTGATGCCATCCGGCACCTGCCGGTCGTTCGCTGCATTTCAGCGGTCGCCACGCGAAGGTTGGATTGGTTTATGGCTAAACTCCCCGCACGAGCTCCGGGCTTCTCTCAAGGATCACATCCGTTTCATCGTCCTTGAGTTTTTGTTCATTCCATTCGTCAATTTCCCTGGCCCCAATATTGAATTCCTCATGCCACTTCACAGGCAGGTTTTCCGAGCTGATAGTTCCGTATTGAACGCTGCGAAAACGTTTTACAAATTGCGATATCTCTCTCGGTGTAATTTTAACTGGCAGCATATCGATAGCACGGAGGACTGCCCGCGTCACGCGACGAACGTCAGGAAAGACTCTCTGAATTGTTGCTCCGCAAACATAAATCTTCTCCAACCTGAATGCCTCATTCACCTCCTCGTTGTCCCCAGTTGCGTCATTCCCGAAAATGAAAGGTGGTCTTGTGAGACGAGAAAGGAAATCACTTCCTTTGGTCTCTTCTTTTTTCGGCTCCCTGGTCCCGGCAAAGATCCAAAAACATGGCCGAATATGAAAAGTATCGCCGGCTCGCACGTAAATTCCGTCCTCAAGAGGCGCTAAAAACGCGTCGTAGACATTTGCTCCCCCAAGTTCAGCGTTTATCTCGTCGATAAATACAAGTATTGGTTCTTGTGGGTTGTTTGCCCCTGTCGTTTCGATCTTATCAAAACATCTGAGCAGGTCTTCTCGAGTAAGCATTTGAGTTATATTGAATTTCAGGAATCTCATTCCAAGTTGTCTTGCCAGGCAATCGACAAGATAGCTCTTGCCCGAACCAGGCGCGTCAATGAGCATGAAAGCCATATTCCGAGACCGTTCTCGATCGAAAAGCCGTCCATGTTCGATCAACGATTTCAGGGCCTTTCGCTTAGACGGCAGGCACGCAACGTAATCTCCAACCTCCGTCATTGCCCGCCAAATCTGAAGCTTGTCTATTTTTGCTCTTCGGTAAGTTACGACGCCCCTGTGTGATTTGGACTCTTCCCAATGCCTGATGGAACTTTCCCACGTAATCTCGCTTACAACTCCGAAGTGACGATCATGATTCTTTCCCAGTGCTAGATTCTGTGCCGGGGTCGGGGACCAGTCCTCTTCGATAATTCGCCCGTATTCAAGCCTCATCCATTCGTCCGTGTAGTCCAGTGTCGAAGCCAAGGCTGCTTTCAGCCCGACATTCTTAGGGCCAAGTCGTAGTTCTGAAACGAGTGCGGGAAAAAAGACGCTCGCCATCGGCACCAGGCCATGGTATGGCTGCGAACTAACTTCCTTCTGAATGTAGCCGAATTGATTTCTCTCCGTCCTTGCAGTGCGTGCAAGGACCTGCATTCCTGCAGGGAGCACGACGACGTGAGCGTTTGGAAATTTATTGGCCAAGTCATTGATGGTTTCCATGGCCTCTTGAGATCCGGATCCGCCAATCGTTAGCCAGGATGATGAAGCAACGTGACCTCCGCGAATGGCGGCGTCCGCCGCGAGTTGTGGAACCAGCACTAATTTGGTTTGCTCTTTCGGCAGCATACCAAGCCAATCTGGATGCCACTGCTTTGATGAAACATACCAGCTCGCTTCCTTTAATCTGGCCGTGAGGGTCGCGAGCAATTCCTTGGTCACTGCGCCCTTACGGAGGTCTTTTACTACTACCGCCGTTACGTCCTTCAGATCCTCGATCTGCTCGACCACCTTGGCCGCTTGTCTGGAGATGTCGCCCCGGAGCTGCTGGGTTAGTCGAAGCTCCCAATCAATGCGCTCGCGAAGGTCGACGCGTGATTGCTTATGTTCGTAGACCCGTATAACTCGGGTCGTTCCCACCCGCTCGGCCAGGTCGCCACCGGCCAAGTTGTATAATCGCGCGCGAGTTATCGAGGGCGTCTCTGCATCATCGTTCCAAAGCAGGCGATACGGCGTCTTTCCATTGTTATTTTCAGGCACAAGCATGCGAAGAAGTTCTTTTTCATCGCCTTTATGCCACAACCCCAAACCAATGATATCAAACAGTTCTCGCGCGCCGTCTTTTGCATTGTAGAGGATCGTCGCGGTCTGCCCCGCGCCGCACAGCGATCTTGTGCTGCATTGCGCGACGTGGAGGGCTCTTGAATGGCGGTGTCCAATTCGGCTGGCGGATTGCGACCGATGTAGCCCTACCGCCCAATGTTCGTCTACGAGCCAGTCGCCGAGCACCAATATCTTCTCGAGGGACATATCGCTTTTCCGGGTGGTTGTGTGAGGGCGGCAAAGCTGCCACCTGTAATTGAACCGGAATTCGGCGGAAAAGTCTAATAGGTTGCTCACCGTTCAAATGGCTAGCCCGTGATTTCAATCTTTTCGGCGGACACGTCGGTTTCTCTGGAGCCTACGCCACCATCAGCACCGCGACGCCGGGCAGCGTCTTGCCTTCCAGCGATTCCAGGAATGCGCCGCCCGCGGTCGAGACGTGGGTGAGCCGGCCCATGACGCCGGCGACGTTGAGCGCCGCGACCGTGTCGCCGCCGCCGGCAAAGCTGACAAGCTTTTTGGCCTTGGTGAGTTCCGCCACCGCCTCGGCGACCGCATTGGTGCCGTTGTCGAACGGCTCGACCTCGAAGGCGCCGAACGGGCCGTTCCAGACCAGGGTTTTGGCGCGCGCCAGCACCGAGACCACGTGCTCGACGCTGCGCGGGCCGATGTCGAGGATCATGTCGGCCGGGCCGACTTGATCGACGCCGACCACGCGGGTCGGCACGTGTTCGGCGAGCTTTTCGGCCACCACCGCATCGACCGGCAGCACGATCTCGCGATTGAGCGCGCCGGCCTTGGCGAGGATGTCGCGGGCCTGTGGAATGAGGTCATTCTCGGCGAGCGATTTGCCGATCGGCTTGCCCTGCGCCGCGAGGAAGGTGTTGGCCATGCCGCCGCCGATGATCAGCACCTCGACCTTGCTGAGCAGATGCCCGAGCAGGTCGAGCTTGGTGGAGATTTTGGCGCCGCCGACGATCGCCGCCACCGGATGCTCCGGCGTCTCGAACGCTTTGGCGAGCGCATCGAGCTCTTCTTTCATGGCGCGGCCCGGATACGCCGGCAGCTTTCCTTCCGTCACAATCCCGGTGATCGAGGCGTGGGCGCGGTGCGCGGCCGAAAACGCCTCCTCGACGAAAATGTCGCCGAGCGCCGCGAGCTGTTTGGCAAAGGCCGTGTCGTTCTTTTCTTCTTCGGGGTGGAAGCGGGTGTTTTCCAGACACAGAATGTCGCCGTTTTTCATGGCGGCGACGGCGTCCTGCGCTTTCGGGCCGACGCAGTCCTCGGCGAAGGCCACCGGGCGCTGCACGATGCGCGCCACTTCGGCGGCGACCGGCCGCAGCGATTGCTTCGGGTCAGGCCCCTTCGGCCGGCCGAAATGCGACAGCAGAATCACCTTGCCGCCCTTGTCGGAAATCTCGGTGATGGTGGGCGCGGCTTCCTTGATCCGGGTTGCGTCGGCAACCTTGCCGTCATGCATCGGCACGTTGAGGTCGACGCGCACCAAGACGCGCTTGCCCGTCACGTCGGCATCATCGAGGCTGCGGAAGGTCATGGCAGGCGCAGGGCTCTGTTTTTCAAATTTGGTCGCGGGCCGCCGTCGATCGCAATGGCCGCAAAAACTTCCGAACAGATCACGCTGTCAAGGGCGCGAAGCGCCGCCTTCGGCGGTCGAAGACCCTTGACAGCGTGATCTGTTCGGAAAAAACGCTGGCCGTTGCGATCGACGGCTTTCTCTGATCTTCGCGGCACGTTTCCTCTGCTTCAGCCCAATTTCCCCATCGCCACCGCGGTGTCGATCATGCGGTTCGAGAAGCCCCATTCGTTGTCGTACCAGCTCATCACCCGCACCAGCGTGCCGTCCATGACCTTGGTCTGGTCCATGTGGAAGATGCTGGAATGCGGGTCGTGATTGAAGTCGCTCGACACGTTGGGCGCGTCGGTAAAGCCCAAAATGCCCTTGAGCTGCTGCTCGGCGGCGCGTTTGACCGCGGCGTTGATCTCGTCCTTCGAGGTGGCGCGTTTGGCGACGAACTTGAAATCGATCACCGAGACGTTCGGCGTCGGCACCCGGATGGAGACGCCGTCGAGGCGGCCGGCGAGCTCCGGCAGCACCAGGCCGACGGCCTTGGCGGCGCCGGTCGAGGTTGGGATCATGTTCAGCGCCGCGGCGCGCGCGCGATAGAGATCCTTGTGCACCTGATCGAGCGACGGCTGATCGTTGGTGTAGGAATGCACCGTGGTCATGAAACCCTTGTCGATGCCGACCGCGTCGTTGAGCACCTTGGCGACCGGGGCGAGGCAGTTGGTGGTGCAGGAGGCGTTGGACACCACGGTGTGGTCCCGGCTCAGCTTGTCGTGGTTGACGCCGTAGACCACGGTGAGATCGACGCCGTCGGCCGGCGCCGAGACCAGCACGCGCTTGGCGCCGGCTTTCAGATGCGCCGCGGCTTTGTCCTTCGACGTGAAAATGCCGGTACATTCCAACGCGACGTCGATGCCGAGCTCTTTCCACGGCAGCTGCGCCGGGTCCTTGATCGCGGTGACCTTGATGGCGCCGTTGCCGCAATGGATGGTGTCGCCTTTGACGGTCACCTCGCCGGGAAAGCGGCCGTGCACGCTGTCGTAGCGCAAGAGATGCGCGTTGGTCTCGACCGGAGCGAGGTCGTTGATGGCGACGACTTCGATGTCGTCGCGGCGGGCCTCGACGACGGCGCGCAGAATGTTGCGGCCGATGCGGCCGAACCCGTTGATGGCGACGCGTACCGACATGGAATGCTCCCGGCTTTGCCTATTCCTGTGCCGCGAAAATGGGCCCTAATCCAATGTTTTCATTCATTCTATTTAACGGGATGTTGGGCCGGCACAAGTCCGGGGCCTATCCCAATCGGGCGAGCGCCGCTTCCGCCACGGCTGCAGGTGTAATGCCGAAGTTCTGATAAAGGTCCTTATACGGAGCGCTGGCGCCGAAAGTGGTCATGCCGACGAAGGCCCCGGCCGAACCGATGATGGCGTCCCAGCCCTGGCGGATGCCGGCTTCGACCGCGACGTTAACTTTTGCCCGGCCGACGATCGCAGCGCGCTTGTCTTGCGGCGCCGCCGCCAGCAGCTCGAAGCACGGCACCGATACCACGCGCGCCGACACTTTGCGCTCGACGAGGAGTTTTTTGGCCGCCACCGCAACGGCGACCTCCGAGCCGGATGCGAACAGCGATACCAGAGCGGCATCATCGTCGGCGGCGAGCATCTCGTAGCCGCCGAGCGCACAGCGGTTGCGCTCGTCGTATCCCTGGCGCAGCTGCGGCACGTTCTGCCGCGTCAGCGCCAGCACGCTCGGACCGCCGCGGCTTTGCAGCGCGAGCTGCCAGCACTCGGCGGTCTCGACCGCATCGCACGGCCGAAATACTTTGAGGTTCGGAATGGCGCGCAGCGCAGCAAGATGCTCGACCGGCTGGTGGGTCGGGCCGTCCTCGCCGAGCCCGATCGAATCGTGCGTCATCACGTGGATGACGCGCTGGCCCATCAGCGCCGCGAGCCGGATCGCCGGGCGGCAATAATCGGCGAACACCAGGAACGTGCCGGAGTAGGGAATGACGCCGCCGTGGAGCGCCATGCCGTTCATGGCCGCCGCCATGGCGTGCTCGCGCACGCCGTAATGGATGAAGCGGCCGGAATAATCGGCGGCGCTCATCGGTTTCATCGATTTGGTGCGGGTGTTGTTGGAGCCGGTCAGGTCGGCCGAGCCGCCGACCATCTCGGGCAGCGCTGCGGTGAGCGCTTCGAGCGCGAACTCCGACGCCGACCGCGTGGCGATCTCCTTGGGAGTCTCCGCAAGCTTCTGCTTCAGGTCGCGCAAAGCGGCGGCCAGCTTTTGCTCCGGCAATTCGCCGCCAATGCGTCGCTCGAATTCGGCGCGCTTTGCCCCGGGCAGCGCATCGCGCCGCGCCTGCCAGGCGAGCCGCGCCGGCCGGCCGCGTTCGCCGGCGGCGCGCCACGGCGCGCGGATCGCCGGCGGAATCTCGAACGGCGGCGCGGACCAGCCGAGTTTTTGCCGCGCCGCGGCGACTTCTTCGGCGCCGAGCGCGGCGCCGTGCACCTTCTCGGTGCCAGCCTTGTTGGGCGCGCCGAAGCCGATAATGGTGCGACAGGCGATCAGCGACGGCCGCTCGGATTTTTTCGCCGCCTCGATGGCGGCGGCGATCGCCGCCGGATCGTGGCCGTCGATGCGGCTTGCCGCCCAACCGGCCGCTTCGAAGCGCTTGACCTGATCGACCGAGTCGGCGAGCTGGAGCGGCCCGTCGATCGAGATGCCGTTGTCGTCGAACAGCACGATCAGCTTGTTCAGCCGCAGGTGCCCGGCAAGCGCGATTGCCTCCTGGCTGATGCCCTCCATCAGGTCGCCGTCGGAGGCAAGCACATAGGTGAAGTGATCGACGATCGCGTTGCCGAATTCGGCGGCGAGGTGGCGCTCGGCAATCGCCATGCCGACTGCATTGGCCAGGCCCTGGCCGAGCGGACCGGTGGTGGTCTCGACGCCGGGCGTGTGGCCGTATTCGGGATGGCCGGGAGTGAGCGAGCCCCATTGGCGGAAGCGCTTGATCTCGTCGATCGTGATCTTTTCGTAGCCGAGCAGATGCAGCACGGCGTAGAGCAGCATCGAGCCGTGGCCGGCGGAGAGCACGAAGCGGTCGCGATCCGGCCAGTGCGGATCGGCGGCGTCGAATTTCAGAAAGCGCGTGAACAGCACGGTGGCGATGTCGGCGGCGCCCATCGGCAGGCCGGGATGGCCGCTCTTGGCCGCTTCGACGGCGTCCATCGCCAGCGCGCGAATGGCGTTGGCCATGCGGTCGTGCTCGGCGCGCGCACTGGTTTCGACCGTCGCGGATGTGACGCGCGAGGCATGGGCGAGACTTTGGGCGCTCGCCGCGACAATGCGGTCCGGCTTGATCATGAGACTGGCCACTCGCGGCGCGACAAGACGAGGAAGCGGCCGCGGTCACGCTGAAGGAGTTGAGGGCACAGATAGCATCGCAGCCCCTTGAGTCAATTACGCGACACGCGGCCATCCGCGTCATACACAGGCGAACGCGACGGCGGTGGCTTAGGCGTTGACGCTCAAACTCGATGGGACGTAAGCTTCCCGCAATAAATCTCTGCCGTGCCACAATTTTCGTCTCGAGTTCGGACGCGGAGATCGGCGCATGAGCGACACCGATTCGATCGAGGCGGCGAGCCGGCGCCTGGCGCTGGCGCTCGATGCGCTCGATGCCGCGGCCGAGCGCCGCCGCGAGCGCTTCCGCAACGAAGCGGCGCTGTCGGCGCAGGTCCATGCGCTCGGCAACGACCGCTCGCGCCTTGCCGGCGAGCTCGATCACGCCATGGCGCGCGCGCGGGCGCTGGAAGCCGCCAACCGCGAGGTGGCGCAGCGCCTTGAGCGCGCGATCGGCACCGTGCGCGGACTGCTTGCCGAAGAAGAATAAGCCGGAGCGCCAATGTCCCAGGTCAGTGTCACCATCAATGGCCGCCAGTTCCGCATGGCGTGCGAGGACGGCCAGGAAGGCCATCTGATGAATTTGGCGCGCGACCTCGACGTGCGCATCGAGGGTTTGCGCAAGAAATTCGGCGAGATCGGCGACACCCGGCTCACCGTCATGGCGGCGCTGACGATTGCCGACTCGCTCGCCGAGACTGCCGCGCGCATCAAGAAGCTCGAGGATGAGCTCCTTGCTTTGCACAACGCGCGCGCCGAGGCGCTCAATCTCGACCAGGCCGCCCGCGCCGCCATCACCGCCGCGCTCACCGCGGCGGCCGAGCGCATCGAAAGCATCACCGCCAAGCTCAACCAGCCGGCAGGCGGCAGCGTGCCCTTGGGGTGACCTGCTTCATCCTCCCGCCGCGAAGCGGGGGAGGGGGACCATCCGGAGCGAGCGCAGGATGGTGGAGGGGGCGCGCGGCGAAGAGATTTATCTCAAGCGAAGAAGCAAGCGTCGAGTCAGGCGCCCCTTCCACCATCTTGCTTCGCAAGATGGTCCCCCGTCCCCGCGCTTTTGCGCGGGGAAGGATAAGTGCGGCCTATTCGCCCATCTTCGGATCGATCTTCTTTGCTTCGTCGATGTCGCGCTGGCCGCCTTCCTCGTCGCCCTGGTGCTTCTTGGCGATGCCGCGCTCGTAGAGCGCCAGCGCGTCGCGCGGATTGATCTTCAGCGCCGCGTTGTAATCGGCGATCGCGGTATCGTAGTCGCCCTTGGCGGCGTACGACATGCCGCGATTGTGCACCGGATCGATGAAATTCGGAGCAAGCCGGATCGCCTTGGAATATTCCTCGATGGCCTGGTCGTATTTCTCGGTCAGGTGATAAATGGCGCCACGCGTGTTGAAGACGTGGTCGTCGCGCGGATCGAGCTCGAGCGCCCGGTTGCAGTCAACCATGGCGCGCTCGTACTGCTCCTTGTCCTTGTAGGCGATGCAGCGGTTGCCATACGCCCACGCCAGATTCTTACCGCTCCAGCGTCCCGATCGGATCGCCTCGGTGCAGCCACTGATCTGGTCGTCGAGCGAGAAGTCGTTTTTGCGGTTGACGCAAGCGTCGGTGTCGCGCTGCGTCCACGCCGCCGCCTGCGTCATGGGCAACACCGCCGTCAGCATCGCGGCGGCCGCCAACACATACATGCACTGTCTGCTCATGATTCCCTCTGGCCAATTCTCCCGAACCGGACCCCATCATAGCCATAGGCGCCGCGATTTTGCCAGACCATCGACTGCAACTGCGCGACGAGCTCCAGGCGCTGCCGCAGGCGCGGCGCTGCCGCGCTGGCGTCGCGCGCCGGCGCGCCCTACATTGCCGGGGCGGGGCTGCGCGGCGCGTCAGGAGCCATATCCCCGGGGCCTTATCGATCCTAAAGGGAGCTGTCCCTGGCCGGGCTCGTGGGTCCGGTCACATGGCGCCCACCTACTTGCGTAGGGAACCCGGGATCGACGCTCCAACGGCCGCAGCGGCTCCGCGCTTATTTTCTGGTTTCCCGGGTGCGGCGCAGCACGTAGCGTAGCGGAGTGGTGCGCCGCAGAACCGGGATCATCGGCAACGTTGCTTGCGAAGGTCCCGGATCAGCGTGCACCGCTCGCGCGCTGCACCGCATCCGGGACACGAACGCTGTTGTCGATCACATCTGAGATCGCAGCTGAAAAAGCCGATCTCCGCCGCGAAGCGGCGGCACGGCGCGATGCGCTGCCGGCGGAGGAGCGCAGGGCGGCGGCGGAGGCAATCGCGGCACGCGCGTTTCCGCTGCCGGTCGCGCTGGGCGCCGTCGTGTCCGGCTTCATGCCGATGAAGAGCGAGATCAATCCGCTGCCGCTGCTGCAGAAGCTCAGCAATGTCGGCGCCCGGCTGGCCCTGCCGCGTATTGTCGGCCGCGGCCATCCGCTCAGCATGCGGGCATGGGAATTCGGCGCGCCGCTGGAGCGCGGCCAATGGGGCATTCGCGAGCCGCGGGCCGACGCGCCGGAAGTCGATCCGGACATTCTGATCGTGCCGCTTCTGGCGTTCGACCGCGCCGGCTATCGGCTCGGCTTTGGTGCGGGGTATTACGACATGACGCTGACGGCGCTTCGCGCGCGCAAGACCATTGCCGCCGTCGGCATCGCTTTCGCGGCGCAGGAGGTACCCGCTGTGCCGCGCACCGAGCGCGACGCGCGGCTCGATCTCGTGCTAACCGAGCGCGAGGTCATCGATCTCCGGGAAAGCTGACGCATGCGCATTCTGTTTGTCGGCGACGTGGTGGGACGCAGCGGGCGGGTCGTCGTTTATGACCGGCTGCCCGGGCTCATTCGCGACTGGAAGCTCGATCTGGTCGTGGTCAACGGCGAGAACGCCGCCGGCGGCTTCGGCATCACCGAGACGATTTATCGCGAACTGCTCGACGCCGGCGCCGACGCGATCACGCTCGGCAATCATGCCTGGGACCAGCGCGAGGCGCTGGTGTTCATCGAGCGCGCCGAGCGTCTCATTCGCCCGATCAATTATCCGGCCGGCGCGCCGGGCCGCGGCGCGGCTTTGATAGAAGCCAAGAACGGCGCGCGTGCGCTGGTCGTCAACGCCATGGGCCGCGTCTTCATGGACGCGCTCGACGATCCGTTCGCCGCCGTCGAGCGCGAGCTTGTGGCGTGCCCGCTGCATCGCGGCGCCGACGCCATCGTGATCGACATCCACGGCGAGGCGACCAGCGAGAAGCAGGCGATGGGTTTTTTCTGCGACGGTCGAGCGAGCCTTGTGGTCGGCACCCACACCCACGCACCGACCGCGGACCTGCGCCTGATGTCGGGCGGCACCGCGTTCGTCAGCGACGTCGGCATGACCGGCGATTACGATTCCATCATCGGCATGGCCAAGGACGAGCCGCTGCTGCGGTTCCTGCGCAAGATTCCGTCGTCCCGCTTCGAGCCGGCTTCCGGCGCCGCGACCTTGTGCGCGGTGGCGCTGGAGACCGACCCGGCAACCGGGCTCGGCACGCGCGTCGCCCCGGTGCGGCTCGGCGGCTGCCTGGAACCGGCCGTCCCGGTGTTCTGGGCGCAGGGCGCGGGCGCCGCCTGACCTTTATTTTTGCGCGGCGCGAACCTATTAAATCGCCATTGCGAGGAGCGTAGCGACGCAGCCATGGCCGGACATTCGCAGTTCAAGAACATCATGCACCGCAAGGGGCGGCAGGATGCGGCGAAGTCAAAACTGTTCGGCAAGCTCGCCCGCGAGATCACGGTGTCGGCCAAGCTCGGGCTGCCCGACCCGGCGATGAATCCGCGGCTGCGCGCCGCCGTCATCGCCGCGCGCGCCGAAAACATGTCGAAGGACAGTATCGAGCGCGCCATCAAGAAGGCGACCGGCGGCGACGCCGAAAGCTACGAGGAAATCCGCTACGAAGGTTATGGGCCGGGCGGCGTCGCCGTGATCGTCGAGGTGCTCACCGACAACCGCACCCGCGCCGCCGGTGAGGTGCGCGCCGCCTTCACCAAGAGCGGCGGCAATCTGGCCGAGACCGGCGCGGTCGCCTTCATGTTCGATCATCTCGGCGTCATCGAGTACGATGCCGGCGTGGCCAGCGCCGACGCCATGTTCGAGGCGGCGCTCGAAGCCGGCGCCGACGACGTCGTGTCCGACGCCGGCACCCACGACATCTACGCCAAGCCGGACCATTTCCGTGCCGTCGCCAAGGCGCTGGAACAAAAATTCGGCGAGCCGCGCAAAGCCGCTTTGGTGTGGCGGCCGCAGAATACGGTGGCGGTCGACGACGTGCAGGGCGAGAAGCTTTTGAAGCTGATCGAAAATCTCAACGAGCACGACGACGTGCAGAACGTCTACGCCAATTTCGAGGTTTCCGACGCGCTGATGGAGAAGATGAGCGCATAATAATCGTCATGCACGGGCTTGACCCGCGCATCCATGCTGATGCGCCGCGATTGTTTTCGCGACAGGACGCACAAGCGCAGATGCAGCATGGATTGCCGGGTCAAGCCCGGCAATGACGGGTTGGGGCGGTGCGCGCGTAATCGGGTTGCGGCAGCCCGCTCATTTGTAGGCATCCAGGAAAATGACGGCCCGGCGTTTTTTGGATCGCGCTCCCGGCATGCGCGCGAATGCTAGTGCATTGACCGGCGCGCTGGCGCGTGGTCGCGGCGCCGCAGTGCGCTAGCGCAAGATCGCATCGAACACCGGAATGCTGACGAAGGCGGCGCCGGCGATGATGGCGTAGGCGATGCGGCGGTAGGTGAGGTCGGAGGCGCCGTGAAAAAGTTTCGTGCCGGCTGCCGTCGCAAGGAAGAACGGTACGCCGAGCAGCAGCGACAGCGCGAACAGCTCCGGCGTAATCAGACCCTGCGAGAGGTAAACGGCGCACGAGGTCAGGTCCAACAGCAGAAAATAGACCAAACAATTGGCACGCACGGTGGCCGCTTTGTTGATGGCGCCGAGCCAATAGATCAGCACCGGCGGGCCGGCGATCTGCACCGCCCCGGCGCCGAAGCCGGAAATCAAACCGACGCCGATGGTGATCGGCAGGCGGGCTCGCCCGTGGTAGCGCCAGCCGGCGATCAGCACGCCGACGAGGGAGAGAACAAAAACCGCGATGAACCAGCGCAGCACGATCGGATCGATCACGAGCAGCGCCAGGGTGCCGAGCGGGATGGCGATTGCGGCGGCGAGATACATCGGCAGCACCTCGCGCCAGGTGCAATGGCCGAACGCGCGCACCGTGAACGGCGCCGAGCCGGCGGTGTCGATCAACAACAGCGTCACCGCGGCGACGCGCGGGCTGTACACGGCGGCGATCAGCGGAATGTAGATTTGCGCCGAGCCGAAGCCGGAAAAGCCGCGCACCACGCCGGCGAGAATCGCGATCGCCATGGCGATCCAGAACCGGTGGTCGGCAATCGCCGCTGCGAACATCGCGCTGTCGGGAAGGGTCACGTTGCGCTCCCTCTCCCCGTAGGGGAGAGGGTTGGGGTGAGGGGGTTCGGAAGTTTCAGAAAATTCTGCGAGGTCCGAACCCCCTCACCCTCGCTCGCTGCGCTCGCTCGACCTCTCCCCTCCGGGGAGAGGTAAAAGGTGCGCGAGCGATTCTCAGACCAATCTAAAAGCATCATGCGTCGCCGAGCGGCGGATAATCGGTATAGCCGGCCGCGCCGCCGCCGTAAAAAGTCTTGCGCTCGGCCGTGGCGAACGGGCCGCCGCGACGCAGCCGCTCCGGCAGATCCGGATTGGCGATGAACAAAGTGGCGAACGACACCAGATCCGCGGCGCCGCTCTGCAGCACCGCGTTGGCGCGAGCGAGGTCGTAAGCTTTGTTGGCAACCAGCACGCCGCGCCATAGCGGGCGGAAAAACGCGGCATCGAGCTGCGGCGCCCTCGGCGTGGCGCTTGCGGGTGAAGGCAGCGAGGGGGCCGGCTCGGTCGCTCCCGGCTCGACAAGATGCAGATAGCCGAGGCCAAGCCGATCGAGCGCGCGCACGACGGTCGAAAACGTCCGCTCCGGATCGCTGTCCGAAATGTCGTTGAAGGCGACATTGGTGGGCGACAGATGAACGCCGACGCGTTCGCCGCCCCACACGCTCGCCACGGCTTCCATCACCTCGATGAGCAGCCGCGCGCGGTTCTCCGCGCTGCCGCCGTAACGGTCGGTGCGGCGGTTGGTGCTGTCGCGCAAAAACTGATCGAGCAAAAAGCCGTGGGCGGCGTGCACTTCGATGCCGTCGAAGCCGGCGGCCTTGGCGTTGGCGGCGCCGTGGCGGTATTGCGCAACGATGCCGGGAAGCTCGTCGGTCTCGAGCGCGCGCGGCGTCACGTACGGCTTCATGCCGTCGAGCGTCCAGGCCTGGCCGGCGGGCGCGATCGCCGACGGCGCCACCGGCAGCGCGCCGTCCGGCTGCAGCGCCGGATGCGAGATGCGGCCGACGTGCCAGAGCTGCAAAAAGATGCGGCCGCCCGCCGCGTGCACCGCGTCGGTGACGAGCTTCCAGCCGGCGATCTGCTCGTCGCTGTGGATGCCGGGCGTGCCCGGATAGCCGAGGCCCTGCGGCGACACCTGGCTCGCTTCCGCCACGATCAGCCCGGCCGAAGCGCGCTGCGCATAATGTGTGGCGTTGAGCGCGGTCGGCGCATTGCCGGGCCCGGCGCGATTGCGCGTCATCGGCGCCATAACGATGCGATTGGGCAGATCGAGCGCGCCGAGGCGGCAGGGGGAGAACAGGTCGATGGTCATTTCAGATTCAATAGCGAGCCATTAATCGAAATGCAGGCCGCTCTTCTTCACCACGTCGGGCCAGCGCGCGGCTTCTTTTCGGATGAAGGCTGCGAATTCGGCGGGCGACGAGCTCACCGTATAGATGCCGACCGTTTCGGCCTTAGCTTTGAGCGCCGGCTCGTTCAGCACCTTGGCGGCCTCGGCGGCGAGCTTTTGCACGATCGGGGCCGGCGTGCCGCGCGGCGCGACCAGGCCGTTCCACACTGACAGATCGCCGAGATCGATGCCGGTCGCATCGACCAGCGCCGGCAGTTGCGGCAGCGGCTTGAACGGCCGGCGGTCGAGCTTGGCGAGCGCGCGCAGATTGCCGGCCTGGATGAGCGGCAGCTCGGCCGCGGTGCCGTCGAACACGAAATCGGCGGCGCCGGTGAGCACGCCTTGCGCCACATTGGCCGAGCCGTTGAACGAAATCAGCACCGTGTCGAGGCCGAATTTCTCGTTGAACAGGAAGCAGGTGAGTTTTGTCGTGATGGTGCCGGCGCCGCAATTGAGCTTGCCGGGCGAAGCTTTGGCTGTGGCGACGAGATCGTTCGCGGTGCGATACGGACTCGATGCGTTGACCACCAGCCAGCCCATGTTCTGCGCGGCGAGCGACACCGGCGTGAAATCGTTGATCGGATCGTACGGCAGGTGGCTGTAGAGATACTGGTTCATCACCAAGGTCGAATCGATCGCCATCAAGAGCGTGTAGCCGTCGGGCGCCGCTTTGGCGACGAGCTCCGCGCCGATCACGGTGTTGGCGCCGGGCCGGTTGTCGACCACGATTGGCTGGCCGAGATCGGCGCTCATGCGGTCGCCCATCAGCCGGGTCAGCACGTCCGACGGTCCGCCCGCCGGGAACGGCACGATGATGCGGATCGGCCGCGTCGGGTAAGTTTCCTGTGCCGCCGCCGGCGCCATGCCGAGCGCCGAGAGGAGGGCGACAATCGCAAGCCGAATGATGCACATGACAGGCTCCGCGTCAGTGGGTCATCGATACTAAGACGGGCCGGCGCGGAAGGCGAATAGCGCTTTACGCCATCGCGCCTGCGGTCCTACGCTGGTCTCGCCGTCCATCGGCAGCAGTGGAGCGCAACACATGGCGCGTATCGGACTGATCATTCCGTCCTCGAACCGCATGGTCGAGCAGGAGATGGTGCGGCACGTGCCGCCGGGCGTCACCGCGCATGTGGCGCGGCTGCGCATGACCGGCGCGCATCGTGTCGGCATCGATGCGCTCTTGCCACGCGTCGAAGAGGCGGCGGCGACGCTGGTCGATGCGCGCTGCGACGTGGTGGCGTTTCATTGCACCGCCAATTCGACGGCGGAGGGAACAGAGGGTGAGGACAAGCTGACAGCGGCGCTGCGCCGCGCCGGCGCGCCGCGCGCCACCACCACCGCCAGCGCAATCCGCGCCGCGTTCGACGCGCTCTCCGCGCGCCGCATCGTTCTGATCACGCCGTACAGCCAGGACACCACCGACCACGAGGCCGAATTTCTGCGTCACGCCGGCTACGAGGTGCTGGCGGCGCGCGGCTTTGCGCTCAACGGCAGCGACGCCTATTGCGCCACGCCGGCGCAGTTCTGGCGCGACCGTACGCTCGAAGCGGCGCGCCGCGACGCCGACTGCTATCTGCTCAGCTGCGCCAACATCTCGACGTTCCCGGTGATCGGAGAGATCGAGCAAAAACTCGGCCGGCCTGTCATCAGCAGCAATCAGGCGGTGATTTTCGACGCGCTGCGTCTGCTCGGCACCACCGATCGGCGCAATTGTCCGGGGCGGGTGTTTGAAACGCTGAGCGAAGGTGCGCCGGCACGCAGGGTGCACGCATGAAGGATGTGCTCCGGTTTTGCGCGGCACTCCTTCTCCTGCTGGCCGCCCTATGGCCCGCCCACGCCGCCGAGGACGTGGCGAGCTTTTATCGCGGCAAGCAGATCCGCTTTGTCGTCGGCTCGGCGCCGGGTGGCACTTACGATCTGCTGGCCCGCATCGTGGCGCGTCATATCGGCGCGCACATTCCCGGCAATCCGCTGATCATCGTGCAGAACCAGCCGACCGCGGGCGGCATGGCCATGACCAACCAGCTTTACGCCCTTGGCCCGCGCGACGGCACGGTGATCGGCGTGCCGCTCAACGGCATTCCCGCGGCGCCGCTCCTGCAGCCGCAGGCCGCGCATTTCGAAGCGGCCAAGCTGATCTGGGTCGGCAGCACGCACAGCGAGCCTTATGTCGCCTACGTCTGGCACACCGCGCCGGTGCGCGCACTCGCCGACGCGCTGACCACGCCGCTCGTGGTCGGCGCCACCACGCCCGGCACCACGATGAACGACTTTCCGCTGCTCACCAACGCGGTGCTGGGAACGAAATTCAAGGTCGTGCCGGGCTACGGCTCGACGCCGCAGATGAACGAGGCCTTGGAGCGCGGCGAGATCGAAGGCGTCATCGGCTTCGGCTGGTTCGCGCTCAATGCGCAGGCGTCGCACTCGCTGGCGGACGGCAAGATCCGGCTGATCGCGCAATTCGGGCTCTCCCGCAGCCACATCCTGCCCGACGTGCCGCTGATGCTCGACCTCGCCAAGAACGAGACCGACCGGCAGGCGCTGGCGCTCCTATTCGGCCGCACCGAATACGGCCGGCCGTATTTTCTGCCGCCCGGCGTGCCGGTCGAGCGCGTCGCCGCGCTGCGCCGCGCCTTCGACGCCACCATGCACGACCCGGCCTTCGCCGCCGAGGCCGCCAAGATCGGCTTTGCCGTCGATCCGCTGACCGGCGAGCAGGTCCAGGCGCTGATCGACGATCTCGCCAAGACGCCGCCGGACGTGGTGGCGCGGGTGCGCGCGGCGCTCATTAAGTAGACGGCTCTTCCGGGGAATCCCGGATTGCACTTTGTGCAATCCGGGCTACGGTTGCGCCATGAATGAGGTGACGACAGTGCACGCTCCCGCAACCGTAACCGCAACGCGCGACGCTTCGCTTAAGGCGCGCCGCGCCATGCATTCCAACAACAAGCTGCAGATCGGCCTGTTCGGCTGCAATTGCTCCTCGGGTCGCGCCGTGACCTTGGTGCCCGAGCGCTGGTCCGGCAGCTGGCCGGACAACAAGCGGCTGGCGCAGCTCGCCGACGAAACCGGCATCGACTTTCTGCTGCCGATCGGCCGCTGGAAGGGCTATGGCGGCGATACCGACTATCAGGGCACCACGCTCGAGACCATCACCTGGGCGACCGCGCTGTTGGCCTCGACGCGGCGCATCACCGTGTTCGGCACCGTGCATGCGCCGATCTTCAATCCGGTGGTGGCGGCCAAGGAAATGGTCACCGCCGATCACGTCGGCGAAGGCCGCTTCGGGCTCAACATCGTGGTCGGCTGGAACGAAGGCGAGTTCGACATGTTCGGCGTCGAGCAGCGCGAGCACGAGCATCGCTACGACTACGCCCAGGAATGGATCGACGTCATCAAGACGATCTGGTCGGACCGTGAGGATTTCGACTTCAAGGGCCGCTATCTCGACATGAAGGGCATCCGCGGCAAGCCAAAACCGTATGGCGGCGCCGGCACGCGGCCGGTGATCATGAATGCCGGCGCCTCGGCGACCGGCCAGGCCTTCGCGGTGCGCAATTGCGACGCGTTCTTTCTGCAGGCGTCGCGCACCTCGCTCGAGGATACCCAGCAGAAGGTGCGCAACGCGCAGGATGCAGCGCGCGCCCAGGGGCGCGAGATCGGGTGCTATACGGTCGGCGTCGTCACCTGCCGGCCGACCAAGAAGGAAGCCGAGGAGTATTTCCAGCATTGCATCGTCGAGCACGCCGACTGGCGCGCGGTCGACGGCATTTTGGCGCTGAAGAACATTTCGCCGCAGACCGTGCCGATGCAGGAATACGTCTTGAAGCGCAGGCAGTACGCTCAGGGCATGGGCGGCCTGCCGATCGTCGGCGATCCCGACCACGTCGCTTCACAGCTCGCCGACCTGAGCAAAGCCGGCTTGACCGGCATCGGCATTTCGCTGGTCAACTACTACGACGAGCTGCCGTACTTCGTCGACGAAGTGTGCGGGCGCCTGGAGCGGATGGGGCTGCGGGAGAAGGTGCGTTTATCCTCCCCCGCGTAGCGCGTCCCTTGCACCATCTTCCCCCTTCGCCGCTTTCGCGGGCAAAGATGATCAGCGCCGGCTCGCGAGCGGGGTGCCGCGCTTTTTGTTGTAGCGGTGGATCTGCACGCGCTCCCAGACGCCGTTGAGATGATACGGGTCGCTGCGGGTGAAAGCGTCGACCGCGGCGCGGGTCGTGGCGTCGACGACGAAGAGGCTGCCGACCGGGGTTTCGCCGTCGTCGGCTACGAGCGTGCCGGCGGTCACCACGTCGACCGCGTGGTCCTCGGCGCGGTCGAGATGAATGCGATGCGCGCGGTAATGCTTGGCGCGGGTCGGCAGAATGTTCTCTTTATCGAGCGCGTGAACGACGAACAGCATGCGGCCATCTTACTCCTCGCCTGCGAAGCGGGGAAGGATAGGGAAACTACGCCCGCCGCTTCGAAATCACGTACGACTCGTCGAAAAACCACAGGCCGCCGCGCTCGCGCAGCACCGAGCGGGTGGCGTCGATGTAGCGGCCGTCGGCCACCACCTCGCCGAGGCGGTCGTCCTCGACCTGCGCCACATAGATCGCGGCGTTCCAGGCGGCGAACAGGGTCGAGGTGCCGATCGATTCGGAGATTTCGGTCGGCAGCGTATGCATCACATATTTGAACAGCGAACGATTGTCGGCGTAGGCGTTGAAATTGAGATCGCGGCCGGCGGCGCCGAGCTCGTGCTTGACGGCTTTGAGGATCTGATGGCGGTCGTGAATGAACGGATTGTCGTCGGGCCAAACCCTTTGGATGATTTCCATGCCGGGATCGTGGCCGTGCGAATGGATGGCGATCAGCCGGCCGCCGGAGCCGAGCGCGCGCGCGAGCGGACCGATGACGCGCTTGGCCTTGAAGTCGAGCGAGGCGCGGGCGCGGTACGGCTGCGAGGCGATGACGAGGTCGTAATTGGCGAGCGTGCCGCCGGGTTTCGGAATGATCGGATCGAGCAGAAAACGGTGGTCGTCGCGGTAGAGCACCAGCACCACCGGGCGCTCGTAGATCGGATTGCCGGTGCGCGGGCTCACTCCGGCCTTCCAGTTGCTGGCCAGGAACGATTCCAGATCGATGATCTGCTCTTCGAAGCGGTGCGCCGAATTGCCTAAGAGCGGCAGCTCGTGCCAGACCAGGCTCGACGCGGCGTTAAGCGATTTGACGTGCAGCCACGGCGCGTCGGCGTAGGCGAGGTTGGTGAGCACCAGGACGGTTGCCGGGTGCTCGAAAAACCGGTCGGCCATCTTCTGCAACGTCAGCCGCACGTCTTCGAGGCTGATCTCCTTACCCACCGCATAGAACGGCATGTGCGGAAAGCGGTCGTGCATGGCGCGCATCACCCGCACCAGCACGCTGCCGTCGCCGACGCCTGCGTCGAACACCCGCACCGCCGGCGGCCGCGGATGAATGTGAGCGAGTTCGGCTGACACGCGGCTCGCCACCTCCCACTTCTCGCTGCAGGTGTTGACGAACAGGAGATATTTTTGCCGGTTGTCGAAGAAACGGAAATTGCGCTGCGGGTCGCCGGGTTTTGCTGCCGCCGCGGCGCTCGTTGCGGCAGCGGCGGCGAGTGCCGGCAGCGTGGCGCGCGGGCGTTCGATGATGGTGGAGCGGCCCTGGGGTGGATGCGCGGTCATGAACTCTTGGATGCGGTCGAGCGTGTCGGTGGTAATGCGGCCGCCGTTGCGCAGCCGCGCCGCGAGCTTGCCGTCGTTGACGGCACGGCGGCCGAAGGTCGATTCGGCAAGCCCGGTCTGCCGACAATAATCCGCGATTTCCTGCAGGAGTTCCTGAGCGTTCATCGCCACGCGCTCCTCGAAATCCCAGAGTTGCGCCGTTCTCTCACTGGGCGGCGCTTTTCGGCCAAAAAGGAACCAATCTGTGCAGCGGGCGTCAACCACAAAATGGCCCATACGATGAGTGGGCAAGATAGTGGGATATTTCCCACAACGGACTTAGAATCACCCAAGCGGCGTGGGGTAAGCCCGACCGATAGGCCTTGAATCGCCGGCGCTTCATCCGCCAGCATGCGCGGCCACAATGGGCGGAGGGGACATGTCGGCAAAGCGCACGCTGATCCGCGGCGGTCAGGTCTACGATCACGACGGCGACGTGCATAAGCCGGCCGTTGCCGACATTTTGGTCGTAGGCGAAGCCATCGCGGCGGTCGGCCCGGATCTTGCCGCCGACGGCGTGGACGACGTCATCGACGCGTCCGGCCGCCTCGTCGTGCCGGGCCTCATCAACGCGCACTATCACTCCCACGACGTGCTGTGCCGCGGGATGTTCGAGGAGCTGCCGCTGGAATTCTGGCTGCTCTACACGCTGCCGCTGGGCGCCAACCGTAGCGACGAGGAGGTGCGGGCGCGCACCTTGGTCGGCGCCATCGAGTGCCTGCGCTGCGGCATCACCACCGTGCAGGACATGCTCGGGCTCGTCCCGCTCACCGATGTGCAGACCGAGGTGGTGATCGCCGCGTATCGCGACGCCGGCATCCGCGTCGTGTTCTCGCCGATGGTGTGGGACATTCCGCCGGTCGCCATGATGCGCCACGGCGACAGCCTGCCGCCGGACGTCCAGGAGATGCTCGGCAACAAGCCGCGGCCGATTCGCGACCAGCTCGATTATCTCGCGCATCAGTTCACGCAGCGTCCCGCCGCCGGCACCTTGCACTGGGCGGTGGCGCCGTTCGCGCCGCAGCGCTGCTCGCCGCCAATGCTGCAGGCCTGCGGCGCGCTTGCCGAAAAATACGATCTTCCGCTTTACACCCACGTCTACGAGACGCGCAGCCAGCGGCTGATCGCGCGCGAGCTGTTCAAAAAACACGGCGGCTCGCTGATCGACTATATGGCGGATTGCGGTGTCGTCGGCCCGCGGCTCAACATCGTGCACAGCGTCTGGATCGCGCGCGACGAGATGGAGCGGCTCGCCGCCGCCGACGCCGGCATCGTGCTCAATCCGCTGAGCAATATGAAGCTGAAAAGCGGCATCGCGCCGCTCCTTGCCATGCGGCAGGCCGGCGTGCGGCTCGGCATCGGCTGCGACAATTGCAGCGGCACCGACGTGGAAAGCGTGTTTCAGGCGATGAAGATGCTGTGCCTGACCGCGGCGGTGAGCGATCCCGAGCCGGGCGCGCCGCTCGCCGACGAAATGCTGCGCCACGCCACGCTCGGCAATGCGCGCACCGCGGGGCTTTCGCATTGCCTCGGCGCCATCAAGCCGGGCTACAAGGCCGATCTCATTCTTATCGACCTCGATGACGCCGCCTATCTGCCGTACAACAGCGCGGCGCGGCAGCTCGTCTACACCGAGGCCGGCCGCGGCGTCGAGACTGTGATGGTGAACGGGCGCCTTGTCATCAAGGAGCGCGTGGTCAAGACCATCGACGAAGCGGCGTTGCGCCGCGAAGTCGCGAGCCTGATGCGGCACTTCCTCGCCGATTACGATGCCATCGTGCAATCGCGCCAAGCCGCGCTGCCGCATATGCTGCACGCCCATCGCCAGGTGTGGGGCGCCGACGTCGGCATGCAGCGTTTTATTCCGGGGGTAGAATAACGAGCGATGGAAGCCGACAGGGCAACGATCGAGGAAGCTGCGGCCAGTGAGAACACCTGGGTGCGCGCGTGCATTCTCAAGCAGGAGCCGCCGGCAGAAGGCTCGTTGCTGGACATCGCGACGCGGGCGCGCGACATGGCGGCGCGATCGCTCGGCACGTCACATCCCGCCTACGCGGTGGCGCTGCAGAATCTCGGTCTCTATTACGACGCCATCGCCAAAGACCCTGCGGCGGCGGCGGAGCATTTTGCGCAGGCGCGCGCCGTTGCGGGCGACAGCCCGGGTGTTCTCGCTTACGGTTGGCAACGGCTCGGCATTTTTCATCTTCAGGTCAACGGCGATGCCAAGCGCGCGGAGGGACCGCTGACCGAAGCTCTGGCGATCCACCGCAGGACGGCCGCAAAGCACGATCTGCAGCTTGCGGAGACGCTGGTGGCGCTGGCGTTGATTAGAGACCGCAAGGCGGCAGTCGAATTGCTGGATGAAGCGCTGCAGATCCGGCGCGCAACGCTGCCAAGCGGCGATCCGGCGATCCTAACTGCCGAGCAATTGCGTTTTGCGGCGAGCGACGCGATGGCGCCGCCGCTGCAGCCGGGAACGGACCAGAAATAGCAGGCTGATTGCCAGGAGACCTGATTGCCAGGAGCAATGTGAGCATGCCCCGCTTCGCCGCCAATCTCGGTTATCTGTTCACCGAGCGCCCGCTGCTCGAGCGCTTCGGCGCGGCCGCGGCGGCTGGCTTTGCTGCGGTCGAGCTGCAATTTCCGTATGATGTAGCGCCGTCGGCCGTGAAGGCGGAGCTGCAGCGGCATGGCCTCACCCAACTCGGCGTCAACACGCCGATGGGCCGCGACGGCGATTTCGGTCTCGGCGCGCGTCCGGGCCGCGAGCGCGAATGGGACGCGGCATTCCGCCAAGCGCTCGATTATGTGGTCGTGATCGGCGGCACCGCGATCCATTGCATGGCCGGCTGCATCCCGGTCGAGCAGCGGCCGGCGGCCGAAACCGTGTTTCTGAAAAATCTGGAACGCGCGGCCGCGCAGGCGGCGCCAGCCGGCATCACGCTTCTGATCGAGCCGATCAATCCGCGCGACCGGCCGGGTTATTTTCTTACTCGTCTCGAGCACGCCGCCGAAATCGTCAAAAAGATCGGTGCGCCGAACCTGCGCATTCAGCTCGATTTCTATCACGCCCAAATCGTCGGCGGCGATCTGATCCGGCGCCTGGAAACGCATTTCTCTCTTGTCGGCCACGTGCAGATCGCCGCGGTGCCGTCGCGCCGCGAGCCGGACGAGGGCGAAATCAATTTTGCGGAAATCTTCGCGGCGCTGGACCGGCTCGGCTATGCCGGCTGGATCGGCTGCGAATACCGCCCGCGCACGCGCACCGAAGAGGGACTCGGCTGGGCCAGGCCGTATGGTGTCGTGCCGAAGGTTGCGGTTGTTTGAGCTGAAGGAGTAGCGCATGCGCCTCGACGGCAAGACTGCACTCGTGACCGGCGCCGGCTCGGGCATCGGCCGCGCCATTGCCGAAACCTATGCACGCGAGGGCGCTCGCGTTGCGCTGGCCGACTTCGATTTGCCGGCGGCGCAGGACGCCGCCCGCGCCATCGGCAACAATGCCATCGCGCTGCGCGCCGACGTGTCGCGCAAGGCCGAGGTCGCCGCCATGGTGGCGGACACGCTGGCCGCGTTCGGCGCGCTCGACGTGCTGGTCAACAATGCCGGCATCACGCATACCAACAAGCCGATGCTCGACATCGGCGAGGCCGAGTACGACCGCATGTTCGCGGTCAATGTCAAAGGTCTGTTTCTCTGCTGCCAGGCCGCAGTGCCGCAGTTCCGCAAGCAGGGCGGCGGCGTCATCGTCAATATTGGTTCGACCGCAGCGTTGCGGCCGCGGCCGGGCCTCGCCGCTTACAACGCCACCAAGGGCGCGGTGCATACGCTCACCAAGGCGCTCGCCGCCGAGCTGGCGGGCGACCGCATCCGGGTGTTCGCCATCGCGCCGGTCGCGACCGACACGCCGCTGTTGCCGAGTTTTCTGGGGCCGGCGCCCGGCATGCGCGAGAAATTCATCGCCACCGTGCCGCTCGGCCGCCTCGCGCAGGTCCAGGACATCGCCAACGCGGCGCTGTTTCTCGCTTCGGCCGAGGCCGAATTCATGACCGGCAACATCGTCGAGGTCGACGGCGGCCGCTGCATTTAGGGCGCGGCCTTACACTGCGCCGGTCGCACTACGCCGGTACGCACCGCAACGTCGAACTTCCTCATCAGACAGCCGCGCGAGTGCCTCGTCGCACAGGCGGTCCACATCGCGCAGCCCGCGAGCGGCGGCATCGAGGACGAACGCTTGCGAGGTGAAGCGCGTTCCCGGGACTTGGAACTTTCCTCGCGACCGGCGCTTCCCTCAAAGATGCGATCGATTCTGATGGACGCCTCCGAGCAACGGATTTCGCCGCGGTTTGTTATCCCCGCCCCGCGGACACCTTGCGGCCCGCTCGATGCCGCCGATCGTTCACTTCTCGCGCTTGGCCGCGCCCTCAAGAATTCGGGATATCGTTTCACGACCATAACGCCAGCCAGCCATGCCCGCGTCACGGTGCGGGCATCGGGGCGGCCACCGTCGCTGACCGATATTTTCGGCTGGAGCCGTTGTTTCCTTCCCGGCCAATTGGATGACGAACTCGCGCGATTGGCAAATAGCGCCGGTATTCTCGAAGCGCGCGAAGGGTGGCTGAAAAGTTCTGTCAGGTTCTCGACATTAGGAAGCCAACTTTATGTCCACTCGGCGTATCCGACGGACCAGCCCGATGCTGTTTTCTTCGGTCCCGACACCTACCGCTTCGCAAGGCTGATCAGGGGAGCCGTCGCCGGGCTGCAGGTCCATTCCATGGAACGCCTGAGAATCCTTGACGTCGGCGCCGGCAGCGGCGCCGGCGGGCTGCATGCCGCTGCGCTCGCCTGCGGCCTCCGCCCGGCCGTGACCTTGAGCGACATCAATCGGCGCGCGCTGCGTTACTGCCGCCTCAACGCCGCGCTCAACGGCATAGACAACGTCCATGCGGTGGAAAGCGATTTGTTCGCCAACGTCAGCGGCTCATATGATTTGATTATCGCCAATCCGCCTTATCTGGTGGACGAACTCGGACGCACCTATCGCCATGGCGGCGGCAGCCTCGGTGCGGATCTGTCCTTGCGCTTCGTTGAGCAGGGTATTCTACGCCTGGCGCGCGGCGGACGCCTTCTTCTCTACACCGGCTCTGCGATCGTCGACGGCCGCGATTATTTGCACGACACGTTGTCTTCTCGGTTGCGTGGCCGTGCGGTGCGGATGACCTACGAGGAGATCGATCCGGATGTATTCGGCGAGGAATTGGACCGTCCGCCCTATGACCGTGTCGATCGCATTGCGGTGGTCGGTGTCACTATTGATTTGCTGAAGGGAGATAAGCATGCGCCGGGAACGCGCTGATTGGACACGGTGCGCGGCTGACCTGACCGGCGATGGTTTCGCGCATTTCCAACGTGAACTTACCAAATACAACGCTGAACGCCTCAAGCCGGCACTTCCGGAGGATGCGCCCGCCAGCGAGATCATGCGTGATGCAAAAATCGCAGCGGCCGAGATCGCATTCGTGGAATCGCTGCGCAAAGCCGTGGCTCCGCTGACCTCCGATATCCCGTCCGACGTCGACGGCTTCATCGCCTGGTTCGAACGCCTCAAGCATGCCGGCCCGGGCCAGGGCGATCCGCTCTTCCCATGGTTGGCGGCCCGCGCCTCGCTTGAACAGATGATTTGGTTCCTGTCGCAGGAGGTGGCAGGCGAGGCCGGCTTCGAAGACCTGTTGGCCATGACCCAATTAAAGATTTCGGTTCAGGCCAAGCTGGAGATGGCGCGCAATTTCTGGGACGAAATGGGCCGCGGCGGCGCTAAAGGCATGCACGGACCGATGCTGGCGAGGCTCGCCGATCATTTCGGGATTGCGCCGACCCCCGAGACCGTCGTCGCGGAATCGCTCGCTCTCGGCAACACCATGATCGCGCTCGCCAGGCACCGCCGCTATGCATTCCACTCGGTCGGGGCGTTGGGCGTCATTGAGATGACGGCGCCGACACGGGCCGGCTATGTCAATGAAGGACTGCGGCGGCTTGGAGTGCCAGCGAAGAAACGGCATTACTTCGCGGTCCACGCCGTGCTCGATGTCAAGCATTCCGAGAGTTGGAACCGCGAAGTGCTGCGGCCTCTGGTGGCCGAAGATCCGCGGCGCGCCAAGGCGATCGGCGAAGGCGCGGTGATGCGGCTTTGGCACGGCGCGCGGACATTCGAACGCTATCGCCAAGCCTTCGGTCTCACCAGACAGTGGCCGCTGGCGGCATAGATCAGACCATTCGCGTCATGCGCTTCCTCGGCATCGGCGATTATTGCGACCTGTCCTCGCTGTATCTGCGCCTCCAGGAAGAAGGCCACGACGTCAAGGTCTCCATCGCCAATAATCTGTGCCGGGACACGCTCGAGGGTCTGGTGCCGCACGTTGACGACTGGCGCGGCGAGCTCGACTGGATACGGGCGGCCGGCGCCGAGGGCATCGTCCTGTTTGAGAACGCGGCCGAGCAACGCGGGGCGCTGCAAGATGCGATGCGGCGCGACGGACTTCACGTCATCGGCGGCAGCGCCTATGGCGACCGGCTGGAAAACGACCGCGCCTTTGCCCAGGAGGTCCTCGGCGGGCTCGGCCTTGCGGTCTGCCCGGTTCACGCGTTCGCCGATGCCGCCGCGGCGCTGCAATTTCTCGACCGTGAGCCGGGCCGTTACGTGGTCAAATTCAACGGTCCGCTGGAAAGTTTCGTCGGCCGCCTGGACGACGGCCGCGACGTTCGGGCCTTCCTGGGCGGCCTCGGCGCGGACGTGCCAAGCCTGATCCTGATGCGCCACGTCGACGGCGTCGAGATGGGTGTCGGCGCCTATTTCAACGGGGAACGCTTCTTGAGTCCGTCATGTCTCGACTGGGAGCATAAGCGATTCTTTCCGGGGGATTTGGGCGAGCTGACCGGCGAGATGGGCACGATCGTCACCTACCAAGACACGGCGCGATTTCATGAACTTACGCTCGGCCGCATGGCGCCGCTCCTGCAAAGGAGCGGCTATTGCGGCTACATCAACCTCAACACCATCGTCAACGAGGCGGGAATCTGGCCGCTCGAATTCACTTGCCGATTCGGATATCCGGGCTACGCGATTCTCGATCCGCTGCAGGCGACGCCATGGGGCGAACTGTTTCATGCCATGGCGACCCGAACCGGCGCTTGCTTTCAAACAAGGGCCGGTTTCGCTGCCGGCGTCGTCATGACGACGCCGCCATTTCCATATTCCCGCTCGATGGTGCATGAGCCGATCGGATTGCCGATCGTTTTCGATCGAATCGACGACGACGAGCGCCAGCACCTTCATTACGGCGAGGTTCGCCTCAAGGACGGCCAACTGGTCACGAGCGGCGCCTACGGATGGACCATGGTGGTCACAGGCACCGGCGCCAGCGTGCGCGAGGCGCGCGATCGGGCCAATCACCTCGCCGACCGTGTGATCATCGCCAACGCGCGCTATCGGCGGGACATCGGCGATCGCCTGATCGCGGGCGAGTTGGATCGCATCAAGGCCATGGGTTTGCTGGAGCCGGACCGTCCGGCACCGCTGAAAGGTCCGGCCGTCTTGACCGAGCAGCAGCCCATTGCTGCCGATGTAAAACGCGCTGCTCGGCCGCTGTCATAATCCGGCGTTTGCCGCCACCGCACTGCCGCGTTTCCGCCATCCGAGGCGCTTTCGGTGGCCCGGGGCCATGGTGTATTGTCGGCGCACGGGGAAGGTATTGAATGTGGGGCCGAAAACCTAAATCCGAGCCGCGTGCCGAAGCCGAGCAGGTCTCGCCGCTGCGCGAAGCGATGCATCAGGCGCGCCTCGAGGCGGCCGAGCGTACCGGCGTGGTGGTCGACCTGCGCGATGCCGAATGGGCGCGGCTCGAGCTGTTGAACGAGGCGCTCGATCCGCTGTTCGCCGACATTCCAGCCGACGTCGATCTGTTCGACCGCGGCGTGACGCGTGGCGAGACGCCGCGGCTGTGGCTCGACGCGGTGGCGCACGTCGCCATGGGCCGCGACAAGCGGGTCTATCGCTTCCTGCACGACACCCGGGTCGGCCGTCGCGTGCTCGCCGAATCGACCGAGATCGACGACATCGTCCAGGCTGTCACCACTTACGTGGCGCGCCGCATTGTCGAGCGGCAGCGTGCGCTCGACGAGGATCCCGAATTCATCCAGCGCGTCACCCGCAGCGTTGCCGAACGCGAGCGCCGGCGTCGCCGCTGGCGTGCCGTCGGCGCGTTCGTGCTCGGCTTTCTGCTCGGTCTGTTGGTCCTGCTCGTTGCCGGTGTGCTGATCGCCAGCCGCTTTTAGGGCGTGAGTGTCCGCCGGCTGATCTCGGTGACGAGGCCGTCGGCGCCGCGCTGCCGCGCGATCCATTCGCAGCGCCATGCGCCCTGTGCGCCATCGATGTCGAAAACATTGTAGCCGGAGCCATCCTCGTCGCCATGCGGGGCGTGCGCCGAGGCCGATGGCACACCGACCGCCGGAATTTTGCTGCCTTGCGGGCCGTCGAGCCAGATCACGGCGCGGCGATGGTCGTGCCCGTGCAGCAGAAGCTCCGCGCCTTTGGCGGCCAGCACGGCCCGCAATTGCGGCGCGTCGATCAGCCGGCGCAGATGGCGCCGCCACGGGCTTCGCGGCGGATGGTGGATCAGCACGATGCGGAACAGGCCGCGCGTCTGGTCGAGTGTCTCGGCGAAGCGCGCCAATTGCCGGGTGCCGAGCCGGCCGGTCGCCATGAACGGACCGGTCGGCAGCGCCGTCGACAGCGCGATCAGCGCCACGTCGCCGCGGCGGCGCACATAAGGAAAGCGATCGACGCCGTCGTCGCCGCGCATGTAGTCGGCCCAAAACGCCGCCGGGGCGCTTTCGGTGCCGCGCACATAGGTGTCGTGATTACCGGGAACGACGCTGACCGCGCGCGGCGGTCCAAGCGTGGCGAGCCAGCCGGCGGCGCGCTTGTATTCATCGGTCAGCGAGAAGTTGACGAGGTCGCCGGTCACGGCGATGTGGTCGTGCGCCTGCGCCGCAACATCGCGGGTGATCGCCTCGAGCACGTCGGGGCGATGGATGTATTTGCGCTTGCGGTGCCAGTTGATGAAGCCGAGGCCGCGCTTGCCGAAAAGCTCGGCGAGATGCGGCCGGCCCGCCATATGCAGATCGGACACATGGGCGAGCACGAACATCGCGGTCCAAGGCCAGAAGGGGGAAGCGCGGCCGACGAGGCGTTACGCACTGCCGATCAGGATGCCGACGACGAACACCAGCACGCCGCCGACCACGACCTGAAAGGTAGCCTGCAGGAACGGCGTGTCCATGTAGTGGCTGCGGATCCAGGCAATCACCGCCAGCTCCACGGCGACGACGGCGAAGGCGATCACGGTGGCGATGTAAAAATCCGGAATGAGATAGGGCAGGGCATGACCGAGGCCGCCGATTGCGGTCATCGCGCCGGTCACCGAGCCGCGCACCACGGGCGCGCCGCGTCCGGTCAAGGACCCGTCATCCGACAAGGCTTCGGCAAAGGCCATCGAGATGCCGGCGCCGACCGAGGCGGCAAGGCCGACCAAGAACGTCTGCCAGGTGTTGTGGGTGGCGAACGCTGCGGCGAACAGCGGCGCCAAGGTCGAGACCGAGCCGTCCATCAGGCCGGCAAGACCCGGTTGGATATATTGCAGCACGAACATGCGACGCGCGGTCTGGTCTTCGGCGGCCCGCGCTCCCGGCTCGAGCTGGACGCCCAGCTCGTGGGCCAGATTTTCGTGCTTTTCCTCGGCGGCGGCGAGTTGGCGCAACAGATCGCGTGTGGCCTCGTCCTGACTGTTGTGCGCCGCACGCCGATAAAAACGCGCGGTCTCGTACTCCATTTCCTCGGCCAATTTGCGCGCCGCGTCGAGCCCGAGCGGTCGCGTCAGCCAGACCGGTCGGCGCGCCACAAAGCCTTTGACGTCCTGGCGGCGGATCAGCGGCAGGAACTCGCCGAATTTCTTGCGGTGCAGATCGAGCAGCATGTCGCGATGACTGATCTCCTCCTCGGCCATGCGGTGGTACATCTGCGCGGTATCCGGATAATCGCGCAGCGCGTCGGCGAACGAGCGATAAATCCGGTGATCCTCGTCCTCGTTGGAAATGGCGAGCGCCAGCACTTCCTGTTCGGTCAAATCGGCAAAACGCTTCACGGGGCGTGCCTCTGGGTCGATGGGGGCTGATTGCGGACAATCTTAGAACGGCTCTAAAGAGTTATGCTAGTGGGACTGGCCATGAATGTGGATGCGATGCGCCGACCGTTGGAGCCAGCACTGCGCCGGTTTCTGCATCTGTACTGGCGCTTTGCCCGCGGCTTGACGCTCGGCGTGCGCGGCCTGGTTTTCGATGCCCAGGGCCGCGTGTTCCTGGTCAAGCATAGTTACATCGCCGGCTGGCATCTGCCCGGCGGCGGCGTCGAACTAGGCGAGACGCTGGCTGCGGCGCTGACACGCGAATTGGCTGAAGAGGGCAATATCGAGCTGATCGGACCGCCGGAATTATTCGGCATCTATTGGAACAGACGGATCGCCTGGCGCGACCATGTGGCGCTTTACGTTGTCCGCTCGTTCCGGCAGACGGCGCCGCCGCAGCCCAATCACGAAATCGTGGCGCACGGCTTTTTTGCCGCGGACGCACTGCCGGAAGACACCAGCCGCGCCACGCGCGCCCGCGTGGCGGAAGTGCTTGGTGGAAATGCGCCGGCGGAAATCTGGTGATTTTTTGTTTTTTCAAACGCTGCCGAACTGTTCCCCGGCCCCGCGCGCGCCAATACATCCCTGCAACTAAAGCAGCATGGCTGCGTTGCCAAACAGGGTCTCTGTACAGGCACAAAGGAGAGAGTTCATGCGCAAAGGAGTGATGGCAATCGCGGCCGCGCTCGCGCTTGGTACGGCAACGATAGCGACCGGCGTGACGGCGGCGCCCCACGGCGGTGGTGGTGGTGGCGGCGGCGCACATTTCAGTGGCGGCGGCGGCGGCGGAGCCGCGTTCAGCGGCGGCGCGCACGTCGGTGGCGGCGGCGCCCCGATGGCTGCGGGACCGCGCAGCGGCGGCACCTTCAACGGCGGAGCCACCTTCAACGGCGGCTCGCGGTTCAGCGGCGCCAGAACAGGCGGAACCTTCAACGGCGCACGCACGCTCAACGGCGCACGCACGTTCAACGGCGGCAACTTTGCCTTCCATCATCATCATCGCCACTTCCATGGCGGCGTCGGCCTGTTCGCCTTCGGCGGTCCTTACTACGACGATTACGGCTGCTGGCGGCTGCGGCGCGTGTGGACGCCGTGGGGCTGGCATTGGCGCCGGATCTACGTGTGCTACTGACGTCCGCCCCGAGCGGAGCCTGAGCGAAGGCTCCGAGCGAGTCTGAGTGAAAACGGCGCGCCGTCGCGATGGCGGCGCGCCGTTTCGCTTTTTATCCGAAGCGGCTGCGGTCGTGCGGCATTGCGAAGTCGAGCAGCGGGCCGATCGGCACGATACCGGTCGGATTGACGTTGCGCTGACTGCCGTAATAGTGCCGCTTGATGTGATCGAGGCTCACCGTCTCGGCGACGCCCGGCACCTGATAGAGGTCGCGCAGATAATTCGACAGGTTGTGGTAGTCGGCGATGCGCCGCAGATTGCATTTGAAATGGCTGAAATAGACCGCGTCGAAGCGCACCAGCGTGGGAAACAAGCGCCAGTCGGCCTCGGTCAGCCGATTTCCCACCAGATAGCGTTGCCGCGACAATAGCTCTTCGAGGCGATCGAGCGTGGCGAAGACAGCGCGCGCGGCCTCTTCGTAAGCCTGCTGGGTGGTGGCGAAGCCGGCGCGATAGACGCCGTTGTTGACGGTCGAAAACACCAACTCGTTGATTTTGTCGATCTCGCCGCGCAGCGCTGCTGGACAGTAATCAGCGCGCGCGTCGGTGAACGCGTCGAATGCCGAATTGAGCATGCGGATGATTTCCGCCGATTCGTTGTTGACGATGGTGCGGCGCTGCTTGTCCCAAAACACCGGCACGCTGACGCGGCCGGTATAATGCGGGTCGGCCAGCAGATAGATTTCGGCGAGCGTCGCCTTGCCGTTGACGGTATCCGGCGTCGCGCCGGGCATGGCGGCGCCGAACTCCCAACCGGTCTTGCCGTAGAGCGGTTCGGTGACCGAGACCGAGATGACATCGTCGAGCTTTTTCAGCTTGCGGAAGATCAGGGTGCGGTGCGCCCACGGGCACGCCAGCGAGACATAGAGGTGATAGCGGCCGCGCTCGGCCAAAAATCCGCCGCTGCCGCTCGGGCCGGGGCTGCCGTCGGCGGTCACGTAATTGCGGTATTGGGTGGCCGGCCGGATGAAATGGCCGTCCTTGGTGCGCGAGGCGTCCTCTTGCCACCGGCCGTCGACGAGCAGGCCCATCGGTCTCTCCGCTTTCGTGCTGATGTAGTCTCGATAATCGCCGAACTCCACTCTGCGTCATGGCCGGGCTTGTCCCGGCCATCTACGGCTTTGGTGCGCAGGGACTTTATCAGGAGCGGCGCTGGACCCTGGCCGAGCCAGATGCTAGGCGGCGGCGCGATGAACGACATCGCGCTGACGATTCTGCCCGAAACCGCCGACGATGCCGAGGCCATCGAACGGCTGCACGAGCGCACCTTCGGTCCGGGGCGCTACGCCAAGACCGCGTATCGGCTGCGCGAGCAGGTGGCGCACCGGCTCGATGTGTCGTTCACCGGGCGCATCGGCACGCTGCTGGTCGGCTCGGTGCGGCTGTCGCCGGTGCGCATCGGCGACACCAAGGCGCTCCTGCTCGGCCCGCTCACCGTCGAGCCGGCATTCCGCGAACGCGGCGTCGGCCAAACACTGATCGCCCGCGCGCTCGATGCGGCGGCCGCGCAAGGCGAGCGGCTGGTGATTTTGGTCGGCGACGAGCCGTATTACGCCCGCTCCGGCTTTCGCCGCATCCCGCCCGGCCGCGTGATCATGCCCGGCCCGGTCGATCCGGCGCGGCTCTTGGTTGCGGAGCTCGTGCCGGGGGCTTTTGACGCCGTAAGCGGGCGCGTGCGTGGAGAGTCGGCGCAAGAATAGCTAGGCCGTGGACTCGTTAACGCGCCGCCATAGCCGGATTGCCAGCCCGTCGCCAGCGAACGAAGCGGTTGTAGCAGGTGGTGTATGGACCGAAGTGATCAGGTAGGTCGCGCCAGGATGCTCCGGATCGCAACACCCAGAAGATGCCGTTGAGGACGCGCCGGTCGTTGACTCGTGGCACGCCGCGCGGCTTGTCCGGCAGCATCGGCTTGATGGTAGACCACTTATTGTCGGTGAGTTCGGAGCGCATGATTCGGCCCCTCGATTTGGGGGACTTGAATCATCGTCGGCAGGTGGGCTCAACAAGCCCAGCCAAGGAGCGCTTTGGTCGCGATGCGCCCGAAAGCGGACGCGATATGCTCACTTTGAGTTTTGTCGAGTCTGACCGGCAGTCGACATTCATAGTAGCGGCGCATGACGCGCGATGACCCGTCATCCCAGGCGTTCGCGATGGTCGGGCATGGCGGTCTCCTCAGGCTGGCACTTTACGCCTTCTCTTCATCGCTACTCATGACAGCAAATGACTTTCGCCCTATCCATGTACCGCACGGCTATCGGTTGGGGCCTGAGCGCGATCGGTCATGCCATAGTCACGAATAACACCGGCTATTCGCAGCCGATAATTCTCAAAAAAATTTCCGCGACCTTTGGCCTGCGCTCCGCGATGTGGCGGGAGGTTGCGCCACTCCTGCAAAGCCTGCTCGTCGCGAAAGAACCCCAGCGACAGAAGCTTGCCAGGCTCGGATAAGCTTTCGAAGCGCTCAATCGAGATGAATCCCTCGATCCCATCGAGCAGCGGGCGTAGCACTGCCGCTGTGTCGAGATAATCCTGACGGTGTTCCGACTTTGGCCAGACCTCGAAAATCATCGCAATCATGGATGCCTCCCATTGTGAAAGAGCGGAATGCGGCCATTGACCGAGGGTCGATAGGTCACGGTCGGCCTCAGAGACGATGGAGTGAGGCCGGCGCGGAGAAGTTCGGCAACCCCACTTGCGGCGATCGTTGCAGCAATCATGACTCCCGGGCAGCGGTGAGGACCATCGCTGAACGTGAAAATCCGGCGGTCCGTTCGGCAAATATCGAACCGGTCGGGGTCGGAATTGGCGGATGGATCGCGATTGGCTGCGGCAAGCACCACCAAAACGGCATCGCCTTCCACGACCTCCACGCCGAAAACATTGGCAACCTTCGAGAGAAAGCGTCGGGTGTTCTGGACCGGCGGATCAAATCGGAGAACCTCGGCGACGGTGGCATGAAGGAGTTCTGGACCAACAGCGATGCTGTCACGCAGTTCTGCGTCGCGAGCCAGCACGAGCAAAGTGTTCCCTATCAGACCTGCGGTCGCCTCATAGGCCTGCGACATAAAGCCGATTGCATTAGCAAGCACGATCTTCCGCTCGAACGAGCCCGCCCGTGTCGCCTCTCTATCCAAGGTGAAGAGTAGGCTCTCCGCGGATAGCCTCCCCGATTGGGATAGCGATCCGACAAGATCGAGCAATTGTCCGGCTGCCGACTTGGCGTCCTCAATCTGCGTAGCGGTGCTTAACGGCGACAGGCACTGCACGAAGGCGGCGATGCAGGACGCTGCTTCAGCCAGCCGGTCCTCAGGGATGCCGAGAAGGTCGGCCATAACGTAGACCGGCAATCTCAAAGCGAATTCCGATAGTCGGCGATGATCCGCCATGGGCCGAAGCTCCGCCGCGAGGTATTGCCCCCACCGCCGACCGCGCCGGGCGACGCTTTCCTCATCAATGCCGACGAGCGCCGCCAAGATTGCCTGCTTGAAGGGGCAATGGTCTCGGCCGTCGTTCATGCGTACGAGCGCACCGAAAATCTCTCCGGCAGGCGATCCCAAGAGTGCTTTCGGTACGGGCTCGGTCACGGGGCGGACCCGGCACGCTTCGTGTGTCAGAACCGCTGTCACTGCATCGGCACTTGATGCCACCCACATCCCGAGACTCGGATCGCGATAAAAAGGCTGCTCCGAGGCTAGACGCGCGTAGTAGAGGTACGGATCAGGGTGAGTTACTGCCTTTATCGGATCGGCAGGTTGGGAGGTCTCGTGGGTCGCTTCGGCCATTGTCGCTGTCCTCGTCGGTCATTCAATGCGACGTCGAGGTCATGGGTGCGTCTTTCGATTGCCTTACTGTTGTCTGGCGGATTTTATTCTCGTGTCAAAAAGACCCAAAAATCCAAGCCATAGGCCCGACGATCCCGGATCGAGCCGGGTGGACAACACCGCAGACCGTATTCGCGCAACTCACGCACGTTCATTGTCCGCGACGTACGCTCCTCGATCTCTTGGCGCGCGATATTTGCGAAGCAACTCTGCCAGTCGGTTTGCCGCTTCTGACAGGAACTTTGAGTGTGACATGGTCGTTCTCCGGTAACGCAGGGATCACTAGCTCGAGAATTCGGTTTCCTTTTTGCCCACCTCGGGCAATGGGCGCGCATTCCGCCGGCGTACGTTCTTTCCCGCCCTGGCAGCAGTTCTCGCTGAGATAGGCGAGCAGCGCCCGCATGCTGTCGAACCGGGCGGCGTAGATCATCGAGCGCCCGGCGCGGCAGACAGTAACGAGGCCGGCGTGGCGCAGCCGGTCGAAGTGGAATGTCAGCGTGTTGGGAGCAAGTTCGAGCGCGGTCGCCACCTCTCCGGCCGAGAGCCCGTCCGGCCCCGCCCGCACCAGCAAGCGGAACACGTCGAGGCGGCTGTCCTGGGCGAGCGCCGCTAAGGCTGCGATGGCTTGTGTCTTTTCCATAATTCGACGAATATCGAAATAACGCCGGCGTGTCAAGGATCATTTCAAGGAATTTCGAAATATTTTCGCAGGCCAATCGGGCTTTGGGCGGGACCATCCTAAAGAGCGTGCCGCGCCCCACCGACTTTCTCGCCGACTATATCCATTATCAAGGCGCGTCTTCGAACCAGATCTTGTGCGCCTCGGATTGTGAGTGGACGGCGGCACTGCAACCGAGGAGGCGACACGTCCCCGTACCGCGCTTAGTGCATTCTGAAAGGGCGTGCTGCGAGGCAGCGGCTCGGTTTGAGAAGCCCCAGGATTGCCCCTGCGATTCTCCGCCCAACGCACCACAACCCCACGCCGCTGGACCACGGGATCGGACCGCCTTGTTGCGTGGCGATCGGACTGCGCGGTTCCGCGGTATCCCGGTGAAGTTCGGCACCGGATAGGGGGAAGGCCTGTAATACCACCGGCCATCGGAGCCGTAGTAACACCGCTCCGGCATGACGTCGCAAATTTGGACGGCCGCGCGTGAGCTCGTAACGTCCGCTACGATCACGGCCAAGGCGGCCATCGCTGCGCAGGCCAAATTCCTGCGTAAGGTCATATTGCCCGCCCCCCGGTCGATCTCGGGTCCCTACGTGCCCAGGCGAAGCCGCATCACTCAACGGCAGGTTTCATTCTAGATCAACGCCACGGCGGCGCCTAGCGGTTGCCTGGGCGGACGGCAACTCTGACAAGTCATCGCCTGTCAAACACAGATCGTCTATGTTGATTCGATGTCGCGCACATTCGCAGCAACCGCAGTTCTCCTAGCGCTGCTGCCGGCCATTGCAGTCGCCGCGCCGGCCCACAAGCGGCACACTTACCGCTGGCATGGCTACGGCTTCCTGCCCGGCTATCATCAGCCGCCCAGCAACAGCGTTCCGGTTTTTAGTTCGAAAGCACGGAACAGCCCGACGCGGGCCTACGTTCCAAGCTACTGGTACGACGGCGGCCGGTATTATTTCGGCGATCCGGGATTTTTCCAGCGCCGCTACAACGGCGGCAGTTTCGGCCCGTGCTGGACGTGGACTCCCATCGGGCCGATCTGGAATTGCGGCTAGAAGCTCGCTTTACCGGACCGCTGCATGCCGATCGCTTGGCGATCTTGGACGGCAACGCGCCGCATGCCGGCATCTGTCCAAGGCTATCTCGTGCAACCGACACTCGCTAATGTGCCGGCTGGATCGGGCGGACGTGTCGGCCGCACCGGCAAGAGCGTGCCATGAGCGAGACGGCCGCCGCGGGCTCATCGAGTAAATCGGCATCGCTCGCCGCTGCGTTCCGCCATCCTGCCTTTGCGGTGATCTGGACCGCGACTGTGGTCTCCAACGTCGGCGGCTGGATGTACAGCGCTGCGTCGGGTTGGCTTATGACCAGCCTCAACCCCGATCCTTTGCTTGTCGCGTTGGTGCAGGCCGCGACCACGCTGCCGGTATTTCTGTTCGCAATTCCGGCAGGCGCACTCGCTGATATTTTCGACAAGCGCCGGTTCCTGATCGTATTCGAAATTCTCAATACCGCGTTATGTGCGGTCTATGCGGCGATGGTCGGCCTCGGTTTGGCTACACCTGACAATTTGCTGCTGTTTACATTCCTCATCGGCGCGGCTGGTGCACTGACCCTACCGGCCTGGCAGTCGATCGTTCCGCAACTGGTGCCGAAGGATGATTTGACTTCCGCTGTTGCGGCCAACAGCGTCGGCGTGAACATCTCGCGCGCTATCGGCCCGGCGCTGGGCGGCGTCGCCATCGCGGTTCTCGGCATCGTCTCGCCATTCTGGATCAACGCGATCTCCAATCTCGGCGTGCTCGGCGCGTTGTTATGGTGGCGGCGGCCGGACTCCACTGCGGATCTGCCGCCGGAGCGGCTGGGCGGTGCCATTACGGCGGGCCTGCGCTATGCCCGGCACAGTCCGGCGCTGCGCGCGACGCTGATCAGAGCCGCGGCTTTCTTTTTGTTTGCCAGTACCTATTGGGCGCTGCTGCCGTTGCTCGCCCGCACTCAGATCGCAGGCGGCCCCGAGCTTTATGGAATACTTCTCGGCGCGATCGGGGCCGGCGCAGTGGCAGGGGCATTGGTCATGCCATGGCTGCGGGCGAAGTTCGGGCCGGACCTGCTGGTGACGAGCGGAATGGTGGGCACCGCAGCAACGTTGGCTTTGTATGGGCTTGCGCACAATGCGGCCACGGCGCTTGTTGCCAGCCTGCTCGCGGGCGTTTCATGGATCGCCGTGCTCGCGACGCTGGCCGTGTCGGCACAAGTGTCGCTGCCGGATTGGGTGCGCGGACGTGGACTGGCGCTGTACACGACAGTGTTCTTCGGTTGTCTGACTGTCGGCAGCGCGGCTTGGGGCAAGGTCGCTGCAATTTGGGGACTGCCGGCCGCGCACTTTCTCGCCGCGTTTGGGGCGCTCGCCGCCGTGCCTCTGACTTGGCGTTGGAAACTGCAAGCGGGAACCGGCGCCGATCTGACGCCCTCGATGCATTGGCCGGCGCCGCTCACCACGCACTCCATCGACCAGGACCGCGGGCCAGTCCTGGTCACGGTCGAATACCGCATTCGTCCGCAGGATAGGCGGGAGTTTCTACAGACCCTCGAGCACCTCGGACATGAGCGGCGCCGCGACGGCGCCTATCGCTGGGGCGTGTTCGAGGATGCCGCCGATGAAGGACGCATCGTCGAAACTTTCCTTGTCGCATCTTGGATGGAGCATTTGCGCCAGCACGAGCGGGTCACGAATGCCGATCGCCTGGTCCAAGAATGCGTCGACCGCTTCCATTTGGGCGAGGCGCCCAAAGTGACGCATTTCATCGCCGCCGCGGCGAACTAGCCGGTCTGCTTGTTACCGCCCCTCGCGCGCCCAGGTGCCGGCGAGGCTGCCGAGCAGCAGCAGAAGGCCGAGCACGCCGGCGAACACCGGCAGCACGCCGATGCCGCGCACGATGCTGGCGTCGGTCATCTTCAGGCCGATCCAGCTGTCGCCTGTGTAGGTGTCGCCGGAGCGCATCGCGACGACGCGCGGCACCTCGAGGCCGTTGCCGTCGTCGAGCCGGCGCGACGAGCCGCCGGTTAAGCGCGCGATCGTCGCCAGCACGTCGGTGGTCGACGTCACTTCGGCGAATTCGCGCGGGTTGGCGGGGCCGACGTTGACCAGCGCGTTGAGCTTGCCGTCGGTGGCGTGCCACAGGCCGAGTTCGTCGGCCGTCACGGTGCTCTGCCACAGGCCGGGTTCGGTCTGATCGAGCTTGAGCACGCGGCTTCCGCCGGACGGCGAGGCCAAAGTCACGTCGGCGACTGAATCCGCCATGGTCTGCCGCTGCACCACGAGGTTATGGCCGTGCACGAAAAGACGCAGCGCCTCTTCTTCCAGATCGGGCTCCTGCATCAGCCAGTGCGACAGCCGGCGCAGCAGGTCGAGCTGCGGGCCGCCGCCCTCAAAACCGCGTGCCCACAGCCACATCTGGTCGGAGAGCAGCAGCGCCACGCGGCCTTCGCCCTGACGCGACAGCACCAGCAGCGGCTTCTGCTGGGCGCCTTGCATGATGGTCATGCCGCTGACGTCGCGGGTGTCGACGACGCGAAACCATTGGCTCCAATGCGGCGGGTTGCTGTTGGCGCCTTCCAGATCGCGAGTCACCGGATGGCGCTTGCCGAGCGCGGTCAGCTCGGGGCGGAACGGCTGTTCGGTGACGTCGCCGCTCGGCGCCGCCGGCAACACCGAATCGAGCGGGGTGTGCCAGACGCTGGTCTGGCTGGCGTAATCCGGCCCGGCGTCGACCAGCACAGCGCCGCCTTCGCGCACGTAGCGGGCGATGTTCTCGAAATAGGGAAACGGCAGCACGCCCTGGCGCGCGTAGCGGTCGAAGATGATCAGGTCGAAAAACGCCTTGTTCTCCGGCGGCTGCTTGACGATCTTGTTGACGAACAATTCGCGGGTCGGAAAGGCGATCAGCGACAATTCATTGATCGGCGTGCCGTCCTGCTTTTCCGGCGGCCGCAAGATGGTGAAGTGCACGAGATCGACCGACGGGTCGGACTTCAGGATATTGCGCCAGGTACGCTCGCCGGCATTGGGCTCGCCGGAGACCAGCAGCACGCGGAGCTTGTCGCGCACGCCGTCGATCGACACCACGGCGCGGTTGTTGACCGGAGTGAGCTCGCCGCCAGGCAGCGGCGCCGCCTCGATCTCGACGATATTGGCGCCGCCATGGGTGATCGGCACCTCGACGTTCTGCTGTTGCCCGACCGCAACGTTGTCTTTTTCCAGCACTTCGCCGTCGCGCCGCACCGTGACCTGGGCGGAGCTCTCGCTGGCGCCGTGATCCTCGACCCGATAGCTGATGGTCTGCGATTGGCCGACAATGCCGAAGCGCGGCGCCGCGATCAGTGCGATGCGGCGGTCGCGTTCGTTGTTGTGGCCGGTGATGAGAGCGTGGATCGGCGCGGCAAAGCCGAGTGCGCTTGCGTCGGCCGGCACGTCATGGACGCGGCCGTCGGTAATCATCATCACGCCGGCGACGCGGTCGGGCGGCACGTCGGCGAGCGCCGAGCCGATGGCTGAGAAAAGCCGCGTGCCGTCGGTCTCGCCGTCGGAGCGGCCGGCTTCGACCACGCGCACGTCGAGGCCCGCAATGCGGTGCAGCCGCTCTACCAAGGCATCGCGGGCCGCCTCGGTCTGCTGCGTACGGTCGCCGAAATTCTGGCTCGGGCTTTTGTCGACCACGACCACGGCGACGGAGCTGAGCGGCTGACGATCCTCGCGGGTCAACGATGGATTTGACAGCGCCAGCACGATGAGAGCGAGCGCCAGAGCGCGTATCGCCGCGCCGCGACTGCGCGATACGAACAGCAATAACGTCAGCGCCACAGCCGCGGCGATACCCGCCCAGACAATTTCGGGCGCGACCAGCGGCGCGAAGGCGATACCGAAATGCACCGGCGCCTCCTATTGCCCAAGCCGCTCGAGCAGCGCCGGCACGTGCACCTGGTCGGCTTTGTAATTGCCGGTCAGGGTGTACATGACGATGTTGATGCCGGCGCGGAACGCGAATTCGCGCTGGCGCGGCTCGCCTTCGACCAACGGCAGCATGGGCTGGCCGTCCGATTGCATGGCCCAGGCGCCGGCAAGATCGTTCGAGGTGATGATGATCGACGACACGCCGTCGCCGCCGCGCGCCGGCCGGTTGGCCTGTTCCTCGTCCTCGCTCGCCGGCAGCGCCTCGACCCAGAGCTGGCCGCCGGCGAAGCGGCCGGGAAAGTCGCGCAACAGATAAAATGTCTTGGTCAGCACGTGATCGCGCGGCACCGGTTCGAGCTGCGGGATGTCGAGCGAGGACAGGATTTGGCGCAGCTCGACCATGCCGGGGCTCTGCGTCTCGCCGCCCGGACCCGGCGGTGCCTCGACCGCATCGCGGGTATCGAACAGCACCGTGCCGCCGTTCTTCATGTACGAATCGATTCGCTTGAGCGCGTCAGCCGACGGGCGCGGCGCGCCGGGTACGATCGGCCAGTAGATCAGCGGATAGAACGTCAGCTCGTCGTGGCTGACGTCGAGCCCGATCGGGTCGCCGCCCTCGAGCGCGGTGCGCTGCGCCAGGACTGCGGTGAGGCCGGACAGCCCGGCTTTGCTGATGCTGTCGACACTGCTGTCGCCGGTGACGACGTAGGCAAGCCTGGTCTCGAGCGCAGCCGGCGGCACGGCAGAGCGCGTGCTTTGCGCACGCGTTTGAGCAAGTGAAAGGGCCAGAATCGCGAGCCCGACGATGACTGCCGCGGCAGCGCGCCGTCGCGGCATGAGACGCTGGATGCCGCCGCCCAGAATCAGCACCGCGATGCTGTCGAGTAATAGGAGCGCCAGCGCGGCGAGGAAAACCGGTCCGCGCAGGTCCAACGGCTCGCTGGTGCGGTAGACTTCGCGGCGCGCATTGGCGAGCGCGCTGAAGTCGAGCGGCGTCAGGCGATCGGCGGGGGCGAGCGTGTTGACGGCGAAATAACTTTCCGGCGGCCCGTAAAAACCGGGCGGATGATCGGCAGTGGCGCTGCCGGAGTAGTCGGTCGGCACCGGCCGCGCCGTCGGCGGCGGCGACACGAACGCGCCGAAGCCGTCGAGCACGCGGCTCGGCGGCACCGCTTCGCGCACCGCCGCGATCTTGCCGCTGCCTGCCTCGGCGCCGGCACCGCCGCTGGTCTCCGCCACATTCGCCGTGCCGGCCAGATCGGTAATGCGCTTGAGCATGTCGACGAATGCGCCGGACAGCGGCAGGTTGGACCAGCGCGTGTCGCCGGTGACGTGGAACAGCACGATCAAGCCCTTGCCGTGATGCGCGGCTGTGACGAGTGGCGTCCCGTCGGCGAGCGTCGCCCAGGTGTTGTCGCTCAAGGTCGCGTCCGGCTCGGCCAGGACTTGGCGCGTGACAGTCACGTCGTTCGGCACTGCCATGCCGTTGAACGGGCTGTCGCGGGTGAACGCCGCCAGCGGCTGCGGCTTGTCCCAGCTCAGGCTGCCGCCGAGCGTGCGGCCGCCGCGCCGTAATTTGACCGGCACGAGGTCGTCGTCGGATGCCGCAAGCCGCGGCCCGGCAAAGCGCACCAAGACGCCGCCGTTTTCGACCCATTGCTCCAGCCGCCCATGGGCGTCGCCCGCGATGGTGCCGACGTCAGCCAGGATCAGCATCGGCAGTTTCTGATCGATGAAATGCGCCACCGCATCGGCCGGCGATTCGCCCTGGGCGAGGCGCAGGTCGGCGAACGGGCTGAGCGCGCGTTCGATGTAATAGCTCGAAGACAACAGCGGCTCGGCCGTATCGGCGGTTGTCGCCGACACGATGCCGACGGTGCGCCGGCGCCAGCGCTTGTCGAGGAGTTGCACGGCGCCGGCGGAACGGTCGGCGGCGATTTCGAGCCGCGCGATGTCGTTGCGGATTTCGACCGGCAGGTCGAAGCGCGCTTGCGTCTCGCGCTCGCCGGCCTTGAACGCGAACGGCGCTTCGCCGAGCGACAAACCTTTCAGATCGAGCGCGCGGACCGTGCCGTTTTCTGCGGTGCCGGCGTCGACACGCAGCACTTTCACGCTCAAGCCGCCGGCAGCGTTCTCGGCCGCCGCCAGCGCGCGGGCTCCCGCGACGCCGCCCGAAACGATGGTGAGCGGATGGTTGCCGATGGTCTGCGCCAGGTCTTTGACGAACGCGCCGCCCTTGCCGAGGTCGGTGTCGTCCGACAGCCAGACAAGCTCGAGGTCCGCCGTCGCGCCGAGAAAGCGGCCGATCGCCGGCAGCGCGTCCTCGCGCGCTATCGTGTGCGGCACCGGCTTGAGCTGGTGTAGCCGCACGCGGGCGGATTCGGCCGGTTCGAGCGAAATATCGCGCGTCGCGTCGGATAGCGGGATCAGCGCAATGGCGCGGCGTTCTTCGGCGGCGCGCGCGATGATATCGTCGGCGGTGCGCACGCGCGCTTCCCAGGTTGCGGCCGCGGCCCAGCCGTCGTCGATCAAAATGCCGATCGGCGCGCGCGATTGGGTTGCCGCAAGCGGCGGATGCCAGAGCGGTCCCGCGGCGGCGACGATGATCAGCGCCGCCAAGGTCAGCCGCAGCAAAGTAAGCCACCACGGCGTTCGTGCCGGCGTCTCTTCCCGCGGCGCGATCTCGAACAAAAGCCGGGTCGGCGGAAAGTCGATCCGTCGCGGCCGCGGCGGAATCATGCGCAACAGCAACCACAGCACCGGTAGCGTGAGCAGCCCGATCAGCACCAGCGGTTCGGTAAAGCCCAGCGCCAAGCCGCCGATCATGTCGGCACCCTCGAATCGGCACTGATCGACTGCGGCCCGGCGGCGAGAAAGTCAGCCGCAGCGCCGATCCGTCCATGCAGGACCAGCAAGAGCTCGCTGGCCGGTCGGTCGGTACGATGAATAACAAAACTCCAACCCAACCGGTCAGTCTCGGCGCGGATCGCGGCGCGATGGCGCTCGACGCGCGCGGTGTAATCGCTCCGCCAAGTCTCGGCGCGGCCGGCGGTGATGCGGCCGCCGCCTTCAGGCTCGATGAATTCGATGCGGCCCCAATACGGGAAGGTCTCTTCGGCCGGATCGACGATCTGCACCACGTGGCCGCGCGCGCCATTGCCGGAGAGCTGCGCCATGGTGCGGCGCAGCTCGGCGATGTCGCTCCACAGATCCGACAGCAGCACGATCTCGGAAAGCGGTGCCGGCGCAAAGTTCGGCGGCAGGCTTCCTCGCTCGCTGCGGTCGTGCACCATGGCCTGGGCCATGCGCTCGACGATGTTGCGGCTGCCACTCGGCCGCGTAAGGCCGGGAATACCAATGCGCTCGCCGCCTTCGACCAGCACTTCGCCGAGCGCCAGCGCGATCACCAGCGCGCGATAAAGCTTTGTCTCGTGCGCAAGCTCCGAAGCGAACACCATGGACGGCGAACGGTCCGGCCAGATCCAGACCGTATGGGCGGCTTCCCATTCCTGCTCGCGCACATAAAGATGATCGTCGCGCGCCGAACGCCGCCAGTCGACGCGCGCCGCCGGCTCGCCCGAGACGAAGCGGCGGTATTGCCAAAAATTCTCGCCCGGACCGGCCCGGCGCCGCCCGTGCAGACCGTGGATCACGGTCGCGGCGACGCGGCGCGCTTCCAGGATGAGGCGCGGCATCGCGGCGGCGAGCGTTTGGCCTTCGCCGACCGCACGCTGAACCGCCGCGCTCTCCTGGTGGCTGAGCCTGGGCTCGAGCGCCATGCGCTATCCGATCCGCGCCTTGAGGCGGCCGATCACCGCCTGCATGGTCTCGCCCTCGGCGCGCGCGGTGAACGTCAGCGCCATGCGGTGCTTGAGCACCGGTTCGGCGAGATCGAGCACGTCGTCGATCGAAGGCGCCAGCCGGCCGTCGAGCAGCGCGCGGGCGCGGACCGCCAGCATCAGGGCCTGGCTCGCGCGCGGGCTCGGCCCCCACGCGATCGACTTGGCGTCCGGACTGTCGGCCGCCGGGCGCGCCGAGCGCACCAGCTGCAGGATCGCTTCGACCACCGACTCGCCGACCGGCAGCCGCCGCACCAGGCGCTGCGCGCCCATCAGGTCTTCGGCGGTCATCGCCGCCTTCGCCCGGGTTTCTTCCGAGCCGGTGGTGTCGAACAAAATTTTGCGCTCAGCATCGCGATCCGGATAATCGACGTCGATTTCCATCAGAAAGCGGTCGAGCTGCGCTTCCGGCAGCGGATAAGTGCCTTCCTGCTCCAGCGGGTTCTGCGTGGCGAGGACGTGAAACGGCTTCGGCAGATCATGCCGCGCACCGGCCACCGTGACGTGCTGCTCCTGCATGGCCTGCAGCAAGGCCGATTGGGTGCGCGGGCTGGCGCGGTTGATTTCGTCCGCCATCAACAGCTGGGCGAACACCGGGCCGGAGATGAAACGAAAACTGCGTTTGCCGGTCTGGCTCTCTTCCAGCACTTCGGTGCCCAGAATGTCCGACGGCATCAGGTCGGGCGTGAACTGAATGCGCCGCGCGTCGAGCCCGAGCACGGTCCCCATGGTCTCGACCAGCTTGGTCTTGGCGAGCCCCGGCACGCCGACCAATAGCGCGTGGCCGCCGGACAGTACCGTGACCAGCGCCTGCTCGACGACTTTATCTTGCCCGAAGATCACGGTGCCGATGGCGGCCTTGGCGGCGCGCGCATGCGCGGCGGTCGATTCGGCCGCGCGCACGATCATGTCTTCGAGCTTTTCCAAACCCTCTCCGCCGGCTGCCGGCATCGCTAACTCCTGTTCGCGGGTCCGCCCGCTCCTCTATGCCCGAGGTGAAAGGCCAAAACGTGGGGGAGGGGCTGAATTCACCCTGGGAATCGCTCCCAGGGGGGCCAAGATTGCACCTTCCTCAGGCAATGCAATATATGCGCCAGCCGCAGCAAAGCAGATCAGGCGCCTTATTTTTTCATCCACAGGAAACACAACTTAGCTTGCGGTCGGCACAGGCCTAATTCGCTCTTCACGATCGCGCGAGCAGACCCGATAAGGAAGCCCCCGGACTTAAAGCGTCCGCCGGCACGTTCAAGGCAAACCATGGCGAACCAAGGGCAGGGGCGGCTGACCTCGATCACGGAAACGCTAACGCGTGGCGCTGCCCAAGGCGCCAAAGGCGCCAAAGGGCCGCCGCCGGTCGAACGCTGGAATCCGCCGTTTTGCGGCGATCTCGACATGCGCATCGCCGCCGACGGCACCTGGTACTATCTCAAGACCCCGATCGGCCGGCCGGCTTTGGTCAAGCTGTTCGCCTCGGTGCTCAAGCGCGAAGGCGACAAATACTTTCTGGTTACGCCGGTCGAAAAATGCGGGATTGTGGTCGACGATGCGCCGTTTCTCGCCGTCGAGCTTGCGGCGGAGGAAACGGCCGCCGGTCGCGTGCTCCACTTCCGCACCAATGTGGACGATTGGGTCGCCTGCGGACCGGAGCATCCGCTGCGCTTTACGCCGGAGGCCGGCACTGGCGGGCTCAAACCGTATCTGCACGTGCGCCGCGATCTGTGGGCCAAGGTGACGCGCGCGCTGTTCTTCGATCTTGTCGAGCTTGGCGAGGAGCGCGAGGTTGAAGGCCAAGCCATGTTCGGCGTGAGTTCAATGGACGCGTTTTTTGCCATGGCGCCGGCCGATCAGGTGAGGGATTTGGCGTGAACGAGCGCGATGCCAACACGACTTCCACTGCGCGGCCCACCGCGGCGGCCGATCGTTTTTTCGACCGCGCGCGGGCGCGACTGCGGCTCGACGTGCCGCCGGCGCTGACCGATCCGACCGCGCAAGGCATTCGCCGCGGCGATCTCGACCTCGATCCGGCATTGTGGGAACGCGCCGGCGTCGCCGCCACCAAGCCCGCCGCCGTGCTGGTGCCGATCGTCGATCGCACCGCGCCGACCGTGCTGCTCACCCAGCGCACCGCCGAGTTGGCGAGCCACGCCGGCCAAGTGGCGTTCCCGGGCGGCAAGATCGATCCGAGCGACGAAAGCCCGGTCGCCGCGGCGCTGCGCGAGGCCAAAGAAGAAGTCGGACTCGCCCCCATGTTGGTCGAGCCGATCGGCTATCTCGACCTTTATTTGACGTTTTCCGGCTTCCGCATCCTGCCGACCCTGGCGCGCGTGAAGCCGGACTTTGAGCTGACGCTCAATCCGCGCGAGGTCACCGACGCATTCGAAGTGCCGCTCGAATTTCTGATGGAGCCGGCCAATCACCGGCGCAAGACCCGCGACTGGAAGGGAATTCCGCGCGAATATTATGAAATGCCGTTCGGCGAGCGTTACATTTGGGGCATCACCGCGGGTATCCTGCGTAATCTCTACGAACGGGTTTACGCCGCATGACCAGGGCTCTGACCGAACTCGCGCTGTTTCTCACGCCGTTCGTGCTGTACGCGGCTTTTCTGGTCGTGAGCAATGCGGCCGTGCTGCATTCGAAATCGTGGCCGCCGCGCCGGCTCGCTTATTTGTTGATCGCAGGGCTGGTGCTGACGATCGGCAGCTTCGTCGTGCTGGCGCAATTTTCCGGCGCGCCGCCGGGCTCGACCTATGTGCCGGCGCATATCGATGAGGACGGCAAATTCGTGCCGGGGCACACGCGGTGACGGCGGCCGCCCCGCTTGACCAGGCGGCGTGGCTCAAGCACGGCGCGGTGGCGCGGCTTCTGGCCGTGCTCGACTGCGACGGCGACGAGGCGCGCGTGGTCGGCGGCGCGGTGCGCAACGCGCTGTTGCAGCTGCCGGTCGGCGAGATCGACGTGGCGACCACGGCGGTGCCGAAAGAGGTCGTGCGCCGCGTCAAGGCGGCCGGCTGGAAAGCGGTGCCGACCGGGATCGAGCACGGCACCGTCACCGTCGTGATCGACAAGCATCCGTTCGAGGTCACCACGCTGCGCCAGGACGTCGAAACCTTTGGCCGCAAGGCGCGGGTCGAATTCGGCCGCGACTGGGTCGCGGATGCGCAGCGCCGCGATTTTACCATCAACGCGTTGTCGGCCTCGGCCGCAGGCGAAGTGTACGATTATGTCGGCGGGCTCGACGACATCGCGGCGCGGCGCGTGCGCTTCATCGGCGATCCGCACGCGCGCATCGCCGAGGATTATTTGCGCATCCTGCGCTTCTTCCGGTTCCACGCGCATTTCGCTTCCGGCGCGCCGGATGTTGCCGGGCTTGCCGCCTGCATCAGCGCCCGCGCCGGCCTCGAGGTTTTATCGCGCGAGCGCGTGCGCATGGAGCTGGTCAAGCTCGTGGTCGCGCCGCGGGCCGCGGCAACGCTGTGGGTCATGGCCGAGACCGGCATTTTGGGCGCGGTGCTCGGCGGCGTGCCGTATGTCGCGAGCTTCCAGAAGCTGGCCGAGCGCGAAGCGGCGCTCGGTTTGCCGACGGATGCGGTACCGCGGCTCGGCGCGCTTGGCGTCGCCGTGCGCGAAGATGCCGAACGGTTGGCGGAGCGCCTGCGGCTGTCCAACGCCGAAGCGGATCGGCTTTTGGCGCTCGACGGCTGGTGGCGCGTTTCGCCTTCGGCCGTCGAGCAACCGGCGCATGCGCTGCTTTATCGGCTCGGCCCGCAATCGTTCATTGACCAGGTGCTGATCGCTTGGTCGCGCGCATCGAGCGATGCGGCGGACGCCGACTGGCGCGCGCTCGCCACTTTGCCGCAGCGCTGGACCACGCCGACGTTCCCGCTGAAATCCGCCGACTTCATCCGCCGCGGCGTGCCCAAGGGGCCGGCGCTCGGCGCCGCGCTGCGCGCCGCCGAGGCGGCGTGGATCGCGGCGGACTTTCCGATGGAGCGCGAGGCGTTGGAGGCGATCGCAAGAGAGACGGTTCGAGGAAACTTAAAACCGTCAATATAATTATTGGCACGAACAATTACCTGGAGGTCAGTTGCGTAACGCAACGCGCCGCACGTGCTTGGCTTTTTGTGTTTTCACATCAGTTAAGAAAGCAATGTCCCTTTCAAACACGTGCAAAGGATAGCGAATCCAGCGGTACCCCCAAGGGCATCGAAGTGAGCCAAAAAAACGTAAAATCGCCCAGACTAAACATTTCGAGGCAAATACAAATCTGTTCTCAACATAAAATCGTCTGGCTGACACATAAGATCGCATATTTATGTCATAGACTATTTTCCCCACGTGGCCCAAACGCCTGAAAAAATCGACGTCTTCCCCAACCGATAAGCTTTCATTAAAGCCGCCTATCGACGCAAACGCGGAGCGCCGCACCGCAATAATACTTCCAAGTCCTTGCAGCACTCCCAGGCTCCGCGCGATCCTAAAATAGAGGTCGGCGACTCGATAGCAGCATCGAATAAAACCGTCGTCCGTAGTAGGCACAAGAATGGGATGATAGCCAATCACATCAAAGTCTGAAAATGCAGCAACAATGCGATCGAACATCTCGCTCTCAATTATGGCGTCGGCGTCGAGGAATAACATAATCTCACCTTTTGCCGCTCCTGCCCCGGAATTTCTTCCGGTGGCAGGGTTTCCACCTGGAACGACGCGACAGCCGAATCTGTCTGCAACCTCGCGGGTTGCATCTCGTGAGTTATTGTCTGCTACTATGATCTCATGGATCATATGTGAATTTGTTCTCAATGTACTGAGTAAACCGGGAAGATAGAATTCTTCGTTCCAGGCAGGGATTACTACGGATATCTCCATTTTGTTACTCATACTGCACCGGTTTGCGGCCTATTCGCTCGCGAATCATTTTTGGTCCTTCTTCTCGCACGCGAATGATCGCACCATGTGAGCTATATACCAATAGGAACATTGAAAACAATGAGTAGAGTGTTCCTTCTACCAAATAGCCAGCCACCCAAACATCGTTGGCGAGCAAATTCCAGAAGTTGATCGAAATGAAAATCGGGATTGAAAATAGCCCTACTATTATGAGTAAAACTTCGTAGGCAATAAGAAGAGCTCCTGGTTGTATGAGCCCGGGAGCGGGAGTAAATCCGCCATGGAACAGCGAAGAGAGCTCACTTTCCCATGCTAGGAGTCGCTCGTTTGCCAGAGTATTGATCATCTCCTCCAGGACGGTCAATCGAGCGTTTATTGCCATCATAGAGTAGATTGATTGGACAACATCTAATGCGACATAACTAACCACGGTGGTGGCCACGAACATCGCGAAGATCCAAAACGTAATGTTGTTTAGAAAGGTGAATTGCCCACCTTTTTCTGTCGAAACGCCAACAAAAGCGATAATGATCCCGACGATTATCTGGAAATATTTTACATGTGATTTGTAATTGTTTATGCTCGCTATGGTCTCTTGGCGCAAGATAGAATATTTCGCCATCAGCAGATCTATTTTCTCTTTGTCTGTCAGCACCTCGGCCATTTTGAGCACTGCCGGTTTATTGTAATTCCCCAATCATAGGGGCTGCAATCTTAAGCTGTTCATTGAGCGCCGCCAAGAACCTCTGCATAGCCGCGTAGGGCCTGTCAGCCTACTCTCCGCCTGCAATTGCGCACCTTGAGCGCGCGAGCAGAGTACGGTCATATTGACTTCGTATGAACCTCTCCGTCCGCATCGAGCGCTGGCCGCTCGCAGCCGCATTTTCCATCAGCCGCGGCAGCAAGACGGAAGCCGTTGTCGTGGTGGCGGAGCTTGGCGACGGCGAGTATCACGGCCGCGGCGAGTGTGTGCCGTATGCGCGCTATGGCGAGACGCCGGAGGGCGTCGTGGCGGGGCTCGCAGCGGTGCGCAGGGCGGTGCAGAGCGGGCTCGATCGCAGCGGCTTGCACCGCGCGATGCGGGCCGGTGCGGCGCGTAATGCGCTCGATTGCGCGTACTGGGATTTTGAAGCCAAGCGTACTGGGCGTCGGGTGGATGAATTGGCCGGGCTTGCCGCGCCCACGCCCTGCGTCACCGCTTATACCATCTCGCTCGCCGCGCCGGCCGCAATGGCGGAAGCCGCGGAGCGCGCCGCGGCGCGGCCGCTGCTCAAGGTGAAGCTCGGTGCGGCCGATGGTGACGATCCCAAGCGCATTGCGGCGGTGCGCCGCGCCGCGCCACGTGCCGAGCTCATTGTCGATGCCAACGAGGGCTGGAGCGACGACAACCTCGCGCCCAATCTCGCTGCTTGCGCTGACGCGGGGGTCACGCTGATCGAGCAGCCGCTGCCGGAAGGGCGCGACGCGGCGCTCGCCGGCATGGCGCGGCCGATCCCGGTCTGCGCCGACGAAAGCGTGCACGATCGCGCTTCGCTTGAAGCGCTCGCCGGCAAATACGACGCCATCAATATCAAGCTCGACAAAGCCGGCGGCCTCACCGAAGCGCTGGCGCTCGCCGCCGAAGCCGAGCGGCGCGGGTTTATCCTGATGGTCGGCTGCATGGTCGCAACCTCGCTCGCCATGGCGCCGGCGCTGCTGCTCACGCCGCGCGCCCGCGTGGTCGACCTCGACGGCCCGCTGTTGCTCGCCAAGGACCGCGAGCACGGCCTGCGTTACGACGGCAGCCTCGTTTTTCCGGCCGAGCCGGCGCTGTGGGGTTAAGGCGCGGCAAGTCGTCAGGGAGGGTGACGGCAAGCCGGATTTGGCGCAGCTTGCGCCGGCCGCCCAAGAGTAATGTGCGGGAGGGAAACAGCATGGCGACACGGCGCAGCATTCTCACCGCGATGGCCGGCGCTGGCGCCGCTGCGGCTCTGCCGCTGCTGCGCGGTCCAGCGCGCGCCCAGCAAAATTATCCGAGCCGGCCGATCCACATTATCGTGCCGTTTCCGCCGGGCGGGCCGATCGACACCATGGCGCGCCTCGTCGGCGAGCAATTGAGCGGCAGCGTCGGCCAGGTGGTGGTCGAGAACCGCCCCGGTGCCGGCTCGACCCTCGGCACCAAATACGTCGCCGCGGCCCCGCCCGACGGCTACACGCTGATGTTCGGCTCGTCCGGCTCGCTGGCGGTGGCGCCGGCGCTCTATTCGAGCCTCGACGTCGATCCGCGCAAGGCGTTCGCGCCGATCGCCACGGTGGCGCTGTTGCCGCACGTCTTCGTCGTCAACAACGACGTGCCGGCGCACAGCGTCGCCGAGTTCGTCGCCTATGCCAAAGCCAACCCGGGCAAAATCAATTTCGGCGCCGGGCTCGGAACGCCGCCGCATCTGCTCAGCACCTTGTTCAAGGTCAAGGCCGACATCGACGTCGTCTACATTCCGTACAACGGCTCGGCGCAGTCGGTGACCGATCTGCTTGGCGGCCGCACGCAGTTCACGATTGACGGGCTGGTCACGCTCTATCCGCTGATCAAGGCCGGCAAGGTGCGGGCGCTGGCGATCGCGCGCGGCGAGCGCTGGCCGGCGCTGCCGGACGTGCCGACCCTGGTCGAAAGCGGTTTTCCGGATTTCGTCCTCGATGCCTGGACCGGCGTGGTGGCGCCGGCCGGCGCGCCGGCGCCGATCATCGAGCGGCTCAATGCGGCGATCAATGCCGGGCTGAAGACGGACGCCGCAAACACCAGCCTGGCGAAATTCTCCGCCATCGCCCACACCGGCACGCCGGACGATTTCAAGCGCTTCCTTGCCGACCAGATGCAGAAATGGGGCGCCATCGTGAAGCTTGCCGGCGCGCGGGTCGATTGACTGAGCTTTCCGCCGCCGTGCGGCTCGGCATTGTCGGCAGGGCTGTGCTATCGTTGCGGGAGTATTGGTGCTGCGTTTGCCCGCTTGCGTTTGTTTTTGCGTAGCGTTGCTGTTGCGTTGCGTTCCTCCGTTCGATTCGCGCCGGTGTGGCTGACGAGGAATGGCCAGCGATCAAACCGCTGTAGCATTTGAACGGCTCGACGAGGTTGCCGACGAGGATCGGCGGCCCGCCGCCGCGCCGGCTTGCGACCTTGCGCAGCTGGCGTCGCTGCTGGCGCAGGCCGAGGCTCTGGTCATCGCCGCCGCCGACGAGAGCCCCGACGCTATCGCCTCGGCCATCGAACGCATCGCCGACATCGCTTTTGTGTTGCACGAGCGCGAGGTCGAGCCGTCATTGTGCGACGCGCTTGATGCCGCGATGCGCGAGATCAGTGAGGCCAATGCGCGCAACCGGGCGAGCGTGCAGCGCGCCCACGAGGCCGCGGAGCTGTTGCGGGCGCTGGCGCAGCGCCTCGATGCAATGATGGCGGCGCAGGCACAGCTGCAGGCAGAGGCGGCGCGGTCGGCCGACGGCGTCGAGTTCGAATGCTCTGATGAATTTCCGCCGCCGGCCCGCTTGTTCGACGCAGATATCCCTGAAGACGGGGCGTTCGCTCAGACCGTCGCCGCGCTCGCCGAATCGCTTCCCGAACGCTCCAGCCCCGCACCAGCAGAGTTTCAGGAGGTGGCGGTGGACGCTGGCGTGGCCTCTGAGGCGTTGATGCCTTCTGCGGCCGAGCGCGAGCAGGCGGAGCGCCCGGCAGGCACATCGGTGCAAGAGGAAAAGTCCGGGAACGGTGCAGAGGAGGATCACGCGCCCCGCGAGGAGGTCGCTGCGCCGAGCACTGCTGTGCCCTCCGTGGATCCTGCGCCTTTTGCGAACTCTGCCCCGACAGCCGGCGCGGCCATCCCGGCGGCCGTCGAGGTCAATCGATCCATCGATCCCGATGAAGACCCGGGCGACCTGTTCGAACCGATCTCCGGCATTCGACCCGCGCCAGAAGCACCTGCGCCTGTTGCGGCAGTCCAAGAGACGGCGCCTTCTGCAAGTCTCCCGCCGCAATCGCCGCGCGCTGCCGCGAACGGTCCGGCTCCTGCCGCATCGCGGCCGCTGGCGAACGATCCGCTGGCGCCGATCCGGGCGCTCAGCGAGGAAGAGTTGATCGCGCTGTTCAGCTAACGGGTGGCGATGCGCGCCTAAACCCTTGTTGCGATTCGCACTTGCATTTTTCGCGACGGGATTCTGCGTCTTCGTGACGGTATCCTGCGAACAAAAGCCGCAGCGCCAGATTCAATCTGCTATGCTTGCTGGAAGTGATTCGCGTGATGCGGCACGAGACTTGCTTTGATCTCTCCGATGCGGATCGACAACGACATCTGACGAATGTGCGAAGCGTGCTCCAGGTCGGAAGGGCCTCGTTCTTGGTCCGCAAATGACGATGCACTGGAGGCCACATGCACAGACTGATCGCGCTCGCCGTGGCGGGCATTGCGGTGTGCTCAAGCGCGTTCGTTCCCACTCCGGCGTTGGCGCGTGACGACGGCCGTTTCGCCAACTCGCAGCTCAAGCCGTGGTTCGACAAGCTCGCCAGCGGCAAGGGCTTGTGCTGCTCGTTCGCCGACGGCGTCAAGGTCGAGGACGTCGATTGGGACACCCAGAACGGCCGCTATCGCGTGCGGCTCAATGGGCAGTGGATCATCGTTCCTGACAACGCGCTGGTGACCGAGCCGAACAAATTCGGCCCGGCGGTGGTGTGGCCGTATCGGGACGCCACCGGTGCGACCCAGATCCGCTGCTTCATTCCCGGATCGGGCGCCTAAAGTTTTTGCGTAGCGGGTTGCAGCGTAAGCGGGGGGGGGGAGGGAATCCAAGCGACGCTGTGAGGATTGACGGACCTCGTGGTCGCGGGGCGACGCGTCTCGCTGCATGCGTCGCCGCAGGTAAGCGTCAGGCCACCAGCCGCGAAAACACCTCCGGATCGACGTTGCCGCCGGACAACACCGCGACCGCGACTTTGCCCTTGACGTCGATCTTGCCGCTCAGCAAGGCGGCGAGCGCCACGGCGCCGCCCGGCTCGACCACGAGCTTGAGCTCGGCGAACGCAAATGCCACCGCGGCGGCGACTTCGTCGTCGCTGGCCGAGACGCCGGCGCCGACCAGCGAGCGGTTGATGGCGAAAGTGAGCTTGCCGGGCGTCCGCGCCATCAGCGCGTCGCAGATGGTGCCGGTCAGCGCCGCGTTCTCTTCGCGCTCGCCGCTCTTGAACGAGCGCGCGTGATCGTCGAAGCCGGCGGGCTCGGCGGTGTAGAGCGCTGCGTTCGGCACGCGCGCCTTGACGGCGAGCGCGATGCCGGCGGTCAGTCCACCGCCCGAAGCGGTCACCACCACCACGTCCGGCTTGAGCCCGAGCGCCTGCAAATCCTCGACGATCTCGCGGCCGGCGGTGCCCTGGCCGGCAATGATCAGCGCGTCATCGTAGGGCGGCACCAGCGTGGCGCCGCGTTCGCGGGCAATCCGTTCGGCGATGGCTTCGCGGTCGTCGCGGGCGCGGTCGTAGAGCACGATCTCGGCGCCGAACGCGGCGGTGCGCTCGCGCTTGGCGCGCGGCGCATCGCTCGGCATCACGATGACGCTGGGCATGCCGAGGAGCCGCGCCGCCGCGGCGACGCCCTGGGCGTGATTGCCCGACGAATACGCCACGACGCCGGCGGCGCGCCGCTCCGGCGGAATCGCGGCGAGCTTGTTGTAGGCGCCGCGGAACTTGAACGAGCCGGTGCGCTGCAACGTCTCGGCTTTGAGAAACACGCGGCCGCCGGTCGCGGCATCGAGCGCCGGCGAGGTCAGTAGCGGCGTGTGCAGCGCGATGCCGGCGAGCCGGTGCGCGGCTTCGTCCACGTCGGCGGGTGTCGGCAGGTGCAGCGGTGCGTCCATGGCGAGAAGCGTAGCGCCGCGATTGCGGCGTGGGCAAGGGGAGGGCAGAGCGAGTTAATGAAATATGGATTGCGGCGCGTTCGTCCGATCAGAGAAAGCCGTCGATCGCAACGGCTAGCGTTTTTTCCGAACAAATCAGCCTGTCAAGGGCGCGCCTTCGGCGCGCCGCGAAGCGGTTTCACCCTTGACAGGCTGATTTGTTCGGAAGTTTTTGCAGCCGTTGCGATCGACGGCGCTACACGACCGAGCGAGTTTATAGTAGGCGAAAGCGCTGCGGCGGCCATTTGGCCGCCGCTTACTTCGCAACGCTCAACGCGCAAGCCTCTTACTCGAACCGTCCCGCCGCGTGCGCCAGCATGGTGTAGACCTTGCCGGTGTCGGAGGTCAGGTAGTTGCGCGCCACGGTGGGTCCGCGGTCGCCGCGCGACACGTCGTCGAGCAGCCGTTCGAACTCGTGGATGTAGTGCTCGACGGTCTGCCGGAATTCCGGATCGCCGCGGTATTTGTTGCGGATCTCCTCGAATGCCCGCTGGCCCTGCGCGGTGTAGAGCTTGCGGCCGCCGAGACCGCGTTCGCCGCGCTGATAGCGCTCCCAGAGCTCCGCGGTGGCGTCGTGGTCGATCATGCGCGCGATATCGACCGAGAGCGTTTCCAGCGAGCTGACGGCCTCGCGGCCGCGCTCGCCGGACGGCGACACCGGCGGCGCGTCGTCGCGGTCACGCGAGGCGCGGGTCAAGAGCTCGCTGAGCCAGCCGCCGCCCCGGCCGTTGCCGTTGCCGGCCTCTTTGCCGCCCTGGATCGGGCTGAGCGACGGCGCTTCGGAGCGCCGGGTTGGGGCGCCGGTGATGTCGCGCGGCGGGCGCGCCGGCGCGCCGGCGATATCCGACCGGACCGGCCGCGGCTGGGCGCGGCCGCCGCCGGCCGCGTAGGCCGGCTCGGCCTCGCGCCGCACCGGCTCGACCGCATCGAGCGCGCGGCCGTGGCGGGCGACGATGCGGTTAAGCTCGGCCAGCGCCTCGATCTGGTCGACGATGACGCGCCGCATCTGCGCCGCGCTGTCCGCGGTCTCCTGCGGCAGTTCGAGCACGCCGCGGCGCAGCTCGGCGCGCGTCGTCTCGAGCTCGTGCTGCATTTCCGCGGCCATCTGCTTCATGCCCTGCATGATGTCGGTGAAGCGTTCGGCGGCCTGGGTGAACATGGCGTTCACCTCGCCGGAGGCTTCCGCGTAGACCGCGTTGAGCGTCGCGCTGGTGCGCCTGCGCTGCTCCTCGGCGCCGGCGGTCACGATCTCGAACTGCTGCTCGATCGTGTGCACGCTTTCATTGCTGGTCTCGGCGACGATGCTGGCGATCTCGCGCGCCCGTGCCGTCGCCGAGTCGAGCGACTCGTCGAGCAGGCCGGAGAAGCGGCGCAGCCGCTGCTCGAAATCGTCGGTGCGGGCGTCGAGCGTGGTCACCAGCGTGTTGATCGACGCGTGGCGGCTCGCGATCGAATCTTCGCTGCGCCGGTTGCTCTTCTCCAAGAGTTCGACCGCTTCGGCCAGCGAGCGGCCGTGCGTGCTGAACTGGGTGGCAAGCTCGCTCAGGTCGCGCAGCACGCTGACCGTGGTGCGGTTGAATGAGCCGAGATGTTCTTCGACCTTGCTGGTGGCGACGCTGCTCTTGCTGTTGAGGTCGTTCATGGCGGCAACGAACTCGGAGACGCGCGACACCATGGTATGCTCGATCGCGTTCATGTTCTCATGGGCGCCGCTGAGCACTTCCTGCAGCAGGATGTTGGCTTCGCGCAGCCGCTCGAACAACGCCGTGGAATCCGTGCGCAGCATGCCGTGGGTCTGCAGCATGTCGGCCACGGTCGCCGCGGCGGTCTTTTTCGACTCTTCGATCGCGCTCCGGCTGGCGTCGTGCAGGTCTTGGAGCGTGCGGATGATCGAATTCTTGGCGGCTTCGGCGACGCCCTGGGTGCCTTCCTGGAACTGGCCGAGCGTGCGCGTCACTGCCGTGGTGGCGTTCTCGCTGGCCTCGTTGATCAGGCGGGCGATCTCTTCGCTGTTGTCCATCATCGACTGGGTGAAGACAAACCCCTTGGCCTCGATCGCCTGCACCGCCTGGTCGGTGACACGGCCGACCTGGGCGGCGAACTGATCGCCCTTGCCGGCCAACGTGGCGGCCAGCTCGCTCGATTTCTGATCGAGCACGCGGCCCAGTTCGCCGGTTCTGTCGTCGAGCGCGCGGTTCATCTCGCCGACGCGCTGGCTTACCACGCTGTGGAACTCGTCGGCTCGCTCCGAGACGTTGCGGACGACCTCGGCGCTCATGCTGACCAGCGTGCGCTCGGCCTCGCCGGCGGAGCGGTTGATGGCATCGGCGCTGGCGCGCGCGGTCTGCGTCATGAGCTCGGTCGTGCTCGACGCCGTGCTGCCGAGGCTTTGGCTGGCCGCGGTGGCGCTCTTGCCGATCGCATCGCTTGCCGAAGCCGCGCTGCGTTCGAGCAGTTGGCTCGCCGACGCGGCGCTCTTGGCGACCACGTCGCTCACGGTTGCCGCACTCTTGTCGAGGATGTGGCTCGCCGCAGCCGCCGTTTGACTGATGGTCTGGGCGAGAGTCGCCGCGCTCTTGCCGAGCGCGTCGCTGTGCGTCGCCGTGGTCTTGTCGATGGCGGCACTGGCCGCGGTGGCGCTCTTGGTGATCGTGCCGCTCAGCGAGTTGGCGCTGCGATCGAGCGCGGCGGTCGCTTCCGCGGCGCTGCGGTTCAATGCCTCGGTTGCCGCCGCCGTCGCGGTAACGCTCTTGCCCAGCGAATCGGTGGTGGTGGCAAGAAGCTGAGTGAGGGTGCGCTCGGCCTCGGCCGAGCTCGATTTCACCGTGTCGGACAGCGCGACCAGGCGCGAGTTGAGCAGATCGGCGGCGGCGCGGCTGCGCACGTCCAGCTCGCGGGTGACGCTTTCGGCGCGCCCGATCAGGAGCTGCTCGAGCTGGCCGATGCGGCTATCGAGCGTGCCGGCGACCTGCTCGGCGTTGGTGCCGAGCGTCTGGTCGATGGCGGCGACGCGTTCGCTGACCATGTCGGCCAGCTTCTGACCGCGGCTGTCGATCACGTTGGCGACGTCGCTGACGCGCTTGTCGACCGCGGCGACGACTTCCTTGCCGCCCTCGGCCAGGGTCTTGGCGATGTCCATGACGCGGGTCGAGAGCGCTTCGGTGAGCGCCTCGGTACGGCTGTCGAGGGTCTCCTGGAAACGCGACAGCCGCTGGTCGAGCGAGCTGGTGACCTCGTTGGCCCTGGCGGTGACGCGGTTGTCGAACGAGTCGATGTAGCTGCGCATCGACTCCGAAACGTCCTGGGTGCGGGCGCCGAGCCGCTCGACCAGCTCCGAGCCGTAAGTCTTCACGGTGCGGTCGAATTCGCTCAGGTGCCGCGTGATCAGATTGCCCAAGGTCGCCGAGTCGCGCGAAATTCGTTCGCCGAGCTCGACGCCGGAATGGTTGAACATCTCCTCGTAGGCGGCGAGCCGCGCGGTGAGCACGTCTTTCATGGCGTCGCTGCGCGAGGTGATGACGGAGACGAGCTGCTCGGCGCTCTCGCGCACCGAATCGGTCATCTTGGCGCTGTGCGACACCAGCGAATCGGTGATGCGGCTGCCGGCCTGTTCGAGCTTGCTCGCGACTTCGCCGCCGCGCAGATTGAGGTCGAGCAACAGCGACTCGCCCGAGGTGCGCAGCGTCGAGTTGACCTCCTCGGCGCTCGCCGCGATTTTCTCGGCAAGCTGGCTCGAACTCTCGACGATGGTATCGGCAAGCTCCTGCGACCGGCCGCTGACCAGATCGGTCAATTCCTGGGAGCGGCCGACCATCATGTCGACGGTGGCCAGCGCCTTTTCGGAGAACGTGTCGGTGACGCGGTCGAGCCGCGCCGTCATCATGTCTTCGAGGCCCTGGGCGATCTCGGCGAATTCTTCGCTGATGTGATCGGTCTTGAAGCTCAGGCTCGAAGTGAGCCGGTCGCTCGCCGTGGCGATGGCGCGTGAGGTTTCGGTGCTGGCGGTTTCGAGCCGATCGAGCAGGTCGCCGCCACGGACGGAGAGCTGCTGGATCATGTTGTCGCCGACCTGGCCGAGCGACAGCGTGATGTGCTCGCCCTTTTCGGCGAGCGAAAGGGTGATGCGCTGCGCCGCCTCGTTGACCTGCTGGCCGACCAGATCGCTGATGGTCGACAGATCCTGCGTCAGGTCGATATGCACGTTGTTGATCGCCGAGCGCACCTGCTCGGCCTGGCTGACCAGCGTGTCGCGCTGGTTGGCGAGATCCTGAATGAGGCCGCGGATGCGCGCTTCGTTGTCGCCGTAGGTGCGCGCCAGCGCCGCGACTTCGTTCTGCACCAGGGTTTCGAGTTCACTGGCGCGAGCGAGCGCGCGCTCGACGCCGTCGCCCATCGCCGCCACTTCGCGGCGGATCGCCTGGCCGACGGTGACGACGGAATCCTGTGCGACGCTTTCCGGCTCGGCGAGCCGCATGGCGACGCCCGCCATGGCCTGCGCGATCAGCCGCAATTCCTGGCCGCGCCACGCCATATGGGCGACGCCAAAAAAGAAGATGAGCGGCAGCAGCGCCGCCACGCCGAGGCCGAGCGCAATTCCGGCGGTCGAATGGCCGGGGCCGGCCGCGGCCAGAATGCCCGGCAGATACGCCCAAGACAGAGCGAGACAGCCGACCACCCAGGCTGCGGAGAAGATCGCGGCGATGAAATAAGACGTGCGTGCCGGCCGGCGCTGCAAGGCTTGCAGGATTTGGCCGATGGACTGGCGGTCGTCGTTGGCGGCGCCCGGCGCCTGCACTTCGAGATTACGCGGGCCGACCGGATCGGATTCGAAGTGCTCGTGGAAAGCCGGCGGCGCCACAACCGGGGCTTTGCGCTCGATGGGATGCTGATCGATTGCGGGCCCGGGCGCTTGCGGTGCCGTCTCCTCGTCATCGTGAATATTGAGCGCTTCCTGGATCGCCGACAGTGCCGCCTCGGTCGGATCGATCGTCTTTTTCGGACTGTTCGCCATGTCGGTCGTCGCCTCGCGTGTTACGCCGGACTAGGGCGGCCCAGCCAAGCCGGGCCGCGCCACGAGCGCGTGATCGTTGCAGTGCTCAATTTTGCCTGCGAGGGCTCACCCTGCCCTCATCTCCCACTCCAGTAGCCCATCCTATCGGGTTGGGAGATCGAAGGAAACCGGCCGGTAAGGTTCCCTTAATCATCCTTCCAATCATCGTTAACGGTTTGCTTACCATAACTTTGATGGCCGCCGGAGGGGGGAGCCGCCGCCATACTGACGCCCACAATGCGGCCAGCGTGCGGCTCTCCGCAGCGGCGCGGTTGTGTTCGGTTTCCGACCCGCAGGCGTGTGGATAAGTGCCGCGGAAGCGGCTTCGCGAGCGCAATCGTAGGAATTCGCTCACCAGTCGAATGAAAGAAGGCTCGCCTGGCGACCCGCCGCGCCCGGAACTTTACCCGATGTTTCCGCAAGGGCGCGAAAACCGACCCGTACTGCAAAGGCTTGCGACGCAAAGGCAAGCGGCAAAAGAGCTCGGGCCCATACCCGGCGCGGGAGAACGTCATGAGTGCAGCTGGCTTACGGGTGGCCGCCGAGATCCATTGCCCTGGCCCGATCGATGCGGAGCATCTGGCCCAGATGACGTTCGGCGACCGTGGACTGGAGCGCGAGGTGTTGGAGATTTTCCGCCGCCAGGCCGCGATCATGCTCAGCCGCATCGGCGGCGTGGAGCCCGGCGCCGCTTCTGCCGCCGTCCATACCCTGAAAGGCTCGGCACGCGGCATCGGCGCCTGGCGCGTGGCGCGGGCGGCCGAGCGGCTGGAGCACGCCGGCGGGCTAGCGGACCGCGCCGCGTCGCTCGCCGAGCTGCAGGCGGCCACGCTTGAGGCGCGCGCCGCGATCGATGCTCGTTTGGAAAGTTATTCCAATCAAACGCCCGACGAGCGTTGATCTGTTCTGCGCGCCCGTACTGGCGCTCTCCGGCACGAGCCTATAGAAGAAGCCGCGCCGGCCCCGGCGGCAGCGGGCTTTTGCCCTGCTGCGCCTGGTTGGCGAAACGCACTCAATCGTTGGGCTAATGGTCAAAATCACCTTCATCGACAACGAGGGCACGGCACGCACCGTCGAAGGCGAGGTCGGCGCCACCGTCATGGAAACGGCAATCAAGCACGGCGTGCCCGGCATCGAGGCGGAATGCGGCGGCGCCTGCGCGTGCTCGACCTGTCACGTCTATATCGAGGAGGAGTGGCGCGCGACGGTCGGCGAGCCGTCGCCGATGGAAGAGGACATGCTCGACTTCGCCTTCGAGGTTAAGCCGAATTCGCGCCTGTCGTGTCAGATCAAGGTGCGCGAGGAGCTCGACGGGCTCACCGTGCGCACGCCGGAGCGCCAAGCCTGAAGTCCAAGCCTGAAAGTCGGAGCCGGCCGCGCGATCGAACAGAACAAATCCAGCGCTGCTGGAACAATAGCTGCATGCGCCGCCGCGCTCTTCCCCTGCGCTAGCGCCCACGCTAGACACTCGCCAACTCATCAGGACCGTATCCATTGCTGTTAACGTACACGAGCACGACGCGACATGAGTGAACCTATCAAAACCGACGTTCTGATTATCGGCGCCGGGCCGATCGGCCTGTTTGCCGTCTTCGAGCTCGGATTGCTCGACATGAAGGCGCATCTTGTCGACATTCTCGACAAGATCGGCGGTCAATGCGCCGAGCTTTATCCGGAGAAGCCGATCTACGACATTCCCGGCGTGCCGTTCACCAGCGCGCAGGGACTGGTCGATTCACTGCTCGAGCAGATCAAGCCGTTCGGCGCGCAATATCATCTCAACGAGATGGTCGAAAGCGTGGAGAAGATCGGCGATCCGCTGTTTCGCGTGCGCACCGACCAGGGCAAGGAGTTCGAGACCAAGATCGTGGTCATCGCCGCCGGCGGCGGCTCGTTCCAGCCGAAGCGGCCGCCGATTCCCGGCATCGAGCCGTACGAAGGCAAGTCGGTGTTCTATGCGGTGCGCAAGATGGAATCGTTCCGCGACAAGCGCATTCTGATCGTCGGCGGCGGCGACAGCGCGCTCGACTGGACGCTCAATCTGGCGCCGCTGGCGAGCCATTTGACGTTGCTGCACCGGCGCAGCGAATTTCGCGCCGCCCCCGACAGCGTCAACAAGATGATGGCGCTGGTCGGCGAAGGCAAAATCGATTTCGTGCTCGGCCAGGTCACCTCGCTCAAGGGCAGCGACGGTCAGATCAGCGAAGCCATCGTCAAGACCAACGACGGCTCGACCTTCGACTTCGCCTGCGACGTCATGTTGCCGTTCTTCGGGCTGACCATGAAGCTCGGCCCGGTGGCCAATTGGGGCTTTGAGCTGAAGAACAACGAGCTCATTCCGGTCAACACCGAAAACTTCGAGACCAGCGTGCCCGGGATTTTCGCCATCGGCGACATCAACTGGTATCCGGGCAAGCTGAAACTCATTCTGTCCGGCTTCCACGAGGCCGCGCTGATGGCGCAGAAAGCGCACCGCTACGTCTATCCGGACAAGCGGTTGGTGTTCCAATACACCACGTCGTCGACCAGCCTGCAGAAGAAGCTCGGCGTGACGCCGCCGCCGCCGACCCCGCCGGTGAAGGTGTAGCGCTGATCGAGCGGACTACGGCGTCGCCCGCGAGCGCGGCAGCCGCGGGATCGGACCCGGCGCGTTCTGGGGTGTCGGCGCCACAGCAGGCGCCGGTGCCGGCGCCGGATTGAGCGGCGGCAGCGGCTGCGCGCTGACCGCCGGCGGCTCGGGCAGGCCGAGCACGCCGCGCACCGCAGGGAGCGCCGCGTCGGCCATCGCCGCGTAGCCTTCCGCGGTCGGATGCACCGCCCCGCCATAGACGGCGCTGACCACGCCCCAGAGCGCGTCGTGAATGTCGACCGGCTTCAATGTGGACGGAATGCCTTCCGGATACGTCATCGCGGTGAAATAGCTGTCGTTCGCGGTCCTGATCCAGCGCCCGCGCGGCGCATAGGGCCGATAGTCGCTGGCCGGGCGCGAGCAGGCCATCGGCTCCTCGGCGGCGGCGACGAGGTTCGCCACGAAGCTGGTGCCGTTGGGCGAAAAACATTCGCGGTCGAACACCGGATCGTCCGGCGCGTGCACGCACATGCCGTGCTTTTCGAACTCGGCCTGGTGCGCATCGACGAAGATCATGCGGTCCTTGAGCGGATCGCGGCAGATTTGACCGCCGTCGCAGGTCGCCAGCGCCTTGAGTGTCGGCAAGAATTTTTGGTCGACGAAGTCGGCCGCGGCGCGCAGCCGTTCGCCGTCGGCGCCGAAGGCCGGGTGGATGTCGAGGCCGTCGCGGCCGCCGGGGCACGGTTTGTCCGGCTCCTGCATGGCCGGATTGGCGTAGGACACGTAAACGACGCGCGACAAAGCGCCGTCGACGAACGGCTTGAGCGCGCCGCGCAGCCGGGCGAATTCGTCCGGCAGGCGCCGCTCGAGCGCGCGCTGGGCGTCGGCCACGCTGACAATGCCGCCGCCGCGGCCCAACACCACGCGTTCGGTGGTCGCCTCGACGATGATGTTGGCGACCAGCGAGGAGAAGCTCACGTCGTTGGCGCCGATGGTCAGCAGCACGAGATCGAGCGTGCGCTGCGGTTGCACCCGGTGGGCCGCGGCCATCAGCTCCTTGAGCTCGTCAAGCTGCGCCGGCGAAGTGCCGGAGCAGCGATCGATATTGGTCGGACAATCGTCGGCGCGCTGGCTGCCGAACAGGCCGGCGTCGATGGCGGCGCCGGTGCAGGCGAGCGGCAGAAACGTCACCGCCAGATGCGTCTGCTCCACCGCAAGCGCCAGCGCGGTGCGCAGCTGATAAGAGTACAGCGAGCGGTGACAGGCCGGACTCATCCAGCGCGCGCCGTGGCGCGCCCATTCCTTGGCGGCGCTGTCGCTTGCCGGGCCGTTCTCGCACGAATGATCGCCGACAAAGCCGGCGCGGCTCGGCCGGAAGTATTGCGTGCCGCTGCCGAAGCGGCGGAAGCAGAAGCCGCCTTCGAGCCGCACCGCGCGGTCCGGATCGCCTTCGCCGGCCGCAATGGAATCGCCGAGTCCGGCGATCAGCACGTCGCGCACTGCGATCTCGGTCGCGACCCGCTGCGCGGTGCCGTCGCCGAGCGGAATGTCGACCGTGGCCACCGTGGTGCGGCCATAGCGCACCCGGACCTTGACCTCGGCGTCGCACGCGGCGGTCGTCTGGCGCAGCTGACCTTCGCCGTCGTCAAAGCTCCAGGCGCACGTCTCGCCCTGCGGCACCGCCCCCGAGATGGCAACCCCGATGGGATGGTCGCGCGGCGCCAGGTAATTCTCGCTGGTCCCGTCGCGGTCGCAGGTCTGCAAGAGCTTGCCGAAGCTGTCGACGCAGAGGTGGTCGACCACGTCGCGGGCCCAGCCGAGGCCGTTGCTGTCGCGCTCGAGCCGCCGCTCGGCGGCCAACACGCCGTCGCCGCGGCTGGCCGCCTCCTGGCGGAGGAAATCGCTTTCGTTGCGGAACAGCCGAAAGCGGTTCTTGACCTCCCAGACGATGTGGAAATTGCCGGTATCGGCGAGCTGCGCCAGCGCGCTGTCGAGCGGCGCAACAAGCAGGAACGCGGCGAGAACGACCGGAAGACGCATGGCCTGAAGAGGAGCAGGGTTAACCCACGCCCTCCATAGCATGGCCGTTGCGGCGGAAATGTGAGGCAAGTGTTGCACAAAAGCCGCGGCCGGCGGCTTCCTGGCGGGTGAGCCGGCAAACGCGTGAACATTCATCGGGCGTTCACGTTAGGTTTGAGAACGTCGGGGTTCCCGCCGCTTAGGTCCCACCGCAATCGAGCCTCTCCGGGGTCGCGTTGCCAGCCGTCGCCGTCCAGTCGCCATGCTCGATGTAACGCAGTCTCCGGGTCTCGCCTTCGAGCTTGCGCCTGTCACGTCCGCCCTTGAAGGCGTCGTTGCAGCGCGGCGCCCGGCGTTCGGCAGGCGGGCTATTGCCATCCTGTTCGTCGTCCTCCTGGCGATGACAGCCGTTCCCGTCCTGTTGCATCCGCTGCCGCCGCTGTCCGACTACGTCAATCACCTGGCGCGCATGCACGTCATTGCGGCGATCAACAGCGATCCCGATCTGTCGCGCTATTACGAGATCGACTGGCAGGTCATTCCAAACCTGATGATGGATCTGGTGGTGCCGCAATTCGAGCGGCTGATGAACGTCTATCTGGCGGGCCAGCTCTATACGCTGTTGAGCTTTGCGCTGATCGCGTCGGGCACGCTGGCGCTGCATCGCCGCCTCTTCGGGCGCTGGTCGCCGCTGCCGCTGCTCGCCTTCCCGCTGCTCTACAACAATCTGTTCCTGGTCGGGACCATGAACTACATGGCCGGCATCGGCCTGATGCTGTGGGCGGTGACGGCCTGGATGGCGTTGCGCGAACGCAGCTTCCTGCTGCGGCTGCCGGTCTCCGCCGCTTTCGTGCTGGCGCTGTTCTTCTGCCACCTGTTCGCGCTCGGTGTTTACGGCCTTGCGCTGCTGGCGTTCGAGCTGCATCGGCTGTGGACGTCGTATGCGCAGGCGCGTGCCGGCTCGCGCGTTCTTGCCCGGCGTCGCCTGCCGGCGCTCGCGGCCGATTTCGTCGCCACGGGCCTGCCGTTTCTGCCGGTACTGCCGCTCCTGATGATGAGCCCGACTTGGGGCCTGTGGCAGGGGTTTTCCTGGGAGCTCGCCGGCAAGATCGACGGCCTCATCTATGTGATCGAGGTGTACTCGCATTCGGTGTCGTTGCTGTTGATCGGCATCGCCGCGTTCTTGGCCGGCTGGGCGCTGCGCGACCGCGCGCTGTCGTTCCACGCCTTCGGCATTGCGCTCGTGGCGGTCGGCGCCGTGATCTACATGGTGTTGCCGCGCATGCTGTTCGACACCTACATGGCCGATCAGCGCCTGCCGATTTCGCTCGCCTTCATCCTGCTCGCCTGCACCGATCTCGATCTGCGCCAGCGCACCGTGCGGCGCGGCTTCGTGGTCGCGCTGCTGGCGCTGGTTGCGATCCGGGTCGCCGAGGTCGAAGACAAGTGGCAGCAGCTGTCGCCCGGCATCCAATCATTCCGGCAATCGGTGCAGCTCATCGACCGCGGCGCCAAAGTCATGGTGGCTTACGCCGATCCTGACGGCGGCAATGCGCTGACCGATTTCGGCCTGGTCCATGCCGACTGCATCGCCTTGATCGAGCGCTCGGCGCTGGTCACCACGGCATTCACCGTGGTCGGCAAGCAGGTTCTGCACGTGCGGTCCGACTATCGCAGCCAAGTCGACACCGAGGACGGTACGCCGCCGGCCGTCGAAGAGCTGGTGCGGGTCGCCGACCGCATCGATGCCGGCGGCCAGCAATATTGGCGGCATTGGACCGCCGATTACGACTATCTCTACGTGCTGTTCACCGAAGGCAATTTCGCCAATCCCGATCCGGCGCATCTCACCGCGATCTTCGTCGGTCGGCGCTTCGTGCTCTATCGCATCCAGCACGGGCAGCTCGCCGCGGCGAGCAAGACCATCAAATGAGTGCCCGTTAGGGGTTCGTTTGTCATCTCAACCCCTCACGCCCGGCCTGGTGCCGGGCATCGACGTCTTGAGGACTCGGCGAGCGAAAGACGTGAATGGCCGCGTCAAGCCCTATGACGAAGAACGAAGATGAGCTGAGAGCGCGGACGCTCACTCGCCGCTGCCGCCGCCGGCGCGCATCGCCGCCTGCGCGGCTTTGGCGATCTCCGGGGGCATGGCGAAGGCTTCGTCGAGAATCTGCGCCACGTCGGGGCCGCCGATTTCGCGGATCTCCAAGCCCTCTTTCTCGGCCTGCGCAATAAACCGGGGGTCGTTCATGGCGGCATGAAACGCGGCGCGCAGCGCTTCGACGCGCTCGGCCGGAACGCCCGGCGGCGCCAGAATCGGCCGGTCCATTTCGAGCGGCGAGAGCGCAAGCCGCAGCACTTTTTTGGTCCGCTCGTCCTTGGCGAACTCGGCGAGCGCCGGCGAATCGGGAAACAGCGGATTGCGCGTTGCGGCGATCTGAATGGGCACGTTCACCTTGTTCTGCGGAAACCAGTCCGGCCGCGTCGAGCGGATCGAGGAAATCAGCCCGCCGCAGCGGCCTTGCACCTCGCCGCGCTCCATCGCCAGATAAATGTCGTTGCCGCCGGTATAGCCGGCGATCACCTTGATCTTGGTGCCGAACAGGTTGTCGAGCATGATCGGCATGGTTTCCATCTGCGAGCCGGCCCCGGTTGAGCCGACCGTGAACGGCTTTGTCAGCATGTCCTGCCAGGTGGCGATGCCGGATTTGTGCCAGGCGACGCAGATGCCGGTCGAGGCGTCGATGCTGCCGATCCAGTTCATCCGCCGCGGATCGAACGACGCGGCCTTGATGCCGTAGAGCGGCGCGAACGGCACGCTGGAATGCACGAGGCCGAGCGTGGTGCCGTCCTTCGGCGCCACCGCGTTGAGATACAGCATGGCCCGGATGCCGCCGCCGCCCGGCATGTTCTGAATGACGATCGGCGGATTGCCCGGAATGTGCGCGGCGAAATACGGCGCGAAGGCCTGGGCGTAGCTGGCGTAACCGCCGCCGGCGCCGGCGCTCAAGATCCAGTTTATCGAGCGGCCGCGATAGAAGTCGGCCACCGGATCGGCGCGTGCGCCGGCGCCAAGGCACAGTGCCAGCGCCAGCGCCAGCATGGCGAGCGCGCGGCGCATCGCGCTAGTCGGCGGCGACGTCGATCAAGATGCCGTCGCAATCGGCCATGTGGTGCTGGCCGAGCGGGCACGAGCGGCGGAACAATTCGAGATGCGCCTGGCCTTCGGCGCCGCTGCCGAACGGGAAGGGCGCCAGCAGCGGATTGTCGCCGGCGATGCGATCGACGTCTTCTTTCAGCTTGGCGACGCTTTCGACCTTGAAGCCGATGTGGTCCATGCCGGCGGTGACGATGCCCGTGCCTTCGTAATCGGTGATGTCCCATGGCATGATGACGAGCGTCATGTGGCCGTCCGTCAGATAGTGATTGCGGTCGCCGGCTTTCTTGTTGGTCGGCGCCAGCTCGAAGACGAAACGATAGAACTCGGCCATGTCGTCCGGCCGCATGGTGCGGAGCGCGACGTGATTGATGTGGCGCGGGTTGATCTGCGCTTGGCCTTCCTGATCGCGGTACACCGAGGTGCGGTTGGTCATGTTCTTTTGCGAGATGTCGAACATGTTGCCGTCCGGATCGTGCGTCGAGATGCCGGCAAACGGCCGGTTGGAGGGCCGCTTGAGCCACTGCACGGTTGGATATTTCTGGCGCATGCGGTCGAACGCGGTTTCGGTGTCCTCCACCTCGATGCCGAAATGGTCGAGGCCGGCCGCGCGCCCGGCCTTCTTCGGATTGATGTTCAGCCCGACATAGCCGTCGCCGACCGTTTGCGCGCGGCTCGTCCGCGTCTTGTCCGACGTGCGCATGCCGAACACCGCCTGATAGAACAACGCCGACTTGGCGTAATTCTCGCTGACGATGGCGACGTGATTGATCTTCGAGAACATGATGACCTCCCGGTTGCGCGGCCTGCCGGGCCTTGCGTAACCCGGCGACGCGGTTGTCGAGCGTGTGGCGTGGCGGCACATTGAACTTTCCGGCACTTTGGCGCAAGCCGCGAGCCGCAGGAGTGAACGACCATGGACCGCTCGATCGCGACGCGCTGCTGCATCGCCGGTGGCGGACCGGCCGGCATGATGCTCGGCTTCCTGTTGGCGCGCGCCGGCGTCGACGTCGTGGTGCTGGAAAAGCACGCCGATTTCTTTCGCGATTTCCGCGGCGACACGGTGCACCCGTCGACGCTCGAATTCATGTACGAGCTCGGCCTGCTCGATGACTTCCTCAAGCTGCCGCATCAGAAGGTGGAGACGATCACCGGCCAGGTCGGCGCCGCGCGCCTCAGCTTTGCCGATTTTCGGCATCTGCCGGCGCGTTGCAAATACGTCGCGTTGATGCCGCAATGGGATTTTCTCAATTTTCTCGCCACCCAGGGCCGGCGTTACAGGAGCTTCGATCTGCATATGCAGACGGAGGCGAACGATCTGATCGAGGAGGGCGGCCGCGTCGTCGGCCTGCGCGCCAAGACGCCGGACGGCACGCTGACGGTTCGCGCCGATCTCGTGGTCGGCGCCGACGGCCGCCATTCGACGGTGCGCGAACGCGCCGGATTGCAGAGCGAGGATTACGGTGCGCCGATGGACGTGCTGTGGTTCCGCATCTCGCGCCAAGGCGACGATGCCACCGACACGTTCGGCCACATCGAGGCCGGCAAGCTGATGGTCATGCTCGACCGCGGCGACTACTGGCAGTGCGCCTACATCATCCCGAAGGGCAGGGCCGACGAGATCAAGGCGGAAGGACTGCAAGCGTTTCAGCGGCGCGTGATCGAGATGTCGCCGTTTCTCGCCGACCGCATCGGCGAATTGAAAAGCTTCGACGACGTCAAGCTCTTGACCGTCACGGTCGACCGGCTGCGGCAATGGTGGCGGCCCGGCCTGATCTGCATCGGCGATGCCGCCCACGCGATGTCGCCGATCGGCGGGGTCGGCATCAATATGGCGGTGCAGGACGCGGTCGCCGCCGCCAACCGGCTGGCCGGGCCACTGAAGTCGGGCACGATGAACGACGGCGACCTGCGCGCCATCGAGGCACGGCGCACGTTGCCGGTGCGTTTCACCCAGGGGCTGCAGCTGATCATTCAGAAACGCATCGTCAGTCGCGTGCTGGAGAGCCAGCAGCGGCCGAAGCCGCCGCTGCTGTTCAAGCTGTTTAACGTCTTTCCGCTGCTGCGCCGCATTCCGGCGCGGCTGCTCGGCCTTGGCATCCGGCCGGAGCACGTGCGCACGCCGGATATGCTGCGGACGGGCGCGCGTTAATCGTTCGCGTCGGCGAACTGCGCATCGATGTCGCGGTGGCCCTCGATGATGCGCACGACCTCCAACACGTCAGCGCCGACATAGCGGAAGAAGATAACATAGCTCTTGAACGGCGCGCTGCGGATGTCGGGCCGCAGTTCCGGCCGGGCTCGGCCGACGGTTCCAGGGATTTTTGCAAGCCGACGGCACTGCTCGTTGAGTTGCCGCGCGAAGCGCTCCGCGACGGCAGCGTCGCCGCTCCGCTCTTCAATGTAAGCAAAAATGTTTGCGATATCTCGGCGAGCGGTATCGAGAATGCGCAGCCGCCGCACTATCGACCCTTCGACCGCGATCTGGCGGTCAGACCTTTGATCATTCGCTCAATGTCCTCGGCGCTGTTGTCGCCGCCTTCCTCGATCGCCGCATTGATCTCCTCGCGCAGCGCCTTGAGCTTAGCCTCGCGCTCTTCGACCAGACGCAGGCCTTCACGCACGACCTCGCTCGCCGAGCCGTAGCGGCCTTCCCTGATGATCTTTTCGACGAACGCTTCCCAGCGTTCTCCGACCGATACGTTCATGGCGCACCCGAGATTTTCACCGGCGGAGGTAGTGCCCCGCCGGTGACAAAATATGCGCAATTTTTGGCATCAGCAAGAAGGCTGCCGACCCTACGACCGCTGCAGCTCGGTGGCGGTGCGGGCGAGAATTTCGACGAGGCGCGCCTCGGCGTCCGGGTCGTTGTCGATCCGCTTGCCGATGGTTTCGCGCAGGTGCTGCAAGGTTGCTTCGACGAGTTGCGGCAGGGCGCGGCGCTGCTCGCGTTCTTCGCCGCGCGCGGCGCGGCGCCAGCGGTTGACGCGCTCGCCGAGCGCGGCGAGGCGGTCGAGCACGACGTCGGCCAGTTCGCGGTTGGTCGCCAGATACGCGCGGCCCTCTTCGGTGATGGTGTAGAGTTTTTTGGCGCCTTCGCTGGCGGCGGTGACGTAGCCGGCCTCTTCCAGATAGGTGAGGGTCGGATAGACGATGCCGGGGCTCGGCGAGTACCAGTCCGCGGTTTTTTCCTCGATCAGCTTGATGATCTCGTAGCCGTGGCGCGGCGCCTCGGCGATCAGCGCCAGCGCAAGGAGCCGCAAGTCGCCCTGCGCCAGCATGCGCCGGGCGCGCATAAGGTCCTCGCCGCCCAAATCGCCAAAACCACCGCCAGAACCGCCGTGCCGGCCGCCGAAGCCGCCGAAACGGCCGCGCCGGCGTCCTGCCGCCCAATGTCCGTGATGATGAGATTCGCAATGTCCGTGCATAAGGGTTCTCCCGTTATAAGATATATCTTTAGATAGCTCATAATAAGCTATAGCGCAAGATATATCTTTGCTTTGAATGGGGCAGCGGGGAAATTCCTGCTGAATCAGCGTCTTGGTGCTGGGGGCTGCTCGTTTAGAAAAGCGTCGCGCAGCGCGACGGTGGCCAGTCGAGCGCTGGCAGGACTACAATAGCGCCATGTTCGCCACCTTCTTCCATGAGCTGCGCGGGGCCGGCGTACCGGTGACCTTGCGCGAGTACCTGACGCTGATGGAGGCGATGGAGCAGGATCTGGCCGACCGCCGGGTCGAGTCGTTCTATTACCTGTCGCGCGCGGCGCTGGTGAAGGACGAGCGCAATCTCGACAAGTTCGACCGCGTGTTCGGCCACGTCTTCAAGGGCCTCGATCTGGTCGAGCAGGCGCTCGCCGCCGAAATCCCGATCGAGTGGCTGAAAAAACTCACTGAAAAATACCTGACCGAGGAAGAGAAGAAGCAGATCGAGGCGCTTGGCGGCCTCGACAAGCTTTTGGAGATGCTGCGCAAGCGGCTCGCCGAGCAAAAAGGCCGCCATCAGGGCGGCAGCAAATGGATCGGCACCGCCGGCACTTCGCCGTTCGGCGCCTACGGCTACAATCCCGAGGGCGTTCGCATCGGCCAGGACGGCAATCGCAATTTCCGCGCGGTGAAAGTCTGGGACAAGCGCGAGTTCAAGGATCTGGCCGGCGACGTCGAGCTCGGCACCCGCAACATCAAAGTCGCGCTGCGCCGCCTGCGCAAATTTGCCCGCACCGGCGCGCCCGAAGAGCTCGACCTCGACGGCACCATCAAGGGCACCGCGCAGAAGGGCTATCTCGACATCCTGATGCGGCCGGAGCGGCACAACACCATCAAGGTTTTGTTGTTCTTCGACGTCGGCGGCTCGATGGACTGGCACGTCAAGGCGACCGAGGAACTGTTCTCCGCCGCCAAGACCGAGTTCAAGCACATGGTGCATCTGTACTTCCACAACTGCTTGTACGAGCGGGTGTGGAAGCAGAACGCGCGGCGCTGGCAGGAGACGACGCCGACCTGGGACGTGCTGCACACTTATCCGCACGACTACAAGGTGATCTTCGTCGGCGACGCGGCGATGTCGCCCTACGAGATCGCCGCGCCCGGCGGCTCGGTCGAGCATTTCAACGAGGAGCCGGGCAGCGCGTGGATCGAGCGCGTCACCCGCACCTATCCGTCGGCGGTCTGGCTCAATCCGGTGGCCGCGCACGAATGGGACACCACCGCCTCGATCCGCATGATGCGTCAGCTCATGGGCGGCCGCATGTACCCGCTGACGCTTGAGGGGCTCGACGCGGCGATGCGGGAATTGGGGAGGTAGGCTCTACGGCGCGCAAGCGCGGATCCGACGCTTAAGCCCGTCGTCGCGCCGTCACTGCTCTCTGGCGCGTCGGCGTGCCGCCGCGAGAATGCGGGAAATATTTGTCGAGAAGTCGGGCGTCCGCCAAATCGGACTTTGCGACCACAAACCGGGATTGGCGTTGGCCTCGATGACGAAGATACGGCCTTGGCCGTCCATTCGCAGGTCGATTTTGGCATAGCCGCGCAGATTCAGCAGCGCGGCGGCACGCCTTGCGATTGCCGTCATCTCGGCCAGAATCGCGGCTGGTAGTCTGGCCGGCCGCACCGAAATCTCATAGACGCGGCGCCTGGTCCGGCCAACTGTCACGGCCTCGCTCTTGAACCCATAACCGGGCATGGCTCCCGCGAAGTGCAATTCGACGATTGCAGTGCGCTCGAAGGCCCGCCGCGTCTCGACCAGGCCTACTTGGAATTCACGCCCGACGACAAAGGAATCGCACACGGCAGGCACTCTGAATTCACGCCAGATTTTCTCAGCTAATGCGGCGGCACGCGCACGCGTCTTCACGATGCTACCGGCACGGACGCCGAGCGAATTGGCAAGGTCGATCGGTTTGACGATGTACGGTGGCGCTATGGCAAATCTGCCTGATGCCCGGCCATGCTGCAGCAGCACGAAATCAGGAACGCGCATGCCGGCCGAGCGCAACAGCAACCGCGAGCGGAATTTGTCGTTTGCCAGTCTGATGGCGAGAGAATCGGAGCCGGTGAAGGGAATTTCAAGAAGCTCCAATATTGCCACGAAGCCGGCTTCGGCCGGCGCACCGGAATAGGCCAGGTTGAACACCAGTTCGGGCCGCCGGCGAACGAGATTTTGCACTGTTCGCGTGCCCGGTTCGCAGGCTGCGACGTATTCGATCTCTGCGCCAAGTCTGCGCAGCGCCCTGACTACCGAGATGTCGTACAACGCGCGGCGGCTCGACGGCTCTCGGTGCCGCACGGCGGCAATGATGTCGTCGTCGATGACGCACGTGATCTTCTGCCTCATGCGGCGGTGCGCTGCAGGCAGGCATAGAGCGGCAGGGCCACGAACCCTTGTTTCTTCTTGACGCGGCCGTTGCCGCGACCGCCTTCAATGGCGGCCAGACCGCGGCTAATGGCATATTTGATCGCCTCCGCCACCGTGACCGCATAGGGGCTGAAGCGGGTGCGATCGTAGCGCATCCCCGCCGCCCAGATGTGCAGCCGCGGCGGATCGAAGAAGCAGATCAGAACTCCGATCCGCTCACCTCCGATGCGGATCGAGATCAGCCGGACAGCACTTAAATTGGAGAGCAGGAGCTGCAATGGTGCCGAAGGGTAATAGAATTCGGCACTGTACCGCGCCGCGGTGTTGCGGCAAAGGTGTGCTACCTCATCGAGATGCTCGAATGGCGGCTCCTCGATCACGAGTTCTACGTCGGCAGCCTCATAGTGCCTGTATTGGCGGCGCAACTCGCGTCGTGCGTCCGGTGTAAGCCGAGCAACGTAGTCGTCGAACGCCGTAAACCCGCTGATATCCATCACATACCGATCCACCATATAGCGAGGCATGATGCCAGACTTCTCCATGGCCTCAAGCGTCGGCGGATCGGACACGTTGACCAAGCCGAAATATTCCGCCCCCACTTGTCGCGCGATGGTTCGCAGTGCGACGACCACGGGTTCCAGCTCATCTGCGGGCTGTGCCGCTACAATGCGGCTGTCGTAACAGTGCCAGCAATGGCCCAAAACACCGGGACGGTCGCGCAGGCCCGGAAATTGATCGTAAAGCGGCCTCAGGTGACCTATGGCGTCAATGCGATCCTGCAGGAAGACCGGGACGCCAGCGAGTCCGGTTTCATCGCTGCGCAACAGTAACACCGCCGACTGCGTTTCAAGCAGAGGAGCGATCGCAATGCAGCGCAAAAACTCTGTTGAATAAAATACCGGCGCCTTAGCGAGCTGGACGACGCGATCCCAACCCTTTACCTGCTGAATCGCGTGAAGCGCAATGCAATCTACTTGAGGCTTGCTGGCGGACACAACGCAAGATCGTATATGTATATTGTCCGCGATGTCAATCATGATAGAAAGGACACAAACATTGGAGCTGTAATTTGGTCATTCGGAATTTTTTGCCCTTTGAGCGTTTGCTCGAAAATTGCCGCGTAGCGCCATGGGCGGATGTGCTTCCGCATGAGACCGAGAACGTGTGTGCCTTGCGCTCCCTTGTTGGCGAGGCCGCAGACCCGAGCTCCGCAAATTGTCTGCTGGCATCTTCAGAATGCATTATTGTTCTTGTCGCGGATGGAATATCATTCGACCTTGCAAAAAGCGTCTTATCGCCATCGCGCCTAGTCGCAGTGACGAGTGTCTGCCCGAGCACGTCCGCGGCCGCTTTGCTGAGCGCGACGACCGGTCTTGCCCCGGCATCGCACGGCGTTGTCGGGGTGTCGTTCTACGAGCCGACGATAGATGGAGTTTTCAACTGTTACACGGACGCGCCGGTATCCGACAATTTTCACATCGGACCATGGCCGACCCTGTTCTCCGCCCTGGCCGAGCGGGTCGACTGCGTCGCGCATCCGGGTGCGCTCGCGACGATCCCGGGCCGTTGGTATCGCGCCGTGGTCCATGGCTCGCGCGTCATTCCGTCGACGGTCGATTGGCCGTCGATCGCAAACGACCCGGCGGCGATGACCGCAGCCGCGATCGACGCGGTCTCGATGACGCTCGACCAGAGAAGTCGCCGCCCGCTGCTCGTTTGGGCGCATGTCAATCTGGATTCAGCGATCCATATGCGCGGTTATGATTCGGCGGTCTGCGACGCCGTCAAGCGCTTGGGTGAAGCGGCGGTGCGGTGGGCCGCGCAAGGCTGCACCGTGATCATTCATTCCGATCACGGCTTGGTCGAGAGCCATGACAGCGACCGCGCCCGAAAGGTTTTAGCCCTGCTGCGCGACCGCGAACTTTGTCGCGCCGAAAACGGCGGGGCAGGCAGGATCCTTTGGGCCTATCCGCGTCCGGGCTCCGCGCTGCTGGATCGGGTCTGCACGATCGCGCAGGATTTCGCCGGCGTGATCAGCCGTGACGAACTGTTTGCAGCCGGCGCCATCGCGGCAACGCCGATCGCGCGCAATCGCATAGGCGAAATGGTGGTCGTCGCCACCGGGCCGGAATTCCCGATGCTGACGCCGGAGTATCGATTCGAGCATGGCGCTTTCTCGGCGACCGAGATGATCGTACCGGTGGCGATTTGGCCGGGGCGCTGACGGGTTGACAGGGCGGAAAGGGTCAATGGCGACGGCTGGCTCGAACGCGGGTAAGTCGGTGGCAGGCGACGAGGCGGCGGCCTTGTTGGCGACCATCCTACCTGACCATGCCCATGTGCTGGACTTTAGTTGCGGCGACGTTCGGCACGTTGCCGGTCTGACCGACCGAGGATACTGCGTGACCGGCGCCGGTTCCGGAACGGATCTGCTTGGTCTTGACGTCAGCCTGCCTGGCGCGCGGATCGACGCCGCGATCTGCCTGCAACCGCCGGCGTGGCGAGACGACGCAGATATTATGCGTTTACTGAGATCGGTGCGGGCGAAGCTCGCAGATACGGGACTCCTGGTTCTTGCGGATGGCCGGGCGGCATCGACCGATTTGCGCGTTCTGGTGCGCGCTTCGGGATTTGACGTTGTCTCGTCGCCGAACCCAGCCTGGATACTGGCGATCGTGGCCCCCAGCGCGCCTGACGCTCTTGCCGTGCAGTTGTACCACGCGGGGTCACCGGCGGGACTCGATTTGCGCGGGTCTCCCGACGAGGTCGATTTTCTTAGACCGGCTCCGGAGAAAATATGGGCGCCGCTGCTCCACGGCGATGTCGCGAAGGTCTCTTGCAGCTACGTGCTGGACGATCCATGGGGCGGCCGCCGCGGCGCACCTGTGGTGTCGTCGTACTTCGGCGCGCCGCTTGGGCCGGCAAACGTCGTGTTCGGCGCAGGCGCGACGGGCCTGCTGCGGCAGCTTGCGCCGCTCGCGCGTGCCGGACGGCTATTGACGACGCGGTTCGTGCATCGCGACTTCGCGCTTTGGGCAATGGCTGAAGGCGCGCGCATCCGCTGGGTGAGCGAAGCGCAGGATGAGCAAGAAGTCGAAGCTGCTATCGCGGATTTCGCGCCTCATGTGGTAGCGCTCGATCGCCCGGCGGCGACTGGCGCCGTTATTGCCGTTTCCAAGCTTGAGCGCATCTGCGAAGACGCACGGCGGGCACGCGGCATTGTGATCGTCGATGAATCCTATCACTCGTATTTAGCCGGTTTCGGAAGCGCCATCTGCCTCGTCCCGGCTTGCAGCAACCTGATCGTGATCCGCAGCCTTTCGAAGGGATACTGCGCTGGCGGACTGCGCGTGGGTTTTGCCGTCGGTGGTGCGCTTGCCAGCGGCGCTTTGCGGCGGCTCGTAGCGCCGCTGCAGGTATCCGAACTCGCATTCCAGTTGGGGCTCCGGTTGCTCGGCGCCGGCGATATTTTTGTGCATCTGCGGCAGCGCATTGCTGCGGCGAAATGCGAGATGATCGAAGTACTGACGGGCTCGGGCTACCCGATAATCGCTGGCGAGCGCGAGCTTCCGTGGGTCCTGATCGATGACCGGTCGGGACAGGTTCATAATCAGTTCGCCGCGCGCGGTATTACGGCTAAGCGGTTGCGCCCACTAGATCGAAACAGCGATGAAGCGTTTCTGCGTTTGGCGGTGCCGCTGTCGGCAGAGCGAATGCTGCGATTTCGGCGCGCCATGGAGGCCGATGCGTGAACGCGCTATTGGACACGCTGTTTGCGGCCTTTCCACTAGCGGAGAGCTTGAAGCATCTGGCGCGGCTCGCCGCTTGGGATCGATTCCAGGCGTCGCATGACATCGTCGAAGCCGCCCATTTTGTCGGCGAGGTCCTCGACGGCCGCGGCTTGAGCGACGTATCGGTGCACCACATCGCCTGCCCGGCGCGCTGGTGGACGTTCGACGGCCCGCAGTCGTGGACTCCTGTCTCTGCACTGCTACGCACTGGCGGTCAGAATATCGTCCGCTATCCGGACGACGCACTATGCCTTGCCACTAATTCCGCCGCGACGCAGAGGGGTTTCGTTGCACTGCACCCAGGTTGCCGCGGCGACGTCCGTGACAAGGTCGTGGTGCTGGAGCAATCGGATTTTCCGGGCGGCATTACAGCGGTCGAGCGGAGTGGCGCCGTTGGCATCTTGATGGACACGTCGGCGGCCGACCAGCCGGAAGCGCGAGCACGATTGGAGTTGCCAAACGGCACTGGATTATTTGGCTTCAGTTTGACGTCTGCTGAGCTGGCGCTGGTCCGTCGGTTCAACGCCGTAGAGGTTGAGATCGAAACCGCCACCGGGGCGCCGATGCCCCTGGTGGAAGCGCGCCTTCCTGGTTTCGACGATGCGGCTGAAATCCTCGTGCAGGCCCATCTTTGTCATCCGCGGCCCGGCGCCAATGACAACTGTTCCGGTGTCGCCGCGGCGCTCGGCCTGGCGGCCGCGTTGAGATCGCTGCCCGGACAACCACGACGCGGCGTCAGATTTCTATTCGCACCCGAGTTTGTCGGCACCGCGGCCTTCTTGCATGACTTCGTGCAAACGGGCCGTCGACCGCGCCCGATCGCCGCGGTCAATCTGGACATGGTGGGCGAGGATCAGAGCCGCTGCGGCGGTCCATTGACGGTCGAGTTGCCGCCCGACCATATGGCTTCACCGCTGGGTGCAATCTCCGAACACATGTTGATGGCGTTGCCGCATGTCGGTCGAACCTATTCGGGCTCACTGCCGGCGCGAAACTGGAACGCCATCACGACGCCTTTTGCTGGCGCGTCGGATCACGCGATTTTCGCCGATCGATCGGTGGCCATCCCGGCGATCATGATCGGACACTGGCCCGACCGGTTCAATCACACGTCGTTCGACACGATCGATAAGGTCGACGCCGAGGAGCTCCGCCGGGCGGCAATTTTGGCCGGCGGTTGCGCATGGACCATGGCGACCGCGGATCAGAGTGTCCACCGTGAGCTGGAAAAAATAACCGTGCATCACGTCATCGGCCGACTTCTTGCCGCCGCCCGTTCACCGGGTGCTGATCGCATGTTGTTGGATCACATTGCGACCACCGGATACCGGCAGCTTGATGGTCTTGAGAGCCTGACCGGCGGACGGAGCAGCCTTGCCAGGCGGACAATTGCCGCGCAGACGGATTTGCTTTGCCAGCTGCATGACTTGAGCGCAGCCCCTGACGGAACTTCACGCGGCGCTATCGTCAGGACGTGGCCGGGGCCATTCAATTTGCGCGGGCTGCTGCGGGATGCGACCGGCGCGCAGGCCCATCGCGTGCGTCGGCGCATCGCGAGCGACAGAAGCGCTTATGCCTGCGTGCTGGCGCTGGCCCATGCGATAGATGACAGCTCCGGTCGCGGGACTGTGCTTCGCCGCGCCGCCTGCAGCTCGATGCTCAGCATCGATGCCGATTTCGCCGAAGCCGTGTTCGACGCGATGGCTGCGGCCGGTTGGACGCGAGAGCTCGCAGCCTGAAATGCAGCCGCGTCGTCAGGTTTGTTAGGCAAGATTGGTCCGCGACAGCATGCGCAGGAATCGCTGCCGCAGGGGAAATGGAACAAAGCGTTCGACGTGGAAACCGAGTTGCTCATCGAACGTATAGGTCACCGGATTGGCGAGGCTCAGCTCCGAAAATCCCCGCGCCAGCTGCTCGGTGAAACCGGGAAATTGCGATTGGATCGCGTAAATCAAACTGTAATAGAGATTGCGGCCCAGCGAATAACAAGGATAACGCGCCTCGTAGTTCTCCAACGAGAATTTTGGAAAGCAGCCGTCCAGGATGCGCTTTGGACACAGCCACAACGGAAATAGCAGCGTCAAGTCGCCGATCTGCCGCGCCGGAACGGCCGCCGGCGCTAAACCGCTCGAAACGCGGAACAGGTTTTCAGAGAGAAGATCTTCGAGGTTCAGGCCGGTGCAGATGAATGGCGTGCCGATCTTTCGCGCGCGCGCGGACAGGGCGAGGCGTATCAGCAGCGTGCCGAGGAACTCGAAATCGTCGCCCTCGAATTCGCGTTCGAAGCGGTCGATCAGACTAAGTCGGCTGTCGGCCAAGCCGAGCAGTTCGTTGACTTGGGGCTCTTCGATGATGAACAGAGACAGTCCGTACGACTCGCACAACGCACGTGCGCGTGGCACGCCTTTGTCCCAATCGGGGATGCCTTTGATGATCAAGGGGTGGAGTGTGACCGGATGGTCACGCAACTGGCTGAAGCCATGCAGGAGCGCGTTGCTGTCTCCGCCGCCGCTGACGCCAATGACGACGTGTGCGCCCTTCGGGATGGTGGTCCGAACCATTTCGGCGACGCGTTCCGAGATGATCTCCCGGCACTCCTCCGGGCTCAGCTTCTTGAGATAGACCTCGGTCGAGGAGCTGGCATTGTCGAGTTTCTGATAGAGGTATTCGACCGCTTCTTGGCCGGGACCGCTGCTTGGAATCGTCTTGAATTGACGTAATGCAAAGATGAACGGATTCACATTCCTGTTGAAATAAAGCAGGATTTCACCGGCCTCGCCGAAGCCGCTCAAGACGCGGTCAAGACATGGCTGAATAACCGCCTCGCCGCCGGAACGCGGAACAACATAGATCGACACCGCCGACCAGGGTACGCCGTACCGGTTCAGCAGATCGAAGAGACGCTCATCGTCCCGCCAATCAAGCTCCTGACGGCCGTGCGCGGTGACGACCGATACGACTGGGAGACGGCGAGATGCGGGACTCATTTTTACAATCGGGCCGCTCACCGGCGTGCTGGACGGTGCGAGGCGAACGATCACCCTGGCGGTTTCTCGGTCAGACTCCTGCCCGACGTTCAGCCCGTCAGGTGTCGTCTACGCAATCCGAGCAAGCGTAGTCCTAGTCGTCGTGACCGCAAACAGACCCAGCGCCGCCTGGCTTTAGTGGGCCGCGGTGTCGCAACTCGCGCCGCAGATCGACTCGAGGCCGCTCTTTGAAGCCGGGACGGCCGGGCGTCGCGTACGAATGGCCTCTAGCGCGGAGACCGTCATCTGGCCGACACTGCTTTGCGGCTGGGGAATGAGTTCGACCGGGACGAATTTCAGATCGAAGCGGGACTGCGAGGTCTTGAGTGACAGGTCGTGCATGGTTCCCTCCACATCCAGAATTCTAGCCGATCACGTCTTTCGGTTGTAGTCAAGCTCTTACCGGGCGGCGGGCAAAGCGCTCCACTGGGCAACGTCCCGTCAGGATCAAAGCGGCGGCCCAGCGGCAATCCGCAGCGGCATTCCGACTACCTAGTCGTCCTCCAGCGTGTCGCCGATCGGCACGTCGTCGACCTTGTGGCCGTGCTCGTCCATGATGGCGACGAACCAGCCGTCCCATTCCCAGCCCGGCATCCTGACGCCGCGGCGCAGATCGTCGGCGAGGGCCCGGGCGTCCTCGCGCGCGGCAGCGTTGCCGGGAAGCTCGAGACCCTGGTGATTGTCCAGCACGGTCTTGCCGTCGGTGAGATGGAAATAGTAGCGCGGCATCGGGATTTCTCGCGTGCGAGGATTGTCGTCCCGCACCCCTAACACCACCGCGACCGGGCGTCACGGCGCAACGGGTTTCCGAATCGCCGCAAAGGCCCTATATTGGCGGCCTATCGTCAACAACCCGAAAGGAGGTGATCCAGTGTCTCATTGTCTATCGCCGCGGTCGCCGGCATCCGTGAACTGGATCCTCGCCTCTGCCGAGGTTCCGGCCTAGGTGGTCTAATCCGCCACCGGGGCTCACGGGCGTAAGGCGGAACAATCGCCGACGCAACCGGGCCACGGCTTGACAATGGAAGGGCCGCCCGCGAGGGCGGCCCTTCTTTGTGTTTCTTTGTGTTTCTTTGTGTTTCTTTGTGTTTCAGGGCGAGCGGTGCGCCGTCTCGGCAAATCGGCGTATCTTGATGCCAACGCAGGAGCGCAACCATGCCCGCCGAGAAATTCGATTTCCGCAGCGCCGAGGGTCATGCGCTCGCCGCGCTGCTCGACCGGCCCGATGGCGCGGTGCGCGCGGTGGCGCTGTTTGCCCATTGCTTCACCTGCGGCAAGGACAACAGGGCGGCACGGCGCATCGCCGAGGGTTTGAAGGCGCACGGCATCGCGGTTCTGCGCTTCGACTTCACCGGGCTCGGCGCCAGCGAGGGCGAATTCGCCAACACCACGTTCTCCTCCAACGTCGACGATCTGGTCGCCGCCGCCGATCACCTGCGCGAGACGCTGGCCGCGCCGGCGATCCTGATCGGCCACAGCCTCGGCGGCGCGGCGGTGCTCGCCGCGGCGCACCGTATCGCCGCGGCGCGCGCCGTGGTGACGATCAACGCGCCGTGCGATCCGGCGCATGTCGCCGGCCTGTTCGGCGAGCATGTCGATAAGATCCGCGCCCATGGCGAGGTCGAGGTGAAGCTCGGCGGGCGGCCGTTCCGCATCCGCCGCGCTTTGCTCGACGACATCGCCGAACAAAAGTTGACGGACCGCATCAAAAATCTGCATAAGGCCTTGCTGATTTTTCATTCGCCGACCGACGACACGGTGGGCATCGACAACGCCAGCCATATTTTTCTGGCCGCCAAGCATCCGAAAAGTTTTGTCTCGCTGGCCGACGCCGATCATCTGCTCAGCCGGCCGAGCGACGCCGGCTATGTGGCGAATGTCATTGTCGCGTGGGCCGACCGCTATCTCGACATTCCGACCGATGCGACGGCCGAGGCGCAAGCGGTCACCGGCGCCGCGCCGGATACCGTGCTGGTGCGCGAAACGCGGCGCGGCAAATTTCAGCAGGAGGTCGTTGTCGGCCGCCATCGGCTGCTCGCCGATGAGCCGGTAACGGTCGGCGGCATGGATAGCGGCCCAGGCCCTTACGATCTTCTGCTCGCCGGGCTCGGCGCCTGCACGGCGATGACGCTGCGCCTTTATGCCGAGCGCAAGCAGCTGCCGCTCAAGCAGGCCACGGTGCGCCTGCGGCACAGCCGCATCCACGCCGCCGATTGCGCCACCTGTGAGACCAAGGAAGGCATGGTCGACCACATCGAGCGCGCCATCACGCTCGATGGCGACCTCGATGCCGAGCAGCGCGCACGGCTGCTGGAGATCGCCGACAAATGCCCGGTGCACCGCACGCTGGAGTCGGAGATCGATATCCGGACGGTGGAGGCTAAGTAGCCCGGATGAGCGCAGCGAAATCCGGGGATCAACTGACAGCTGAAATGCGGTTTCCGGATTTCGCCGCGCCCCTGTGGGCGACGTCCTTACGTTTTGCGCGCGATCAATTCGGCCGCGGCAGCGGGCCGGCGAAACTCGAAAATCCGTCGTCGGCGTTTTTCCTGAAAAGAATGGCGGTCGGTCGCAGCAAGTCTTCGCCCAAGGCGTCTTCCCGCTGAATACGCCGGATCGCTTCTGGGATGTCGATCGCCGAGACGAATTGGCGCGGCGAATCTTTGTCGCCTTGCGTCTCGTCGACCGCCGTGAAGCGCACGCGTTCGTCCTCATAATCGAACAGGGCGGCGACAAGCCGGAACTCGGTATCGGAAAGGCCGACAGATTCCGCGATTGCATTGAGGTAAGGTGCGATCGCGCGCCAGTTGCGCATCAATCGCCCGGCGTCCCAATCGAGCCCGGCGCGGACCAGCGGCCCTAATCGCGCGATCGCCGTGTAAAACGCCGGAAGGAATTGCCGTGGCCGCAGCGCCAGCAGCGCATAAATCGTCATAGGCGCGAGTGCCACCGTATGATGCGCGAACATTTCGACTTGAGCGATTTGAGCGGCATCCCCCGCCGCCGTCCACGTGCTGAAGTATCCACCGAAGAAATCCGGACTGCCGGCGATTTCGGCCATATCCTGCGGCGGTACGTCGACGTACGGAAATTCGATTTCCAGCGCGGTTCGGTCGAACGATCGCGGCAGGCCCGCCTCGGACAGCGGTGCGGGCGGCCAGATGCGCAACCGGTGAAACTGCACGGTCTCCGCGCCCAATAGTTTCAACCGCGCTCCCGCTCGGATCGAGAGGCCGATTTCGTCGGCCGTTTCGTCAGGAAATCCGATCACGAACGAGCACGTCGCGGTCAGGCCATGGCTGCTCAGGTTGGCTACCGTGGAGAATGCAGCATTTGGATCGAGCCGCTTGTTGATCTGTTCCTGGACGCGCGAGGAGGCCGACTCGACGCCGAAGAAAAGCTTCCAGCATCCGGACGCCTTCAGAAGGGGCAGAATGCCGTCAAGAGAGATGTCGGTGCGCGAATTGGCCATCCATTCCACCGGAAGCTTGCTGTCGAGCAAGGCTTCGCATAACTCGCGAACGAAGCGTCGGTTCACGGTCAGCAAATCATGCACCAGCACGATGCGTTCGTATCCCGCGCGATGCAGGCGCCGCATTTCGCCGATGATGCGCTCGACGGATTTGACGCGATAGCGACGGTGCCAGAAGGGCGCGGTGGCACAGAACGAGCACTCGAACGGGCAGCCGCGCCCCGCCTCCAAGTAAGCGACGCGGCGGCCCGGGCGCGCGCCGGTGGTCGCGAGATACGCGGTCAAATCGAGCAGTCCTTGGTCGACAGTGGTCCAGGGATCCGGCAGCTCCGCGAGATCGATCAACTTACTTGGCGGATTGATGGCAATGTCGTCGCCGCGTCGCCAAGCTAGAGATGGCACCGCGGACCATTCGCCGTTACCCTCAAGCTCATCCAGCAGTTGAGAGGTCGCCGACTCGCCTTCGCCCTGAATGACGAAATCGAGCTCGGCATGGCGCGCCAGAGATTGCCGCGGCAATGCGCCGAAGTGGCTGCCGCCGGCCAGGGTTACGATGTTCTTGTTCGCCGCTTTGGCGCGGCTGATCAATCTCGCCGCGTGCAGGCTGTTCGAATACATCGATGTGACGCCGACCACTTGCGGCCCGAAGTCGGCGATTGTGCGCTCAAATTCCTGTTCGCATGCGGTCCAGTCCTGGACTCTCTGCAGGCGCTGAAACAGCTCGAGGTCCAGAATCCGCGGTGAATGACCTCGGGCGAGCAGCCACGCACCAAGCGCCGCCAAGCCGATAGGCGGCTCCACTGGGCCCGCCGGCGTCAGCGGTGGCTGAACGAGGAGGATGCGCACGCGGGGCTTTGCGGCGGCTAGACCATGATTTGTTTGGCCGTCGCTTCTTGGCGCACGCGGTTGAGAACCGGATCGTGAAACGCTCTCATGCCCGCCACATCGACCGTGGTCCGCTGCACGGTTTCGACCGAAGCCCCGGTGCGTAGAACAAGCTGGACCAGGGTCAGGCCGCCTTCCGTGCTGCCTTGCCTCACGTCCTCGACGTCGCTGCCCTTGACGCGCGCCACGACGTCGCTGACGTCCCGCTCGGGACGCACGTCCACGTAACTTGCTTTTCTGATGTTGGGCACTTCGCTCGATGCGATATAGCCCGTCACCGCCATCGCCTCACGCAAGTTGACCTCCTATTGGCTGCAGTTCGCTTTGATCCGGCGTCCTTCAACTCGCCGCCTTGGCATCTCAGAACGGGAGCCGGCAGCGACGCACAACGCGAGTAAAATCTGGCTATTCTCTCTTCGCGTGTATAGCATCGCCGTCGTATCGATGCAAGAAACCGAAGGAATCGCTGTGGTCCTGAAAGACACCGCGTGCCTGCAACCGCCGCGTTTGCCTGGGTCCTTCGACCGCCTCCCCGAAGGAATCGAAACCGTGCTCGACGCGCCGCTGCAGCCGCCGCCCTACCTCAGCTTGGTGTCGGGCCCGGATTGGCACCAAAATCCTTATCCGGCTTTTGCTGCACTGCGTCGGAAATGGCCGGTCGCCCGCCTGGATTGGCCGAAACGCGGCGCGGGCGACTGGTTGATAACCAGATATGCGGACGTTAAACACGCGCTCGCTTGCTTGACGTTGTCAGTTAACCTCGATCAGGCCGATTGCCAGTCGGACCGCTTTCAGCCGCGCGCCGTGCAGAGTGCGGAGCGCGAGCCGCTTCGTGGCACCATACTGCTCCTCGATGCCCCGCAGCACACCGCGCCGCAGAAAACCCTTGCGGCATCGCTCAACCTGCGTTTCAGCCGCGTGCAGCCCGATTTGCAAAGGGGCGTCGCCGCAATCCTGGAAGACGCGACGCGGCGCGGCGGCCTGGACCTCATGGCGCAATTCGCCGAGCCCGTTACTGCGCTCATGATGTCCGAGTTGATGGGTTTCCCGCTCGAAGAGATGGGACCGTTAAAGCAGTGGTCCGCTGCCTATGCGCGGCGCGGCTTCATCTTTGGTCCCGAGTTCGTTAGTCCGAATGTTCTGACCGCCGTGGCGTGTTTGAAAGAATATGTCCGCAGCCGAGTGGCGGCGCGTCGCGCTCGGCCCAAGGACGACCTCCTCGGCGCAATGGTGATGCACAGCAACGACGAGCACGCCCAAGAGCGGATCGTCAATACGAGTCTGCTGCTCATTACCGCGGGCCTGCAGAGCGCAAAGCACGCGTTGGGCAACGCACTGGCGGCCTTGATCGAGGCTCCTGGAGCATTCGCCATGCTGGCCGCAAACCCTGACCTGCTGCTGCGCGCCACCGAGGAATGTTTCCGCTACGACGGACCGTCGGTCGCGGTTGGTCGGGTCGCGACGGCCGACATGATCATGGCAGGCGTCACGGTGCCAAAAGGCGCGTTCCTCCGACTGGCGCTTGCATCGGCAAATCACGATGCGGATCAGTTCGAAGATCCGGACCGGCTCAATTTGCAGCGCCATCCCAATCGTCATCTCGCCTTTGGCTCCGGCTCCCATGTCTGCCTCGGAGCGCGCATCTCTCGGCTAACGACGCGGCTCGCGCTCGGCGAGCTTGTGAAAGTTTTCCGCGGCTTCTCGCTCGTCCCGGGTGGTGCCGTGCGCGAGCATCAGTCGGCACTGCGCGGATTTGCCGAGCTGCACGCGACGTGTCAGCGGATTTGACGACCGGCGCCAGCGGCGCGGCGAGGCCACGAGCGGTTCCAGACGGAGCGCTCAGGTAGAGGGCGCCGCCATTGCCTGCGCCCTTAGAAAAAGCGCCGCAAATCCGCGAAGACCTCGCGGCTAACCTCAATCGTTCTGTCGATGTCAGCTTCATCCATCGAGGAACAGACGAACCAATGATGGCTCGGCGACAACAGCACGCCGCGGCTGAGCATGCCGTTGCAAAACATCCGCAGCGCGCGTTCGCAATCCGACGACGACGAATAGCTGAATTGAAGGAAGGGCGTCCACGGCAGCCCTATCGACGAGGCCGGCACCCCCGCCTCGTTGGCGACGCGGTCCAATCCGGCCATCAAGCGACTGCCGAGTCTGGCCAGTCGCCCCGGCACGTCGGCGCGAACCAGTTCATCGATCGTGGCGTTTGCCGCCGCCATGGCGTCGGGCATCCTGAAATAAGTGACCGTCAAGCCCAGGCTCAAGACGTCTTTCATGTAAGCTTTGCGGCCAGCCAGCGCCGAAATCGCATATCCATTCGCCATCGCCTTGCCGTACGTGACGAGATCGGCTTCGACGCCGAAATGGGCTTGCGCGCCGCCCAATGAAATGCGGAAGCCGGAGCGAATCTCGTCGAGAATGAACAGCGCACCATGCTGCCGACAAAGCTCGCGCAACCCCGCCAAGTAGCCGGGCGCCGGGCAGTCGATTTCGTATGGCATGACCATCACGCAAGCTACATCCGAGCCAAGCCGGGTCAGCAGCGATTTCGCGTGATCGAGATCGTTATAACGCAGCGCCGTCGTGTGTCGTGTCGTCGCTTCCAACACGCCTGTCGGCACCGGGGCGCACCAGTCGTGCCAACCATGCAGACCCCAGTGCAGCACGTGCTTGCGGCCTGTCACCGCACGCGCCAGGCGAATCGCCGCATCGGTGGCATCGGAGCCAGTCTTCAAAAATGTCACCGACTCGACGGAAGGATTTAGCGCAACGATTTTTTCCGCGAGCTCGACATGCTGCAGGTTCAGGAGCGTCGGGTTGCCGCCCAGGCGCTGCGCCTGGCGCCTGACGGCTTTGCTGACGGTCGGATGAGAATGCCCGAGAATGACGGACCCGTAGCCGAGAATGAAGTCTAAGTATTTGTTGCCATCGATGTCCCAAAGAAACGGTCCGCTGGCGCGCTCGACGAATAGCGGGTATCCGCCCAGCCTCTCGACGCCAGTGAAGAACAGGCCCGGCCTGGCATCTATCAGCGCCTCGACTTTCCTGGCGCGTGCAAGCAGCGATTGCGAGCGGTCGACTGTGAAGACGCGGCGTTTTGCCATTCGCTCGGGCGTCGTTCAATCGAAGATGGGACGCAGCTGATTGGAAAAACGGAAATTATTGCCAGTCACCGTGACGGTGGTCTCGAGCGACTTGACGAAATGCCACCACCCGACCGGGATGAACAGCAGATCTCCGGGCTCGAGGACAAATTCCATGATCGAGGCCTTCTTCAAAAGAGGAAAGCGATCCAACGACAGGCGATCGAAATCCGCCTCGCTGTGATAGCCATGCTCGTTATACATTAGATGAAGCTGCGTTGACGGCACCATCCTGATCAGCTTGCGGCCCATGACCTGGGCCATGTAAACGTTGCCGAGGTCGCGATGCATGGGCGTCGTGCTATCGGCCGGGCCGAGCCAGAAAAAGACCCTGCCATGGGTGTCGCTCGCATCGAAGTAACGTTGATCGAAAACGACGTCGTCCAGCAGCGGCTTGAAGCCAGGCTTGTCGAGCATCCGATCATGCGCGATGAGGTAAGGCGGACTGGAATCGCGCGGTGGCCGCTCTATCAAGTCGAGAAACTCTTTGAACGGCGCTTCGACCGTATGGTCCACGAAACAGTCGCGATGATCGCTTGCCGAGCGGCCGTATTGAAAGCGGACCGGCTCGCTGCCGAAGTTCTGACGAAAGAAATCCAAGCTCCATTTGGCAACGGCAGGCCAATCTGAAACGACACCTTCGATGATGACCGGTCGATTTGCCGAGTAGTAGCGTTCCAAGAAATCTTGCGACGATAATCCGCTGACTCGGCCTATTTGCGCAAAATCGAAAACCTGCGAAGCCATTTCGAGAAGGGCTTCATTCAAGTCGCACGTAAGTTTCAGTTTGCGCGAGATTTGCCGAGCGGCGCGGTACTCGGGCCGCGCCTGAAGGCTGGAGATGAAGCCTTCAATCGCCTCCGCCGCAATCCCGTTGGCGCTCATCTCGGCCTTTATCTCGCGCTCTGGAAGCCCAAGCGCGAGATTGTAGGCAGCCCATTCGAGCCATTCGTCGCTTTCGGTCTGCACGGCGCCGTTGTTACCTCGCCAAACCGCAGGCGCGGCGAGCGCGCCACCACTTGTCCGATCCGGCTACAGCGCTGATAAACGCTACTCGACCGCGATGCCGAACACAGCCGAGCTAAGGTCCACGGCGCTGCGGTTTTGCGTCAGTCCGCGCTTTGACAGCTCCTCGAAAAGGGCATCGCGAAGCTTTTGCTCGATGGCCTTGCCTTCGGCGGCCGGCAGCCGCAAGCCGCGAAGATCGAAGATGATCAAGCCGGTGTGACTAATGGGAGCGGCGGGCATCATTCCACCGCGAAAGAATGTGCCGACAGGAGCGGCTTTTTTCGAGGGCGGCTGTGAAGCAAATTCCGGCATCTCTGTTCTCCTGTGGAAGGCAACTTGAAGCTTAGCAGGCAAGTAAATCGAAGGTTGCTGTTTATGTCAATACATTCACTGGCTTCATCGCGCCAAGGTAGTGGCGCGCTGCAAGCCGGCCTTGTTTATTTGCGTCATTGACGTTCCCTTGGTGGACCATAGGTGTTGCTGGCCGGCCGAAGCGACAAGATGGATTCGGTGCCTTTGCGCCTAAGCGGTTGCACGTTAGGAACGCGCGGCCGCGCATCGGGCGCGTCGCAGCGCGTGTGACCGGTCGCGTGCCGCGGCACTGAGACGGAGAATGCGATGCCAACCCGGGCTGAAACTGAAGGCAGCGCGCTCAGTCATGGCGTTTGCCTCGACCGCCTTGCCGCCGTTGCCGTCACGTTCGGCCTTGGCCTGGCCACGGGACAAGAACTTGTGATCACGGCGCCGATTGAGGCTTTGCCGCTCGTTCGCCGCATCACGGAGCATGCTTACAAAGCGGGCGCGGCGCTGGTAACGACGCTGTTTTCCGATGACGTAGCCACGCTGTCGCGCTTTCGCTTTGCGCCGGACCAAAGCTTTGATCGAGCGGCGCACTGGCTCTACGAAGGGATGGCGGCAGCGATTCGGAACGGCGCCGCGCGCATGCGCATCGTCGGCGAGGACCCCGGGCTGCTCAGAGAGCAGGATCCGCTGAAAATCGCCCGGGCCAACCGCGCGCAAGCAAGCGCCTATCGGCCGGCTTTGGAGCTCATTGCTTCGTTCGCCACGAACTGGACGGTCGTGCCGTATGCTACTCCGGCATGGGCGCGAGTGGTATTTCCGAACGAAAGCGACGAACAGGCCCAAGCGAAGCTGTGGGATACCATCTTTGCCACTTGTCGAATCCGCGAGGTCGATCCGATTGCGGCCTGGAAGGCCCACGCCGCCCGGCTTAAGCGCCGCGCCAGCTTGCTCAGTGACAAGCGCTACGCCGCCTTGCGATTTCGCGGCCCCGGCACGGATCTAAAGGTCGGTCTTGCGGATGATCATGAATGGCAGGCCAGTACGGCGAGTACCAAGAACGGCCTTGAATGCAACGGCAACATTCCGACCGAGGAGGTATTTACTGCCCCGCACAAGGACCGTGTCGATGGTTTTGTGCGCAGCACGCGGCCGCTTGCCTATCAAGGTACGCTCATCGAGGACATTTCGATCCGTTTCGCTGATGGACGAGTAGTCGAAGCTGACGCCCGGACCGGCGCGCATGTGCTGCAGAAAGTCTTGGACACGGACGAGGGGGCGCGCCGCCTCGGCGAGGTGGCGCTCGTGCCGGCATCTTCACCGATTTCCCGCAGCGGGCTGTTATTTTACAGCACGCTGTTCGACGAAAACGCCGCAAGTCACCTCGCTTTGGGGCAATCCTACAGCAAGTGCTTTCGCGGCGGCGCGGCCTTAAGCCAGGCCGATCTTGTCAACCGCGGCGCTAACCGCAGCAATATTCACATTGATTGGATGATAGGATCGTCACAGGTCGATGTTGATGGTGTGACGGTCGATGGACAGGTCGAGTCTTTGATGCGTGCGGGCGAGTGGGATTCGTGACGCTGCGGTAAGTGACGCCCGGTTTGTGAGGATCACTTCACTGAACTGCGCGGCGCACCGCCCGGATCACCTCGGGGATCGCCGCGTCATTGCCGGGCGCCATGATGTGGACGCCGGCGATGCCGGGAATTTGCGAAAGCTCTTCGATCAGCTCGGCGCAAATGGCGATGCCTTCGCGGGTCGGGTCGGCGGCGCCTTCCATGCGCTTGATCAGCGTGTCGGCGATGATGGTGCCGTAGAGGTGGTGCTTCATCCAGGCCGCCGATTTCGCCGAGCGCAGCGGGTTGACGCCGATCAAAATCGCAAGGTCGCCGGTGAGCCCGGCCTGCGCCAGCACGCCGACATAGCGGCGCACGATCGCCGCATCCATGCAGAATTGGGTTTGCACGAATTGCGCGCCGGATTTGGCCTTGCCGGCGAGCGCGTTCGGCTGCCAGCCGGGCGGCGGATCGATCGGCACGTCGGCGGCGCCGAGAAAGAACGCGGCTTTGCCGCCGACGGCGCGGCCGGTCGGCAGCGTCGCCTCGTCGCGCAGCCGGCGCGCGGTCTCGAGCAGCGACTTGGAGTCGACGTCGAACACCGGCTTGGTGTCGGGCTGGTCGCCGGCCTTGGGGTCGTCGCCGGTGAGGAGGAGGAGGTTGCGGATGCCGAGTGCGGCGGCGCCCATCAGTTCGGCCTGCAGTGCGATGCGATTCTTGTCGCGGCAGGTGATTTGCAGAATCGGCTCGATGCCCATGTCGTGGAGGATCGATGCAGCCGCGAGCGCGCTCATGCTGGCGCGAGCGCCGGCCCCGTCGGTGACGTTCACGGCGTCGGCGAGGCCCTTGAGCGGCGCCGCCTTGCGGCGCAGGTCGTCGGCGTCGCAGGACACCGGCGGCGCGACCTCGGCGGTGATGACGAAATGCCCATCGCGCAGCCGCTTGGCGAACGTGGTCGGGCCGGGGGTGCTTTGTTCGTTCATCGGCGGCTCTCGGGCGGGCAGGGCGGCGGCGCAGCGGAACGCCAGCGCTTATATGCTTTGCCGTGACGCTGCAAACGGCGCCGGCGGGACGGCGTTCCTGGACAGGAAAGCCCAGTCCCATTAGAGAGTTGCACCACAATGAGCGGAGTCAACGACATCCGGGCGAGCTTTCTCGCCTATTTCGCGCGCGAGGGGCACGAAGTGGTGCCGTCGTCGCCGCTGGTGCCGCGCAACGATCCGACATTGATGTTCACCAATGCCGGCATGGTGCAGTTCAAGAACGTCTTCACCGGCCTGGAAAAGCGCCCGTACGTGCGCGCCGCCACGGCGCAGAAATGCGTGCGCGCCGGCGGCAAGCACAACGATCTCGATAACGTCGGCTACACCGCGCGCCACCACACCTTCTTCGAGATGCTCGGCAACTTCTCGTTCGGCGACTACTTCAAGGAGCGCGCGATCGAGCTGGCCTGGCGGCTCATCACCAAAGAATTCGGCGTGCCGGCCGAAAAGCTGCTCGCCACCGTCTATATCGACGACGACGAGGCGTTCGACCTCTGGAAAAAAATCAGCGGCTTGCCCGAACGCAAAATCCTGCGCATTGCCGGATCGGATAATTTCTGGGCGATGGGTGATACCGGCCCGTGCGGGCCGTGCTCGGAGATTTTTTACGATCACGGGGCGCACATCCCGGGCGGGCCGCCGGGCAGCCCGGACGCCGAGGGCGACCGCTTCGTCGAGATCTGGAACCTGGTGTTCATGCAGTACGAGCAGCTGCCCGACGGCAGGCGGCTCGACCTGCCGCGGCCGTCGATCGATACCGGCATGGGGCTCGAGCGCATCGCCGCGGTGCTGCAAGGCACCCACGACAATTACAAGATCGATCTGTTCGGCGCGCTCATCGAGGCAATCGCCGATCTCACCGGCGTCGATCCGGAAGGCGAGCGCAAGGCCTCGCACCGCGTCATCGCCGACCATTTGCGGGCAAGCTCGTTCCTGATCGCCGACGGCGTGCTGCCGTCGAACGAGGGGCGCGGCTACGTGCTGCGCCGGATCATGCGCCGCGGCATGCGCCACGCCGAACTGCTCGGCGCCAAAGAACCGCTGATGTGGAAGCTGGTGCCGGGTTTGGTGCGCGAGATGGGCGTCGCCTATCCGGAGCTGCATCGGGCGGAGGCGCTGATCACCGAGACGCTCAAGCTCGAAGAGACCCGCTTCCGCCGCACCTTGGAGCGCGGGCTTGGCATTTTGGACGAGGCGACGGGGACGCTCACAAAGGGCGACATGCTCGACGGCCTCACTGCGTTCACGCTGTACGATACCTACGGATTTCCGCTCGACCTGACCCAGGATGCGCTCCGTCCGCGCGGCATCGGCGTCGATATCGCCGGCTTCACCGACGCCATGGAGGAGCAGCGCAAAAAGGCGCGCGCGTCGTGGGCTGGCTCGGGCGAGGCGAAGGACGAAGCGGTGTGGTTCGCGTTGCGCGAAAAACTCGGCGGCACCGAGTTCCTCGGCTATGAAACCGAACGCGCCGAGGGTGTCGTTGCCGCGCTGGTGCGTGACGGCGCCGAGGTCGCGGCGCTGAACAAGGGCGAGAGCGGCGCCGTTGTGCTCAACCAGACGCCGTTCTACGGCGAGTCCGGCGGCCAGGTCGGCGATACCGGGGTGATGACCGGCGATGGCGTGCGCGTTCGCGTCACCGACACGCAGAAGCACGCCGGCGACGTGCTTGTGCACACCGGCACGGTCGAACAGGGCACGTTAAAACCCGGCGCGGCATTGGCGCTTGAAGTGGACCACGCCCGCCGCAGCACCATCCGCCAGAATCATTCGGCGACGCATCTGTTGCACGAGGCGCTGCGTCAGGTGCTCGGCGATCACGTGGCGCAAAAGGGCTCGCTGGTCGCGCCGGACCGGCTGCGTTTCGATTTCGCGCATCCGAAGCCGATGTCGAGCGAGGAAATCGAGCGCGTCGAGGACATCGCCAACACCGTGGTGCTGCAGAACGCGCCGGTGATCACGCGGCTGTTGAGCCGCGACGATGCCATCGCGTCCGGCGCCCGTGCGCTGTTCGGCGAGAAATACGGCGACGAGGTGCGCGTCGTCGCCATGGGCGAGGGCGGCGGCAACACCATGGGCTGGTCGGTCGAGCTGTGCGGCGGCACCCACGTGCAACGCACCGGCGATATCGGGCTCATCTCGGTGGTCAGCGAGGCCGGCGTTGCCTCCGGTGTACGGCGCGTCGAGGCGCTCACCGGCTCAGCCGCCCGGCATGAGCTCAATAAAGTGAGAAAAGACGTGCGCGCGCTGGCCGCCGAACTGAAAGTTCCGGTGGCGGATGTCACGGCGCGCGCTGCGGCGGTGCTCGAAGACCGCAAAAAGCTCGAACGCGAGCTCTCCGAAGCGAAGAAGAAGCTCGCCATGGGCGGCGGTGCTGCGGGCGATGGCCTCGACGGCGTGCGCACGGTCGGCGACATCAAGCTGATGGCGCGCACGGTGGCCGGGATTGAGCTGAAAGATCTGCGCAGCCTCGCCGACGAGGGCAAAAAGCAAGTCGGCTCCGGAATCGTTGCGATTGTCGGCGTCACCGGCGACGGCAAGGCCGGCATCGTGGTCGGCGTGACCAGCGATCTCGTGGCGCGTTTCAGTGCGGTCGATCTGGTGCGCAAGGGCGCCGAGGCGCTCGGCGGCAAAGGCGGCGGCGGCCGTCCCGACATGGCGCAGGCCGGCGGACCCGACGGCTCAAAGGCCGATGCCGCGCTCGCCGCCATCGCGGCGGCGCTCGGCGGATAGTCGCCACAATTTCCGCTAAACGTTTCCCGGGCGCAGCGCAGCACGTAGTGGTGCGCTGCAGACCCGGGATCGTTACAATCGCCAAGCCTTTGAAGGTCCCGGATCACCGGTGCACCACTGGCGTGCTGCACCGCATCCGGGAAACGGCGAAAGAACATGCCGGAAGTTCACTTCACCAGCCATTTGCGCAATCTGGTGCCGGGCGGTCCGTTCGCCGTGCCGGGCGCGACGGTCGGCGATGTGCTGCAAGCGCTGTTTGCCAATGAGCCGCAGGTGCGCGGCTATGTGCTCGATGAGCGCGGCGCGCTGCGCAAGCACGTCTGCATTTTTGCCGACGGCGAGCGGCTCGCCCATGACTCTGCTTTGTCGCGTCGCATTGGCGCCGATACCAAGCTTTATGTCATGCAAGCGCTGTCGGGTGGCTGACCTGAGGGTGAGGGAGTTTTGGATCCATGAGCGATCGTCTGCTGCTGCCGACACGCAAAGGCCTGTTCACCGTCGAGCGTCGCGGCGGTAACTGGTCGGTGGCGCTCATCGGCTTTCCCGGCATCTCGGTCACCAACGCGCTGCGCGATGAGCGCGGCGTCGTCTATGCGGCGCTCCGCCACGGCCATTTCGGCCCAAAACTGCACCGCTCCGACGACGATGGACGCAACTGGCGCGAGATCCCCATGCCGGCGTTCCCGGCGGACACAGCGGGCGCGCCGTCGCTGTTTCAGATTTGGACCATCGAAACCGGTGGCCGCCATCACCCAGACCGGCTGTGGATCGGCGCTATTCCGGCCGGCCTGTTCCGTTCCGACGACCGCGGCGAAAGCTGGCAGCTGATGTCGGCGCTGTGGGACGTGCCCGAGCGGGCGCGCTGGTTCGGCGGCGGCTACGACGATGCCGGCATTCACAGCGTCTCGCCCGATCCGCGTGAGTCCGACCGCGTCACGATCGCGATCTCGTGCGGCGGCGTCTGGGAGAGCCGCGACGGCGGCGCCAGCTGGTCGGTGCTCGGCAAGGGTCTGTTCGCGCCCTATGTGCCGCCCGAGCAGGCCGAGGACAGCGCCATACAGGATCCGCATCGCGTGGTGCGCTGTCCGGCCGCGCCCGACACGATGTGGATGCAGCATCACGCCGGCATGTACCGCTCCACCGATGCCGGCGCGCATTGGGCGCGGCTCAGGCCGCCGTGTGACGATTTTGGCTTTGCGGTCGCGGTGCATCCGCGTGATGACGAGACCGCCTGGTTCGTGCCGGCCATCAAGGACGAGGTGCGCATGCCGCGCGACGGCGCTTTATGCGTGTCGCGCACCCGGGATGGCGGCCAAACCTGGCAGGTGCTGCGTGAAGGATTGCCGCAGCGCGATGCCTATGACCTGATCTATCGCCACTGTCTCGACGTCGACGCAAGCGGCGAGCGCCTTGCCATGGGCTCGACCACCGGTGCGCTGTGGCTGTCCGATACGGGCGGCGAAAACTGGCAATTGCTCAACGCGCATCTGCCGCCGATCCATGCGGTGCGGTTCGTTTGACTCGTCATTCCGGAGTCGCGGTTCGCCCGTCCCGGAATGACGAATCACAGCTCGACGATCATGCCGTCTTCGGCGGTCTCGTAAGAAAGCTCGGCGCGCCGCGCCAGCATGTCGTTGCTCATGTGCGTGAGGATGAGGCGCTTCGGCCGGATTTGGCCGAGCCGGCGTTCCAGTGCCGAAAGCACCATGTGGGATTTGATCGCCCTGTCGCGCATGTAGGCTTCGCAGATGAATAGATCGGCTTCGTGGGCGAGGGGGATCAGCGCGTCGGTCCATTCGGTGTCGCCCGAATAGGCGATGACCTTGCCTTCCGCTTCCACGCGAAAACCGAGACATGGTCCGGCGCGGTCGTCGTGCAGCACGTGGAACGGCGTGACTTGGACCGCGCCGACGGCGCTGCGTTTGCCGATGTCGAGCTCCTGCAGCGTCACCGGAAAACGCAATGGCATCGTTGTGGTGCCGGGATACGCGTTCTCCATCAGCGTCACATAGCGCGCTTTGAGCCCCGGCGGCCCCGCGATGGTCAGCGGCCGTTCGCGCTTGAGAACGTGGCTCGCCTCGAGGAGGAAAGATGGGATGCCGCCGACGTGGTCGGCATGAAAGTGCGTGATCAGCATGACGTCGATGGCGTTGCGGTCGACGCCGTGCCTGTTCAGAGCCACCAGCGAGGTGGCCCCGCAATCGATCAGCGCATTGGTGCCGCGACCGAGCAGGTGAAAGCAGGTATTGAAACGGCCGCCGGAGCCGAATGCGTCGCCGCAGCCGATGAATTGCAGGCGCATAAAAATCCCTCACCAGCCGAGCCGCCGTAGCCCAGTTTCATGCCGCCGAACGCGTCCGGGGAAAACGTGGCACGCCGTGCGCATCCGGGCCCCCACGTAAACCCAAGATAGCAGCGCCTATTCGGCAATAACCAAATGGCAGCTCGCCGAAAAGAGCCAAGCCGCTCCCGAAGCGAGATTTTTTACCTTTGCCTGCTTCTTTGGCCGTCGTAGATTTCAGCCATGCTGGATGCGCTATGCCGGGCGATGCGGTGGTTCGGCCATGATCGCACCACAAACTGGCGCGCATCTGCCGGCAGTAGGGGCAAGAGGGGGACGTCCCGGTGCACGTTGGCTCACATCGTTCTGGTGTCTTCGCGGCGCTGGGTCTGGCGCTCGCGCTGGCGGGTTGCGCCAACACCGACGTGTTCGATACCAATGAACACTGGTTCTCGCGGCCGTTCGATTTCGCCGGCCGCAATGCCGGCTACAAGTTCTCCGAGCTGCAGGACACCAAGGCCAGCCGCGGGTCGGTCGGCGGCAACGAGCTGGTGGACGCGAACGGCGCCTGCCCGGCGGTGCCGAACGTGGCGGTGGCACCGGCGGCTGCCGAAAGTCAGGGCGTGAGCCCGGCGCCTGCCGGCGCGGCCGAACCGTCGCTCCTTGGCGGCGCCGTCGGTCTCGGCATGACCGAATGCGAGGTGGTGTATCGCGCCGGGGCACCCGCCAACGTGCAAATCGGCGCCAATCCGAACGGCGAGCGCAGCGTGGTCCTGACCTATAACGGTGGGCCGCGGCCGGGCATTTATCACTTCGAAGGCGGCCGGCTCATGACCATGGACCGGGTCGAAGTTGCGGAGAAGCCCGCGCCTAAGGGCACGAAGAAAAAGCCCAAAGTGACGATCAAGAAAAAGCCGCAGCCGCAACAGGTTTCTACGGATTAATGCGCTCGGTTTGCTGCCGGGCCGGCGTCGTGCAGCCGTCCGGGGCGACGTTTCGAATTCAAGAGAATCGTGAAACCGCGATCCGGCCCCGGTAACCCGAGCTCGAATCGCGGCTTCGCTTTAGAACACCTCGAAGCCTTTGCGATCAGGCGGCGAGGTCGAAGCGGTCGAGGTTCATGACCTTGGTCCACGCCGCCACGAAGTCTTGCACAAATTTCTGCTTGGAGTCGGCGCACGCATAGACTTCCGCCAAAGCCCGCAATTGCGAGTGCGAACCGAAGATCAGGTCGACCGTCGTGCCGGTCCACTTCGGCTCTTTGGTCTTGCGGTCGCGCCCCTCGTAGAGATTCTCGCCGGCGGGCTGCCACTCCGTTCGCATGTCGAGCAGGTTGACGAAGAAGTCGTTGGTCAGCTTGCCGGGCTGCTTGGTGAAGACGCCGTACTTGGAGCCGCCGGCGTTGGCGCCAAGCACGCGCAGTCCGCCGAGCAGAACCGTCAGCTCCGGCGCGGTCAGCGTCAGCAGCGACGCCTTGTCGACCATCGCCTCCTCGGGCGTCATGAGGTGCTTGCTGCGGTAATAGTTGCGGAACGCGTCAGCCAGAGGCTCGAGCGGCGCGAACGACTCTACATCGGTCTGCTCGGCCGATGCGTCCGTGCGCCCCGGCGCGAAGGGGACCTTCACGTCGATACCGGCGTCCTTGGCGGCTTTCTCGATCGCCGCGCCGCCGCCGAGAACGATCAGATCGGCGAGCGAGACCTTCTTGCCGCCGGTAGCCGATCCATTGAACTCTTTCTGGATCGCTTCGAGCTTCTGCAGCACGGTCGCCAGCTGCTTCGGTTGATTGACCTCCCAATCCTTTTGTGGCGCCAGACGAATGCGCGCGCCATTCGCTCCGCCGCGCTTGTCGGAGCCGCGGAACGTCGACGCCGACGCCCATGCTGTCGAGACCAACTGCGACACCGACAGGCCGGACGCGAGAATCTTCGCTTTGAGGGATTCAATGTCTTTGGCATCGACCAGGGGATGATTCACCGCTGGGATCGGGTCCTGCCAGATCAGTATCTCCTTCGGCACGAGCGGGCCGAGGTAGCGATGGATCGGCCCCATGTCGCGGTGCGTGAGCTTGAACCACGCCCGCGCAAACGCGTCCGCGAACTCCTCCGGGTGTTCGTAGAAGCGCCGCGAGATCTTCTCGTAAATCGGATCCATGCGCAGCGACAGGTCGGTCGTCAGCATGGTTGGCACGCGCTTCTTCGACTTGTCGAATGGATCGGGGATCGTGGCGGCGGCGCCTTTCGCCCTCCACTGTTGGGCGCCAGCCGGGCTCTTTTCCAGCTCCCATTCGTTGTTGAACAGGTTGTCGAAGAAGTGGTTGCTCCACTTGGTCGGCGTCTGCGACCAGACCACTTCGGGGCCGCCGGTGATGGCGTCGGCACCGACGCCGGTGCCGAACTTGCTCTTCCAACCGAGGCCCTGCTCTTCGAGGGCCGCGCCTTCCGGCGGGGGCCCGAGCAGCGAGGGGTCGCCGGCGCCGTGGGTCTTGCCGAAGGTGTGGCCGCCGGCGATCAGCGCGACGGTCTCCTCGTCGTTCATCGCCATGCGGAGGAACGTTTCGCGGATGTCTTTTGCCGCCGCCACCGGATCAGGCTTGCCGTTCGGGCCCTCCGGATTGACGTAGATGAGGCCCATCTGTACGGCGGCGAGGGGGTTCTGCAGCTCACGCTCGCCGCTATAGCGCTCGTCGCCGAGCCAAGTGCCTTCGGGACCCCAGTACAGCTCCTCGGGCTCCCAGGCGTCGGCGCGGCCGCCGCCGAAACCGAATGTCTTGAAGCCCATCGACTCCAGCGCGACGTTGCCGGCGAGAATGATCAGGTCGGCCCAGGAAATTTTGCGGCCGTATTTCTGTTTGATCGGCCAAAGCAGTCGGCGCGCCTTGTCGAGGCTGGCGTTGTCCGGCCAGCTATTGAGCGGCGCAAAGCGCTGCTGTCCGGCGCCGGCGCCGCCGCGGCCGTCGGCGATGCGGTAGGTGCCCGCGCTGTGCCACGCCATGCGGATCATCAGCCCGCCGTAATTGCCGTAGTCGGCCGGCCACCAATCCTGGGAATCCGTCATCAAGGCTTCCAGGTCCTTGATCACGGCGTTGATGTCGAGACTCTTGAACTCTTTGGCGTAGTCGAACGCCTTGCCCATCGGGTCGGACAAATAGGAGTTCTTATGCAGAACACCGAGGTCCAACTGATTGGGCCACCAGTCGCGGTTCCTGAAGGCGTTGCTGAACGGGCACTTGCCCGCGCTCTCTGTCTTGGCGTCCATGTTACTCTCCGCGCGTGTGTGGCTTGTCCCCGTCCGTATATCAAGGATGGTCGGTCGTTGGAAAGTGCTGCGGCTATATGGCCACGTATGCGGGGAGATAATGACAGCGGCGAGCCGAAGACGGCGTCAGCGCGCGAGGCAACAGAGAGCCCCGGTCTGCGCCGGGGCTCTCGCCGTTGAGCCGTTCGTTTCTGCTTTAGTAGCAGACGTTGACCCAGCGCAGCCGCGGGCCCCACGGCGTGCGGACCCATTGCCTGACGACGCAGCTGGAATAGAGCGGCCCGATCGGACCGAGGCCGTACCAACCGTGCCAGTGTCCCCAATGCGCGGCCGAGGCCGCGTTGGGGGCGAGCGCGGCCGCGCCGAGCGTGGCGGCGGCAGCGAGCGTAAGCGTCAACTTGCGCAGCATTGGGAGTTTCTCCTTTTGGTTTCGCGAGGGCGCGAACATCGTTCGTTATGTCGGCCGGATCGGCCGTCAGGTTCATGCCTAAAACATCGCCGCTGAACCGCCGCTGATGAGGCGGTTTATTTGCGATTTATCGAGCTGAACGTGCGGCAGCGGCGTCATTTATCGCGCGTTCATCATCGCGATCGAAGTCGCATGTCGCTTGTCCGCTGCGCCGACGAACGCTATAAGCCGGCGCACTTGCGCGAAGCTTTCGCAAATCCCGACAAGGACGATCTGATGGCGCTCGAACGCACGTTTTCGATTATCAAACCCGATGCCACGGCGCGTAATCTCACCGGCGCCATCAACGCCATGATCGAGAAAGCCGGCTTGCGCATCGTGGCGCAACGGCGCGTGCGCATGACCCGCGAGCAGGCCGAGACCTTCTACGCCGTGCATCGGCAACGGCCGTTTTTTGGCGAGTTGGTGGACACCATGACCTCGGGGCCGGTGGTGGTGCAGGTGCTCGAGGGCGACAATGCGATTGCCGCATACCGCGACCTGATGGGTGCGACCGATCCAGCGAAAGCCGCGGACGGCACCATTCGAAAAATTCACGCCAAGTCGATCGGTGAGAATTCGGTGCACGGCTCGGACGCCGCCGAGACCGCGGTGAAGGAAATCGCGCAGTTTTTTTCCGGCAACGACATCGTCGGCTGAGATCGGCGCGGGCTCGTGGAATTTTCCGTCGTTACGACTTGTTAACCGCCGCCAATGTCGGCGGTGACGCGCGCGATGCATTTTGCTGTTCCGCCGCCGATGCACAGGCGCGGTGTAGCCATGCTTGCGCCGTATTCATCGACTTTGCTGATGGCGCAATGGGATTGGGGCTCTCGGCCGGTGCTGTCTTTCCGACACGATCGTTTCGGACTCTCCCCAGAATCTGCGTTGTGGCGCGGTGCGCAACGGTCATCGGGCCGGCGCGCGCTTCGTCTTTCGTTGGCATGGACTGACTAGGAGACGGACGATGCAGAAAGGCACCGTCAAGTGGTTTAATCCCACCAAGGGCTACGGCTTCATCAAGCCGGCGAGCGGCGACAAAGACGTGTTCGTCCACATCTCGGCAGTCGAACGCGCCGGACTGCGGACGCTCAACGAGGGCCAGACCGTCGAGTACGAGTTGGTCACCAACCGCGGCCGCACGTCCGCGGAAAATCTCAAAGTGGCGTAAGCCGGAGCCGGGTCGATCCCGCTTCGCGTAGCCCCCGGGTTTCTTGTCTGGGGGTTTTGTTTTGCGCGGATGGTTTCAGCGCGATGCGGCCGATTCTGCGGCCACGCCGACGCGGCCTTCGGCGACAAGGCGCAGCGCTTGCGGATAGAGCCGATGCTCGACCGCGAGCACGCGCTCGGCGAGGCTCTCCTCGGTATCGCCTTCGAGTACCGGCACCGCGTCCTGGGCGATGATCGGGCCCGCATCCATTTCCGGCACCACGAAATGCACAGTCGCGCCGTGTTCGCGCACGCCGGCGGCGAGCGCGCGCCGGTGGGTGTGCAGCCCTTTGAACTGCGGCAGCAGCGCCGGATGAATGTTGAGCATGCGGCCGCTCCAACGTTCGACGAAGTTTGGCGTGAACAGCCGCATGAAGCCGGCGAGGCAGACAAGATCGACGCGATGCCGGCGCAGTTCGGCATCGAGCGCGCGTTCGAACGCTTCGCGGTCGTCGCCGAACGGCCGGTGATCGACCACCGCGGTCGCGATATTTTCGGCGCGCGCGCGCTCAAGCCCGGCGGCGTCGGCACGGTTGGAGATGACGACAGCGATCACGGCCGGATAGTCGGCGGCTTTGGCCGCCTCGATCAGAGCCGTCATGTTCGAGCCGCGGCCGGAAATCAGCACGGCAACGCGTTTCTTTTGCGCGTTTATTTGCTCCGCCATGGCGGTCATCCGGCGAGATCGAGCTTGCCGCGGAAGACGACGCGCGGCTCGCCGTCGGCTTTGACCACTTCGCCGAGCCGCACCGCCGTCTCGCCGTTGGCGGCGAATTGCGCGATCGCGGCCTCGGCCTCCGCCGCCGACAAGACCGCGATCATGCCGATTCCGCAATTGAAGGTGCGCAGCATTTCCGCTTCCGCGATAGTGCCGGCGCGCGCGAGCCACTTGAACACCGGCAGGACCGGCACGCGATCAAGATCCACAGCGATGGAGAGCCCGTCCGGCAGCACGCGTGGAATATTGTCGGTAAAACCGCCGCCGGTGATGTGCGCCAGCGCCTTGACGGCTTTGGTGGTGCGCGCCGCCGCGAGGCATGAGCGCACGTAAAGTTTCGTCGGGGTCAGCAAAGCCTCGCCCAGGCTTTGCGACGGCGCGAACGGTGCCGGCGCATTCCAGGCAATGCCGGCGTCCGCGACAATGCGGCGAACCAGGGAAAAGCCGTTCGAGTGCACACCCGAGGAGGCAAGGCCGACCACGACGTCGCCTGCGGCGAGGTCCGCGCGCGGCAACAAATCGGCGCGCGACAGCGCGCCGACCGCAAAGCCGGCGAGATCGTAGTCTTCCGGCTGATAGACGCCGGGCATCTCGGCGGTCTCGCCGCCGATCAGCGCACAGCCGACCTCGCGGCACGCCTTCGCGATACCTGAAACGACCGCCGCGCCGATTGTGGGATCGAGCTTGCCGCAGGCAAAGTAGTCGAGGAAGAACAGGGGCTCGGCGCCTTGGACGATAAGGTCGTTCACCGACATGGCGACCAGATCGATGCCGATGGTGTCATGGCGCCCGGTCTCGATCGCAATCTTGACCTTGGTGCCGACGCCGTCGGTGGCCGCGACCAGGATAGGATCGGTGAAGCCGGCCGCCTTGAGATCGAACAGCCCGCCAAAGCCGCCGATCTCGGCGGCTGTGCCCGGCCGCGCCGTGGCGCGCACCAGCGGCTTGATCATTTCCACCAAGCGGTTGCCGGCATCGATGTCGACGCCGGCGGCCGCGTAGCGCGCCTGGGCCACGAAAGTCACCAATCTTCCGACAGCTGCGCGGCAAGCCGCATGTAAGGAGAGAGCTGCCCGGCGCCTCCTACGGCGGAATCGCGGGGTGCGCAAGCGCAAGCCGGGCGATATAGTCGGCCCGGAGGGGGTCGCCGCGAGGCGTCGCAGGGTCGGGTATGCGTGAAGCTGGGGCCGTCGTTTGAGTATTCCAAACCTGATTACCTTGGCGCGCATCATCCTGGTGCCCGTCGTGGTGTGGGCGATTATTTCCGGAGAGATGCTCGCCGCCTTTGCGCTGTTCGTGGTGGCCGGCATCAGCGACGCCGTCGACGGCTTCCTGGCCAAGCGCTTTCACATGGCAAGCGAGCTTGGCGCTTATCTCGACCCGCTGGCCGACAAGGCCTTGATCGTATCGATCTACGTGGCGCTTGGCATTGCCAAGGCGCTGCCGATTTCGCTGGTCATCCTGGTGGTGTCGCGCGACATCATGATCGTTTCTGGCTTCATGCTGGCGCTGCTGGTGACCAAGCCGATGCCGGTGCGGCCGCATCCGGTGTCGAAATTGAACACCGTGGTGCAGATCCTGCTCGCGGTCCTGGTGCTGGCGGAGAAAGGCTTTGGCTTCGACGCCGCGGCGCTGCAGACTGCCGCCATCGTGTTGGTCGCGATCTTTACGCTCATATCGATCGCGGTTTATCTGGGCGAATGGCTTCGGCACATGAACTCGTTCGGTGCCGCGCATTGAGCCGGCGCAAGGCCAGAATATCGCGCTGATGCTTTTGCCGCGGAATTGATGCTCAATTGGATGGCCATGTCCTTACGCCCGCGGCAGCTCGCGCTTGCGCTTCCCCACGCGGAGAGTTTTGCGCGCGAGGATTTTCTGCCGGGGCCGGGCAGTGAGGCGGCGCTCAAGCTGATCGACAGCTGGCCCGACTGGCCGGCCAACGCGGTGGCGCTGGTCGGACCGGAGGGGTCGGGCAAATCGCATCTCGCCGCAATCTGGGCCGCCGCTTCGGGTGCGCGCGTGATGGCCGGCCGTGCGCTCAGCGTCGGCGGATTGCTGGCGGCGCTCGCCACCGCCGCCCTGGTCGTCGAGGATGCCGCGGCAGCCGATGAGCGCGCGTTGTTTCATCTCCTCAATCTTGCCCGCGAGGAGGAAGCGTTTTTGCTGTTCACTGCCCGCAATACGCCATCGGCCTGGCCGGTCGGCATTGCCGATCTCGGTTCGCGGCTGCGCGCGCTGCCGGTGGTGACGGTGCAAGCGCCCGACGATGCCACCTTGCGCGGTGTCATCCTCAAGCTGGCGGCCGATCGGCAGCTCGTGCTCGACGAAGCGGTGGTCCGCTACGTTTCGACCCGCATCGAGCGCTCGTTCGCGGCCGCCCGCGCCGCAGTCGTCGCGCTCGACAATGAGGCGTTGCGGCAGGGCCGGCCGCTGACGCGCGCGCTCGCCGCCGAACTGTTTCGCAACAGCGAACAGGGCGAGCTTGGCCTGTGATAGGGCCGGACCGGCCTTGATCAAAGGCACCCGCAGCCTTGACGCCCCAGCCCGGCACCTCGTTTAGTGAACGGGACGGGTCATTGAATCGTTACGAAAGATAGCGATCATCGCTCGGGAGCTGCGTTCCAAGATGGCCGACCGGGCCCAAGCCACTGTTTTCACGTTTGATTCAGGCGCTACGCGGCGGCTGGACGAGGTCGCACGGCCGGCCGAGCCGGTTCCCGTTTCGCCGTTGGCCGATAGCCCGGAACGCTTCGTCAACCGCGAATTGTCTTGGCTGAACTTCAATCGCCGCGTTCTGGAAGAATCCGCCAATCGCGGCCATCCGCTCCTGGAGCGGCTGAAGTTTTTGGCGATTTCCGCCAACAACCTTGATGAATTCTTCATGGTGCGCGTGGCCGGCCTGGGCGCCCAGGTGCGCGCTGGCATCACCACCAAAAGCCCGGAGGGACTCACCCCGGCCGAGCAGCTCGCCCGCATCGCCGAAGGGGTTTCGGTTCTGGCCGCCGACCAGCAGGCGCAATGGCGCGAACTGCGCGCCGCGCTCGCCGAAGCCGGCATCGTGCTGGTCGACGGCGCCGACGTAACCAAGGCCGAGAAGGCTTGGCTCGAGGATTACTTCCTCGCCCATGTGTTTCCGCTGTTGACGCCGCTCGCCGTCGATCCGGCGCATCCGTTCCCGTTCATTCCCAACCTCGGCTTCACCATCGCGCTGCAGCTCGCCCGCGCCAAGGACGGCAAGGCGATGAACGCGCTCATTCGCATGCCGAACCGGATCGAGCGCTTCGTGCGGCTGCCGCAAGCAGGCGATAGCAGCCAGGTGCGGCTCATTTCCATCGAGGGCGCCACCAGCCTGTTCATCGGCAAATTGTTTCCCGGCTATTCGGTCAAAGGCCTCGGCGCCTTCCGGGTGATCCGCGATTCCGAAGTCGAAATCCTCGAAGAGGCTGAAGATCTGGTGCGGCTGTTCGAGACCGCGCTCAAGCGCCGCCGCCGCGGCATCGTCATCCGCCTCGACATCGAGGCGCCGATGCCGGTCGAGCTGCAGCGCTTCGTGCAGCGGGCGCTCGGTGCCGGCGACGATATCGTGTTCAAGGTCGACGGCGTGCTGGCGCTCAATGAGATGACCCAGCTCGGCAATCTGGATCGGCCCGATCTCGAATTCGTGCCGTACAATCCGCGCTACCCGGAACGCGTGCGCGACCATGGCGGCGATATCTTTGCCGCGATCCGGCAGAAGGATTTCATCGTCCATCACCCGTTCGAATCGTTCGACGTGGTGGTCAACTTTCTGCAGCAGGCGGCGCGCGATCCGGACGTGGTCGCGATCAAGCAGACGCTGTACCGCACTTCGGCGGATTCGCCGATCATTCGGGCGTTGGCCGAAGCCGCCGAAGCCGGCAAGTCGGTCACCGCCGTGGTCGAGCTCAAAGCGCGCTTCGACGAGGAAGCCAATATCCGCTGGGCCCGCGACCTCGAGCGCGCCGGCGTGCAGGTGGTATACGGCTTCATCGAATTGAAGACCCACGCCAAACTGTCATTGGCGGTCCGCCGCGAGGGCGCCGCGCTCGTCTCCTATGTGCATGTCGGCACCGGCAACTACCACCAGGTCACCGCACGCATCTACACCGACCTGTCGTTCTTCACCTCCGATCCGGCGATCGGGCGCGACGTGACGCATGTCTTCAACTACATCACCGGCTACGCCGATCCGGCCGGGCTCGAGCGCATGGCGGTGTCGCCGCTCAACTTGCGCAAGCGTATCGCCGGCCATATCGACGAGGAAATCGCCCACGCCAAAGCCGGCCGGCCCGCCGCGATCTGGATGAAGATGAACGCGCTGGTCGATCCCGACATCATCGACGCGCTGTACCGCGCTTCGGCCGCCGGCGTGCCCATCGATCTTGTGGTGCGCGGCATCTGCTGCCTGCGGCCCGGCGTGCCCGGCCTCTCCGACAACATCCGCGTCAAGTCGATCGTCGGCCGTTTTCTCGAACACGGTCGCATCTTCTGCTTCGGCTCCGGCCACGGCCTGCCGCATGCCAAGGCCACGGTGTATATCTCCTCGGCCGACCTGATGCCGCGCAATCTCGACCGCCGCGTCGAGGTGATCTGCCCGATCCTCAATCCGACGGTGCACGAGCAGGTGCTCGACCAAATCATGGTGGCGAATCTCAAGGACAACCAGCAGAGCTGGCAGCTTCTGGCCGACGGCCTGTCGGCGCGCATCAAGGCGGCGCCGGGCGAGGAAATTTTCAACGCCCACACCTATTTCATGACCAATCCGAGCTTGTCGGGCCGCGGAAAATCGCCCAAGGACTCGGTGCCGCGGCTGCGGCGCCCGGAGCGCAAGTGATTGATCGGCATTCGCCGCGAATCGGGTAATCCTCCGATTCTCAGCCGTGGCGCCAAGCGCAGCGGGGACCGATGAAACGCGCACGGCCGATGAAACGCGCCAAGCCCGACGCGCCAGCACGTCTCGATCACGGCCCGCCCATTGCGGTCGTCGACATCGGCTCGAACTCGGTGCGGCTTGTCGTCTACGAGAGCCTCACCCGCAGCCCGGCGGCTTTGTTCAACGAAAAAGCGCTGTGCGGCCTCGGCCGCGAAGTGCAGTCGACCGGGCTCTTGGCCGCCGATGCGGTCGATCACGCGCTCGCCACGCTCAAGCGTTACCGCGCGCTGTGCGACACGATGGGCGTCAAGAAAATCTTTGCCATCGCCACCGCCGCCTGTCGCGAGGCCAAGAACGGCCGCGCTTTCGTCAAGCTGGCGCAGCGCACCATCGGCGCCGAGATCGACGTGCTGTCGGGCGGGCGCGAGGCCGAGCTGACCGCGCTCGGCGTCATCTCCGGCGTGCACCGCGCCGACGGCGTGGTCGGCGATCTCGGCGGCGGCTCGCTCGAGCTCGTCGAGGTGCACGGCACCCGCGCGCGCCACGGCGTCACCCGGCCGCTGGGCGGTCTGGCGTTGGCCGACATCTCGGCGCGCTCGATCAAGAAGGCGGAAAAGTTCGTCAAGAAAACGCTCTCCGCGCTGCCGGTGCTCAAAGCCGGGCAGGGCCGGCGGTTCTACGCGGTCGGCGGCACTTGGCGGTCGCTGGCGCGGCTGCACATGTGGCAGACCGGCTATCCGCTGCACGTCATGCACGGCTACGCCATCGATGCCGACGAAGCGCTGGAATTCGCCAGGCTCGTCCACCGCGTCGACGTCGAGACCTTGTCGAACATCGAAGTCGTCGCCAATGCGCGCCGGCCGCTGTTGCCGTACGCGGCTTTGGTGCTCGAATACATTCTGCGCATCGCCAAGCCGCGCCAAGTGGTGTTCTCGGCGCTCGGCGTGCGCGAGGGCCTGCTCTATGCACTGCTCAAACAGCGCGACAAGGAGAAGGATCCGCTGATCGAAGCGGCGCGCAACTTGAACCGGCTGCGTTCGCGCTCGCCGCGTCACGGCGAGGAACTGATCGAGTGGACCGATCGCTTCATGGCCTCGTCCGGCCTCGACGAAAACGCCGAGGAGCGCCGGCTGCGTCACGCCGCATGTCTGCTCGCCGATATCGGCTGGCGCGCCCATCCCGATTACCGCGGCGAACAATCGCTCAACATCATCGCCCATGGCGGCTTTTCCGGCATCGACCATGCCGGCCGCGCCTATCTGGCGCTGTCCGTGTTTTATCGCCACGTCGGACTCGTGGTCGACGACGAATTGTCGCCGCGGTTGCGCGAACTGGCCTCGACCCGCATGATCGACCGCGCTCGCGTGCTCGGCGCGGCGCTGCGGCTTGCTTACGTGGTATCCGCCGCGATGCCCGGTGTGCTGCCGCGCACGCCGCTCGCGGTCCAGCGCCACCGCCTGGCGCTGCGGCTGCCGGGCGCCTGCGCGCCGCTCGCCGGCGAGCGGGTCTCCAACCGGCTGCGCGCGCTCGCCCGCATCATCGGCCGCGAGCCGGTGATGCTGTTGGGCTGACGAGCCGCCCTTGAGGTCTTGGCTTCGGGTTTTTTCGAATTATCTCAAGCCTCGCCATGTCTTCAAAAAACCCGTCGCTGTTCGAAACGCGCCGCGACCAGATCTTTCCGATTCTGGAAGCATCCGAGATCGAACGGGTGCGCCGGTTCGGCAGCCCCCGCTCGTACAAGAGCGGCGAGGTGCTGGCCACGGCGGGCAAGCTGGTCGATGGCCTGATGGTCGTGCTGTCCGGCCGCGTCGATGTGGTCGAGCATGCTTCGTCCGGCGCCGAGCATTTGATCGTGACCCACGAGCCGGGCGCATTTCTTGGCGAGCTGGCGCAGCTGTCCGGCCGCCCGTCTTTTGTCGATGCCCGGGCCCAGGGCGTAGTCGATGTCTTGGTCATAACGCCGGACCGCTTGCGCGCGCTGCTCGTCGCCGAAGCCGAGCTCGGCGAGCGGATCATGCGAGCGCTCATCCTGCGCCGCGTCGGCTTGTTGGAAGCCGGCACGGTCGGGCCGATCATCGTCGGCCGTGCCGAGCAGGGCGACGTGCTTCGTTTGCAGAATTTTCTCCGCCGCAACGGCCAGCCCCATCAAATACTCAATCCGGAAACCGACGCCCAGGCCAAGGTCCTGATCGACCGCTTCCATATTGATGCCGGTCAATTGCCGATCGTGCTGTGCCCGGGTGGACAGCTGTTGCGCAATCCGGGTGAGACCGAGCTTGCGCGTTGTATCGGTCTGGTCGGGCCGATCGACCCCGACCGCGTCTATGACGTGGTCATCGTCGGCGCCGGTCCGGCGGGCCTTGCCGCCGCCGTCTACGCCGGCTCCGAAGGCCTTGACGTTCTGGTGCTCGATTGCCGTGCGTTCGGCGGGCAGGCCGGCGCGTCGGCGCGGATCGAAAATTACCTCGGCTTCCCGACCGGCATTACCGGCATGGCGCTGATGGCGCGGGCGTACAATCAGGCGCAGAAATTCGGGGTCGAAATGGCAATACCGGACGAGGTCGTGAGCCTTGATGGCAGCGATCAACCGGGCCGGGGCCGCTTCGTGCTCAAACTGTCCGAGCACGAACGCGTCAGTGCGCGCTCGATCGTGATCGCCAGCGGTGCGCGGTATCGACAACCCGCCGTCGATGGCCTCGAACAATTCGAGGGCGCGAGCGTGCACTATTGGGCGTCGCCGCTCGAAGCCAAGCTGTGCGCCGGGCAGGAAGTGGCGCTGGTGGGCGCCGGCAATTCGGCAGGGCAGGCGGTGGTGTATCTCGCGAGCCAGGTCGCCAAAGTTTGGCTTCTGGTGCGCGGGCCCGATCTTGCGGCCAGCATGTCGCGCTATCTGGTCGACCGTATCGGTGGCCTCGCCAACGTCGAGGTGCTGACGCAGACGACGGTCACCGGCCTCGAGGGAAGCGACGGGCTGCTCGAGGCCATTCGATGGCGCACTGGCAAGGCCGGGCCGGAAGTGCGCCGGCCGATTCGCCATCTGTTTCTGTTCATCGGCGCCGAGCCGAATACCGATTGGCTTGCGGGATCGGGCATCGCGCTGGACGGCAAGGGTTTCATCTTGACCGGCGCCGATACCGGCCAGCAACGCCGGCTCCTGGAGACAAGTCGCCCCGGCGTTTTCGCGATCGGCGACGTGCGCTCCGGATCGGTGAAGCGCGTTGCCGCGGCGGTCGGCGAAGGCGCGCAGGTCGTCGCGATGCTGCACGCTGCGCTCGCCGCCGATGCGGCGGCCCTTCCACTCTCGCGCGCGGTTTCGTAAGACGTTGCGCCACCAAGCGACGCCAGTTCGAGGGCGTCGGACAGAACGCAACGTTGGCGGAGGAAACATGGCCAAGTTCATCATTCAGCCGCATGGGCGGCTGCAGGAATGGATCGCCGACGAAAAGGGCTATTTCCGCGACGAGGGGCTCGATTACGAATTCATCAGCGGCTTGGCGTCGCAAAGCCGCAAGCTCGTCGATGCGTCTGGCACGATTGCGGAGCTGCGCTCCGGCGCCTTCGAATCCTATAAGCAGGCCGGCGGCAACAAGGGCGTCAAGTCCGACATCTCGTGCGCCTGCCACTGGACGGTCAACCAGGCTCACGCCCAGCAGATCGGCACGATGTGGCGCAAGTCGTATGTCGTGGCGCCGGGCGGCATCATGGTGCCGCCGGACTCGCCGATCGAGAAGCCTGAGCAGCTTGCCGACCACGACATCGCCGTCGGCTATCACTCGGGCAGTCACTTCACCGCGATCCAGGCGCTGGAGCGCTTTCTGCCGCGCGAGCGGATCAAACTGAAATTCGTCGGCTCGGTCTGGGCGCGGGTCGACGCCGGGCTCGATCGCGACGTTCCGGCCGTCAGCGCGTGGGGATTGACCTATCTGGTGCTGGAGCAGCTCGGTTTCCGCAAGGTGGTCGACACCACCTTCATGATCGCCTTCATGTTTCCGGCCGGCGTCGACCCCGGCGACGTCGACAAATACATGAAGGGACTGCAGCGCGCCCAGATGGACCTCGACAACGCGCCGGAAAATTACAAACACTACTATCTCAACGAGATTCCCGACCGCTACAAATCCATGCTCGACGTGCGGCGTTTTTCGCCCGGCGAGCGCATCGTCTTCATGCCGTACACGGACGAGGTCTACGCGCGAACCCGCTCGTGGCTCGACGAGCGCAAGCTGTTCGCGGACGAGCCGCGGCCGCAGGCCGCCGCCCTGGCAAGCTGAGACGCCGCGACGCCGACTTTGCCGAGTCTCATTTCGAAAATCGGGAGTGAATGAATGCTGGCGCTTTACCACAACGACATGTCGCTGTGCGCCCAGAAAGTGCGCGTCTGTCTCGCCGAAAAGGGGCTGGATTGGGAAGACCGCCATATCGTGCTGCGCTCGGGCGAGCATCAGAAGCCGTGGTACCGCAAATTGAACCGCCGCGCCGTGGTGCCGACGCTCATTCACGACGACAAGGTGATTCCCGAATCCAATGTCATTCTCGAATATCTCGACGAAGCTTTTCCGCAGCCGCCGCTGGCGCCGCGCGATCCGTACGGCCGCGCCAAGATGCGGCTGTGGACCAAGCAGCTCGACGAGGACATCCACGACGCCAGCGCCGCCATCATCAGCTTCGGCATCGCGTTCCGCCACCAATATCTGGAAAAGGGCGAGCTCGGCCGGCAGATGCTCAATCAGATTCCGAACCTGTTCAAGCGAAGCCGCCGCGCCGATGTCATCGCCAAGGGGCCGGATTCGGAGCACTTCATCATCGCGGTGCAGCGTATGGTTCAGCTGCTCGACGAGATGGAGGAGGTGCTGCAGGAGCACGAATGGCTGGCTGGGCCAACGTATTCGCTCGCCGACGTAGCGTTCACGCCGTATCTCGCCCGGCTCGAGCACCTCAATATTCTGCAGATGGTCGGTCACCGCGCGCACGTCGCCGATTGGTACGACCGCTGCAAAAAGCGGCCGAGCTTCGAGGCGGCGATCCGCAAATGGGAAAATCCCAATTATCTGTCGCTGATGCAGCGCCGCGGCACCGAGCACTGGCCGCAGGTGCAAAAGATCATCGAAGGGTTGCCGACCGCCGCCGCAGCCTGACACGCCATGGCGCGCGCGGCTGACAACGTCTTGATCGTCGGCGCCGGCATGTGCGGCATGTCGCTCGGCGTCGCGCTCACCCGCGCCGGCATCGCTTGCGAGATCGTCGAAATCCGCCCGCAGCTGAGCGAGCCCGGCACCGGCATTTCGTTGCAAGGCCCGGCGCTGCGCGCACTGCAAAGCGTCGGCGTGCTCGACCAGTGCATCTCGCGCGGTTTCGGCTACTCGCACTTCAAGGCCTGTGACGCCGTCGGCAACGTCACCGGCACCGTCGATCTGCCGCGCCTGCTTGGTGCGGATTATCCGGCCACCATCGGCGTGCTGCGCCAATCGGTGCACGAAGTGCTCGGCGGCGAATTGGCAAGACTCGGCGTACCGATCCGGCTCGCCACCACGGTCAAGGCGCTGCGGCAGGACCAGGGTGGCGTGACGGTGGAGTTCACCAAAGGTGAGCCGGCGCGTTACGATCTGGTGGTCGGCGCCGACGGCATGAATTCGCTCGTTCGCGAGCTGGCGTTCGGCGCGCAGCAGCGGCCGCACTACACCGGCCAAATGGTCTGGCGCGCCACCGTGAGCCGGCCGCCCGACGTCGCCTGCCGGCATTCCTATTTCGGGCCGACCAACAAATCCGGATTCAATCCGATCTCGGACCGGCAGATGTACGTCTACTGCGTCCAGAACGTGCCGCAGCGGCCGCACTGGAGCGACGCCGAGCTGCCGGGCATCTTGCGCGGGCTTTTGGCCGAGTTCGGCGGCGCGCTCGGGCATGCCCGCGACGAGATCGTCAGCGCCGAACAAATCACCTGCCGGCCGGTGTTCTCCTCGCTCCTGCCGCCGCCCTGGCATTCCGGACGGCTGGTCGTGATCGGCGACGCCGCGCACACCACGACGCCGCACCTGGCGAGCGGCGCCAGCATCGCGATCGAGGATGCCATCGTTCTGGCGCGGCTGTTGCAGTCCGACCCGCCGCTCGCCGCCGTGCTCGACGACTTCATGCATCAGCGCTACGAGCGCTGCCGCATGATCGTGGAGAACTCGGAGCTGCTCGGCGAGTGGGAGAAGAACCCGGCGGCGCCGAACCAGGACACCGTCGGCGTCATCGCGCGCTCGTATCAGGCGCTGGCGAAGGCGGTTTAGACGCAATCGGCGCTGACGCAGCCGGAAAGGACCCTTGTGAGCGATCCGCCCGTCTTGATCGTCGGCGGCGGTCCCGTCGGTTTGACGCTCGCCATCGACCTCGGTCGGCGCGGCATCGAATGCTTGTTGATCGACAAGCGTCCGGAGCCTTCGTTCCTGCCGAAGATGGAGCGGTGCCACGCCCGCACTATGGAGCACTTTCGGCGCCTCGGCATCGCCGACGCGGTGAGGAGCGTCGGTTATCCGGTCGATCTGCCGCTCGATGCCTTCCTGGTGACCTCACTCGCTGAACCGGCGATCGCGCAGCTCCGCGCGCCATCCGTTTTGGAGGCGAGAAAGCGGAGCGAACAGGCGAATGACGGCCGCTGGCCGGCCGAACCCCATCAGATCGTCTCTCAATATGCGCTCGAACCGCTCTTGAAATCCGTCGCGGCGAATGTGCCGGGCGTGACCGTGCGGTTCGGCTGCGAACTGCTCTCGTTTGCGGAGCAGGAAGACGGTGTCGTCGCTCGAGTCAGAGATTTGGACGGCCGCGAGCAAACGGTCAGGAGCCAATATCTGGTCGGCTGCGACGGCGGTTCGAGCACCGTGCGTGCCGGCCTTGGCTTTCGGCTCGAGGGGCAAGCCGACTTGGGCCGGCAAATGCAGGCGCTGTTCCGTTCACCGGAACTGTTCGACCGGATCGCGACCGGCAAAGGCGCGCATTACTACCGCGCCGACGATCACTGGACGTTTTTAATCACCCAAGGCGATACGCGGCATTTTGCACTGCACGCCATGGTCGATGACGAAGCGGCGATGCCGGCTTTGTTTGAGGCCATTGTCGGCATGCCGATCTCCTACGAGACCCTTTACGTCGGCCCGTGGACGATGCGCCGGCTGCTGAGCGATCGATATGCTTCAAGCCGGGTGTTTCTGACGGGCGATTCGGCGCACCTTTTCACGCCGAACGGCGGGCTCGGCATGAATACCGGCATTGGCGATGCCATCGACCTTGCTTGGAAATTGACGGCAACGTTGCAGGGCTGGGGCGGCAACGGCCTGCTGTCGAGCTATGAGGTCGAGCGCCGGCCGATCGGCGCGCGCAATCTGAAGGCCTCGGCGCGCGCTTTCGAGGCGCGCCGTATCTGGCGCGACCTGTGCGCCGCCGAATGTTCGGCCGTGATGAATTCGAATGACCAAGAGGCGCGCCATCGCCTTGCTCAGGTGTGGCTCGACGAACATCGCAAAGGCGCAAGTCTTTCCGGGATCGTGCTTGGCTACCGGTATCTGAAATCGCCAATCATCATGTACGAGGGCGATGACGATGCGGCCGACCAGGCCAGTTACGACTATATCCCGACGACCCGCCCCGGCGCCCGCATTCCGCATCTCTGGCTCAAGGACGGATCGGCGCTGCAGGATCGTCTGCGCGCCGGCTATGCTCTGATCGCATGCACGTCGTCCGCCGCAGGGTTTGACAAGCTGGGCGAAGCCTTTCGTTCGCTCCGCTGTCCGTTCCAGGTCGTGGACGTCAGCGAGGTCCCGCACGCTCGCGAAATCTATGAGAGCGATTTCGTTCTGCTCCGTCCCGACCTTCACGTCGCTTGGCGCGGGAACGATCCGCCCGCGGACCCGGCCGCTCTCGCGGCACGCGTGACAGGTCGTATCTGAACCTGCACTTTAGAGATGTTTTGACATTCCGCTTGCGGTCCCTCAACGTTTGCCGACGGGAGCAAAAGGGGGCCGGCTATGAACCAGCGTGCATACCTTGCACTCGCCAATGTGTTGCGGGCGGCGCTTGTCGTCGCGCTGGCTGCGGCGGCGAGCGTCAAAGCGTTTGCCGCGGACGAGGTCAGGGTCGGAAAGGCGCAAGGCTTTATTTGGGACTTCCTCCCCGCCGATGTCGGCATCGCTTATGGCATCTTTGCCAAATACGGTCTCGACGTAAAAATTGTCGACCTCGCGGGCGATGGCAAGGTGCAGCAGACGCTGGCTGCCGGCAGCATCGACTTCGGCCTCGGCAGTGGACCCGGCATGGCGTTTGCCGCCAAAGGATCGCCGGTGCTGGCGGTCGCAGCGCTCGAGGGCGCACCGCGCGATCTTTGCATCATTGTCGCAGCCGACTCGTCGATCAAAACAGTCGCCGACCTGAAGGGCAAGCTCGTCACCGTTTCGACGCCGAACTCGCTGAGCGATTGGATCGCCAAGCGGCTGTCGATCGCCGAGGGCTGGGGCCAGGACGGCATTCGCCGGCTGGCGCTTGGCGCCTCGCCGGGGCGCCTCGCCGCGCTGCGCACCAAGCAGACCGATGCCGATATCACCGGGCCGGAAGTGGGCTTCCGGCTGGAAGAACAGCACCAGGCGAGAATTCTGATGCCCGTGGACAAGTACGCGCCTGACTTCATCACCCATGTGGTGTTCGCGCGGAAGGATCTCATTGCCAACAATCCCGATCTGGTCCGGCGTTTCCTGAAGGGCTACTTCGCCTCGATCGCTTACATGAAGACGCACAAGGAGGAGACCGATGCGGTTGCCGTGGCGGCGCTCAAGGAGACACCGACATCGGCCAGCAAGACCTATGACTTTTTGATATCGGCGCTCAGCGATGACGGGACTTTCGACCCGAAAGCCGTGCAGGTGCTCAAGCAATCGTTCGTCGAGATGGGCATTCTCAAAACGGAGCCGGCCGACAGCGAACTCTTCACCACCCAGTTCGTCCCGGTGAAGCCCTGATGCTCGGGCAGGGCCGGGTGGCTATCCCGACCGCTGAGCCTTGACGTGGGGCGACGCCGCCCAGCACTGGAGAACGTTCATTATGCTGACCATTCCCAATCCGATTTGGCGTCCCGCCACGATGCGCTCGCGCATCATGCTGGAAACCGTCTCGGAGCTCGTTGCCGCCGACGAGTGGGAGGACAAGCAGGTGATGATCCTGCTGCGGCCGCAGGGCGGCGACAAATGGCGCATGCGGTTCTTTGGCAGCGACTCGCCGGCCTCGGTCGATGCGGTGGCCAAGGGCGAAGCCGACATTGCGATCTGCAATCCGGGCGGCGTGCTCGGCATGGCGTTGCGCGGGCGCGGTCCGTTCCGGGAGCCGATCCCGCTGCGTTCGATCATGGTGATCCCGCAATTCGATCAGTTCGGTTTTGCGGTGAGCGGCAAGACCGGATTGAAAAGCCTCGCCGACCTGAAGCGCACCCGCTATCCGCTGCGGATATCGATGCGCGGGCAGCCCGACCACTCGACGCATCTAATCTGCAACCACGTGCTCGCGGCCTACGGCCTATCGTTCGACGACATCGTGAGCTGGGGCGGCAGGGTCGTCCGCGCCGCGGGATTGCCCGATGCTCCCGACCGGCTCGGCGCGGTGGCGCGCGGCGAGCTGGATGCGGTCTGGGACGAGGCGCTGCCGGTGTTCGCGCGCCAAGCGATCGACATCGGCATGCGCTTTCTCGCCGTTGACGAGCCGCAGCTGCGCGCGCTCGAGGCCGACGGGCTGATGCGGGCGGCGATCACCGATGAGGAATATCCCGGCGTCGGCGAAACCGTCTGGAGTGTGGATTTCAGCGGCTGGCCGGTGTTCTGCCTGGCGAGCGCGCCCGACGACATGATCTATCGTTTCTGCGAGGGACTCCACGCGCGCAGAGACCGCATTCCGTGGTACGGCGAAGGCCCGCTGCCGCTCGACAAGCTGTGCAAGGACAGCAAGGAAGGCCCGCTCTACATTCCGCTGCATCCCGCGGCCGAGCGCTATTGGCGGGAGTGCGGATATCTGCCCTGAGCGATCCGGCGCCTCGCGCGCCGTTTCACGCTGGTTCTTGCGTGTGATCCAGGCCGAACTGCGTCCGGTCGATCGCCCGGCGCGCGGATTCCGAAAGCAGCTTTTGCCGAAAATTCTCCCACGGCCGGTTGTTGTCGAATTCCCACGGTTCATACAGTTCCGGTTCGTCCATCACCGCGATGTTGCGATCGATCTGCAGCGCCTGCGCCTGCATGCGGGCGTTGATGTCGGTGTAGGCGGCAAAGACCGCGGCCTGCCGGACCGACGACCCGACCACCACATTGCCGTGCCCGCGCAAGAGCGCCAGCGGGCCATCGCCAAGCGTCTTGGCGAGCGCCGCACCGCGTTCCGGATCGGTGATCTGCATGCCGCGCCCGTTGCCGCGAACGTCGCGAATCTCGAAATTCGGGATGCACAGCGGCATGAAGCCGGCCTGCACGATAACCGGGCGCAACGCCACGCCGGTGAGGCTGAACGGGATCACGGCCTGTGAGTGGGAATGCACGATGGCGTTGACGTCGGGCCGCGCCTTGAAGATTTCGCCGTGCAGGTAGCGCTCGCCATTGACCCGCCGGCCGCGCGGGTCGACCGGCTGGCTGGTCTCCACGCTGAATTCGAGTACGTCGTCTGCCTCCACCAGCGACGGCGGCATGGCGCGCGGCAACAGAAAACGTTCGGGATTGGCGGCGGAGCGAACGCTGATATGACCAAAACTGTCGAGGACGCCTTCGTTCACCAGGATTTTATAGGCCAGTACAAGATCGGCGATTGCCTCGGCGTCAGTGGCCATTGTTGTTCTGCTTCCCTTGGACACGAACTCAGCTATGCAAAGGCAACAAAATGCCTTTGGTATCTGAATGGAGTTCTGGCAGACGACCGACCCGTTTTCAAGCGCTGCCCCGCGGCCGCCATCGTCAGGCTCACGCGCTCGCCGGAGCACGTGACTTTGCGTCTGGCGTCACGCGACTTCAGTGCTCTAAGATCGGGACACGATCCGGATCTGCTCGGCGAGTGTGAGAAGAACCTGACCGCGCCGAACCAGGATGCCTATCGGACGCTGGCGAAACCGGTGTAGTCAGTGGGGATTCGTGTCCCTTAGGAAGGATTAATGAGGCGCCAACTCATCGCTGCCGTGCTTGCGTGCGTGGCTGAGCTGCCATGGACCTCTCCCAGCGTGGCAGCTTTCCCAGATCGGCCCGTCAGACTCGTTTTGCCATCTCCGCCAGGCAGTCCTCCAGATATCGTCGCCCGACTGTTGACGGAGCAGATGGGAGCTGCGCTCGGGCAGCCTGTCATTGTCGAGAATCGCGCCGGCGGCGTCGGCGGAATGATCGGCGCCAAGTCGGTCCTTACGGCGGAGCCCGACGGCTATACGGTTTTTATGGGCAGCACGAGCACGCTGCTCATAGCGCCGCTGGTGTACAGCAATCCTGGTTATGATGCTCAAACGTTCGCGCCCGTGGCGGGGCTGACCGAAAGCGCCGAAGTGCTCACAGTACGTTCGTCGCTTCCGGTGCACTCGGTTGCCGAACTCGTGAGCCTGGCGAAGTCGCAGCCCGGCGCGCTGCGATATGGCTCGGCCGGTGTCGGCTCGCTGCCGCACCTCGAAGGCGAATTGCTCAAGGCGCGCGCTCATATCGACATGGTTCACGTTCCATATCGCGGCGGCGGTCCGGCGCTTGTGGGGCTGTTAGGCGGGGAAGTGCAAGTCTTCTTCTCGGCCGTAACGCAAATGCTGCCCTATATTCGCGACGGCCGCCTGAGCGGCTTGGCGGTCACCAGCCACGCCCGAGACACGCTGGCGCCGGAGATCCCAACCATGGAGGAGAGCGGGTTCGACCAGTTCGTGACGGCGTCGATCAATTTCCTGGTGGCGCCTCCGGGCACGCCGATCGCGATCAGACAGCGCCTCAACGAAGCGGTGGCTCGTGCGCTTGCAAGCGATCAAGTCAAAGATAGTTTCGCCAGGATAGGCGCCAAGGCACAACCAGCCTCACCGGACGAGCTGACCTCCTATCTGGCGCAACAACAGGTTCGCTGGTCTGAAATCGTGCACACGGTACACATTTCGGTGGAATAATGCTGTCGCTTAAGGCGACGCGCCGGAGGGAATGAATGGTTTCGAGCGTGAGGATAGCGATCGTCGGCGGCGGCCTGGCCGGCCTTGCCGCCGCCAATGCGCTGAAAACTTTCGGGATCGCCGCTGAGGTTTTCGAGCAGGCGCCCCAACTGGGCGAGATCGGCGCCGCGGTGAATGCCAGCCCGCAGGCGGTCAAGGCGCTGCAGGCGATCGGCGTTGGCGACAAGATCGCCGCCGTCGGGCACCGCTCGCCGGGCATTTACACGCGCAACATGCAAACCGGCGAGTTTCTCGAGTTCACCGACCGCTTCGAATTGGCGAAGCGCTACGGCGCGCCGTATTATTCGTTTCACCGCGCCGATCTGTTGGACGCGCTGGCGAGCGGGCTCGATCGCCGCGCCATCCACCTGGGACATCGGCTCGCCGCCGTGGCGGAGGGCAGCGAGCGTATCGGCCTGGTGTTCGACAACGGCGCGCGCGTCGAGGCCGAATACGTGATCGGCGCCGACGGTGTACGCTCGGTGCTGCGCCAAGCGCTCTACGGCGACGACAACCCGACCTATACGGGACAGATGGTTTGGCGCGCGCTGTTGGAGACCGCTCGCGTGCCGCCCGAAGTGCTCGAGCCGAAGGGCCACACCCAGTGGGTCGGGCCGGGCTGCCACTTCCTCGCCTACCAGATCCGCGGCGGCAAACTCATCAACATCGTCACCCAGCAGGACACCGACAAATGGGTCGAGGAGGGCTGGTCGATCCGCGGCGATCCCGAAGAAATGCGGGCGAGCTTCCCCAGTCCCGAACCGCGGCTGGAAAAGCTGCTCAGTCTCGTCACCGAATGCTCGAAGTGGGGTCTGTTCACGCGGCCGCTGACGCAGAACTGGGGCCGCGGCCGCATTCAGCTCATCGGCGATGCCGCGCACGCCATGCTGCCCAATGCCGGGCAGGGCGCCTGCCAGGCCTTCGAAGACTCTTACGTGCTGGCGCGCTGGCTCGACGCCTGCGGCGATCCGGCCGAAGCCTTCGCCAACTTCCGCCGCATCCGCATCCCGCGCGTGCACGGCGTGCAACGGCTGTCGCTGTCCAACGCGCGCTTCAAGCACATGCGCGACGCCGCCGCGCAGAAACAATCGATCGCCACCGGCACCGGCAGCGTTCACGGCAACTCGGAGTGGGTCTGGGGCTACGATCCGGTGGCCGAGTGGAACAAAGAGCCGGCCGTGCCGACCGCTTACGCGGCGTGAGCCGGCGCGACCTCATCCCGGCGCGGTCGCGGTCACGACATAGCGAAATACCGGTTCGCGTCCCTCGCCGATGGCGTAGTGCTCTCGGGCAAAGGTGTTGACACGCGGGAGAAAGCGTTCGGCTGAGACCGCAAGATCGGCGCGACGGAGTAGATAGCTTACCGTCGCCCAAGTCTGCGTGCAGGAAAGCGGCCGGTTGTTGACGAGCGCGCCCGCGGGGCTGCTGGGCGGTCCCCAATCTCGGCGCGTCCACAGGCCATCGATGACCGCCACCTGGCCGCCGGGTTTCAGCCATTCTTTCCAGATGGAGAACACCGTGATCGGATCGATCAGATGGCAAACCAGCTGCCGGCTGATCACGAGATCAAAGGAGCGCGGCTTGAAGAGCCCCGCATCGGTCTCGCTGGTCACGTGCTCGAAGCGGCAATCTGGAAGACGCTTGCGCGCGATCGCGAGCATGCCCGCCGAGATGTCAGTTCCGACGATCTCGCCGCAGCCCCATCGTTTCAGAAGCTGGGTCAAGACACCGTTGCCCGCTCCGACCTCCAGGACCGAGCGGTACTTGGAGAACGGCCCGAGCACATCTTCGAGATCCTGGCGATATAGCTCTTCCGCCTCCTGCGGAATCGCGTGCTCCAGGTCGGTCTCGTCGCTGCCGTACTCGGCCGCTCGCTTGTCATAGAGATCGGCATCCTGTTTGATGGTTTCATCGGGATCGGCCGTCATCAATGTCATCCCCGTTGCGTCGAGTTACCTTTTTTCGGCCGCTCTGGCGCCGGCTTGGCCAGCCCAATAGGTGCGCCAATCGATCCGATACCAAGCCGGAACGGCACCCTTAGACGGGTCCGACTGCGCTGCCGTCTTGATCTGCACCGGTTTCTTTCGCGCCTTGCTAAAATCGATGTTGTTGTCCCGTCGCCACTCCTCCGATCGGATCGTGTCGGCGTAGCGGCGGGCATGATCGGGAAGCATGACGAGCACGAGATCGTCCGGCGCCTTCTTCGCTTCGTAACGCGCCGCTACGAACGCGGACCCGCTGCTGCCGCCGACCGGTATGCCCGATTTGAAAAGGTCGAACGAGGCGGCGAAGCCCGTGGTGTCGTCAACCCAGTGGACGATGTCGTAAGCGTCGTGATCGACCAGCGGCATCGGCCTGGTGCTGCCGATCCCGCCCATCAAAAATGCACTTGGGCCATGATCGAAGTTGACGCTGCCGCACACGTCGACGCCGACGAGCTTGAGGTGAGGGAAGCCGGCGCGCCGCAGATAGCGCGCGGTTCCGCAGGACGAACCGCCGGTGCCGACGGGCGCCACAAGCTGGTCGATCCGGTCGAATTCCGAAACGAGGAATTCGGCCAAGCGCCAATAAGAAATGCGATTGTTCGGATTGCTGTATTGTTGCACCCACCAGACGTTCCAGCCGGCCGCCTCGTAGGATTTTTTAACCTCGTCGAGCCGTTCGATGCGAACGGTCTGCTCCATCGTGTCAATGACTTCAACTGTCGCGCCGAGCTCCCTGAGCGCGCGCCGTGTCGAGTCGTCCACCTCCGAGGGCAGGAGCAGAAACAGCGGAATGGCATATTCCTGGCATACTTCCGCCAGTCCGGTCGCCATGTTTCCGGACGACGTCTCGATGAAGAGCCGCTTTTCACCGGCGCGCTCGGAGCTGAGTCCCACGACCGTGTCGGCCGCGCCGGCGTTCGAACCGGCGGCGCTTTCTGCGAATAAGCCTTCCTTGGTCAGCGCCTGGTGGCCAACCGGATGAAGCGCCCGCTCGATGCAGAATTGGGCTGGAATGCGTTTCATGAATTCGAAGGCGACGGCGACCAGATTCGGGCATTCCTTCCGGCAAGGATAAAACAGCTTCGGCAGGCACGAAGCTTCAAAGTGAGTGCTATGGATCACCAGTCCCTCCGCGCCGCTGCCTCGGCGGTATTGAAGGTCTCGATCCGCTGGTCGGCGCCTCCCGCGCTGTTCTTCAGCACATATTTTTTATAGCGATCGAGCGCTTTGTCAGCGGTATCCTTCGGGAACAGCGCGGTGTGGTAGGAGCCGGTGTGCGCAACCGAGAATCCGAAGGCGCTGAAATCGGCGACCGCGGCTTCCAGCAGACCGATATCGACTTTCGGAACACGTTTTTGATTCTCTCTTGCGCTTTCGATCGCGAGCCGTGCCACGCGCGCATCGTCCGCCGATCGGACCGCCCGCTCGAGCGAGGTCCACCGCACGCGCCACGACAGAAGTCCCTCGTCGTCGTATTCGAACGGGACGGTGCTGGTCTGGACCGGGGGGCCGGCGCTCCAGGTGACCGCGCGCAACTCGGGCATGCGCTCGCCCAGCGGGCGCACTGGACGTCCGAGATTGATGCGTGTGGCGACGATCGCCGGCCGGCTCAAATGCAGCGCGTCGGCGCCCGGTTCGACCCGCCCGTGAATCGTGGACAGTATGGCGTCGCTGACGCTGACGCCGTGCTCTAAAGCGGTAGCGCGGATCGCCGCCTGCACCAGCGCGGAACTCGAACCGGATCCCGCGCCTACTTTGATATCGTGATAGCCATAGACGTCATAGGCGCAGCGCTCTTTGCGACTCAGTTGGCGCCAAGTTTCCAATACGGCTTTCTTGACTAGTCTGACCTCGCCATCGTTCCACCCGTTGGGATGAACGGTTACGGCTGGTGTAAAATCGCGTTTCGCCGGTGCACCATCGATTTTGCGCTTGCGCACATCGACGAAAGCGCTGTTCAGATCGTCCAGAAGAGAAAACACGCCGATCGTGTAGACCTCGACGCCGCCTTTTATGACCGGGACAGGGCCTTGCAGCCATTCGCCTTTGTGGGTGAGCGTTCGCGCTCGCCCCATCAGGCTCCGCATTGGAAGCTCACGTGCAGCCGGAAGCTCGAACACGTGGTCAGGCATCGGCGGATACAGGAAGTCGGGGTCGAAGAGCGGGTCACAACCTCATGTCACGCAAAAGCCTATATTCGCCGTAACGGCGTGTCCATAGGGGCGGCGTCCCAGCGCGATGCGCGCGAGCTTCCCCAATCCCGAGCCGCGTCTTGCCAAGCTGCTCAGGCTGGTGACCGAATGCTCGAAGTGGGGCCTGTTCACCCGGCCGCTGACGCAGAACTGGGGGCGCGCCCGCATTCAGCTCATCGGCGATGCCGCGCACGCCATGCTGCCCAATGCCGGGCAGGGCGCCTGCCAGGCCTTCGAAGACTCCTACGTGCTGGCGCGCTGGCTCGACGCCTGCGGCGATCCGGCCGAAGCCTTCGCCAACTTCCGCCGCATCCGCATCCCGCGCGTGCACGGCGTGCAACGGCTATCGCTGTCCAACGCGCGCTTCAAGCACATGCGCGACGCCGCCGCGCAGAAACAATCGATCGCCACCGGCACCGGCAGCGTCCACGGCAACTCGGAGTGGGTCTGGGGCTACGATCCGGTGGCCGAGTGGAACAAAGAGCCGGCCGTGCCGACCGCTTATGCGGCTTGAAGTTCTAGCTGATCCGACCGTTCACGGCGTTAACCGATGCGGCAGCGCCGCGCGCACGCCGATTGATTCGATGAGAGCGAATAGTTAGATAGCCACACAAGCCGTCAAAGCTGACGAAGCCACTTGCGGACATCCCGAAATTGATCATGACAACGCACGCTCAGATGCTGGGGCGGGACGCAGAGAGCTCCGTTGACGCCGCGCTTGAAGCCGCCCTGGGTGCCGCATCCGATTGGCTGTTTCGTGAACAAGCGCCCGATGGATTTTGGGTCGGCGCGGTCGACACCAACTCCTGTATCGAAGCCGAATGGCTGCTGGCGTGTCACATCCTCAAGTATCGATTGCCGATCGCTGATGGCGTCATCAGGACGCTGCTGAAGCGGCAACGATCCGACGGCTCGTGGGAGGTCTACCCGGGCGCTCCGGACGGCGACATCAACGCCACCGTGGAGGTCTATGCTGCGTTGCGAGCGACCGGCCACGATGCCAACGAGCCCGCGCTTCGGCGCGCGCGGGAATGGATACTGAGCCATGGGGGCCTGCACAAGACGCGGGTCTTCACGCGTTACTGGCTGGCCATGATCGGGGTGTGGCCGTGGCGACAGACCGCCAATCTGCCGCCGGAGATCATTCGGCTGCCGCTTTGGTTTCCGTTCAACATTTACAACTTTGCCCAATGGGCGCGTGCGACGATGGTGCCGCTCGCGGTGCTGTCGGCGCGGCGGCCGGTCTGGCCGCTGCCCGACGGCTCGCGTCTCGAGGAGCTTTTTCCCGAGGGTCGCGACGCCTTCGATTTCTCGCTGACGTCCAAAAAGGTTTCGCGGTTTTCGATCGACGGTTTTTTCCAGGGTATCGATCGAGCTCTGCACGCGGTTCAGTCGCTCGGCCTCACTCCGTTTCGCAAGACGACGATCAAGCTGTGTCTGGAGTGGATAATCAAACACCAGGATGGCGACGGTGCCTGGGGCGGCATTCAACCGCCTTGGATCTACGGCCTGATCGCGCTCGGTCATGAGGGCTACGCATTGGATCATCCGGTGCTGGCTCGAGGTCTTGCGGCGCTGTCGGAGCACTGGTGTTTCGAGCGTGACGGCGGAATCCACATCCAGGCCACCAATTCACCGGTCTGGGATACTTTGTTCAGCCTGCTTGCTCTGAGCGCCAGCGGGCGGACGGTAGACGCGACGCCGGCCATGAAAAAAGCCGCACGCTGGGTTCTTGACCGGCAAGGACGCGTTCGCGGCGACTGGTCGGTCAAAGCCAAGGACCTTGAGCCGGGCGGGTGGAGCTTTGAGTTTTACAACAACTATTATCCCGACGTGGACGACACGGCGTTGGCCTTGCTGGTGTTGTCGCAGATCCGCGAGCATGCCGGCGCGCTGCGAGGCGAGATCGACGTTGCTATCGAGCGCGCCGTCAACTGGGTCTTCGGCATGCAGTCCACTAACGGCGGGTGGGCGGCATTCGACCGCGACAACAATAAACAGCTCATCTCGAAAATTCCGTTCTGCAATTTTGGTGAGGCTCTCGATCCCCCCAGTGTCGACGTGACGGCCCACGTGCTCGAAGCGCTCGGCTCGCTCGGCTATTCGACGGACCATGCCGCCGTGCGGCGGGGGCTCGATTTTGTTCTGTCCGAGCAGGAACCGGACGGCAGCTGGTTTGGTCGCTGGGGCGTCAACTTCATCTACGGCATTGGCGCCGTTCTTCCGGCGTTGCGGGCTCTCAAGCAGGACATGTCGGCGCCGCATGTCGGCAAGGCGGTGGAATGGCTGGTGCTCCGACAGAACGCCGACGGCGGCTGGGGTGAAAGCTGCGCTTCCTACATGGTCGACGCGGCCCGCGGGCGCGGCATCAGCACGCCGTCGCAGACCGCCTGGGCGCTGCTTGCGCTGATTGCGGCAGGAGGCGCGCAGGTGGAGGCGCCGGTCAGGCGCGGCATCGAGTATCTCGTCAAGACTCAGCTTGCCAATGGCACCTGGGACGAAGCGACTTACACCGGTACCGGATTTCCGGGCTATGGGGTCGGCTCCCGCTTGCCATTGGATGATCCCGACCTTTTCGAGAAGTTGCAGCAAGGACCCGAACTGTCACGTGGGTTCGTCATCGGCTATAATCTGTACCGCCACTATTTCCCGATGCTGGCTTTGGCGCGCGCCAGAGACGGCGCGCACTCCGGTTGATTGCAGAATAGCCCGGCCGGCAAAAGCGGCATCGCTTTCCGCGCGCGGCTCACTGCGATCCGGCGAGGCCGGCGTGCTCCACCACTTTGCCCCAGCGAACGATTTCGGATTTCACGTAGGCCTGCAGCGCCGGCACCGGCGGGGTGTCGATCGGGATGGTGCCGAGCTTGACCAGCGTTTGCTGCGTGTCCGGCGCCGCCACGATGGCTTTCAGATCGACGTGCAGTTTGTCGACGATCGGTGGCGGCACCGCAGCCGGCGCGACCACCATGATCCAAGCGACCGCGTCAAAGCCGGGCACGCCGTTCTCTGCAATAGGCGGGACATTCGGCAGCACCGCCACGCGCGTGGTCGATGACACGCCGAGCGCGCGCACCTTGCCGGCTTCGATCAGCGCCGCCGCCGGCGCCACGTCGGACATCAGCACCGGCACGCGGCCGGACAGCACGTCGACAATCGCTTCGGCCGTTCCCTTATAGGGGATGTGCGTCATCTTGGTGCCGGTCATGGTCTGCAGCAATTCCATGTAGAGGTGCGGCGGCCCGCCGACGCCGCTCGAGCCGAACGACAATTGCCCCGGCTTCTCCTTGGCCAGCGCGATCAATTCGCCGGCCGTCTGCACCGCGAGCGAGGGATGCACGATGAGCACGAACGGCACGCTCGCAACGAGCGCGATCGGTACGAAATCGGTCGCCGGATCGTAGGGCAGCTTCTTGTGCAGCGTCACCTGGATGGCGAGCTGCGTGCTGCTGCCGGCAAAGAGCGTGTAGCCGTCCGGCGTCGCCTTGGCGACCGCACTGGCGGCGATGACGCCGCCGGCGCCGAGCCGGTTTTCCACGAAGAACGATTGCCCGTCGCGCTCCGTGAGCTTTTGGGCAAGCAGCCGCGCCACAAGATCGAGGCCTCCGCCCGCCGCATACGGAACGACGACGCTGACCGGACGAGCCGGATAGTCTGGTGCAGCCCAGGCGCGACGCGACAGCGCCAACGGCAGCAGCGGCAGCGCCGTCAAGACACTGCGTCGCGTCGTCCGAAACGCCGCCGTTGTTCGCGGCCTGGGCATCAGTCGCATTCAATTTCCTTGGATGCAGCGTTGATGGTCGGATCGCTGCATACCTCATCACCGTCCTTGCTGACAGTCCAGCCGAAGGCAGTACCGTCGCCAATGCAGCGGGCCGCATAGGCGCTCGCGCAGGCGCCGAGCAAAAGCCCAACGATCAAACCGGCGGCAAAACGCGACATGGCGCCCCGTCCTTTAGCCTCGAGCGGTCTCGTGAGCTTACCGCACTACTCGCGGTCCACCACCGAAACCTTGCCCTTCTCGATGGCGAGCGCGAGCTTGCCGTGCTTGAGCGCCAGCGCCTTGTCGCCGAACAGTTCGCGGCGCCAGCCCTTTAATGCCGGCACCTCGGCGCGGTCGCTGGCGGCGATGCGCTCAAGATCGTCGACCGTGGCGATCACCTTGGCGGCGACGTGGTGGTGCTCCGAAACCATGCGCAGCAGCACCTTGAGCAGCTCGACCACGGCGGCGGCGTTGGTTGCAGCCTGCCCGCGCGGCTGCAGCGGCAGCGTTTTCGGATCGCGCTCGAGCCCGCGCGCCACGGCGGCGACGATCGCTTCGCCCCAGCGCGAGCGCTCAAAACCCTTGGGCAGCGAGCGCAAATGCCTGAGCTTGTCCAGCGTTGTGGGCGCCTGTACGGCGATGTCGGCGATCGCTTCGTCCTTGAGCACGCGCCCGCGCGGCACATCGCGCGCTTGCGCCTCGCGCTCGCGCCAGGCGGCGACTTCGATGAGTACGGCCAGCTCGCGCGGCTTGCGCACCCGGGTCTTCAGCCGCAGCCAGGCGTTGTCCGGCTCCATCCGGTAGGTGTCGGGCGAAGTCAGCACGCGCATCTCCTCGGCGACCCAATCGGCGCGGCCACGGCGTTTGAGATCGTCGACCAGCGCCAGATAGACTTGGCGCAGATGCGTCACGTCGGAGGCCGCATAGGTCAGCTGCGCGTCGGTCAGCGGCCGGCGCGTCCAGTCGGTGAAGCGGTGCGACTTGTCGAGCGTGTCGCCGGTGATGCGCTGCACCAGCTGGTCGTAGGAGATCGAATCGCCGTAGCCCAGCACCATGGCGGCGACCTGGGTGTCGACGATCGGATGCGGAATGAGCTCGGCGGCGTGCCAGACGATCTCGATGTCTTGGCGCGCGGCATGAAACACCTTCATGACCTTTTCGTCGGCCATCAGCGCGTAGAACGGCGCCATGTCGATGCCCGGCGCCAGCGCATCGATCACCACAGCCTCGTCGGGCGAGGCCATCTGCGCCACGCAGAGCAGCGGGTAATAGGTGCTTTCGCGCAGGAATTCGGTATCGACCGTGACGAACGGATGGGTAGCCATCCGGCTGCAGGCTTGGGCAAGTTCGGCGGTCGTCGTAATCGGCTGCATCGGCAATCTGATGAAATGATTCACGCGGCTCGCGGCTTGATCTCGCGGTCCAAACGGCGGCCATAAGCCTCGTTTGCGACCTCAAGCTCATAGTGCGATTGCAGATTCATCCAAAACTGCTCGCTTACGCCGAAATAGCGGGCCAGTCGCATTGCGGTATCCGCGGTGATGCCGCGCCGACCGCGCACGATATCATTCAATCGGGCGCGCGGAACCTTGATGCACCGCGAGAGCGCGTTGACGCTCATCTGCAATGGATCGAGAAAGTCGGCCTTGAGAACTTCGCCCGGATGGACCGGCGGAATATCCCGTTTCCGCTGCGTGTGCCGTGGACTTTGCGGCCTCATTGTGCTCCTTTCAGTGGTACCACGATTTCAACGTTGTAAGCGTCGCCTTCGCGCCAATCAAAGCATATTCGCCATTGGTCGTTGATCCTGACCGAATACTGGCCGCGGCGATTGCCCAAAAGCTTCTCCAGTCGGTTCCCTGGAATTCGTCCGATTTCCTCTAGGGCGCCAGCGGCATGAAGGGCGACGAGTTTCTGCAAGGCGCGGCGCTGCATATTCGCAGGAAGGCGTCGGCTGGATCGGCCGGCGAAAAGATCAGCCATCTCCTGCGAGGCAAAGCTTTTGATCACGGCACGAACGAATGTAATGCAGAGCGTTACAGCGATCAAGCTTCGCCCCTATCCACGCTCGGTTAAACCCCGCGCACGCGCTTCATGTGGATGAATTCCCAGGGGCTCGGCAGTTCGCCGACCGGCACTTCGATCAGCGTGGGACCGTCGCGATGGGCAAACGCGCGGCGGAGCGCTTCGCGCAATTCCTGCGGGCTCCTCGCGCGCACCGCTTCGGCGCCGAAACTCTTGCCGAAGGCGACGAAATCGGGGTTGAGGAGGTCGCTGGCGATCAGCCGGTTGCCGAAGCGCTCGCGTTGGATGCGTCGAACGTTGCCAAACGCGCCGTCGTTGAACACGATCGTGACCAGAGGGATACGATGGCGCATCGCGGTCGCCATCTCGGTGGCAGTGAACATGAAACCGCCATCGCCGCAGATCGCAACGACCGGCGTATCGGGACAAGCATGTTGGGCGCCAAGCGCCGTGGCAAAGCCCAATCCCAGCGGATCCTGAAAGCCGGGCGACAGATAGGTGCGCGGCTTGTAGACCGGGTAGACGATGCGCGCGGCAAAAACCATCTGCGTGATGTCTTCGACGAAAATGCCGTTGTCCGGCAGTTCGGCGCGGATCGCCTCGAGATAGGCGATCTGCGGCGCGATCTTTTCGAGGCGTTTGCGCCACGTGGCCTGACGCTCCTGCATCTCGGCGTTGCGCGAAGCGCGCTGTGCATTGCGTGCCGGCAATTGTTCAAGCAGGCTTTGCAGGATCGGCTTGGCGTCGCCGGTCAGCGCCACGGCCGGCTTGTGCAGCCGGTCGTGCTCTTTCGGGTCGGCGTCGATGTGAACGATCTTCAGATCGCGGTCGTATCCCCATTGCCGGAACTGAATGAGGAGCCGCGTGCCGACGGCAAGCACGACGTCGGCTTCGGCCCACAAGTCGCGGCCGAGCGGCAGCGTGACGCTGAACGGATTGCGGCCGTCAAGCACGCCGCGGCCGCGGCGGAAGGCGAGCGCCGGCGCCTGCAGCATGGCGGAGAGCGCGGTGACCTCTGCGGACGAATCCTGGGCGCCGCCGCCGCAGATGATCAGCGGCCGTTTGGCGGCGCCGAGAAGTTTGGCGGCGCGGCGGATCGCGTCCTGATCGATCTTGGGCCGCGGGATCGGCAGCGGCTCCTGCAAGCTGACCGCACCGGCTCTGCCCCACACGTCCATGGCGCATTCGAGCACGGCCGGACCGGGACGCCCGGTGCGCATGGCGCGCATGGCGCGCGCCGTCGCCGGCGACGCTTGTTCCGGCTTGCGGATCAGTTCGGCATGATCGACGAGCCGTTTGACGATGCCGGCCTGGTCGCGGATTTCGTGGAGCTGGCCGAGATCGCGGCCGATGTCGGCAGCGGGAATCTGGCCAATGAGGCCGAGCACCGGCGCGTTGGTGGCAAAGGCGGTGAGAAGCGCGGCCCCGGCATTGAGCAGTCCCGGCCCCGGTACCACCGCGAAGGCCTGCGGCTTGCCGGTCGCCAGCGCCGCGCCCAGTGCCATGTAGGCGGCGCCCTGTTCGTGCCTTGTATGCACGGTGCGCATCCGGTCCGAGAACTTGAACAGAGCTTCGAACAGAAGATCGTTCTGCACGCCGGGCAGCGCGTAAATCGTGTCGAGCCCGTGACCAATCAGCGTCGCGACCACGGCTTCGGCAGCCGTCATGGGTTCCGTCGCTGCGCCCTGGCAAGTCCGCTCATTCCCGCGCAAGCGGGAATCCCGCTTTCGCCGGGACGATCGGAGTTTGGCCTTGTGCAGATTGCTCACCCGCATTGAGCTCCGTGCTGGCTCGAAATGTGCAGATCGCCGCCGCTCTGTCGAGGCGTCACGCGGGCTTCCTTGCGGGACCAAGGCCTTCTCGCTTGACAAATCAGCACGTAGCGGGTGGTTGTGCGCCACCTTTCCCCCTTTTGGCGGATGAGACCATGCACCGCTACCGCACCCATACCTGCGGCGCGCTTCGCGCCGCCGACATCGGCGGCGAAGTCCGGCTGTCCGGCTGGTGCCATCGCATCCGCGATCATGGCGGCGTGCTGTTCATCGATCTGCGCGACCATTACGGCATCACCCAGGTGGTCGCCGACCCCGACAGTCCCGCCTTCAAGATCGCCGAGACCTTGCGCGCCGAATGGGTGGTGCGGGTCGACGGCAAGGTGCGGCATCGGCCTGATGGCACCGACAATCCCGACCTGCCGACCGGCGCGGTCGAAGTCTATGTACGCGAGATCGAGGTCTTGGGTCCGGCCGGCGAATTGCCGCTGCCGGTGTTCGGCGATCAGGAATATCCGGAAGAGATCCGGCTCAAATACCGCTTTCTCGATCTGCGCCGCGAGCGGCTGCACCGCAACATCATCAAGCGCGGCGAGATCATCGATTCGATCCGCCGGCGCATGAAGGCGCAAGGGTTTTTCGAGTTCCAGACGCCGATCCTAACCGCCTCGTCGCCCGAAGGCGCGCGCGATTTTCTGGTGCCGTCGCGGCTGCATGAAGGAAAATTCTATGCGCTGCCGCAGGCGCCGCAGCAATTCAAGCAGCTCGTCATGGTGTCGGGCTTCGATCGTTACTTTCAGATCGCGCCGTGCTTCCGCGACGAGGACGCCCGCGCCGACCGCTCGCCCGGCGAGTTCTATCAGCTCGACCTGGAAATGAGTTTCGTCACCCAGGACGACGTGTTCGATGCCGTCGAGCCGGTGATCCGCGGCGTGTTCGAGGAGTTCGCCGGCGGCAAGCCGGTGACGCCGAAATTTCCGCGCATCCCCTACAAAGAAGCGCTGGCGAAATACGGCACCGACAAGCCGGATTTGCGCAACCCGATCGCGATGGCGGACGTCTCCGAGATTTTCCGCGGCTCCGGATTTAAGATTTTCGCCGGCATCCTGGACAGGAGCGCGACGGCCGCGGTGTGGGCGATCCCGGCGCCGCGCGGCGGTTCGCGCGCATTCTGCGACCGCATGAATTCGTGGGCGCAGGGCGAGGGCCAGCCGGGGCTCGGCTACATTTTCTTTGCCGCCGAAGGCGGCGCTGCCGTCGGCCGCGGACCGGTCGCCAACAATCTGGGCGCCGAGCGCACCGAAGCGCTGCGGCAAAAACTCGAGCTCAAGGACGGCGACGCGGTGTTCTTCGTGGCGGGCGAGCCGCAAAGCTTCGTCAAGTTTGCCGGCCCGGCGCGCACCAGGATCGGCGACGAGCTTGGGCTCATCGACAAAGGACGCTTCGAGTTTTGCTGGATCGTCGATTTTCCCATGTACGAATGGAACGAGGACGAGAAGAAGATCGACTTCTCGCACAATCCCTTTTCGATGCCCAACATGGCAGCCGACGAATTCTTGGCGCTCGATGGGGCCGACCGCGAAAAAATTCTCGGCCTGCGCGCCATCCAGTACGACATCGTCTGCAACGGCATCGAACTGTCGTCCGGCGCCATCCGCAATCATCGGCCCGACGTGATGCGCAAGGCGTTTGCGCTGGCCGGCTACGACGAGGCGGCGCTGGAGCAGAAATTCGGCGGCATGCTGCGCGCGCTCTCGCTCGGCGCGCCGCCGCACGGCGGCATCGCGCCCGGCATCGACCGCATCGTTATGCTGCTGTGCGGCGAGGAAAACCTGCGCGAGGTCGTGTTGTTCCCGATGAACCAGCGCGCCGAGGATTTGATGATGGGCGCGCCGTCGGAAGTCTCCGCGAAGCAGTTGCGCGAGCTGCACATCCGCATCGCGCGGCCGGGTTCGAATTAGGTTCACCGTCATTGCGAGCAGCCGAAGGGCGCCGAAGCAATCCAGATTCGGTGTCCCCGACTCTGGATTGCTTCGCGGAACTTGTCATTGGGCCGGCCACTTCGGGCCGGACCCGTTGGCTCGCAATGACGGTTTGGGCTCATTCCGCCGCCATCGCACTTGATTCGTCCCACAGCGCCGCGACGATCGTCGGAAACTGCGCCTGCATGCGCTTGAAGCGCATGAGGCGGAGGATCAGGCGCAGCTCTTGCAAGACCTCAATGGGCAGTCGCACGCCGCGGCCGAGCGCGCTGGCGATGAGAAAGGCGCGGCGCTCGTCGCGCCACCAGCGTTCGCTGAGCGCAATGGCGGCGTCGAGATTGCGGCCGCGCAACAGCGTGGCGCGCGCGGCAAAGCGGGCTCGCACCGCAGGATGCAGCGGGCCGAGGCGCAGCTGCCGCTCGACCCGGAGCTTGAACGCGTTGATTGTGGCCGCCTCATCGAATGCAGCGGCGATCTCGTGCAGTGCCGCATCGAGCGCCGACGGGCTGGCGCTGGCGGCACGCTGGGCGCGGTCTCGATCACGCCATTCACGCGGGCGATAGGGCATGGGCAGGGGAGTGTTGCAATTTATGTGACGATCTGTATCTATAGATAGGACTAAAGTCAATAGCAGTCGCGCCGGGTGAGGTCCGATTGTGACGTGAGGCACGGCCGGACGGCACGCGATTCGGCTCGCGCCGTCGCGAGCGGACAATAATGGCAGACGTCAGGAGAGCGGCGCTGTACGCCGCAAGCGCGGCGTTTTCAAACCAGCTTGAGGCAACAAATCACCTTGCCGACGATTTCCAGCTCGTTGAGCGGAACTTCGTCGGTCGAATGATTCGGATTGTCGGAAATGATTTTCACCCGCGTCGGCTGCGATGAGCGCAGCAATTGCAGGCGCTTGACCACGATGGCGCCGAACGCATCGCGGATGGCGTAAAGCCCGTCCGGCGTCGGCGTGCGGTGCGCGGTGTTGACGATAACCCGTTCGCCCGAGGCGATGGTCGGCACCATGCTGTCGCCGATGGTGTCGAGCACGAGCAGATGCGCCGGCGAGGCATGCAGCTCTTCGCGAACGAAATTGGTGGGAAATAGCCATCCTTCGGGCTTAACCGGATCGGCATGGCGGCCGTCCTTGCGCAGTTCGCGCGACGGCACGCCGCCGCCGCCCATGCCGGCGCGGGTGTCGAGCTCGGAGACCCGGCCGGGCCCCGGGCCGAACGCCGCGGGGCGCGGCTCGTCGCGCAGCACGTCGCTTGATTCGATATGGCCGCCCGGCGGCGTGCCGGGATAGCGGCCCCATAACAGGATCTGCTCCGGCGAATAGCCGAGCGCATTGGCGAACGGCTTGAGATGGTCGAGCCGCAGCCGGACCGCGCCGTTCTCGAGCCGGGACAGCTGCTGCTTGGAGACGCCGGACAATCGCACCAGCTCGGTGCGGCTCATGCCGCGCGATTCGCGGGCGTAGTACAGGCCGGTCAGTGTCCGCCCCGGCCCCGCCGGTAAGATCTTTCTGCCCATAACGGCCATTGTCACTGATTTCGTTGGAATTTTCATGCTCAAAAAATGTGACTTGACGGGGGCATTTCGATAGGACTAAATACTCAATAGTCTCGTTTATAAAGACAAAACTTTGCGCGCGGGAGCCGGGCGGTTTCCCGCGGGGGAGGAGTCATGCGCGATCAATGGACGCGCCGGCGCGTGAGGTTATTGAAGCGGCTATGGGCCAGCGGCATCACCGCCGAGGCGATCGGCGCGCAACTCGGCGGCCTGTCGCGTTCGGCGGTGCTCGGCAAAATCTATCGGCTGCGGCGCAGGGGCAGGGCCGCCGGCGCGCTGAAGGCGCGGCCGAAGCGCCAGCGCAGCAAACAAATCGCGCCGCCGCCGGACGCGCCGCGCACCAAACCCAAGGACCTGCTCGAGCTGACCAACAATTGTTGCCGCTGGCCGGTCGCCCAGCCGGGCGCGCGCGGAATCTTTTTCTGCGGGGCGCCGGGGGCGGATCTGGCCGGCGGCGCGCCGTATTGTCCCTATCACGCCCGGCGCGCCTATGTGATCCCGCCCAAGCGCGTCGCCGCCGCCAAGCCGAAAACCGCCAGGTCGAAAACCGCCGCGGCGGCCGAGCAATCTGCCGCCTCGCCGGCACGGCGCCGCTACGTCTGGCGGGGGCCGGTGCGCCACCCGGCGCCGCGCTTCCGATGAGGTTGCCCATGCGCAATCAGCCGCCTCACGATTCGCGGCGTCATGATTCGCGGCAGCGCGGCTTCGCCAGGCGCGTCGATGCCGAAGCGTCGCTCGACGAACGCGCGGTCGCCGCGGCGCGCGCCGAATTGCGCGGCGAGCGCACCGGCATTCTCGGCGCCACCGGCCGGCTGTCGTTGCCGCGGCTCAATCCGCCGCGCCGCGTTCCGGAGCGCTGGACCTTCGTGCACGTGATGGAGCGGTTGGAGGAGGCGTTTCGCGTCCTGCGCCGGCTGCCGATCGCGACGCGGCCGCGCGGCTACGTCAACTCGATGCCGTTTTATGTTTACGACCGCGGCGATCTCAACGCGCAGCTCGAGACTTATGAGCTGGAACGGCTGGCGCGGCTGCGCAACCGGGTGCGTATTCCGCCGTCGCCGGCCGAGATCGCCCGCATGGAGGAGGCGCTGCGCTGGCCGGCGCTGTTTCTGTCCGGCCCGGAATTCCATCACGTCGCCCGCGCGGTCAATCTCGGCTGTCTGTGGGCCGCCGCCGATACCGATATCGACAAGGCGTTGCGGCGCCTCAAGCTGACGCCGCGCACCTTCAATGCCCGCAAGCTGCAGGGCCTGCGCATCATCGCGCGCGAATTGGTCCGCCGACGTGTCGCGGTGCGCTGAGCGCTTTGCGGTTGGGCTGTACGTCATTGCGAGCGAAGCGAAGCGATCCACAGGCCGAAAAGACCGCTTTTGCCGCGGCTTATCGCGAGGGGCTGGGACTTTCCTGCGTGGCGGTGTGCCGCGCTTCGGCGGGAATCACGATTATGTCATCGGCGCCGGCAGACCGCGCAGACGTCGTGGCGCGCTGGTGGTGCCGGCGTGATGCCGATGCAGCGCGAATAGCCGCGGCCGCGCGCACAGCGCTGCGCCGGCGCGAATCAAAAGGCGAAATGACGGACGCGCCTGGCGCTCAGAGCGTTGGCTTTGATTCACAGGGGTTTACCATCGCTTGCGCGGCCGTCGTGGATGCGGCGCGCCGCCATGGCGTGGCGCTGTTCTCCGACGACGATATCGCCGTACACGCCGCCGCGATTGCCGCGCGCATCGATGCCGAGCTGCAAAAGCTCAAGGAATCCGGCGGTTTGAAACCGGTCAATCAGGCCTACAAGACCTATCGCCTCGAATCATCCGGCCGCGGCGAGCGCGTGCTGCGTTATGACGAATGGATGCGGCAATACCGAGCGAATCTGGTGCGCCAAGCCGCCGCCGCGCTGCGTGAGCTTTGAGAATCATCGGCGCGTGACGCGCCGCGGGCGCTGTCGCAGACGCTTTCCAGGTCTTTCCGCAGCAAAAAAAATTTCCACGTCTCTTCAACAAGATACGATCGTTCACCGCGCCGATGAAAAAAGCCGCGCTTGACAGGGCGCCGTTTCCTGCGGCATTGACTCGCGCGCACCCGGGCCTTGCAGAACTGCGCCCGCCGCGCGCTTCCACAGCAAACACCAGCAACAGCGTCGAGCCACCGCGCATTTGTCGCGTTTGGCTGCGGCGCTCGATGTCGTTTTCCACGCCTGACAATTCCGCCTCGTCATGCCCGGCCTTGTGCCGGGCATCCACGTCTTAAGGGCTGCACCGACCTAAAGACGTGGATGGCCGGGACGAGCCCGGCCATGACGGGTGGAAAGTTCAGACCTGGATCCTTGGCATCGCACTCATCCCACATCCTCGGAGGCAAATCCCGTGACCGTCAAAGGCAAAGTCAAATTTTTCAACGAGGCAAAGGGCTACGGATTTTTCACCCGCGACGACGGCTCGGGCGACGTGTTCGTCCATCGCACCGACCTGCCGGCCGAGATTGGCCTGCTCTACGAAGGGCAGCCCGTCAGTTTCGAGGTCGAGAAGACGCGGCGCGGCCTGCGCGCCATCAATATCGCGTTCGGCTGAGCGGCCCGGCTTTTGGCCGTTCGTATCGTCAACTTTGTCGCCTGGCCCGGGCGCGGGGAGCGTGATCCACCACCAACAAACTCAAGCGGCTCACAATGGACAGCGAGGACAGTGCGTCTCGTCCGTCCGTATCGTCTTCCTTCAAACCCACCGACAGGCAGAAAAAGGCGCAAGACCTGCTGCGCGGATCGCAGCGCCACATGCTGTTGGTCGGCGGCTCGCGTTCCGGCAAGACCACGCTCCTGGTCCATGAGATCGCGCTGCGCGCGCTCCACACCGAAAAATCGCGTCATGCCATCCTGCGGCTGCATGCCAATGCGGCGCGCGCTTCGATCGCGCTCGACACCTTGCCGAAAGTTTTTTCACTTTGGTTTCCGAACGAGCCGCTGAAGCGGCATCGCAGCGAAGGTTACTTTTCGCTGCGCAACGAATCGGAAATCTGGATCGGCGGCCTCGACGACAAGGAGCGCGTGGAAAAGATCCTGGGCAAGGAATACGCCACGATCTTTCTCAACGAGTGCTCGCAGATTCCGTATGCGTCGGTGCTGATCGCGCTCACCCGCCTGGCGCAGGTCGCCAAGGATCTCCGGCAGGCGGCGTTCTACGATCTCAATCCGACCGGCAAGGGGCATTGGAGCAACATGCTGTTCGGCGACAAGCGCGATCCGATCTCGCGGTTGCCGCTCGACGATCCGGAGAATTACGCCCGCATGTTTCTTAATCCGGCGGACAACGCGGCGAACCTGTCCGAGGATTATCTCAAAAGCCTGGCGCGGCTGCCGGAGCGGCAACGCAAGCGCTTCTTCGAGGGCGTCTATATCGACGAGCTCGACGGCGCGCTGTTTACTTACGAGATGATCGCGCGGGCGCGCGTGACCGAAGACGCGCTGCCGAAGAGCCTGCGCATCGTGGTCGCGGTCGATCCGTCCGGCGCCTCCGGCCGCGACGACGAGCGCGCCGACGAGATCGGCATCGTGGTGGCCGGGCGCGGCGACGACGGCCACGCCTACGTGCTCGCCGACCGATCGCTGCGCGACGCGCCGGCCGCGTGGGGCCGCGCCGTGGTGGCCGCCTATCATGCGCATCGCGCCAACATGATCGTCGCGGAGGAAAATTTCGGCGGCGAGATGGTGCGCTTCGTCATCCGCGCGGCCGATGCCGGACTGAAGGTGGAGATGATCTCCGCGTCGCGCGGAAAGGTGCTGCGCGCCGAACCGGTGTCGGCGCTCTACGAGCAGGGCCTGGTGCATCACGTCGGCCGCTTCGCCGTGCTCGAGGATCAGCTCTGCGCCTTCACCACCGCGGGCTATCGCGGCGAGGGCAGCCCCGATCATGCCGATGCGCTGGTATTTGCGATCACCGAGCTGATGCTCAAGGAGCGCGCGTCGATCCTCGAATACTACCGGCTGCAGGCCGAAAGCCGCACGCGGGCGGAGGAGGGGAGCGGCGCGGCGGACCCGCAGGAGCAAGCTGGAGCTGCAAAGCCGGCGCCGAGCGCGCCCCTTGTCTTGCTGCGCGTGCCGGACGGCGTCTCCGCCGTTCACGGTATGTCCGGCACATTATACATAGTCAGCGCTGAGGGCCTTATTCCGGCCAAACCGGAAGACGCCGCGGCGCTGCTCAATGCCGGCTTTTCGCGGCTTGCCGAGCGCGACGGCTAGTTCGTTTCATCGTTCGATTTCCGCAAAAGACCTGTTCATGCCGATGCGGCGCGCCATCCGCCGTCGGCATGCCAGGCCCGCTTTTAAGCGGGCCGACTCGCGTCCCGCTCGTTCGTCGCGCTGTGGCATGCGCCGCCGCCCCACCCGGCGGCGCATCTCCTCCCGGACAGCGCCAAACGGCGAGCGGGCGCGAGTCACGGGACGGGGTCCCTCGCCGCCGCATTTTTCGGGGGACCCGGGCCCTTTTTGTTTGCTCGCTCGAACGCGCGGCGCGCCAATCGCAGCGCCAGTGAGGACGCCTCCTATGACTATCTACAAATTCTCACGCCTGACCGTGCCGCCGACGTTGGAAAAGCGGCGCGAAGCACTCGAAGCGTTCCGCACGCTCGTCGGTCAGGATGACGAACTGGTCGAACAGCGCCGCGCCAAAATCGCCGCGTTGCGTCGCGATGCGGAGGACATTCGGCGATGCATCGACGCGATCCAGCGGCAAGCCAGGGAGCTGCGAGCTGAAATATTGAAGGAATCGAATGTACAGAAATACAGTCTCGACCAGCCGCGCGTGCCGGCGGGTCAACCTGGCGGCGGACAATGGACGAAAGACGGTGAAGACGGCGGCCCGAGTAACTTAAACGCCCCAGCAAATAGAGGAGACGTCACTTCCGAAAATGAGCCGTCGTATGCCGTGCCGGTAAACGACTCGCGCGTAATTTCCGACGCAACGCCCGACAACACATGGAAGCCAGGTGCCGAGTACGCGCAAAATATTCAAAATAACGCCAAAACGAACAATCCAAGGATAGATAGCACCACTGATATTTTGCTTCTGACTTTAGCTCGAGTTCATGCTCTGGCAGGCGATGGTTCGGGGGCATGGTACGGTACACGCATCCATTTCCTGTTTGCGAATGATGTGAGGCTTCAGAATTTACCGGGAATAGGCTGGAAAGGAGTTGAACGGAGCTTTAGTTTGGGTGACGTTGCAGATTATGGCGAGGATGGCACCGTTAGGGTGGACGTTTATATGAGAGATGGAGCTGGGAAAATTATTGCCATTTGGGATGTGAAAACAGGTGGTGCCGTCCTAACGGGCGCTAGGGTAAAGGAGTTACGAGCTCAAGCCGGCGTCGGGAGCGAGGTCCCGGTAATTGAGTTGCACGTGACCCGCGGGGCGACGCTTAAAATGAGAACCTTAGTAGGTGGTGTCGTCGACATTTCGGCAAGAATTTGGTAGTGCGGAAGTTAAAAGGAGTCCGGCATGGCGATGGAGCTATTTGTTCTGTCGAATCAACAGCTGCCCTCGGTAACGGCGTGGCAGGTGGCGATCGATGGTGAGGGTTATCCCCTGCTGTTGGATGCGAACAAGCCTATAGAAGTGCTCAGGGGCTTCTTGCCGGCACGGTTGCGCGACGTCAAAACAGGCTTCGAATGCAATCCCTGGAAGGCAGATGAATTTATGCGCGAATTGCCGGGCGTAAATTTCGGTCGCGCTTGGAAATATGTCCTTGCCTTTCGATGGGGCGGAAACCTGAGTCAGGTGCCGGCGGTCTGGATGGCTGCGACCGCCTACGCCAAAGCAACCGATGGCGTCGTATTCGATGAGGAGGCAGGAATAATGCGCTCGCCATCCGACGCTCGAACGGTTGTGGAAGAAATCGAGCGTGAGATGCCGGAAATGGAAGCTTTGCTCCGAAACCTACAGAAACCTGCTTCGCAGTGACGTGGGCCCTCGATGTCGTCTTCAATTACGATCGCTCCGGCAAACTCTCTCATCGGGATATCCGACATTGAAAAGCCAAAGGGCGGCGTACCTGATGCTCCTCTGCTGGACGGCATTACCGCAACAGAATTAGACATTCTCGTCGCCTGTTACCCCGAAGAAGGCGAGACAAAAATCACTTTGGGCCAAGCGTTCGATGTCGATCCGGGTTACGCTCCGGCTTTTGACGGCCAATTGGTCACGCCGGGCCGGGTCGTTAGGATTGCGGACGTTGGTTGGAAGTCGCTTTTGCAAATGCCTGTAGCCGCGTCGAGAACACGAATCCGTATCTGGAAGAACAACGTTCGTTTTGCTGACGAAATAATAATTGGCGTGGAGTAACGGAGCTATTCAGATATTGGGTGCGTCATGGGGCAGGGCGTAGAGGCGGAGGCGAGGAATAATGGCCGACGAGCTAGATGAGCGGCAGCTCAAAATCTTTGAGGACCTTCGCGACCGAACCTTCGCCTTGCTTGAGCAATTCGGCGATCCGGGCTACCAGCCTCCTTACAAATCGGAGGTGGATTATTCGGTGGAGGGCGATTTCACCGGCTATCCGGAAGTTGTCGTTTACGTTGACAATCTCAAAATGCTGCGGCCGCCGGTCATCAACGCCCTTCAGGCCCTTATCAAGGAATATCCGGGCTGGCAGATTACCGTTACGGTGACCGTTCGCGGCCATTACGATGACTGGCCGAACATGGGTCTCTATGTGCGTCCCCATGAAATCATCGATGGGCTGCAACGGCAGTATTTCCCGGAAGAATTTCAAAACCTCGCCTATGAGGGAGCGCGGCGCGGCACCGCATACGACTGATCTTGCCTCCACATGACGATTAGGGCCGCTAACAACGAGGTGGCAGATGGACATCGAAATGGCGCGTGAGATTGTTCGGGAAAGCGTTTCGCAGCAGCTCCGAATTGGGGCGCTTGCTGCGCCCGTTAAAGGAGCGATGCGCCCCGGACGAGTACAGGGACTACGCGCGCGGTATTGCTGCCGCGATTGATGCCATTGGGGTGCATTTGATCAATAAAGCAATCGCAGCTTATCCGGAGCTAAGCTCGGAGATTGACGCCAGCATAACAAACCATGGACGCTACTCTTAGATTTGCGGCGTGAGATGGCTGAGAACGAAACCCTCCGGCATGCGAGCGGTCCTCACATATGAGGGAGCGCGGTGCGGGACCGCGTACGATTGACCAAGTCGCCCACGCAGGGCTCCGAGCATAGCGCCCGCAGCGATCTGATCGGTGCCGTATAGGGTGCCGGAAAACCAAACAACCAAGCAGAACCGACATGACCGAGCCGATTCGCGGTGCCGGCCAGCCGAGCTGACCGTTGTCGCCGTATCAGATTGCCGTGTCGTACGGCACCGCTGCCGCGGACGGCACCGGCACGACCGCCGCGTCCGCCGCGAGCACGGGCGCCGGCGCCTTGCCGAGCACGACGGCTAACGCGTTTCTCCGTTCGCTTCATCAAAACAAGCGTTCATGCCGATGCGGCGCGCCATCCGCCGTCGGCATGCCGGGCCCGCTTTTAAGCGGGCCGGCTCGTGTCCCGCTCGTTCGTCGCGCTGTGGCATGCGCCGCCGCCCCACCCCGGCGACGCATCTCCTCCCGGACAGCGCCAAACGGCGAGCGGGCGCGAGTCGCGGGTCGGGGTCCCCTTCGCCGCATTTTTCGGGGGCCCCGACCCTTTTTGTTTGGTCGCTCAAACGGCGTGCCGATCGCGACCCACTGAAAGCGCCTCCTATGACCATCTACAAATTCACACGGGTGACCATGCCGCCGACGTTGGAAAAGCGGCTCGAAGTGCTCGAAGCGTTTCGCACGCTCGTCAGTCAGGACGACGAACACGTCCGACAGCGCCGCGCCGAAATCGCCGCGTTGCGCCGCGAAGCGGAGGACATCCGACGCTGCGTCGATGCGTTCCGCCGTCAGCTGCCGGGGCTGCGCGCCGAAATATTGAAGGATCTGAAGGCACAGAAATACAGTCCCGACCAGCCCCGCGTGCCGGCTGGCACTGCGCACGGCGGCGAGTGGACTAACGGAGGAAGTGAGCCAGCCGGCACAGAGTTGCCTACTCCTGAACATCCGAAGAATGAGTCTCCGTGGCGAGTCGTTGCGAACAACGACCCGCGAGTCCTCTCCGATGCGCCTGATGCCACTTGGGCGCCCGGCGCGCGCTCTGCGCAATATCGCGCGCGCGGCGGCGGATGGAGCGGCGGACGGCCCGTCATGGTCAACGGGCAGTTGCTCGAACCGACGCCTGGGCAAGCTGCCAGGTTGGTCATCGCCGAAAGTAATTGGCGCGAGGCAATCGCGCGGGCGAAGGAAGTCGATCCCAGCTGGCATCCCACCCCTGGGTTCGAGGAAACGGTTGAAGGGTTGATTTCAAATCTTGAGGCCGAAACGAAAGAAGCGGAGACCCATCGATCTAATCTAGCTTGCTATGGTATTGGGCCAGGTCCGTTCGCAGGCGAATCGATAGCCGCGCGCGGACCTGAGCGATCCTTTACAGCGGTGGAGCGGGAACAGATCAATCGAATTGGGTCAGAGACCGGCTGTCATTCATGTGGTACAAAAGAGCCCGGGACTCGAAGGGATAACTTTGTTCCAGATCATCAGTTGCCCTCTGCACTCAATCCGTTTGGAGGTGCCCAGCGGCTATATCCACAATGCCTATTGTGTAGCCGGCGCCAAGGCGGCTGGATCACGGGACATGGCGGAGGACGATAATGGACTTCAGGTCAATCAGCCTACCAGTATCAAATGCCATCTTTTTTATTTTCGGGTCTGACTCGAAAGATACGCCGGAAATCAAAAAAGGCTCAAGCATATGGTCCACACCAACTTGCATTGCCGTTGGCTGCACGCCGGATGTCGATGGCGAGACCAAGATAACGATCGGAGCATCTCGCCAAGTTGGTCTCGAGGAAATACCGGCATTTGATGGTGAGTTGGAAACGCCTAGTCGGATGGTAGGCGTTGAGGTGGTTCCCAGAAAAAGGGTGTTGGAGCAGCCCGTGCCGGGGAGCCGCACCAGAGTCCGCATTTGGGTGAACCACCCAATCGAGCCCGACAACATAGTGATAGGGCTGAATTAATGTTGAATGACGCGTTTGTGCGGCGATAGTTGAAGGGCCAGCACGAATGACGCAGACAATCAAGGTCGCTCCCCCTAATTCTTTTGTCCTGATCTGCGACGTGCAGGGAGGAATCGTTCCCGACCCGGACGCGATCGCAGAAGCGGCGAGCATTTCCGCAACTAATTCCTGCGTAACTGTGTGTTGCTTGGCCGAAATGGACGGCGAGACCGAAATCAAGTTAGGGCCTGCTGACGAAGTTTGGCTCAATAATCGGCCAGCCTTTGAAGGAACGATAGAGACACCGACGCACACCGTCGCTGTGTTTACCACTGAATGGACCAAGTTACTTGAGATTAATGTTGGCTCAGAGAGCAGCCAGCTGAAAATATGGACCAATCGCTCGAGAGAGCCCGACAAGATCGTCATCGGAGTTGGCTGAGATCGTTCATCTAGTTCTTAGGTGGTGATCGCGACCATCTGGTTCGCGGCGCATAGCGACGCCGAATAAACTAAACAACCAAGCAGAACCGACATGACCGAGCCGATCCGCGGCGCCGGCCAGCCGAGCTGGCCGCTGGCGCCGTATCAGATTGCCGTGTCGTACGGCACCGCCACCGCCGGCGTCGCCGGCACGACCGCCGCGGGCGCGGGCATTGCGCGCGGCGGCGGCGCCGACTGGTTCGGCCCGCTCGATCCGCTCCGGCCGATCGCGCCGCCCGAAGTCGCCGGGCGGCGCTTCGATTTTCCGCCGGGCTATAACCTCGTCACGCGGCCGCGCGGCTACGAGCCGATCGGCTTTGCCGAGCTGCGCGGCTTTGCCGACGCCTACGATCTCCTTCGCCTCGTCATCGAGACCCGCAAGGACCAGATGGAGCGGCAGCGCTGGTGCATCCGGCCACGCGCGCCGCTGCACGCGCTCGCGCGCGCAACCCTCCCCCGCTTGCGGGGGAGGGCAGGATGGGGGGCTGCGCCGGATACCGACACCGCCGCCCGCATCGCCGCGCTGCAAAAGTTCTGGCAAAAGCCCGACGGCGTCACGCGCTGGAAGACCTGGCTGCGCTCGCTGCTCGAAGACATGTTCGTCATCGACGCGGCGACGCTGTATTGCCGGCGCACCCGCGGCGGACAACTCTGCGCGCTGCACCAGCTCGACGGCGCCACCATCAAGCGCGTCATCGACGACTGGGGCCGCACGCCGCAGCCTTATGCGGCGCCTGACGGCAGCACGATCTATCCGCCGGCCTACCAGCAGGTGCTCAAAGGTTTGCCGGCGGTCGACTATTCGGTGCGCGACATCATCTACCGGCCGCGCAATGTGCGGGCGCATCGGGTCTACGGCTATTCACCGGTGCAGCAGGTGCTGATGACGGTCAACATCGCGCTGCGCCGCCAGCTGTGGCAGCTCGATTATTTCTCCGAAGGCTCGGTCCCGGATGCGCTGATCGGCGTGCCGGCCGGCTGGACGCCGGACCAGATCCGGCAGTTCCAGGATTATTGGGACACCGAGTTCGCCGGCGATCTGGCCAAGCGCCGGCGCGCCAAGTTCGTGCCGGGCGAGAGCGCGGTGAAAGTGCACCAGACCAAGGAGCCCGAGCACAAGCAGGACTTCGACGAGTGGCTCGCCCGCATCATCTGCTACGCGTTTTCGGTGCCGCCGCAATGGGCGGTCAAGCTGATGAACCGCGCCACTGCCGACAACCAGTCGGCGCAGGCCGAGGAGGAAGGCCTTGAACCCACCAAGGAATGGGTCAAGGACTTGGTCGACGAGGTGATCGCCGACGAGTTCGGCTCACCCGACCTGGAGCTGGCCTGGCTCGACGAAGACACCGGCGCCGCGCAAGCCGAGGCGCGGCTCGAAGCCCGCGTAAAGATCGGCGCCGCCACGCTCAACGAACTGCGCGACGCGCTCGGCCTCGACCCGTTCCGAAATCCCGTCGCCGACCGCCCCATGGTGCTCACCGCCACCGGCTACGTGCCGATCGAGGCGGGGGCGGGTGGCAATGCGAGTCTGCCGTCTGGCCGAAGTGACCAGGCCGCAAACGCCCGATCGGGTTCTCCCGTTCAAAAATACAATCCCGATCAACCCCGCGTGCCGGTAGGTCAATCTGGTGGCGGACAATGGACGAGCGAGGGCGGTGGCGCAGGCTCAAACGACTTAATCGTTGCGCCTGACAGCAGAGCCGCTAGCCAGCCGGTCAATGAACTGCCGCTCGCCAGGCCGGTGACTGATTCGCACGTCATTTCGGATGCAACACCCGACAATACCTGGAAACCAGGCGCGCAATATGCAGCAGGCGTTGAAGATGATGACAATGAGAGCCGTGCCGCCGGCCGTCGGTCTGAAGGAACGCCAGCGCAGGAGGTGCGCGACGATGTCGCATTAGCTGAATATCGATCCATACTGGCGCAAGTACGACGCCTCGATCCAACTTGGAGGCCAAGAAGTTCAGTCATTGACCCCGATAGCGTCGAAGGCGATATCGCGAGGCTTCGCGCGGCGACAAAGGAGGCGCAAGAACATCTTGCACAGCTTCAGGGTCTCGGATTTGCTCGCGATCCGGAGACGGGTCGTGTGATCACTCCAACAGAACCCAAGACTGGAAGCCCCAGAATTGATTCGACAACTGACGTGTTGATGTCCATTTTCCGCAGGGTTATGAGTCAGACTGGTCCGCGGTCAGATCTTACTCCTCAACAGTATGGCACGCTTGTCCATACAAAATGTGCCGAGGCAATTCGAGCGCTGAATCTACCAGGCATTGACACGAATGATGTGGAAAGAACGTTCAGCGTTGATAATGACGACACTTATGGGGCCAAGGACAGCATCCGCCCCGACGTCATTCTCCGGGATGATGACGGTAAGATCATCGCGATATATGATTTCAAAACTGGAAGGGGTCTCCCAGAAGACAGGGTTATAAGGTTCCGTTATATGACAGAATCCGGGCGCACAGTACCGGTGATTGAGTTAAGTCGATCACGAGGCGCGCTTTCAAAATGCAAATAGGCCCCGAAACTTGCAATTTAGAGGGTCAGCCGTGAAAGGTAATCGCCATGTCGATGGAAATAATTATTATGTCGGATCGGCAGGTGAACTCGATTGCCGAATGGCAAGCGGCAATCGATAGGGAGGGTTATCCGCTCCACCTGGCGCCCGATATGCAATTTGAATATCTTTCCGGATTCTTGCCTTCACATTTGCGCGGCGAATTGACTGGTTTTGAGTGCTTTCACGAAAATGCCGCCAACATTATCCGCGACAATCCGGATATCAAGTTTGGTCACGAATGGAAATATTGTCTCGCTTTTGTATGGCTGGGCAGCAAATGGGCGGAGCTGCTGGCGGCATGGATGGCGGGCACAGCCTACGTTCACGCAACCGACGGGATAATCTTTGACGGCGAGCAGGAGAAGTTCGTTACGCCGGACGAGGCGCGTCAGATTGTGCACGAGCTCGAACATCCCACAACCGCACAGGAGGCCGCAATGGATCGGGTAAGGCGTGAATTCGGATTCGATCCGTGGCCGGAGGTTGGATCCGAAAACAGCAAGTAGGCGGCGATCAGGAGCGCCTAGACTGTACGACGCCACAAGCGCGTCATGGACGATTGGGGCCTCACGCCGCAGCCCTACGCTACGGGGTGCTCAAGGGTTTGCCGGCGGTCGACTATTCGGTGCGCGACGTGATCTACCGGCCGCGCAACGTGCGCGCCCATCGGGTCTACGGCTACTCGCCGGTGCAGCAGGTGCTGATGACGGTCAACATCGCGCTGCGCCGCCAGCTCTGGCAGCTCGATTACTTTTCCGAAGGCTCGATCCCGGACGCGCTGATCGGGGTACCGGCGGGCTGGA